>Ga0070665_100007266_pt1 | contig 11255 bp, 9 predicted proteins | sample KBSS13metaG_FD_65862 | JGI IMG/M metagenome (GOLD analysis project Ga0070665, IMG submission 65862) | Switchgrass rhizosphere microbial communities from Kellogg Biological Station, Michigan, USA - KBS S1-3 metaG | ecosystem: Host-associated > Plants > Roots > Rhizosphere > Soil ...
GAAATCTTGTCGATTTCGTCGATGTAGACGATGCCGGTCTGCGCCTTCTCGACGTCGTAGTCGCACTTCTGAAGGAGCTTCTGGATGATGTTTTCGACGTCTTCACCCACGTAACCGGCTTCGGTCAGCGTGGTGGCGTCGGCAATCGTGAACGGCACGTTGAGCAGTCGCGCGAGGGTCTCGGCCAGCAGTGTCTTGCCGCAACCGGTGGGACCGATCGTCAGGATGTTGCTCTTGGAAATTTCGACGTCATCCTTGCCACGGCCAGCGGTACCGCCGCGGGTCTGCAGACGCTTGTAGTGGTTGTACACGGCGACCGAGAGCGTCTTCTTCGCGCGCTCCTGGCCGATCACGTATTCGTCGAGGACCTTCTTGATCTCGGAGGGCTTCGGCAGCTTGTCGCGCGCGCGTTCGGCGCGGTCTTCGAGCTCCTCGCGGATGATGTCGTTACAGAGTTCGACGCATTCGTCGCAGACAAAAACCGATGGACCGGCAATCAGCTTGCGAACTTCGTGCTGACTCTTGCCGCAGAAGGAGCAGTACAACAACTTGCCGTCGTCATGCCGTCCGCGAGTGTCCTCGGTCATCTTGGCTCCGTATCGCGCGTGCCAGGCGCAGTGCCTGGACGCTTTGGGTTTCTATATATCACGGCTCTTTCGCCAAACCCAAGGGGCGCCCGAGCGGAACCCGTTGTTTATACGGGATTTGTCTAGAACTGCGAGTCGCTTCGCAAATGCCGTCGGCGGCCCGCCGAAAGCCGGGAATTATTACGGCGTGCCGGTAGTCGCAGGCCCAACGCGCTTGTCGAGCAACTTATCTACCAACCCGTAAGCGACCGCCTCGGTGGGGGACATGAAATTGTCGCGCTCCGAGTCGAGGGAGATCTTGTCGACCGTCTGGCCGGTGTGTTTTGCCAGAATCTCGTTCAGGCGGCCCCGGATCTTGAGGATTTCGGTGGCCTGGATGTGGATGTCGCTGGCCTGGCCGGAAAAGCCCCCCGAGGGCTGGTGAATCATGGCGCGCGAATTGGGCAGCATGAAGCGCTTGCCCTTGGCACCGCCCGCCAGCAGAACCGCACCCATGGATGCCGCCATTCCCACGCAGATGGTGCTCACGTCCGGTTTCACGAACTGCATGGTGTCGTAGATCGCGAGACCGGCGCTCACCGAGCCGCCCGGCGAGTTGATGTACAGCGCGATGTCCTTGTCCGGGTTCTCCGATTCCAGGAACAGCAACTGGGCGACGATGACGTTCGCCATGTAGTCCTCGACGGGGCCGACGGCGAACACCACGCGCTCCTTGAGCAGGCGCGAGTAGATGTCGTACGAGCGCTCACCGCGTGCGGTTTGCTCGACGACAATCGGAATCAGGTTCAGTGCTCGCTCGTTCATCGAAAGTCTCCCGTCTTGAGATCAGGCGTCGGCCTGGCCGAACTTGGTGAGGTCGGTGAAGGACGCCGGCTTCTCGGTCACCTTCGCCTGTCCCAGCACCCAGTCGATCGCCTGCTGCTCGAGTACCTGCGACTCTATTTGTCGCATCATCTCGGCGTTTTGCAAGTAGGCGCGTCGCACTTCATCCGGGTTTGAATACGAAGCGGCGAGTTCGTTCAGTTTTTCCTGCACGGCTTCGCGGCTCACCTGGATCCCGGCATTGCGCACCAGTTCGCTCATGAGCAGGCCGAGCGCGACGCGGCGCTTGGCCGGCTGCTCGAACGGCTCGCGCGGCGGCATCTGCTTGGCATCGCGCACGCCGGCACGACGCAGCATCTCCACCTGCAATTCCTGGATGGTCTCCTCGACCATCTGTCGCGGCAGCTCGAGCGGGTTGTTCGTGTAGAGGCCATCGAGCACCTGCGCGCGCATCTTCTGGCGGATCGCCTCGTTGAGCTCGCGCTCCATGTTGGCCCGCACTTCGCTGCGCAGGCTGTCGAGGTTGCCGTCGGCGATGCCGAAGCTCTTGGCGAAACTCTCGTCGAGCGGCGCCGGCACCTGTTCCTCGACCTTGGAGACGTTCACCTTGAACGTGGCCTGCTTGCCGGCCAGCTTCGGATTCGCATGGTCGGCGGCGAAAGTTGCCTGGAATTCACGTGCATCTCCCGCCTTGGTGTCGAGCAGCGCGTCCTCGAATTCCTTCATGACGCGGCCCGCGCCGATGGTGATCGGCACTTCCTTGCCGCTGCCGCCGTCGAATTCCTCGCCGTCGATCGTGCCCGTGAAATCCACGGTGACGCGATCGGTGGCGATGGCGCCGCGCGTGACCTCGTTGAACGCCGGGCGCTGCTTGCGCAGCGTGTCCACCATCGCCTCGAGGTCCTTGTCGCTGACGCTGGCCACCGGCTTCTCGATGGCGAGATCCGCGAGCGGCTTGAGCTTGATCTCGGGCAGCACTTCGAACACCGCGGCGTACTTGAGGTCCGAGCCGGGGCTCATCGCGATCGGCTCGATGCGCGGACCGCCGGCGGGATTCAGCTTCTCGCGCGCCACCGCTTCCGAGAACGAAGAGCGCATCAGGTCGTTGATGACCTCGCCGTGCACCTGCTCGCCATACTGCTGGCGGATGACCGCGATCGGCGCCTTGCCCGGGCGAAAGCCCTTGAGTCGCGCGGTGCGCGAAATTCTCGTGAGCCGCTGAGCCACTTCACCGTCGATCTGGGCGGCGGGGATCGCCACCTCGAGCCGACGTTCCAGTCCGCCCGTGGCGGTAAGAGAAACCTGCATGTCACTTCCTCAACTAAATTCTTGATTACTGGCGCGTGTGCGAGTGGTGCGAAAGGAGAGACTCGAACTCTCACGGGTTTCCCCGCTGGAACCTAAATCCAGTGCGTCTACCAGTTCCGCCACTTTCGCCCGGCCCCGTGTGCCCCGCGCGAGGGGCGCGGATTATAGCGAAAGCCCAACCTGCAAACCTCACCGCCTGCGGGCGTGGGCTGACCCTGCGGCATTGGCTATGCTCCGGGGCGTCGCGGTGAGGGACATAAGATGGGACAAGTCGGCAACTTCGTCGTGGTTGGTCTCCTGACGCTTGCCTCCGGGTTACTCGACGCACGGGGCTTCGTGTATGCCGCCCGTGCCTGGCCGCAGGGCCAGCTGGATGTAAAGATGGGATTGGCGGCACTGCTGTCGTTCGTGGGCGGCCTGACGGCCTACATCCTGGCCATCCGCTTCATGCAGAACGCCGGCGTCCACGGGGTCGCGCTGCAAAGCGGTATCTGGTTCGTGGTCACCGCCATCGGGATCGCGGTCATGGACGGGTCGATCGTCAGCTGGAGCCGCACCCAGCAGGTGGTGGGTGTGGCCGTGGCCATCGCGCTGTGCTGGCTGATCTCCAGCACCCGCGCCACCGCCTGATAGGATTCGCACCCATGGATCAACGCCTCATCGACATGCTGGCCTGCCCGGTTTCGCGCGCCCCGGTGTATTTCTCGGAAGCCCGCCAGCTCATCGTCTGTCCCACCAGCAAGCTGGCCTACCCCATCAGGGACGGCATCCCCGCCATGCTGCCGGAAGACGGAATCAAGCTCGAAGACGGCGATCCGTTGCTGACCCCCGCCGGCTGAATTCGCCGGGATCAGCTCCCCGGACTGCGCGACTCCTCGTAGAACTTGAGCAGCTTGCGCTCGACGCGGTCGTAGTTCTGGAAACGCGCCAGCTTGCGCAGGTCGCGCGAACCGCGACCTAACAAACCCAGCTTGAGCGCCAGCCCGACGAACGGGTTCTGCGGCCGCTCCGTGAACGGGATCTGGTTGAAGTCGAACAGCTTCGGCGTGCCCTTGTGGCGGTCGACCATGACGTTCATGGCGTGCAGGTCGATGTCGTAGAGCTGCGCTTCATGGCTCAGCGAGACCACGTTGGCCAGGTCCTCCATGAAGCGCGGCGAGATGAAATCCGCGTGATCGCGTTGCGCGAAGTAGTAGACCTCGCCGTCCACGCATTCCTGCAGCGACATCTGGAAGCCCGGTTCGACCACGAAGCCGATCGGCTCGGCCACGTACTGCGCCATGCCACGGGCTTCGAAGAACGCCTTGTTGCGCCGGTGTTCGAACTCCGCCAGCGGCAGCTTGTGCTTGCGGGCGTGGTTGGCGATGGCCGCGGGCTTGTACACCTTCAACCCGAGCTCACGGCCCTTCCAGCGCGCGCGGTAGACCACCGAGCGCTTGCCTTCGCCGAGTTTCTCGGTGACCTCGAGGTCGGCGTACTGCGTCTCCTTCAGCCTGAGCTTGAGACCGTCGGGATCGGTATGACCGGATTCGGCCAGCACCACCCACTTGTCGGACAGCCAGCGACGTACCGCGATGATCTTCACCACGCGCAGGCCGGCGTCCTCGAATTCGGATTTCATGCTCTTGACCGACACGCGTTCGAAGGGTCGGCTGGTCAGTCCCAGCGTGCGCGTCAGCTTCCATATGCCGTAGCGGATCGAATACTTGTGGCGGTAGTCCGCGATGATCCAGCGACGCGACACGCGCCCGAACTCGCGCAACATGCGCCGCCGCGTCTCGGGATCGACGTGGAACAGGAATCGAATCGACATCAGGCAGTCGGTGGACTTGGATTTGAACGGCAGCGCCTCGGCATCGGCACGCACATAACCCTTGATGTTCTGGTGTTGCACGGATTTCAGCATGGCCGCCTGCTGCATCATTTCCACCGAGATGTCGCTGCCGACCACGTCGTAGCCGGCGCGCGCCAGGTGCCCCGTGAAGCGGCCCGTGCCGCAGGGAAGATCGACCACGGTCTTGATGCCACCGGCCTCCGCCAGCGCCTGCTGGATCGCCGCCCACTTGCGCGCATTGCGCCGCTGGCGCTTGGGCGTGCGGAAGCGATGCTCGTCGTAGTCCGCCGCGACTTCGCTGCTCTGGTAGAACTGCTTCTTGTATTCGTACCCGTGCTGTTTGGGCTTCGAAGGATCGTCGCGCGAGGGCTGTTTCATTGCCGCGCAATGTACCTGCCACATCCGGCGGGCGCGACTTCAGCTTGGGGCGGGGATGAAATTGGTGGGCCGTGTAGGGGTCGAACCTACGACCTACTGATTAAGAGTCAGCTGCTCTACCAACTGAGCTAACGGCCCAATTTCAGGGGCGCGAACTCTACCAGACTTCGACTCGCCGGCAAGCGGGGATGGCTTTGGCCCTCGTACCGGGTCCGGCCAACTCCGCCATATATAAGTACCCCCGGTGCTGGCGCGAATCGATCAATTACGATAAAAAGCGATCAACTACGAACACCAGGGGGAAACCGGTGGACATGAGAACCGGCGCCGCGGCATGGCGCGGCCTGCGCTCGCAATGAAACTGCCGTGTGCATCCTGCCTGCTGTCCCTGGCCGCGCTGAATGCCTCCGCGGCGCCGACGGAGTTCGTTTTCACGCCGGGTGGCAACGCCCACGGGCACCCCGCCTATGACCCGCAGAGTGGCTTCGGCTTCGAGCCCGGCAGCGCGGCACGCTTCTCGGTGCGACTGCCCGAAGGCAACTACCGGGTGACGGTGCGCCTGGGTGGTGCGAACGTCGGCGATACCACGCTGCTCGCCGAACAACGCCGGCTCATGCTCGAACAGGTCCGCACGGCCAGGCGCAGGACCGAGGAACGCAGCTTCACCGTCAATGTGCGCACCGCGGCGCTGGCGCCGCCTCCGCCGAATGCGCCGGGCGGTGACACCGTGCGCCTCAAGCCGCGCGAGCTCGGTAGTTTGACCTGGGACGACCGCCTCACCGTGGAATTCACCGGCGCGGCGCCGCAGGTGGCATCCCTGCGCATCGACCCGGTCGACGTGCCGACACTGTACCTGGCCGGCGACTCGACGGTGACCGACCAGGCACTGGCGCCGTCGGCGAGCTGGGGGCAGATGCTGCCGCGTTTCTTCGCGCCCGATATTTCCATCGCCAACCACGCCGAGTCCGGCGAGACGCTGAAATCCTTCGTCACCGAGCTGCGCCTCGACAAGCTGCTGTCGACGCTTCGCGCCGGCGACTGGGTCATGATCCAGTTCGGCCACAACGATCAGAAATCCCAGTGGCCGCAGACCTATGTCGAGGCCGCGACCACGTATCGAAGCTGGCTGCGCGTCTATCTCGCCGAGGTGCGCCGCCGGGGCGCCACACCCATCCTGGTCACCTCGCCCGAACGCCGCAATTTCGACGACGCCGGCCACATCGTGAACAGCCATGGCGACTATCCACAGGCGGTACGCGACGTGGCCCGCGAAGAGAACGTGGCGCTGATCGACCTCCACGACATGAGCCGCCGCTTCTACGAAGCGCTCGGCCCGGAACTTGCCGCGCGCGCCTTCGCCGACGGCGGCCGCGACAAGACCCACCATGACGAGTACGGCGCGTATTCGCTGGCGCGCATGGCGGTCGAAGGCCTGCGCGCCTGCGATCCGCGGCTGCTCGCCGGGCTGGCCGAACACCTGGCCGGAGACGCCGGCCATTTCGATCCCGCGCACCCCACGCCACCGCCGAATTGAGGCCGCGATGAACCACGCCTTCCGCATGAAGCTCAAACCCGGCAACGTCGTCGAATACAAGCGCCGGCACGTCGCCATCTGGCCGGAGCTGGCGACGTTGCTGCGCGAGTCGGGCATCCACGACTATTCGATCTTCCTCGACGAGGAAACGCTGCACCTGTTCGCGGTGCTCAAGCTGCGCGAACCGAACCAGCGTGACACCCTGCCCCAGCACCCGGTGATGCGCCGCTGGTGGGACTACATGCGTGACCTCATGGAAACCAATCCGGACGGACGCCCGGTGGAGTGGCCGCTGGTTCGCATGTTCCACCTCGACTGAATCCAGGAGACGCAATGCCCAACAAGGCTCACGGCATCGACGCCGCCACCATCGACGCGCAGATCCAGCTGCTGATCCGCAACCTGGTCGACATCAAGGACAGCTCCGGCGAGTTCCTGCTGCGGCTCGACGACGGCCGTGTCATCGACACCAAGGGCTGGAACGATTGGGAATGGACCCACGGCGTGGGTCTCTACGGCATCTGGAAGTACTACCAGCAGACCGGCGACGCGCGCTGCAAGCAGATCATGCTCGACTGGTTCCGCGACCGCTTCGCCGCGGGCACGCCCACCAAGAACATCAACACCGTGGCGCCGTTCCTGACGCTCGCCTATCTACACGAGGAGCAGCCCAACAGCGCCTGGCTGCCCTACCTCGACGAATGGGCCGAGTGGCTCATGGACGGCCTGCCACGCACCGAGGAAGGAGGCTTTCAACACATCGTCTTCAACTCGGAGAACCGCCAGCAGCTCTGGGACGACACGCTGATGATGAGCGTGCTGCCGCTGGCCAAGATCGGCCGGTTGCTGGGCCGCCCGCAATACGTCGAGGAAGCGCGGCGGCAATTCATGCTGCACGTGAAATACCTGGTCGATCGCAAGTCCGGGCTCTGGTTCCACGGCTGGACCTTCGCCGGCCGGCATCACTTCGCCAACGCGCTGTGGGCGCGCGGCAATTGCTGGGTCACGATCGCGATCCCGGAGTTCATCGAACTGCTGGACCTGCCGCCGGGCGATGCGTTGCGCGAGTTCCTGCTCGAGACCCACCTGCAGCAGATCCGCACGCTGGTGAAGCACCAGGACGCGGGCGGCCTCTGGCACACGCTCATAGACGATCCGAAGTCGTACCTCGAAGCCTCCGCCGCCGCGGGATTCGCCTACGGAATCCTGAAGTCGGTGCGCAAGGGATACATCGGCCGCGAATACACCGAACCCGGCGTGCGCGCGGTGAAGGCCGTGCTGGCGCACATCGACCCGGCGGGCGAGCTCAAGCAGGTGTCCTTCGGCACGCCGGTGTTCAACGATCTCGATGGTTATCGAAAAATTCCGCTGACTTCCATGCCGTATGGCCAGGCCATGGCCATCCTCGCGCTGGGTGAGTTCAAGCGGGTGTTCATCTGATGCCCGCGCGCCAGGTCAAACTTGGAAACTACATCGCGTACGGTTCCAACGATTTCCTCGGCGCCGGCGCGATGTCCATCATCGGCCTGTGGGTCGCGTTCTTCTACACGACCTACTGCGGCCTCACGGTGGCCCAGGCGGGCCTCATCGTGGTCGCGGCGCGATTGCTCGACGCATTCTTCTCGCCATTCATCGGCTATGTCTCCGACCACTTCCACCACACCTGGCTGGGCAAGAAGTTCGGCCGCCGCCGCTTCTTCATCCTGCTCGCGATTCCGCTGTTGCCGAGCTTTGCGCTCATGTGGGTCGAGGGCCAGGGCTTCTGGTACTACCTGATCACCTATTGCTTCTTCGAGCTGGTGTACGCGATGGAGATCATCCCGTACGAGACGCTCGCGGCCGAGATGTCGCCCGACTACGCCACCAAGGCCAAGTTCGCGGGCGCGCGCATCATCTGTGGACAGATCGCGAACATCGCGGCGCTGTGGCTGCCGGCGCTGATCGTCGAGCGCCTCGGCGGCAAGGATTCGCCCACCACGTTCCTGTACCTGGGTGTCACCTTCGCGGTGTTCTTCGTGCTGGTGGCCATCGCCGTCTATCTATTCACCTGGGAACGGCCGCGCGCCGACATCCCGGGTGCGGACCGGCCACCGGAGAAATCACCCTTCTCTAACATCCGGCAGCTCCTGGATGATCTCAAGGCCACGCTGCGTATCCGCGCGTTCCGGCTGCACCTGGGCATGTACCTTGGCGGCTACGTGAGCCAGGACATCCTGAACGTGGTGTTCCCGTACTTCATCGGCTTCGCGCTCGCGGGCACGGTCGCCACCACCGCGAACATCTCGGCCGCGATGGCCATCGCGCAGCTCGTGTCGGTGTTCGTTGCGATCTGGGCCTGCCTGCGGATTCATCCCGCTCCGTCGTATCGCATCGCATTGGGGTTCTTCGCGGCGGGAATCGCCGGCCTTATGGGCCTTTACTTCGCGGGCGTCACGGACATCTTCTGGTACTGCGCCGTGGTCGTGATCGCGGGACTCGGGCGCGGCGCGCTGAACTACATTCCCTGGAGTGTCTACAACTACATGCCCGACGTCGATGAGATCGTGACGGGCAGGCGGCGCGAAGGCGCATTCGCCGGAGTGATGACCTTCGTGCGCAAGGTGATGCAGTCGGCGGCCATCCTGCTCGCGACGCAGATCCTGAACCTGGCCGGCCTGGTGCCCAAGACCATGAGTCAGCCGGCTTCGGTGGTCACCACCGTGGTGCTCATCGTCGCCCTGGGACCGATGTTGATCATGCTGTTCGGATTCCTCGTGTCGCTGCGCTTCAAGCTCAACAGCGAGACGCACGCCGTGCTCATGCAGGAAGTCGAGCGGTTCAAGTCGGGCGCCCGTGGTGAGCCGTCGCCGCAGAATCGCGCCGTGGTCGAGGACCTCACGGGCTGGAAGTACGACGAGCTGTGGGGCAGGGGGAAACGTTGATGAGATCCCGGAACTGGATGCCAGCCGTCGCGCTGGCGCTGCTGACCTGCGCGCCGGCGTTGCCGGCCGCCAGGGAAAAGACTCGTTTCCTCGAGAAGCTGGACCGTGGCCTCGTGGCCGTGCACCAGTCCGACGGCCGCGTGTTCCTGAGCTGGCGCCTGCTGGCCAGCGACGCCGATGGCACGGCGTTCAATGTCTATCGCGAAACCGCGGCGCCCGCCGGCGGGCCCGTGGATCCCGGCCGATTCGCGGCGCGCCCCGATGCGCCGGCGCCGGCGGCGGCGGTAAAGCTCAACGCCGAGCCGCTCAGCGCCGGCACCTGGTTCATCGACGGCAACGCCCGGCTCGACCGGCAGACAAACTACTCGGTGGCCGCGGTCGTCGGTGGCGTCGAACAGCCGCGCAGCGCGCCGTTCCGGTTCGAAGCAGGCGCGCCGGCCCTGCCCTACCATTCCATTCCGCTGCAGACGCCGGCGGGGTACACGCCGAACGACGCCTCGCTGGGCGATCTCGACGGCGACGGCCAGTATGAAATCGTTGTTCACCAGGCGGGCGTGGGCAAGGACAACTCGCAGCCCGGCACCACCGACGCGCCAATCCTGCAGGCCTACCGGCTCGACGGCACGCTGCTCTGGACCATCAACCTGGGCACCAACATCCGCGAAGGCGCGCACTACACGCAGTTCCTCGTGTACGACTTCGACGGCGATGGCCGCGCCGAGGTGGTCTGCAAGACCGCCGACGGCACGGTGGACGGCGCCGGCAAGATCATCGGTGACGCCAAGGCCAACTGGCTCACGCCCGAATCCGCGGGCGAGAAGCCGGGCTCGGTGATCGGGCCGCGTCGCGAGGGCACCAGCCTCTCCGGCTTCATCCTCAAGGGGCCCGAGTACCTGACCGTGTTCGAAGGGCTCACGGGCAAGGCGCTCGACACGGTGCCCTATCTACCGCGGCGGCACCCGGACACCGACAACCCCACGCCCGCGCAGATGAAGGAGACCTGGGGCGACGACCACGGCAACCGCATCGACCGCTTCCTGGCCGGCGTGGCCTATCTCGATGGCGAGCGGCCCAGCATCGTCATGGCGCGGGGCTACTACACGCGCGCCGTGCTCGCGGCCTGGGATTTTCGCGGCCCCAAACGCAAGCTGAAGTCGCGCTGGGTGTTCGACAGTGATTCTTCCGAAGCGAACAAGGCCTACCGTGGCCAGGGCAATCACCAGCTCTCCGTGGCCGATGTCGACGGCGACGGCCGCGACGAGATCATCTATGGCGCCGCGGTCATCGACGACAACGGCCAGGGCCTGTACTCCACCGGCTGGGGTCACGGCGACGCATTGCACGTGAGCGACCTCGACCCCGCCAACCCCGGCCTCGAGATCTTCGACATCCAGGAGCGCTTCGACGCCCAGGGCATGAGCCTGCGCGATGCGCGCACCGGCAAACCGCTGTTCACCATTCCTTCCGTCAAGGCCGACGAGAGCGGCAGCGACAAGGGCGAAGGCCCCGGGCGCGGCGTGGCGTTCAACATCGATCCGCGCTTCCCGGGCGCCGAGACCTGGGCCGCGGGCGCCGGCATGAGCGGTCTCTACGACGTGCACGGCAAGAAGTTCCATGAAGGCCGGCCGGCGGGCCTGTCCACCAACTTCGCGGTCTGGTGGGACGGTGACCTGCTGCGCGAACTGCTCGATCAGAACCGCATCGACAAGTGGAACTGGCAAACGCAGACGTTCGATACGCTGCTCATCTGCCATGCCTGCAGCTCCAACAATGGCACCAAGGCCACGCCCGCGTTGTCCGCGGATCTCTGGGGCGACTGGCGTGAAGAGGTGATCTGGCGCACGCGCGACAACCGCGAGCTGCGCATCTAC
>Ga0070665_100007270_pt1 | contig 11253 bp, 11 predicted proteins | sample KBSS13metaG_FD_65862 | JGI IMG/M metagenome (GOLD analysis project Ga0070665, IMG submission 65862) | Switchgrass rhizosphere microbial communities from Kellogg Biological Station, Michigan, USA - KBS S1-3 metaG | ecosystem: Host-associated > Plants > Roots > Rhizosphere > Soil ...
AGCCACAGGTCTTGCGCCACAGGACGACGCCGAATCCGCCCTCCTGGCGGAACTGGCTCCTGGAAGCTACACGGCAATCGTTGCCGGTAGAGACGGGTCGGTCGGGGTTGGATTAGTGGAAGTTTACGATCTGCAATAGCATCGGGCGGGTGCGCAGCAATTGAGATCGCACGAGCAATCGTAACACGCATCATGATCGTCTAACGAGACAGAGAACACGCGCAGCAGCGGGTAAAACGGCTACAGTCAGGCGAAGCAAGATCGTGGGGCGGCTCGCGGTCATTTCCATAGCTGGCGATCGTTTTACAAAACTTGGCGCATCAGACTTATCCTTGCGCTCGCCTGCCCCTTCCATCGTTCTACATTCAAGCCCCTCACAAGCAGCCACAGCATCAGCGATACTTCTCCAAGGCCGGCTAAGATTTGGTTGGAAGGAGAGACATAATGAGCGAACGGCGGCCAGATAAATGTAAGCCAACATAGACCCGCGAGCGCCTCCAATAGACCGAGAATACGAGGCATAAAAGTCGATTTGAAAATAAGGTAACCGGTCAGCACACACCAGAATCCGAAGAACACGAGGTAGGCGTCGAAGACTCGAGCGTTGAAGTTGAGAAAGACGAAGGCCAATGTCTTTAGCTGCTCGGCATTGAAGGCGGCAAGTGCCGATCCACCTTGTAAGGCGACCAACGGCGCGGCTTGTAAGGTGCCGCTGAAACTCTGGAGAGCAATCGCCACCAGGCTGAAGAACACCGCAACTAGAGCGAGGTTTCTGTTTACCGGCTTAAACAACTCGTAAACGAGGTAGGTCCACACGATGTGGCAAGCGACACCAAGAAAGGCGGCGAGAATCGACAAACGAAATAATGCTTCGTGCGCCAGAATATTGGCAGCCGTGGCCGCCGCGTTACCAGAAACAATGAGCATTCGTGGGATGATTACCTGACCGAACCCGGATGTCAGCGCCTCAAGCAGCGCAAAGAGGCCAGTGAGCCGAGCCAGGACACGCGGCGACGCTTCATCGATTGTATCGACTATTTTCATTGTTCCGAAGTCTTCGGGCTTTTTTTCGGCTTATTTGCGAAGGTCCTCAAGTATTCAGTGAAGAAACAAAAGTGTACGTTCACAGAATATTTGAGCCATTTTCGCGTGTCCTAAACGGCCAAATCGGCGCAATACATCCGCCGGCACCGCTCAAACTCGATTTAAGGACAATGAAAAAGACAACCAGCTCAATCAAACAGATTACCCTCTGCCTGGCGACGGCGGCTGCTGCCATCGGCTTGAGTGGGTGCGATTCGAAGCGAGAAAGCGCCGTTGAAAAGAAGGCCGACCAAATGGAAGATAAGGCCGACAACGTGCGCGACGCGGCAGAGAAGAAGGCTGACGCGATCGAGTCGAAGAAGTCCATGTCGAACGATCACGCCACCAACGAGCGGTTGGAAAACAAGGCCGACGCTACGCGCGATGCCGCCGAGCACAAAGCCGACGCGATCGAAGAGAAAGCCGACGCCATTCGCAATCAGAGCCCCTCTCCGAGTCCGTAATTGGTTCAGACGCCGTCACGGGTTGAGTCCCATCCGGCGAATCAGATCAATGCCACGGGGTTCGTGGCGAATTTGTTCAAATTGCACCCGTTCCATAATGTGTTGCAACTCGGCGCTGGGCTCTTTGAAGTCCTTTTCCAGCCAGGCGAAAGCCTGGTCTTTGTCGCCCAGAGCGTAATAGATCGCAGCCAGATGCTGGCCAATAACCTCGCGCCGTTCACATTTCTTTTCGAGTTCGTTTAAGATAGCAAGCTAGCAAGCGCCTGAGCGCGATGGCCCGACATCGCGTAAACGTAGCCTAGTCCACCAAGCTGGGGACCCGATCTCTGCGAGAGCTCGGCGACCTTCTCGCGCTCGGCAATCGCCTCCGGGTAGCGCCCCTCTGAGGTAGGCCCAACCTAACCAGTCATGTCCTGAGATATGTTTCGGATGAGTGCAATAATTCTCTGACATTGTTCAATGGCAGCTTTGGTGTCGTTCCTAACGTCGTCGCTGCCGCCCGGCAGATCATTTATCGGAGAAGATTTCCTCGATTGGGATCTTAAAGAGCCGTGCGATCTTGAAGGCCAGGGGCAGGCTGGGATCGTATTTCTCCGTCTCGATCGCATTGATGGTCTGACGCGAGACGCTGAGTTTGTCGGCGAGCACGTTCTGCGACCATTCCCGCGTGGCGCGGAGTTCGCGTAGTTGGTTTCTCACCGGTAACGAAAGGTCGAGATGGAAACGCCGACGCTCCAGAGGATGAACATAGTCATGTAAACTCCGCCTGTACCAAGACCCTGCGGGTAATTCAGCAGCGCTATCCCTTCTGCCTTGAATATGTTCACTGCGGTCATCACGACGAGGGTTCCAATTAGGGCAAAACCGAATCCTTCGATTTGAATTCGACGCTGCAGCTCATCCATCTGCCAGAACGATTTGAGCAACGTGCGCAGATAGAGGATGCCTGGCAGCAACGGAACTAACGTGATGGTGACGCGGGCGGACGGCGACCAGTCGGGATGATGTTTCAGCAGCCAGAGCGAGATGAGGTAAATGAGCGTCGCCGCTGCCAGCCAGAGGATTCCGGCGACGGTGCGATGACACGCGGAAAAGCCCGCATGGCTTTGATCTGGATTCGGGTTTGTTGTCGTTATATTCATTGAGACCAATAGTAAAGCATGCTTTACAGATGTCAAGCACGCTTTACATGAATAATTTCCAGAAACGGCGTCAATGGTGGTGCCTATCCATTCGACATTTGTTACCGTGAGGTGCCGGAGGGTGGGCTGGGCCGAACCCTCTATATGGATGGCAGCTTACGGTCCGCCAGTGCCCACGGAGGAAATCCTTGCCGCTCTCAAGACGGGAAAACTACGCTCGAGGCCGGCTGCGTTCGAACGACTTTAGTTTGCGCTAACTCGTTAGGCGGGACGCGCCCGACTGCCTTACTCGTTTCCGTTATTCGAATCGCCGCGAGCTGCTTGACAAGCTTTGCTTTCACAATATATGGCTATGTAATATGTCGGCACAACTGGACCGGGAGTTGAAGAAGGGCAGTGCGGAGTTGCTGATCCTTTCGCTCCTCCAAGACCGGCCGCGGCACGGCTACGAGATCGGTCGACTGATCGAGCTCCGTTCCCGCGGCGCCCTTCGCTTTAATGTCGCGTCGCTCTATCCGCTGCTCTATCGCCTGGAGAAGCGAAACTGGATTCGAGGGCGCTGGACGGAAAAGGCCGGGCAACGCCGGCGCCGTTACTATCGCCTGACGCCGGCGGGGAAAAACATGCTGGCCAGACAGCGGGTCGGCTGGCTCGAGTTCGTCGAGGCTATTCGCCTTATCACCGGGATCAAGCATGCCTGATTTCCGGGGCGAAATCAGATCGCGGCTGGTGGATGTCGGGCTTTCCGCGGTGCGCGAGAACGCGATCGTAGAAGAGCTCTCGCAGCATCTCGAGCAGGAATATGCGCGCGTCCTCAGCCACGGAGCCTCCGAGGAAGAGGCGCGCCTAACGACTCTGGAGGAATTGCAGAATCCCGACTTGTTAGGCCCGGAGCTGAAGAGAGTGGAAAGCCCCGTTGCGCAAAGCCCCGTCGTGCTCGGTGGCGGGAGAGCTACAACTATGATCGGAGATCTCGGACAGGACTTACGTTATGGCTTGCGCATGCTGCTGCGCAGTCCCGCATTCACCTCCATCGCGGTGCTCGCGCTCGCCCTCGGCATCGGGGCGAACACCGCCATCTTCAGCGTTGTCAACGCCGTCCTTCTCCAGCCCCTACCCTTCAGGAATCCCGATCAACTTGTCATCATCTGGGAAAACGCGACGCATCTTGGCTTTCCGAAGAACACACCGTCGCCCGCCAATTTTCTCGATTGGCAACGGCAGAGCACCGTCTTCAGCGGTATGGCGGCGATGGCGCCAAAGAATTTCAACCTCACCGGCTCCGGCGAACCGGAGCGCCTCGACGGCCGGCGCGTCTCGGCCAACCTCTTCGATGTGCTTGGCGTGCAGCCACGGCTCGGGCGCGGATTTCTGCCGCAGGATGATACGCCCGGCGCACACGTCGTGCTTCTCAGCAACGGACTGTGGCAGCGACGCTTCGGCGCCGACCCGCGGGTCATCGGCCAGCCGGTGAACCTGAATGGCGAAAGTTGCACTGTTATCGGTGTGATGCCACCGGGCATCCAGTTGCCGGGTTTCGACAACTGGCAGGATCAGCTTTGGGTTCCGCTGGCATTCAGCAGCGAGGAGGCGGCGCAGCGCGGCAATCACTTCCTTGAGGTGATCGCGCGGAGGAAACCCGGCGTAGCCTTGCAGCAGGCGCGTGCGGAGATGGACACAGTCGCGGCCCAACTCGCGAAACAATATCCAGAAGAAAATCTTCGTATCGGCGCAGTGGTGAACCAGCTGCGCGACGAGTTTGTGGGTGACATCCGGCCCGCGCTTCTCGTCTTGCTGGGCGCAGTTGGTTTTGTGCTCCTGATCGCCTGCGCGAATGTCGCGAATCTTCTCCTGGCGCGGGCCGCGGCGCGGCAAAAAGAGATTGCCTTGCGGCTGGCGCTGGGCGCGAATCGTTCGCGGCTAACGAGACAATTCCTCACCGAAAGCATGCTCCTAGCATTGCTCGGGGGCGCCGCCGGACTATTCTTGGCGTTCGTCGGCCTAGACGTACTCAAGCACTTTATCCCGGACGGAATTTCACAGGCCGACTCGATCATGATCGATGCCCGCGTCCTCGGATTCACCGCGATTATTGCGATTGCGACCGGCTTTGTCTTCGGTCTCGCCCCGGCTCTTCAGGCCTCACGCTTCAGCCTAAACGAGACGCTCAAGGAAGGCGGTCGCGATGCTGCCGGCGGGGGCAAAGGCGCCCGGGTCCGCGATTTACTTGTCATCGCCGAGGTGGCTGTTTCATTTGTGCTCCTCATAGGCGCCGGGCTGCTCATTAATAGTTTCGTCCATCTGCGGAACCTTGATCCCGGGTTTCGCCCCGACCACTTGCTCACGGCGAAGATCGAGATGTCGGAGCTAAAGTATCCGGATAGAGAGCATCGGCTCCCGTTCCTCGACGAAATCCTGCGCCGCGTACGTGCGCTGCCCGGCGTGCAGTCTGCCGCCATCGCAGGGAATCTGCCGCTCACCTACAACGGGGACTCGATGTACATCGGCGTCGAAGGAGTTCCGGATCCGCCGCCCGACCAGCAAATGGATGTAATCTATCGCGCCGTCGGGCCAGGTTACTTCAACACGATGCAGATTCCGCTTCTTCAGGGGCGCGATTTCAACGATCAGGACACGACCGCCGAAACCAGCTACAAGGTCATCGTCAGCGAAAAACTCGCGCAACATTTCTGGCCGGGAAAGAACCCGATCGGCAAACGGCTGAAATCCGGGTCGACCACCGCAGAAGGACCTTGGCGCGAAGTGGTGGGCGTCGTGAAAGACGTCCGACAAAACGATTTCATCGCGCCGCCCAAGATGCAGATGTACTTAAGCTATCGACAGCTCAAGGCTTTGGCGCCGAATGCGCTGGTCGTACGCACCACCATTGATCCGCTAAGTCTCGCCGGCGAGTTGCGGAATGCCGTCTGGGCCGTGGATAAGGACCAACCGGTCTCGAACATCGACAGCATGGAGCACATCGTAGCAGGCGCGGTCGCGCGGCAGCGTTTCACCGCCCTGCTGCTTGGGATCTTCGCCACCGTCGCCCTCCTCCTCGCCGCGGTCGGCATCTACGGGGTTCTGAGTTACTCCGTCGCGCAACGCACGCGCGAGATCGGCATTCGCATGGCTCTCGGAGCGCAAAGAAGTGAAGTTCTGCGCATGACTGTGATGCAAGGGCTAAAGCTAGTCGGGCTTGGCCTCGTTCTAGGATTGGGCGCGGCGTTTCTCCTTACCCGGGTAATGGTCAGCCTTCTCTTCGGCACGAGCACAACAGACCCTTTGACCTTCTTCGGTATCTCGCTCCTCCTCCTCGCGGTGGCCCTTCTCGCCAGCTTCATCCCCGCGCTCCGCGCGACCAGGGTCGACCCGATGATCGCGTTGCGCGCCCAATAAGGCCTATTCACGTCACGGCGACTCCCAGCATGCCTCTACGGCGTTGGTTCTGCCGATCCCGGAATTTCCTTCAACTACTGCCAAAGGGACTGCGGAAATGAGACGATCGATCTCCATTGGAAGTAACGATTACGTCGACTAGCGGGTTTGCAGCGAAATTGAAAGGGAGAACCCATTCTGTGGTTTTACAGAATATTTGAGCGATTTTCGCTACTAAGAATGTCCAGCCCCGGACGTATCAAGCTAGAAGTAAGCTATTTGTGTAATCGAATGCCTTGGACAGGTGAACAACTTCATGCCTCAGAAAAGTGCTCAAATATTCTGTGAAGGTAGTCCGATCGCAAAAGTCGTAAGTGCCCTAAAGTCAGCAGTCTCCGAACAATTCCGGGGCTTTTCCGGCCTATTTGAAAATCTCCTCAACTATTCCGTGAAGGTACAAACACATTGACGCAAGACGTGCGCGATGCAGGGTTCGAACCTGCGACTTCTTGCGTGTGAAGCAAGCGCTCTACCACTGAGCTAATCGCGCGGGAAAACGAGCGACCGTAGATTTACAGCGCTCCTGATACCGAGCAACCTTTTTGATCGCTTGGCTTGACTGGATATTGCAACGATCTCCTACGCTTCCTCAGAGGCAGCCGCGAGGGCCAGCGAGGGTTCCTCTTCAATCGGGTGAACGGTTGGGTGCGGCCTAAAGATCGGGGCACGATTCGAGAGCACCTCGCGGAAGTAGATGGCAGTGCAGCCCAGCAATAACCAGGACGCCATCGGGCGCATCCGTTCGAGAAAATCGATCGTTGTCAGCGTTGGACCGAGTTTCTTATCAAGCAAGAGGACATATGTAATCATGGTTACGCTCATGGCTGAGAAGAGGAAATGGAGCACAGTTAAGCGGACGCTGACGCCGAGAGCGACGGCACTTAGGACAGCGCCCCATAAGAGGTAGCGCTCCTGCATTTGCGCCAGCAGCGCAAACATGATGAGCCAGGGCGCGGCGATGGCGATGAGGAGCCGAGGGTCGCGAGTACGAGCGTGACGGGCGGCGCCGAAGGCGCAAAGCACCAGCGCCCCAAGATAGACCAGGCGCAAGGTCCATTGCAGCGTTAGTACGAGGTGAAAGGTGCCGAGCTGGAACGACCAAAAGGGCATCTTCAGCGACAGATTCCAATATGAAAGAAGAGATGGGAGATTGTAGCAGGAGCTAATAAAGAGGTAGGGATAGCGTTCGCTTCCATAAAGAAAACCGATCTTCAACCAGGCGAAGCTGCCGCCGCCGAGCGCACCTGTTACAAAGGCCGCGACGCCCGCCAGGCCGGCCGTCCATGCCCAGGTATTGCGCGTCTTGCAAAGCCAAAGGAAAAAACCGGTGATAAGGGCGGTTGCGGCCACGGTCTCCCAGGCTAGGCCGTTTCGCAGGAGCCAGGGAGAAACAAGAAGCGCAGACGCGGCGACAAAACCGGCGAGGACGCGTGCGGCCCGGTCCCAGCGCTTCTGCCAGAGTGGCCAAAAGACAAAAAACGGCGCGACGAAGAGCAACTGCCCTTTGAGCATCCCTCCGACGGCGAGCAAACACCCACACCAGAACCAGCGCCCCGTAAGGGCAGCGATCGCTGCGAATAAATAAAACGGCAGGATCCAAACATCCCATTGCGGCCAGGCGTGGGCGTCGAGAATGAGCGACGGTTCGAGCCAGGCCACACTCGCGGCCAGTAAACCGCAGACCCAGCCGCGCTCGGTCGGCGGAAGGCGATGCAAGAGACCCGAATCGGTTGCGCCAGAAGACCGCCGGACTCCCAGCCTAACGAGCAGAAAAATTCCCGCCGCCGTGACCAGTTCGCAGAGCAGGTTCACGCTCAGGAGCGGCTCGACGTATTCGGGGGTGCCATCCTCAACGCCGGGAAATTTCGCCCGCACCTGCTTGGCCCAAATCGACATTACGAGGAGCCGCAAAGGTGGATAATCGAGATAATAGTTGTCCTCGTAGGCGCTCGCCTGCACGCGATCGTAGAGCCCGAAATAGCCGCGGGCAAAAGCCCGCCAGGAATCCGGATTTTCTTCCGGCGAGAGCCGCCGCCCCTCGACCAGCGTCTGGTTACCCCAATAAAAGCCGTTTGCGATGTCCTTCTGATAGCGCAAATGGGTCGTCTGTTGCCAGGAGTAGCGGCGCAGCGCCACTCCACCGAGCAGGAGCGCAAGCAGGATGATCCCGAGAAGGATTTGCCGGGCACGAAGCGACGCGAAAATTCGCGCGGGAATGTGGCGCCACTCCATCAGGTGCCACCATCAGCGCGACGGGGGGTGCGGGCAAATAAAGATCGCGCCTCGCCGTTTCGTCAGGCGGGAGCAAAGATCTCGTCGAACATGCAGAGAAAGCGACGAATCTCGAACGGCTTGGTCAGATAATTACGGGCGCCGGCTGTGAGCATACGCTCGATCTGGCTCGGTGTGGCGTCGGCGCTGATCACGATGACTGGGATTTTGGCGGTCTCAGGTTGTGCCTGCAGCTCCTTAAGCACTCTGCGGCCGTGAATGTCGGGAAGGTCGAGATCGAGCAGGACGAGCTGCGGGTTTTGAGAGCGCGCCACCTCGAGAGCTTGCACGCCCGTTTCGGCCCAGATCAGATCAGTCCCGGGACGGTCCACGAGGACGTTTTCGACCAAACGGAAGTTGGGCTCGCTGTCTTCGACGTAAAGGACCCGTGGGTGGGCGTTGGTGCTGGTGCCCGGTTTGGACCCTTTAGGGAGCATCGGGACTACGACGGACTTCGCGGACTTCGCGGGCGGCCCGGGCGCGACTGGCTCCTCGCTTTGGCCCCGCGACCGTTGCGCGTCTTGCACCGCCTTGAGCAATTGCTCGCGCAGCATTTTGATTTCGAGTTGAGCCAGCCGGAGTTCCTGTCGTAATTGATCGTCGTTTCCAGTTTTCATTAATTATAAAGCGAAGCGATTTTTAAACCCGATGGCTCGTCGAGGATGGTCCCGCGAAGTTTCTTCGCCATCTCGAGGTCGCGGCGCATTTTGTTTTTGTGGGTGCAGAAGAGGAGCGCGGTTTCCTCGGAGATGAGGTCCTCTTCAAAAGCTCGCATGAGGGATTGATCGAAGCTGTGCCAGCCCATCGTGCTGCCGGCCTCGATGATCTCCTGGAAAGTGCGATTCTCGCCCTCGCCGTAGAGGAGGGTCTCGCGCGTCCGCAGGCTGCTGCCCATGATTTCAGTCACGAGGAGGCGGCCCTCGTCGATTCGGTGGACGAGACGCTGGCTGACAACGTAGCGCAAAGTGTCGGCCAGCCGCTCGCGGACCTGCTTTTCTTCGTCGCTCCTGAAGAGGCCGAGAATACGATTGATGCTCTGGCCGGCATTGATCGTGTGCAGTGTGCAAAAGACAAGGTGGCCCGTTTCTGAGGCGGTGAGGGCGATTTCCATGGTTTCCCGATCGCGCACTTCACCGATCAGGATCACCTTGGGCGCTTGGCGCATAGCTGCGCGTAAACCCGTAGCGAAATCCGGAAAATCTCTTCCCAACTCGCGCTGGCTAAAGGCCGCCTTGCCGGGCGGGTGAACAAATTCAATCGGGTCTTCGAGGGTGACGATGTGCACCTCCTGGGTTTCGTTCAGCTCATTGAGCATCGCCGCCTGGGTGGTTGTCTTACCGCTGCCAGTGCTGCCGGTGACGAAGATGATGCCGTGCTTTTCCTTAACAATCTCGGAGAAGATCGGCGGCAGACCCAGGGATTCGATCGTCGGGACCTGCGATTGCAACCTGCGCATGACGATGCCGGTTTTGCCGTTCTGTCGATAGATATTGACGCGAAAGCGAGCCAGATCGCCGAGCGCGTAACTTGTGTCGCACGACCCGGTGGTGGCGAGGTCTGATTCCAGCCGTTTTCCCCCCGCGATAAGAAGCGAGGCCATCGCGTCGATGTGGTTAGGCTGCAGTGTCGTGTCCGGCTCCTCCAGTGGGAGCTCGTGCAATTTCCCGTAGCGCTCCACGAGGGGTGGTTTTCCGTTGATAAAGAGGCAGTCCGACACGCCCTCGCCGCTTTGCAGCATGACGGTCAGGAGTGCTTGCAGATCTTCGTTGGTCATTTTCGTAAATCCCGCAGTCCACGGGCGCGGTTTTTCCGCGGCCCGCAGCATTGCGCCAGTCCCAGGAGTGCAGGATTTGTTCCACCCGGCGAGGGAATCGCGGCCGCTTGCCAATTGCGGCCCGGGATTTATCTAAAGACATGTCCGAACACAAAATGACGCTGACTTGGAAGCGCGCCACGCCCGACTTCGAATACAAAACCTACAACCGCGATCACACCTGGAGCTTTGACGGCGGCCATGAAATGCAGGCCTCAGCGGCGCCCACTTATCTCGGCAACCCCAAACTGGTCGATCCGGAGGAAGCGTTCGTCTCGGCGCTCGCCAGTTGCCATATGCTCACCTTCCTTGCTGCCGCCTGTAAGAAGAAATTCCTGCTCGACGAGTACATCGACGAAGCCGTTGGGCATATGGAGAAAAATGCCGAGGGCAAACTGGCGATCACCCGCGTCGAGCTGCATCCGAAGCTTAAATTCTCGGGCGAGAACCAGCCGACCGAAAAGGACATCGAGGAGATGCACCACTTCGCGCACGAGAACTGTTTCATCGCCAACTCGGTCAAGACCGACGTAACGGTTGCGAAGTAATTGCTTAACCGCGGATTAAGCGGACGACTTGGATGGGGAGGTGAAGTAGACCTGGCGGGCCAGACTGTGCCTTCTTTGCCCACAAAGCTATGTATCTCCAATTAATCCACGCGATCTGCGCAATCCGCGGTTCTTTCTCTTAACATGACCATTAAGAACGATCCGCAGCGGATGGAGAAAATCGTCAGCCTTTGCAAGCGGCGCGGTTTCATCTTCCAAGCCAGTGAAATCTACGGTGGCCTCAACGGCGTCTGGGATTACGGCCCGCTAGGTGTCGAGCTAAAGCGCAACCTAAAGGATTATTGGTGGCGCGTGATGGTGCGCGAGCGGGATGATGTCGTCGGGATGGATGGTGCCATCCTGACCCATCGCGCGGTGCTCAAAGCGAGCGGGCATGAAGATACTTTCAGCGATCCGATGGTAGATTGCCGCACCTGCAAAACGCGGCTTCGAGCCGACCAATTGCCGGAGAAAAACGGGGTCAAACAATGCCCCAG
>Ga0070665_100007274_pt1 | contig 11253 bp, 7 predicted proteins | sample KBSS13metaG_FD_65862 | JGI IMG/M metagenome (GOLD analysis project Ga0070665, IMG submission 65862) | Switchgrass rhizosphere microbial communities from Kellogg Biological Station, Michigan, USA - KBS S1-3 metaG | ecosystem: Host-associated > Plants > Roots > Rhizosphere > Soil ...
GGTCTGCAGCCGGTTTACATACATCAGCTTCATCAACAGCGATAGCAGGTCCACCTCATCCAGACCGGTCGCCGCAATATTCTCGGGCTCCCGCGGGGTCCGGTGGAGAAACTTCTCCAGCTGGTCTTTTGTCAGCGCGCCGATCGCAACAAGGTTCTCCCCGAGCCGGCCTCCACACAGTGAGAGCCTCTGTAGCGCCTTCTGCACATCCTGCTCGCTCACGAGCTTGGCTCGGATGAGCAAATCTCCCAATCTCAATTGAGTGCTAATGGTGCCCTCCCCTTCGGGACCCGAGAATCTCCCTCAAAACGGCCTAAGTTCCTTCAATTGCTCAGCTTGTTTGCAGGATTGATTGTAGCTTTGAAAGTAACTTTGAAGTGAACCAAGGTAATGTATTACCCGATAGCCGCGGTTACGAGAGTGCTTTCATTCATTTCTACGGCTCGCGCTAACTCAGACAGCGTCTCGGTTCGTCTCCCCCCCATCACGAGAACCCGCCACGGGTCTAAATTGCCACCACTGCCCCTGCTCGGGCATCCATACATTGAGAGCGAGGTTGAATGAGCGAACTGACGAAGCCCTTCCAGCAAACCGGCCAGAGTGCCCGCCCGCGCGTTGTCATCATCGGTGCGGGGTTCGGAGGTCTTCACGCGGCCATGGCGATGCGTCATCTTGCAGTAGATATCACCGTTATCGACCGCAGGAACCACCACACCTTTCAGCCGCTTCTTTATCAGGTCGCTCTCGCTGTGCTATCCCCGGCCGACATTGCTCAGCCCATCCGCACGATCCTCCGCCGTCAGTCCAATACCGAAGTCCTCATGGACGAGGTCACTTCCATCGACGTTCAGTCCCGCCGCATCGGGCTCGGCTCCGGCACGCAGTGCGCTTACGACTACCTCGTCATCGCCACCGGCTCCACGCACTCCTACTTCGGAAAGAACGAATGGGCACCTTTCGCTCCCGGACTCAAAACCATCGAAGATGCAACCGAAATCCGGCGCCGCGTGCTTTTGGCTTTTGAGCTTGCCGAGCGCCAGATGCAGGAGCAAGGCTGGCATCCGCCGCTTAACTTCGTGGTGATAGGGGGAGGCCCCACAGGCGTAGAGCTTGCCGGGGCCATCAGCGACATTGCCAAACTTTATATGCGGCACGATTTTCGGCACATTGATCCCACCAAAGCCCGGGTCATGATTCTCGACAATGGCCCGCGCGTCCTAGCCGCCTACCCCGAGGACCTATCTGCAAAAGCCGCAGAGCAACTCCACACCCTTGGTGTTGAAGTCCACACCGGCACGCACGTCGACAACGTCGGGCCCGGATGGGTCGAGGCGAATGGCAGCCGCATCGATGCCGCAGTGGTCCTTTGGGCAGCAGGCGTTCAAGCCTCCCCTCTCGGCAAGATGCTCGGCGCGCCGGTCGACAAACGTGGCTGCGTAATCGTCGACAGCAATCTCAACCCACCAGGTCTACCCGAAATATTCGTCATCGGAGACCTGGCGCACTTCGAGCAGGACGGCAAGCAAGTTCCCGGTGTAGCTCAGCCCGCTATGCAGATGGGTGACCACATCGGCAAAATGATCTCCGCTGACCTCGACCGTAAAACCCGTCCAGCCTTCCGCTACTTCGACAAAGGGGACATGGCCACCATCGGCCGCCTGGCTGCCGTCGCCAAGGTTGAATGGCCCTTCCACGGTCACCTCAGCGGATTCCCCGCATGGGTCACCTGGATTGTGGTCCACATCTTCTTCCTGATTGGCTTCCGCAATCGACTGGCCGTCCTCTCGCAATGGATCTGGCAGTATTTCACGTTCACGCGAAGTGCCCGGCTTATCACCGGCGACCAGCGCCTGCCCGGCTGGGATGATCACCTGCAAACCGGGCCAGAGGTCGGGGAAGACGCACGCGCAACAGTTCAGATGCATTGAGAGCCGTCTTCAGTTCCAGCTCTCTCAATCATCCGTGTATCAGGCAGCCCGGTTGACAGCGCACTGCGAAAAGACCGCCTTCTGAATCGGCTAAACTGATAAGAGTCATGCTCGATCTGGGATTTGTCCGGGGCAACCTGGAAGTTGTGGAAGCAAAACTCCGTGCTCGCGGTGCTGATCCCGCCGCACTCCTCGGCAATTTTCGCCAACTCGATCAGAAACGCCGCGAAGCCATCACCGCCTCCGAGCAGCTCAAAGCGCGCCGTAACGAGCTCTCGCAGCAGGTCGGCCAGCTCAAGCGCGAAGGCAAAGACGCCGCTGAGCTGATGGATGAAACGCGCGCGCTCAAAGACAAGCTCGACGACCTCGACAAGTCTGCAACTTCGCTCGATGAGGAACTGCGTCTCTCGCTTGCCGGAATCCCCAACCTCACCCGCGACGAAGTCCCTGCCGGCAAGTCCGAAGAGGACAATGTCACTGTCAAAACCTGGGGCGAAAAAGCCGCGTTCGACTTCACGCCTAAGCCGCACTGGGAAATCGGCGAGCAGCTCGGCATCCTCGATCTAGAACGCGCAGCCAAGCTCAGCGGTGCGCGTTTTGCCGTCTACATGGGCGCCGGAGCGCGACTCGAGCGGGCCCTCATCGGCCTAATGCTCGACATGCACACCCAGCAGCACGGCTACACCGAAGTCCTGCCGCCCTTCATGGTGAACTCCAAAAGCCTCTTCGGGACCGGCCAGCTGCCCAAGTTCGCTGAGGACCTCTTCCGTTGCTCCGACGCCGATCTCGAGTCCGTATCAAACGGCATCTTCCGCGACAACGACCACTGGCTCATTCCCACCGCCGAGGTTCCGGTCACCAATCTCTATCGCGATGAAATCCTCGACGAAGCACGACTGCCCATCAAGCTCACCGCGTACACGCCTTGCTTCCGGGCTGAGGCCGGAGCCGCAGGCAAAGACACGCGCGGTATCATCCGCCAGCACCAGTTCCAGAAGGTCGAACTCGTAAAGTTCACGCGCCCCGAAGACTCTGACTCCGAACACGAGAAGCTCACGCGCAACGCCGAAGAGATTCTCGAAGCTCTCAAACTTCCTTATCGCCGCGTGCTGCTCTGCACCACCGACACCGGCTTCTCCTCAGCCAAGACTTTTGACCTCGAAGTCTGGCTCCCTGGCCAGCAGCTCTATCGCGAGATTTCTTCCTGCTCTAACTTCGAGAGCTTTCAGGCACGCCGCGCCAACATCCGTTTCAAGCCCGCCGGCGGCAAAGCAAAATCCGAATACGTTCACACCCTCAATGGCAGCGGTCTCGCAGTGGGCCGCACTTGGCTCGCAATCCTCGAGAACTACCAGCAGGCCGACGGCTCCGTGCTGATTCCCGAAGCTCTGCGCCCATACATGGGCGGCCTCGAACGCATTACTAAAATGGAGCAAAGATGAACAAGCTCCTCAAAAGTTACATCTACTGGACCTATCCGCGCGGCAACGTGCACTACGACGTGATGGTCACCATCATCCTGCTCTTCATCTTCGTCACGCCGCAGTTCTGGGATTTCGGCGATAAGCCATCGCGCGCACCCGGCCCATCGCATCCCATCCAGATTGCAAGCGACGGCCCGCGCTCCCTCCTGGTCACCATCTCCGACATCGACGTAAAGGCACCGAACGATGCCTCCGTCAACGAGATGCGCCGCGTCCTCCGCAAAGCCATCGAGCCCGTCACGGGAGACGCCGTCACCGTCATACGCTGGGAGACCGCTACCGACATTCAGGGCAACAAGGTCTGGAAAATCTGGGCTCGCCGCTGACAGGAGGGAGCATGGGCCTTCATGCCTATGAAGCGAGGAGATCACTTTGGGATGGGCCTTCAGGCCCGGGTCTGAAGTAGGCGTGACAGCACGACTTTCTGGGTGCCATCCGGGTTACTAGATACTGCGGGCTTTAGCCCCTGAAACGATGCGATTCAACTCAAAATACCCGGTCCATGCCCGTCTCTAACGCATCTATTCGTCAAACAGGTATAGGGAGTCTATGAAACCAGGAACGTCAAATTACTCTAAATCCAAGACATTGCTGCTCGCCTTCGCCGGCCTGCTCTTCGCTCTGCCATCTGCGCGCCTCAGCGCCCAGGACGTCAAAACAGTCCTCTCCAAACTCGACACAGCCGCCGCCAACTTTCATACGGTCTCCGCTGACTTCCAGTTCGACTCGATCGTGACAGATCCCGTCCCAGACACGACCGTACAGAAAGGCAGTGTCTTCTACGAGCGCAATGGTAAGAACTTTCAGATGGGCGCTCACATTAATGAGGAGAACGGCAAACCTGTCCCGAAGATCTACAAATATTCCAAAGGCGTCTTCCAGCTCTACGAGAAGCTGCCGGATCAGGTGACCACCTACAAAAACGACAAGCTCGGTGGCTACCTGCTCCTTGGCTTCGGCGCCAGTGGCAAAGAACTCAGCGACAAGTGGAACATCACCTACGCCGGCCAGGAAAAGCTCGACAACGTTATCACGGACAAGCTCGAGCTCGTCGCCAAAGATCCGAACGTTCGCAAAAGCTTGCCCAAGGTTACCGTTTGGATGGACACTCCGCACGGAGTCAGCCTCAAGCAGGTTTTCGATCAGGGCGAAGGCCAGTCACGCGTCTGTGTCTACTTCAACTTCAAGCTCAATCAGCCTCTGCCCTCCGACGCGTTCAACTTCAAGACCGACAGCAAGACCCAGTTCATAAACCGGTAGAGCCCCACGCCTCCCAACACAAACAGCATTGGAAAGCACTCGAGCGTATAGCGCGCCTCGGGTGCTTCCACCGTCATCAGCAGCATGCTCCGTAGCACCATGTACGCCAGCATCCACGGCCATAGCTTCGGCCTCAGGCACAGCCCCGCCAACCCCACCAGCAGATACGCCGCATTCAATCCCACATAGAACCAGCTGAATCGCGTCTCCGCGTTGTGGTGCGAATACACCCACCAGTCCAGATCGATGGGCAAATTCTCCACGCGGGGACGCACCCACATATCCAGCATTCGTCCCCCCGGCAGAAGCACGTGACGCTCGAAAGGATGCGCGGCATACCGCTCCCGCGCCAACTTCGCAAATCGCGCATCGATCTCCGCCGTCAGCGCGTTCCCGTCGTTGTTGTAGTCTTTCGCGAGTGCCGCCGTCTCCGCATATTGCTGCGTACTGTCGAATGCCCTCGCCGGAAGCTTCAAAACATCCAGCGTGTCCCCCGGAACGCTCCAGTACACCTGGTATGTCGACACGAAATCCAGACACCACGTCTTCACCCAGCTCACCCACCCTGCTTGCGACGGCTCACCCGGATCGGTCGCATACCTCGGCGCGAGCGGTTCAAACACCTGGAAGGTCTTCCAGTTCCTCCAGGTCCACGCCGCAAAGGGCATCGTCCCGAGCAGCAGGCAGACCGCAGCCACCCGCATCAGTGCCCTGCGCTCGACTCGTCCGCTCCGCACAAGCTTGAAGATCAGCACCGGCGCAAACGCCACGGCCACCAACGCGCCATCCGGCCTCAGCAGCGCCGCAAAGGTCACCGCGAACGTAAATCCCAGTGCCGGCCACCAGCCCGGCTTTTCGCCGAATCGAACAGCGCACCACATCGCCAGCGCGATCGAGAACAGAGTCGGCCCTTCGGTCAGCGGATTTGCAACATATACCGCCGTAAACGGACACAGCGCCGCCAGCCACAATGTGCAATGGCCTGCTCCTCGCCTCATTTTCTCCGGTGCAACCCGCCGCGCCAGGTCAGCGAGCAGCAGGCAAGCCACGAGATCCAGCACGATCTGCACCCACGCCGCTGATGCGTAGTTCTCCATTCCGAAAATTCGGAAGCACGCGGCCAGGAACAGTGGGTAACCCGGTAAACGAATAAGCGTTGGATACGTCTCACCCGTGCCCACTGTCAGCGCATATCGCCCGCTCACCAGCAGGTTCTTGGCGATCCCCCCATAGATCAACGCGTCTCCGGTGACCTCGAAGAAGTGCTTGAGCATCCAAATACGAAGCAGAGCTCCCGCCAGCAGAGCCGGCAAGAACGACAAAGCGGAACGCACCTTCCCTGCCGTAACCATCTGCATCGATTGACTCAAGGGGTCAGCTTCCATACGATTCGTAATGTATAGCCTAGACGCTAATGCCCGATAGACAGATATTCTTTGACCCCCAGCGAACCAGATGGAAGCGCCTCCGCCGCATTCTTGACGTAACCGCTGTCATCTCCACGCTGGTTCTCGCAGGATTCATCTTCAATGTCCTGCGCGGTCAACATCTGCCTGAACTGCTCCTGCCCAACCAGAAGCACAACTATCGCGCACTCCAGAAGCATCCCGCAGTCCCCCGCGGCGCCAAGCCCAGACGCAAAACCGATCGCAAGCCTTCTGAGATTCCTCTGAATACCGGGGAAGGACTTCGTGCCGCCTATTACGTGCCTTACGACGAGGCCAGCTATGCGTCCTTCAAGCAGCACGTTCATCAGATTGACCTGCTCTTCCCTGAGTGGCTTCATGTCGAGTCCTCCAGCCCGCAGCTCCTCACTCTCGATACTGAAAGCCACCGCTCTTATCCCGTCATCGACAAAAATTCAGTTCACGACCCCGATGATCTGAACCGCATCAAGCGTGCGATCCGCCTTGCAAAAGAAGATACCGAAATCTTCCCGCATCTCAACAATTACAACTCCGCTACTCAGGTCTGGGACGGCCGTGTGAGCAACCTGCTCAACGATCCGCAAAGCCGGGCCGTACTTCGCCAGCAGATTCTTCAGTTCCTTGCGGCTTTTCCGGTTTATCGCGGCCTCTCTCTTGATTTTGAGAATCTGCCTGCAGGCAACACTGCCGGCTACACGACTTTCATCCACGAGCTCTATGCGGAGATGCACCCTCGTAACCTCCGTCTCTTCGTCACCAGCGGCGCTGCTACGGACGGTGCCATCCTCAAAGCGATCGCCGACAACTCCGATGGCCTTGTGCTGATGAACTACGACGAGCATGAGATCCAGAGCGAGCCCGGTCCCATCGCCAGCCAGGATTGGTTCATTGCAAACCTCGTTCGCGCCCGCAAGTTTGTTCCATTGGAAAAGCTGATCTGCGCCATCGGGAACTATGGCTACGACTGGGAATTGTCGATGCCCGACCCGAAGGCGCGAGACCCGAAGGATCGACGTCCTCGCATCCTCAACACCGAGACCAAAGATCACGTGTCCGACGTCTGGCAGGTTGCGAGCGATGCCGATGCCGATCTCGATCTGGATTACAACACCCTGAATCCTCATTTTGAATACATCGATGACGACACCCATACACGACACGTTGTGTGGTTTCTCGATGGCGTCACCGTTCTGAATGAGATGAGGGCGGCGCGCGCTCTAGGTCTGCAAACTTTCGCTCTGTGGCGTCTCGGTTCCGAAGACCGCTCGATGTGGAACATCTGGGACAAGCCGAGCAATCCGCAATCTCTCGATCTCCTATCCGTTGTCGCGCCCGGCCAGGATGTGGACGCCGAGGGCGAAGGCGACATTATGCGGGTCACCGGTCTCCCCCAGCAGGGAAAACGCGCCGTTCAGCTAGATACCGATGAGCCCGATCCGCGCAAGAAGCTCATCATCGATGAGCACATGGAGATTTACCCGCGTACTTACACCGTCCAGTACTACGGGTACCATCCCAACCAGGTTGCCCTTTCCTTCGATGATGGTCCCGACCCGAAATGGACTCCGCGCATTCTCGACATTCTCGATAAGAAGAATGTGAAAGGCACATTCGTCGTCATTGGCGAAGAAGCTCTGGAGAGTATCGGGATCCTGAAACGCGAATTCCGCGAAGGACACGAAATCGGGAACCATACCTACACTCACCCCGATATCAGCGAAGTATCCCCGCAGCGCCTCGACCTCGAAGTCAAGCTCACGGAGCGGCTGTTTGCCAGCAAGCTAGGCGTTCAGCCCTTGTATGTCCGGCCTCCGTACGACGTTGACGAAGAGCCCGAGACGGACGATCAGGCTGCCCCGGTCGTGCGCCTTCAAAACCAGGGCTACATAGTGATAGGCAACAAGATCGACACCAACGATTGGGACGAGCGTGTTCACAAGACCCCTGAAGAAATCACCCAATCCGTTCTCGATCAGCTTGAGCGGATGAAAACAAAGCCGCAGTTTCGCGGTTCCATCATCCTGATGCACGATGGCGGCGGTGATCGCGCTGCGACAGTAGCTGCACTTCCGCTCCTCATTGATACGTTGCGCGCGCGCGGATACACCTTTGTTCCCATCTCATCTCTGATGGGCAAGACACCGGCCCAGGTCATGCCACCTCTCACCCGGCGCCAGTACTTCCGCGCGATTCCCGACTCCATTGCCTTCTCGGCGCTCTCCGTGATCGGCCGCTTCATCGTCCTCGTCTTTTTCCTCGGGGATGTCCTTATGAGTGCGCGTCTGATCCTCGTCGGAATCTTCGCCATCATCGATCGTCTTCGCCGCCCACACCGAGCCGCTTCGCCAGGATTTAATCCCCGAGTTGCAGTGCTTGTTCCCGCGTACAACGAAGAGAAAGTCATCGTGCGCACTGTCCGCTCGGTACTCAACTCCGACTATGCCAACCTGCGCGTGATCGTGATCGACGATGGCTCCAGTGATCGCACCTTTGAAGTCGCTCGCGACGCCTACGCCAAAGACATCGCGGAGGGGCGCGTTCAGGTCCTCACCAAGCCCAATGCCGGCAAGGCCGAGGCTCTGAACTACGCTCTTGCACGCATCGACGAAGATTTTTATGTAGGCATCGACGCCGACACTGTCATCGCCATGGAGGCAATCTCAAAACTGCTGCCACACTTCGAAGACCCGAAGGTCGGCGCAGTCGCCGGAAACGCCAAGGTCGGCAACCGCGTGAACCTCTGGACGCGCTGGCAGGCCCTCGAATACATCACCAGCCAGAACTTCGAGCGTAGAGCCCTCGATCTATTCAACGTCGTCACCGTCGTCCCCGGTGCGATCGGCGCCTGGCGGACTTCCGTTGTGAAGACCGCCGGCGGCTACCCCATCAACACCGTCGCCGAAGACGCCGACCTCACCATGAACATCCTCGAGCAGCAATACAAGGTCGTCTACGAGGATCGCGCTCTCGCCTTTACGGAAGCGCCCATCGACGCCAGCGGCCTCATGCGGCAGCGTTTCCGCTGGTCGTTCGGAATACTTCAGGCCGTCTTCAAGCACAAGATGGCATTCGTCCGCAACAAGGCGATGGGCCTCTTCGCGCTGCCGAACATCCTGATCTTCCAGATGTTCCTGCCCCTCGTCTCGCCTTTCATCGATCTGATGTTCATCGCAGGCCTCGTGCACTATTTTGTCGACCGTCACTACCACCCCGAAGCAGCATCCGCAGCAAGCCTCGAAAAGCTCCTCGCCTACTTCGGAGCCTTCCTGCTCATAGATTTTGTGACATCAGTGATCGCGTTCAGCCTTGAGCGCCGCCACCCCGCCAATAAAGGCGACGGCTGGCTCTTGTTCCACATATGGCTACAGCGCTTCGCCTATCGACAGGTCTTCTCCATCGTTCTTGCCAAAACGTTGAAGCGCGCCATCGATGGCAAGCCCTTCAACTGGGACAAGCTCGAACGCACCGCCAAAATGAGCAAAGAAACCGAAGCCCTCACGATGTGACGTCGCTCCTTCGAGTCGTCTCTCCAACCAGTGCTAAAGAGGTAGAAGCTAGAGGCTGCTTTTCTCATGCCCTACTACAACGGCCCCATCTCCGATCACTTCGACGGCAGGCACTTCTACCACCCCGGTCTTCCGCCGACAGACAAAAGCATCTTTGATATCCTCCGCTGGCAGCTCTTCGGCAAACATTCGAAGTGGCCTCGATCCGTTCCCGCCCGCAGCGGCGTGAAACCAGCAGCCAGCGTCGACAGTCTTTCCATCACTCACATCGGGCATTCATCGCTGCTGATTCAAGCCAGCGGAATCAACATCCTCGTCGACCCCGTCTGGTCCGATCGCGTCAGCCCATTCAAAGCATTTGGCCCGCGCCGCCGCAATCCACCTGCCGTGGCTCTCCCCGACTTGCCGCGCATTCACGCCGTGCTCATCAGTCACAATCACTACGACCACATGGACACAGCCACCATCGCGGCGATCCACGCTCAGCACAAGCCTGTCGTGATCTCGCCTCTTGGCAACGACACCGTCATCCACAAAGACGCGCCACACATTCCCGTTGAGACCGGCGACTGGTGGCAATCCTTCCCGCTCTCACCCGATGTCCGGGTCACGGTCGTCCCCGCCTACCACTGGTCCGCACGCAAGTTTGCCGATCGCCGTCAGGCGCTCTGGTGCGGCTTCATCCTCGATACTCCGTCAGGCCGCATCTACTGCGCCGGAGACACAGCCTATCGCGATGGAAAGATCTTCACCGAAATCCGCAAGCGCTGCGGCTCACCACTTGTTGCAGTGCTCCCCATAGGAGCCTACGCACCCCGCTGGTTCATGGACAGCCAGCACACCGATCCAGCCGAAGCTGTGCAAATCGCAGCCGACATTGGCGCGCAGCACATTCTCGGCGTCCACTGGGGTACGTTCCAGCTCACCGACGAGCCATGGGACGAGCCGCCCCAGCTTCTCGAAAATGAAATAGGTCGTCTCGGAAACACACCGATCCGCGCCCAAGCCATGCGCCCCGGCGACATCTGGACTCCAGTTGAGTCTGTAGTGAAATCTACTCAGCTGTGATCTGGGTCAGAAGAATCATTTAGCTGTGCCCCGTTCATCGCAGTTTCATCGCGATGAGCTGGAAGTCGCTCTCTCTGCAATGAGCACGGGAATGCCATCCACAACCGGATAACTTCGAGCACACCCGAGACAAATCACTTCGGCTTCTGAAAACCGCAGCGCAGCGAAGCAAACAGGACACGCCAGATCCTCCAACCACTGCCCCATATCTGCCGTCTTTCCAGCTTCGCTCATTTTCATCCGCTGACTTGCTGATTCTCCGATTAATGAATGTCATCCTGAGCGACCAGAAATGACTGTCATCCTGAGCGGAGTCCGCGAAGCGGACGGAGTCGAAGGACCCGCAGTTGCCTCTACCAACTCAACTCGCCGCAGCATTCCTTAGTGAATCGTCGCGTCCGAACCCGCCTCATCCCCGTGCCCATTCCGCTTCACAGGCCGCTTCAGGAACTCCTGCTCGATCCTCTCGTTCGTTGCCGCGTGCGCAAACTCATACGCCACGCGAATCCCATTAAATATCGCCCGATCATTCGACGAGCCGTGCCCGATCACGCAAACCCCGCGCACGCCCAGCAGCTGC
>Ga0070665_100007276_pt1 | contig 11250 bp, 7 predicted proteins | sample KBSS13metaG_FD_65862 | JGI IMG/M metagenome (GOLD analysis project Ga0070665, IMG submission 65862) | Switchgrass rhizosphere microbial communities from Kellogg Biological Station, Michigan, USA - KBS S1-3 metaG | ecosystem: Host-associated > Plants > Roots > Rhizosphere > Soil ...
GATGTCCGCGCGACAGCGGCCAGCCTCGCCGCTGATCCCAACGCCATCCGGCCGCGGCTGTGCCTTGCCGAGTTCATTCGGCGCAAAGGCTTCGACGGCTGGAACAGTCATTACGATGCCCAGGCCGAAGCGACGGTTACGCAGGCACGCAACGGCTTCCCCGGCAGGCCACTCGAGCGGATGGCCATCTACACCGCCGTCCTGGCTTCGCCCGCGGCAACCGCCGACGACAAGGCCTTCGCGCTCAACCGCGCCATCCGCTGCTACGCGCCGTCAGGGGGCAACAGCTGCGGCGGGGCGGACGTCGACAAGCCGGTGCGCAAGGCGTGGTACGACCGGCTGAAGGCGCAATATCCGGACAGCCGCTGGGCAAAGGACCTCAAATATTATTGGTAGCCGTTCGGTCGCCGCGCTGCTGCTCGCCCTGCTGCTCGCGGGTTGCGGTGGCGACCCGGACCGCGTCCGCGCCGACCGCTACGACAGCTTCTGGCTGTGGGCCGGGGTCAGCGCGCCCGCGGCGCTGGACCAAGCGAAGACCGTCTACATCCTGGATGGCGAAATTCGCCACGACGCCCGGCATTACGTCCCGCTGCGCGCCGGGACGCCAACCGCCCGTGGTCCGGAGCTGTGGCTGGTCGTCCGCACCGACACGCTCGACTGGCCCGACGGGGCGGCTGCAGCAATCGCGGCGAAGGCGGACCGCTGGGTGGCCGCCGGGACGCGCGTTGCCGGCATCCAGGTCGACTTCGACGCGCGGACCAAGCACCTCGACGACTATGCGCGCTTCCTGGCGAGCCTGCGCCGAAGCCTCCCGCCGCGCTACAAACTATCGATCACCGGCCTGATGGACTGGAGCGCGAACGGCGATCCGGCGGCGCTGCTCGCGCTCAGGGACATCGTCGACGAGGTCGTCATCCAGACCTACCAGGGCCGCAGCACGATCTGGGGGTACGAGCGCTACTTCGAGCGGATGCGCGGCTTCCCGATTTCGTTCAAGGTCGGGTTGGTCGAAAACGGTCGCTGGATCGAGCCCCAAGGGTTGCGCGCCGAGCCCAACTTCAAGGGCTATGTGGTGTTCCTGTTGCCGCGAGCCGCTCGGTAACCAGGCGTATAGCCTCGGCGATCGCCTGGTCAGCATCGAGCTCGCTGGTGTCGAGCAGGATCGCGTCGTCGGCCTGCCGCAACGGCGCCGCGTCGCGCTGGGAATCGCGCTCGTCGCGGGCGCGGATGTCGATCAGCACGTCATTGTAATGGGCCGGCATGCCGCGCTCCATCAGCTCGCGCATGCGGCGCTGGGCGCGCACGTCGGCGGTGGCAGTGACGAACAGCTTCACCACCGCGTCCGGTGCGATGACGGTGCCGATGTCGCGGCCGTCGAGTACCGCGCCGCCTGCCTGCCGCGCGAACGCCTGCTGCCGCTCGAGTAATGCCGCCCGCACCGACGGGTAGGATGATACGCGCGACGCGATCTTCGACACCGGCTCGCTGCGCAGCTCCGCGTCGCTTGGGTCGAAGCCGAGGTCGTCACACGCGCGCAGCGCCTCGAACTCGTTGCCCGGATCGCCGCCCCAGCGCCACAGGTTGAGCGCGACCGCCCGGTAGAGCAGCCCGGTGTCCATGTGCGGCAGGTTGAAATGCTGGGCGAGCGCCCGGGCGATCGTGCCCTTGCCGCTAGCGGCCGGACCGTCGACCGCGATGACGAGGTTGTTGCTGGTGGGAGGGTCGGCGGGCATCTTGTTACCGCGCTTTGACAGCGCCATATCCCTATGGCAAGGCGCCCCGCCGAACGCTGGGCCCGAAGAGTTTTGGGCCCGCGACGAACACATTTACTGGAGTTAAAACCCTCATGGTGAAGCCCGAATGGGGCACCAAGCGCACTTGCCCCAAGTGCTCGACCCGCTTTTACGACCTCGGTACCGAGGACCCGGTCCACTGCATCAATTGCGGGACCGACTTCATGCCGGAGCCGGTGCTGAAGTCGAAGCAGCCGATGGCGTTCGAGGCCGCGGCCCCGGTAGCGGCCAAGGAGCCGGCCGAGGACGATGAATTGGCGGCCGAGGATCTCGCGGTCGACGAGGACGCCGAAGTCAGCGCCGACGAGGAGGTCGATCTCGACACCGGCGACGACGATCTCGGCGTCGAAACGGGTGGCGAGGACGACGAAAGCTAGTTTTAGGAAATCGCGCCTATTTTCCCGTTTCACGGCGGGAAAACATCGCCTAAAGGCGCGCGAGGACGTGGGGCCGTAGCTCAGCTGGGAGAGCGTCGCAATGGCATTGCGAAGGTCAGGGGTTCGATCCCCCTCGGCTCCACCATCCTCCTGAAGCAGCGCTGCCGAATTAGGCAGCGCTCCTTGTTTATGCCGACGCCGATTGTCTATGACCCGCCCCGTCATTGCGACAGGAGCGGATGTGGCGGCGCCTAATCAACCAGTCAGGAAAGTTACGATCGTCGGCGGCGGGACCGCCGGCTGGATGACGGCCGCGGTACTGTCGCAATGGCTCAGCAAGGTCGAGATCCGGCTGATCGAATCCGAACAGATTGGGACGATCGGGGTCGGTGAAGCGACCATCCCGCACATCCGCAATTTCCTCGCGCTCGCCGGCGTCGACGAGTTGAAGATGATGAGCGAGAGCAAGGCGACCTTCAAGCTGGGCATTCAGTTCGTCGACTGGGGGGCACCGGGCGAAACCTATACCCACGGGTTCGGCAAGATCGGTCGCGACATGTTGTGGCTGCATCCGCACCAGCTGTGGCTCGCCGCGAAGGCGCGGACGCCGGACCGCGTGAAGCATTTCGACAATTATTCGATGAATTGCGTGGCGTGCCACCTCAACCGCTTCGCCTATCCGGACAAGCGCAACCCGTCCTTGCCGCTCGCCGACATGGAGTTCGCCTACCATTTTGACGCGTCGTTGCTGGCGCGCTTCCTGCGCAGCGAAAGCGAGGCGCGGGGGGTGACGCGGGTCGAGGGGAAGATCGTCGACGTCATCCGCAATCCGGAGAGCGGGTTTGTCGAAAGCGTTCGCCTGGAAAGCGGCGAAGAAGTCGGCGGCGACCTCTTCATCGATTGTTCCGGAATGCGAGCGCTGCTGATCGGCGACGGTCTCGGGATCGGTTACGAAGACTGGAATCATTGGCTGCCGTGCGATCGCGCGCAGGCTGTACCCTGCGCGAGTGTCGAGCCGCTTACGCCCTACACGCGATCGACCGCGCGCAAGGCCGGCTGGCAATGGCGCATCCCGCTGCAGCACCGGATCGGCAACGGCTACGTCTATTCGTCCAAATTCCTGAGCGACGACGAGGCCGCGGAGACGCTGCTGAACAACCTCGACGGCGAGGCGCTTGCCGCGCCCCGGCCGGTCAGTTTCCGTCCGGGACGCCGGCTGAAGTCGTGGGACAAGAACGTCATCGCGATCGGGCTGTCCTCGGGCTTTCTGGAGCCGCTCGAATCGACCAGCATCCATCTCATCCAGACCGGCGTCCACCGGCTGCTCGCGATGTTCCCTTCGGTTGGGTTCAACCCCGCCGACATCGAGGAATATAATCGCCAGGCCCGCTTCGAATATGAAGACGTCCGCGACTTCATCATCGCCCACTATAAAGTGACGCGGCGGAGCGGGGATCCGTTCTGGGATTACGTCCGCGAGATGGACGTGCCCGACAGCCTCACCGAACGTCTCGACCTGCTCCGATCGTCGGGCCGTTTCTTCAAGCACGGTGCGGCCGAATTGTTCGCCGAGGAAAGCTGGGTCCAGGTGCTGCTCGGGCAGGGCTTCGAGATGAAGGCGGACCCGGTGACCGAGTTCGTCTCGGACGACGAACTGGCGCTGTTCCTCGGCGATCTCGAGGAAGTGATTGCGGAGACCGCGAAGCAATTGCCCGACCACGGCGCGTTTGTTTCGCGGTTGCCGCCGAGCAGCGAGGCGCAGGCCGCGGCCGCGCAGCCCAGCGTCAACTTCGCGCTGCGCTATGAGCGGCTCATTCACTGACGGTCAGGCGTGGCGCTTCGGTCACACCGGCCAACGCAATCCTGAACGCCAGATTGACACGCCGCGCGGGAAAGGCTTTCATTCGTCACCGCGGAGTCATTTGCTGCAAATTCAAATGTAACCGGTTACATCGCTGCCACGGGAGAGGGGCCCAGTGACCAACATCAAAACCAAGCGCCGGCTTGCGTCCGGAATTTCCACAGCTGCAGTTGCGGTCGCGCTTTGCGTCGCTCAGCCGGCCTACGCTCAGTCCGAATACGGCTCCATCGAAGGACACGTCGATGGCGCCAAGGCCGGAACGCAGGTCACGGCGGTGGATACGGTCACCGGGCAGCGGTCAGTTGGGACGACCAACGAATCGGGCGACTACGTCATTCTCGGCCTCCGGCCGTCGAGCTACACGGTCACGGCGGCAGGGCAGACGGCACAGTCTACCGACCTTCAGGTTGGCCAATCCGTCCGGATCGATTTCGTCGCGGCCACGGCCGCCACGCCCACGGGCGGGGGCAGCAACATCGTCGTCACCGGCCGCCGCCGGGCCCAGCCGGTTCAGGCGCAGACGGTGGCGACCAACGTCACTGCCGCTCAGATCGAAAACCTCCCCCAGAACCAGCGCAACTTCCTGTCGTTCGCCAACCTCGCGCCGGGCGTCCAGGTCGCGGCCGGCGGCACGGCTCAGATCCAGGCCGGCGCCCTTTCGGCCAGCAACGTCAACGTCCTGCTCGATGGGATGAGCTTCAAGAACCCGATCAACCACGGCGGTGTGTTCGGGCAGAATTTCGGTCTCGGTAACCCGTTCCCGCAGATCGCGATTCAGGAATATCAGATCCAGACGCAGAACTTCGGCGCGGAAACCGGCCAGGCCGGCTCGGCGCTGCTCACCGCGATCACCAAGACCGGTGGAGACAAGTTCCACGGCTCGGCGTTCCTCGAATGGCAGCCGAAGGCGTTCATCACCAAGCCCTTCTGCACCACGGGACCGTTCGACCCGATCAAGAAGTGCAAGAAGTCGGACTATGACCGGAAGCAGTTCGGCGGTGAGCTCGGCGGCCCGATCGTACCCGGCAAGGTGTCGTTCTACATCGCCGGCGAAGGCACGATCGAGAAGCTGCCCGGTGGCACCGGCAGGCTCGCGACGGGCCCCGGCGGCGCACCGATCTTCCCGACGAACGTCGTCGACCAGATCGTCGGCGTGCCGCGCAATTACGACTTCAAGCAAGGGCTGTATTTCGGCAAGCTGACGTTTACGCCGAGCCCGACCGAGACCATCAACCTGATGGCCTACGTGCGGCGCGAGAACAATCTTAACGACGTCGACGACGTGGCGGCCCTCAGCCACGGCCGCACAATCCTGACCCACCAGACGCGCCTGCAGGTCCAGTGGCGGCACAGCTCCGGCAACTTTCTGAACCTGTTCAACATGGCTTATGACCGGGCCACTCAATCCACGCCGGCGAATACGGAAGGCAACCAATATGTTGTCACTAACACCCCGTGCAGCGATGCACCGGGGTGCAGCAACTGGATGTTCGCGCCCGGGCAGACGAACGGGATCGTCGACTTCGGAATCAACGGTGGATTTGCCTACCTTGGCTCGCACTTCTTCACCCAGGGCGACAAGCAGCAGGGCGTCCTGTTCCGTGATGACGCCACGCTCCGGATGGGCAAGCATACGCTGAAGTTCGGCGGCCAGCTCAACTTCATCGAGTTGAATCGCAAGGTCTTCAACTTCACCAATCCCAGCTTCTTCTACTTCAATCCTGGTCCGACGGGCACGTTCAACGAAACGGTCGAGCAACCCGAAGCGGCGCTGATTGCGACTGGCGCCAACCCAACGCTCAAGGCGAATGACGTGCAGATCGGTTTGTACGTTCAGGATGAATGGAAGCCCGACGATCACTGGACGATCAACGCGGGGCTTCGCTGGGATTACGAAACCAACGCCAACAACAACGACTACACCACGCCGACGGCGGTGGCCGATGCGCTGCGCAATTACGCTGGCTGGGCGGCGCGCGGCATCAACCCCGAAGATTACATTTCCAACGGCCACAACCGGCCGGCTTATTCGAAAGAATTCCAGCCGCGCCTGGGCATCTCGTACGACGTTCATGGCGACCGCGATCTCGTCATCTTCGGTGGTGCCGGTCGCTATTACGACCGCAGCCTGTTCATCGAGGGCGCGATCGAAAAGATCACCAATTCCAACTACATCACGCCGGTTACCTTCTGCGCGCCGGGCACTGTCCCGCCGCCAGGCGGAAACGGTTCCTCGGTGGCGAATTGCGCCGCGTGGGATCCGGCCTACCTCAACACCCCGGAAGGTTTGCGAGCGCTTGCGGCGTCGCAGAACGTCGGCGGCGCCGTTTGGGTTCTGCCGAACAAGATCAAGCCGCCTTATTCCGACCAGTTCGACATCGGCGTGCGCAAGCGCTTCGGCGACATCACCGCGACGGTGACCTTCTCGCACATTCGCTCGCGGCACCTGTTCATGTTCGCCCGCGCCAACTTCTATGAGAACGGCTGGTACACGCGGTTCGTTACGCGCGATGCGAATGGCTTCGTCACCGGCTGCACCGATGGCGGCGATGCGTGGATCCAGGACAACATTCCCGGTGGCCTGACCAACGGCGACGGCTCCGCCGTTCCGACCAGTATCTGCGCCGCTCAGAACGGCGTGCTTCCGGGCTTCTCCGGCAAGCTCAATCGCGGTCTCGACAACGGTAAGGCGAATTACAACGCGATCTACCTGCAGCTCGAAAAGCCGTTCACGGATTCGACCCAGTGGGGCTTCACGACGGCCTTCACTTACCAGCGGGCGAAGACGAACGTTTCGCAGGAACTGAACAGCGACGAATTCTACAACGGTACCGCATTCGGCGTTTATGGCACGACCAAGGTCAACGGCGTTCCCAAGTGGAGCTGGGTCACGTCCGGCGTCTATCGTGCGCCCTTCGGCATCATTGCTTCGGGCGAACTGACGCTCCGCCGCGGACCGGCGTTCGGTAACATCGCCGCACCGTGGAATGGCGGCCCGGCCGCGCCCGACGGCGCGTGCTGCTACGGCAACCTCGGCGGCGTGTTCTATCCGAAGCAGTCGATCGGCTATAAGCGGCTCGACCTGCGCGTAGCCAAGGCCTTCAAGACGCCGTGGGGCCACGAGGTCACGCTCGATTTCGAGGTGTTCAACGTCTTCAACTGGGTGAACCGCAACTACACCTCGTGGGATGCCGGTGGTGGCAGCCCGGCGCGGCGGACGGACAGTTTCACGCTGTCCAACGACCAGCGGCAGTTCCAGGCCGGTATCAAATACAAGTTCTGACGCGTATCGATCGCTCGGCGAGGGGGACGGAAACGTCCCCCTCATTTTGTTTGGGAAGGGCGCGTGAGACCTGAACTTCGCCGCTTCGGTACCACCCAGAGTCCGGTCGTGGTGATCGATGAATTCAGCGGCGACGCGGAAGCGGCCGCGACACTGGCTGAAGCACTCGCGCCGTTCCCGCCTGACGCCGACAGCTATTATCCGGGTATCCGGCGCCTGATCGACGAGCGCGACGCGGATGCGTTCGCTTATGTTCAGGAGACCTGCCGCGAAGCGGCGCAGTTCATCGCCGGAGCCTTCGAGGTAGAACGCTTCGACCTCCTTCGTGCGAGCTTTTCCATGGTGACGGCCAGGCCGGCGGAGCTGCGTCCCGTCCAGCGTGCGCCCCATTTCGATTCGCCGGATCAGAAATATCTGGCGTTGCTCCATTACCTTCATGTGCCGGTGGGCACCGGAACCGCTTTCTATCGCCAGCGATCGACCGCCATTGAGCGGGTGACGGAGACCAATATCGGGGTGTTCGTGCGAGCGGCGGCCGCAGAGGGAGCGCAACTCCCGCCGGATTCAGGCTATATCACCGGCTCAAATGCCTACTTCGAGCAGATTGGAGCCGTCGACGCCGTGCCTGACCGGCTGATCATTTATCAGGGCAGCCTGCTTCACTCCGGGATCATCCCGGAAGGCGCGAGCTTCAGCGCGGACCCGCGCCAGGGCCGGCTCACCGCGAACATCTTCGTCCAGGGACATTAGCAATGCGGGCAAGCGTAGCGTTCGGCATGATCGCATTGGCTTCGAGCGGCGTCGCGGCCGCCCAGCAGCGGACCTACATCAACCCGCTCGACATCGATTATCGCTACAATTGGGAGCAGACCAACGGCGGGGTCAGCTACCGCACCGGGGCCGATCCGGCGGTCGTTCGGCACAAGGACGCTTATTACCTATTCGAGACGCTGGCCGATGGTTACTGGCGCTCGACCGACCTCATCCACTGGACCTTTATCAAGCCGAGCATGTGGCCGTTCGGTGGGATTGTCGCTCCCGCCGTGGCGTCGGACGGCGACCGACTGATCATTTGGCCGTCGATGTCCTTCACGCGACCGGGATCGATCCTTGTTTCGACCGCGCCGGAGACGGGGAAACTCGACTTCCTCGTCCGCGCGATGCCGGACCTGCCAGACGCCGCGGACGACCGCTATCCGGAGAAGATGCAGCCGGGCCAGATCCCCCCGGGGCCATGGGACCCAGGGTTGCTGAAAGACGATGATGGCCGCTGGTACCTCTATTGGGACAGCAGCAATGTTTGGCCCATCTACGGCATCGAGATCGCGTTCGAGGACGGCAAGCTGATCTACAAGGGCAAGGCGACGCCCTTGTTCACGCTGCATCCCGAGCAGCACGGCTGGGAGCGCTTCGGCCAGGACCATAGCGGCCTGCTTGCCAATGGCCAGCCGACCAAGCCCTATGTCGAAGGCGCGTGGCTGACCAAGCACGGCGGGCGCTATTATCTGCAATACGGGGCGCCCGGGACCGAGTTCAATGTCTATGGCAACGGCACCTACGTGTCGGACAGGCCGCTCGGGCCGTTCACCTACGCCGACTACAACCCGATCGCCTACAAGCCGGGCGGGTTCGTGCACGGCGCCGGCCATGGCTCGACGTTCGAGGACCTTCACGGCAATTGGTGGAACACCGGCACGCCGTGGATCGGCTACAATTGGACGTTCGAGCGGCGCATCAATATGTTTCCCGCGAAGTTCGAGGCGGACGGGCAGTTGTGGTCGTCGTCGCGGTTCGGCGACTTCCCACAATTTGTGCCGACGACCAAGGTCGCCGACCCGAACAGCCTGTTCACCGGCTGGATGCTGCTCAGCTATCGCAAGGCGGCGAGCGCGAGTTCGACCACTGGCGAGTTCGCGGCCGATCGCGTCACCGACGAGAATCCGCAGACGTTCTGGGTCGCGTCGTCCAACAGGCCCGGCGAGATGCTGACGGTCGATCTTGGCGCGGCAAAAACCGTGCGCGGGATCCAGGTCAATTTCGCGGACTATAAGTCGGGCCGGTTCGACGACTCGCCGGACATTTACACCGAGTTCCAACTGGAAGGTTCGATCGACGGGCGGACCTGGACGGAACTGGCCCGGACCGAGCCGCCGCGCCGCGACCGGGCCAATGCCTATTTCGAGCTGCCGCAGCCGGTTCGCGCGCGATTCGTCCGGTACGTGCACGGCCATGTCGGGGCCGCGACCCTGGCGATCAGCGATCTGCGCGTCTTCGGCAATGCCAACGGGAAGGCGCCCGCCGCACCGGCCGGCGTCGGCGGCGATCGTCATCAAGATCAACGCGATGCGACGATCAGGTGGACAAGGGTTTCGGGTGCGGTCGGCTACAACATCCGGTTCGGCACCCGGCCCGACCGGCTGACGCAAACCTACCAGCTATGGGCCGATCAGCTCGGTGCCTCGCCGACGAAGGACTTGCGCTCACTGAACGCGGGCGTGCGTTATTGGGTGGCGGTCGAAGCCTTCAACGAAAGCGGCGTGTCCAAGCTCAGCCGCGCTGTCCCGATCCGCTGAGCCAGCCGCCCGTAAAGCCGGCGCGCTGAAGGCCCCGGCGGACCGCCGGTACGCGCTGGATATGGAGCCAGATGAAGTCGTCCCGATAATTGGCTGCCTGGAGCAAGATCGGCCCTTGGTCGATGCCGAGGTAATCGTTCGCGACCCAGCCGGTCGCGGGATCGACTGAGCCGGATGGGCTGGGCGCATCTCTGAAGCGGAAGCTTGGATTGAAGCTGTCCTTGAAGCCGTAACGGTCGAACAGTCGCGGCTGCTTCAGCAGCTCTGCGGCGCAGGGAAGGACGATTTCCGGCGCGAATGGGAGCGCCCCGAGCGGTGCGGACGGCGTCAGCGTGCCGTCGTCGGCGCCATCGGGCTCATTCATCGGACCGCGCGCCATGTAGCCGGCGAAGGGACGCACCGTCCCCTTGAACTGCGCGGCGTACGGACCGGGCCCGTCGCAGGCGGCGAGGCCCCACAGGTTTTTTGAATAGCCGTCCCATTGCAGCGAGTTCGCCGCACACCAAGCGCGGTTGGCGTAGGTTTCGCGACGGCTATTCTCGAAATAGTCGAACCCGGCCTCGCGCATCACCGCGTCGCGGATGCCGCGGAAGTCGATGAAGATCTGGCTGTACTGGCCGGGGAACAGCGGCGCGAAGGCAACCCTCCGGGTCGGCCCTTCGCCACGCCAGAACTTCGGATAGGGGGCGGTCCACTGCTCCCACAGGTTGGCCGGCGCCGGGTAGGTCGGCGAGCCGAGCGCGAGCAGGTTCACGCACATGCCCTCATTGAAGCCGACCCAATTGGCATCGATCAGCCCCTTCTCGGGGTGCCAGCCCATCGAAATGGCGGCGCGGCCGTCGGCGCGGAAGAAGTTCCAGTCGGCGCGGTGGTACAAGGCGTCCGACAGCTTGCGGATCTCGCGCTCGGCAGCGTCGTCGCGATCATAATATTGGCCGGCGAACAAGACGCCCAGGAACAGGAGCGTCGTATCGACGCTCGACAGCTCGACCTGCTGGAACCGCTCGCCGGTCTGCATGTCGAGGAAGTGATAGAAAAATCCTTTGTGACCGGCCGTTCCGGTTGTTGCCGGGCCCTGCGGCGCCTTCCAGAAGAAGCGCAAGGTGGTCAGCGTCAGGTCGCGGGCCTCGGCCCGCGAGCACCAGCCGCGCTCGACCCCGATGGCGTAAGCAGGAAGAGCGAACCCAACGGCCGCGATGCTGCAGAAGGACGGCGTCGGCCAGCGATCGGGGACGAGCCCGTTCTTGCGGTTCACCGTGTCCCAGAACCAGCGGAAGGTCCGCTCCTCGATTTGCTCGTACCAGTCCGGCAGGCGGGCCGGCGCGGCGAGCACCTGGCGGGGAGCCAAGGTCCCCGCGAGCGC
>Ga0070665_100007278_pt1 | contig 11250 bp, 9 predicted proteins | sample KBSS13metaG_FD_65862 | JGI IMG/M metagenome (GOLD analysis project Ga0070665, IMG submission 65862) | Switchgrass rhizosphere microbial communities from Kellogg Biological Station, Michigan, USA - KBS S1-3 metaG | ecosystem: Host-associated > Plants > Roots > Rhizosphere > Soil ...
AGAGTAACACGGCCTCGTTCGCCACCACGGCGCCGACACCATATCTCTGAACCGCGCTTTTTTCATACTTCGTTGCGGTCCGTCTGAGGACCATGATTCACTCGTATCGAAGCGCTTCGATGGGATCCAGGCGCGATGCCTTGAAGGCCGGGTACATGCCGAAGAAGAGGCCGACCGATGCGGAGAAGCCGATGCCGATCGCGAACGACCACCATGGCAGCGAGATCGGGAAGCCGGAGACGAGGTGGACCGTCCAGCCGATGCCGGCGCCGAGCGCAATGCCGATGAGCCCGCCGACCGAGGTGAGAAACGCGGCCTCCATCAGGAACTGAAACAGGATCTCCGCGCGCCGCGCGCCGAGCGCCTTGCGGACGCCAATTTCCCGCGTCCGCTCGGTCACCGAGATCGACATGATCGCCATCACGCCGATGCCGCCGACCATCAGCGCAATCGACGAGATCACCACCAGCGCGAAGAACGTGCCCTGGCTGATCTGATCCCACAGCTTGAGGAAGGCATCCTGCGTCAGGACGTCGAAATCGTTCGGCTGATCGAGCTTCAGACCGTGGCGGATTCGCATCACGCGTTCGACGTCGGCGATGGCATCGGCCTGCCTGACCCCTTCCCGCGGCACGAGCGCGATCTGAATCGGGAGGAAGGTCGCGCTCTTGTTGATCCTGATCGGGTTCAAGCCGAAGATCCGCTGGTAGGTCGTGTAGGGGATCACGACGAAGTCGTCCTGCCCGAGGTTGAATCCGCCGGCAGCCGGCCGCTTGTCGAAGGTTCCGACGACTTCGAAACGCTCGCTGCCCACGCGCACGGTTTTGCCGATCGGGTCGGTCCCGCTCGGCTCGAACAGCAGCTTGTACGGCGTGTTCCCGAGCACGACGACGTTCTTGCGGTACTGAACCTCGGTGCCGTTGAAAAACCGCCCGGACAGGAACGGGATCTTCGTGCCTTCGGCGAAGAACTCGGTCGTGCCGAACACGACGAGCCCCTTCGTCTTCTGCGTACCGTAGAACACGCGGCGCTGCGTGGGCGGCCCGCCGGCACCGAGCTCGATGTCGACGAACTGGATGGTGCCGGCCTGCTCCTCGAGCGCGCGCGCATCGGAGATCGACAGGTTCGGTCGCTTGATCAGCTCCTTGAATTCGGCGCCGCCCGCGAAGCTGGTGATGCCGAAGCGCTGGATGAAGATCGTGTTCGGGCCGATGGCGCTGATCATCTCGCGCAGCGACTGATCGAAGCCGCGAATCATCGCGGTCATACCGACGATCGACGTGATCCCGATGACCACGCCGAGCACGGTCAGCGCCGAGCGCATCTTGTTGCCGCGCACGGTGTCGAACGCCATCGCGATGACTTCCTTGACGAGGCCGATCCGAATCGCCATCTACGCGCTCATTCCTTTCGCAGCGCCTCGATTGGATCGAGCGCCGCGGCGCGCATCGCCGGATACAGGCCGAAGACGAGCCCGACGAGCGCCGTGATCCCGATGCCGAGCGCGACCGACCAGACCTCGATGGCCGCGGGGATTGGCGTGAACGAGGAGATGGCGACCGCGATCGCCGCGCCGAGCACGGTGCCGAGGATGCCCCCGAACACCGACAGCACCACCGACTCGGTCAGCATCTGCGCCATGATGTCGGACCGCCGCGCGCCCAGCGCCTTCCGAAGGCCGATCTCGCGCGTCCGCTCGGTGACCACCATCAGCATGATGTTCATGATCACGATGCCGCCGACGACCAGAGACAGCGCGACGACGCCGACGAGCACGGCGAAGATGCCGTTGGTCGCCGAATGATAGATCTCGAGGATCGTGTCCGAAGTGAAGACGCCGAAATTGTCCGACTGCTTCGGCTTGAGGCGCCGCGCCGCGCGCAGCGCGAGCGTCGCCTCGTCGATCGCGGGGCTGATTTGCGACAGGTCGCGCGGCCGGACGCTGAGCGAGAGCGAGCGGCGTGACCCGAACATCATCCGGAACTGCGCGAGCGGAATGATCGCGAACTCGTCCTGCGACTGTCCGAGCAGCGATCCGCGCTTCGAGCTCACCCCGACGACGTGGAAGTGCACGCCTTCGATCTGGATGGTCTTGTCGATGGGGTCCGCGCCCCCGAACAGCCGGTCGGCGGTCTGGAACCCGATGACCGTGACCGGCCTGGCGCTCTCGACCTCCGTCGCGCTCATCAGGCGGCCTCGTTCGGCGTCGAAGCTCGAGAAGTTGACGTACTCCGGCGACACTCCCTGGACCTGCACGTTGTCGATCGACTTGTCGCGGTAGGTGATGCGGCCGCGGCCCGTCGAGTCGGCCATCACCGCGGCAATCAGGTTCGAGTTGTACCGGCGGATCGCGCGCATGTCGTCCAGCGAGATGCGCGGGTTGCTGCGAACCTTGTCGAACTCCTCATCGCTTCTCGTGATGGGGAACTGCTGGATGTTGAACGAGTCGGCGCCGGCCTGGTTGAGAATGGCCGACTTGACCGACGCGTTCAGTCCCTGAATCAGGGAGACGACGGCGATGATCGACGTCACGGCGACGATGTTGCCGAGCACGGTCATGAACGACCGCAGCTTGGCGGACCAGATCGCATCGAGGGCGATCAGCGCCGATTCGAAGATCTTGTTCATAGCAGGTCTGGTGGGTCGGGTGGGTCTGGTGGGCCAGGTCGGTTTTGTTTCCCTGACTGGACCTACCAGGCCTACGTGACCTACTTGGCCTTCTTGCCGTTATCCACCTTGATCAGATCGCCGTCGCTCATGCCGCGGACCGAATTGTACGGTCCGGTGATCACCTGGTCGCCCGACTTGAGGCCCGTGAGCACTTCGAAGTACTTGTCCCCGGCGATCCCCATCTTGATCGGCACAAACTCGGCCTTGTTGTCCCGGACCGCGAAGACACCCTCGGTCTCCTTACGTGTTTGACCCGGCTTCAGCTCGGTTGTGGACGTCGTCGGTGCGGCATCGACCCCGCGGCGCTTCTTGTCGGTCTTGGGTTCCTTCACCACCTGCCCGTTGGCTTCGTAAATCAGCTCACGAACCGCGACCGCCGGGATCGGAACGGAGACGACGTCCTTGCGGGTCGCCGTGGTGATGTCGGCGGTGCAGGTGAAACCGGGCCGCACTTCCGGAATCGGCTCGTCGATCATCACCTTGACCTTGAAATTGGTCGCCTGCGTGCCGGCAGCCGCTGTACTTCCGGCCGCCTGGATCGGGCTGTTGCCGATTTCGGCGACGTGGCCGCGGAACGACCGGTCCGGGAGCGCATCGATCGTGACCTTCGCCTTTTGCCCGAGCTGCACGTTCGGCACGTTGGTCTCGTCGACTTCGACCTCCGCCTGGATCACCGACATGTCGGCCAGCGTCATCAGCACCGTTCCCGCATTGTTCATCGTCCCGATCATGACCATCTCACCCTCCTGGATGGTGCGGGCGGTGACGATGCCGTCGATCGGAGAGACGATGCGCACTTTGCTCAGGTCGTATTGCGCGCTGTCGAGGCCGGCGCGCTCCTGCGCAATCCGGCTCTCCTGCGGCTTGATGGTTTTCTCGCGCTCCTGCAGCGACGACTGCGCAACCTTGACGTCGTTCTCCGCCTTGTCGAGCGCCTCACGGGTGGTGAGCTGCTGTTTCCACAGGTCCTGCTGGCGCGACAGCGTCTGCTGCGCCTGCACCAGTTGCGCGCGCGCCGTCTCGACGGCCTGTCGCATCTGCTCGAGCGTCAGAATGTTCGCCTGCAGCGACGCCGAACCGCTGTCGACGCGCGAGCGCAGCGTCTTCGGGTCGATCTGCAGCAGGAACTGGCCGACCTTGACGCGGTCGCCCTCGTTCACCGCGAGGTTGACGACGCGGCCGACGGTGTCGCTGCTGACGTTGACCGTGCGCTTCGCCTGGATCTTGCCCGATGCGGAAACGATCGCCTCGAGATCGCGCGTCTTGATGACGTCGGTGGTGACCGAGAGCCCTTTGTCCTTCTTGTAGTACACGTTCGCCGCGACGACCGCCGCGCCAATCAACAGCACCACAATGGTTATGAATACGTTCTTGCGCGACATCTACACTCCAGTCGAGGCCGTCTTGATCGCCGCGATGATCACCCCGATCGCTACGTAGATCGTGAGCAGGGTGATCGCGATTGGCCCGGTGCGCTTGCGATAGAGAACGCCCAGTCCGATGGCGAGGCTGAGCATCCACCAGATGAAAATCAGATCGATTGAGCCGAGCATCCGCGCGAGAAACGAGCTGTCGTCGAGGAACGGCAGGAACACCGCGAGGTTCGTGGCGCTCGACAACGAGCCGCGGACGTACGCCAGCGGCGTCGTGAACACGGACAGCGCCGCAAGGACGACGCCCGAGTGGCAGACGACGGCGAACACCTGCTTGAACGTCGCGTCGCCGCCGAGCATCGCGTTGAACACCGCGAAGGCCGCGCCCGAGATGACCAGCGCGGCGGCCGACAGCCCGAACAGCTGGAAGACCGGCGTGATGTACACGAAGTACGGGGCGAACGCCTCGACGCGCGTGATCTCCGCCTGCGTCATCGGACGGCCGAAGGCTTCGCGTGATGCGACCTGCTGATCGATGACCGCATTCCGGCCGACTTCGGTGGAGAGCAGCGCCACCGACGCCGCCGCCGAGATCAGGAACACCACGAGCAACATGCCCGGCCAGCGCGGGTGCGCCGCGACGTTCGCGTAGGTCGCGCGCGGCGCAAACAGAATGCCCGCGAAGCGCGCAGGCAGGCTCTTCGCCGGGGCGGTCGCTGATTCGGCCGTCGGGGACTGAGTCACATGTGCCTCTACTTGTTCAAGGATACATACGACTATCGCTTTGCCGGTGTTCTGTGACTTTTCCGTGACGTCGACGCGGGCGCGGCCGCAAAAACCCTCCGCAGCACGCCGAGCCCGCCGATGAGCCGCCGGCGCGCGGGCAAATCGAGCGGCGCGAGCACATCGGCGAGATGCGCCTCGGCCGCGCGGCTGACGCGTTCCAGCGCGGCCCGGCCGGTCGGCGTCACGTCGATCATCACGACGCGTCGATCGCCGTCCGGCGCCTCGCGGCGCACCCAGCCGCGCTCGACCATCGCGCTGATCGAGTTGGACATCGTCGGCAGGCTGACGCCCTGCAGCGAGGCGAGGTCGCTCAGCATCCGCGGGCGGATGCTCAGGATGGACAGCAGGCCGAAATGCGCAGGCGCGGGCATCTCGCCGGCCGCGCGCAGTTCGGCGGCGACCGTGCGCATCACGAGGGGAATGATTTCGAGAATCTCGCGCGCGGTATCGCGCGCCTGGACACGGGTCATGGGCCGCAGCGTGGAATTAGGTGACCTAATGGTTATGAGTGCTAAGTTATCACGCGGTCGGCGGGCGGTCAATTTCGGCTGTCGCGCCGCTCTCGTTCCTTGACACTGGGGAGGGGGGTGTTTACCATGCTGCGTCCCTGCGACATAAGGAGCGTGAAGTGGTCGGATTCGTCCCCAAGGAGATGTTTTTCACGAAGGGTGTCGGCAAGCACCGCGAGAAATTGACGTCGTTCGAGCTCGCGCTGCGGTCGGCCGGCATCGCGGCGTGCAATCTCGTCCGGGTGTCGAGCATCTTCCCGCCGAACTGCCGCATCCTGTCGCGCGCCCAGGGCGCCAAGCGCCTCGAGCCGGGCCAGGTGACCTTCGTCGTGATGTCCGAGGCGGCCACGCGCGAGCCTCACCGCCTGATCGCGGCAACCGTGGGCGTCGCCATTCCGCGCGATCGCGAGCTGTACGGCTATCTCTCCGAGCATCACAGCTTCGGCGAGAGCGAGGACATCGCCGGCGACTACGCCGAGGAGCTCGCCGCGGAAATGCTGGCCACGACGCTCGGCCTCGAGTTCGATCCCGACAAGAGCTGGGACGAGAAAAAAGAAGTGTACCGGCTGTCCAACGAGATCGTGCACGTCCAGAACGTGACCCAGAGCGCCGTCGGCGACAAGAAGGGGCTCTGGACGACCGTCGTGGCCGCCGCGGTCCTCGTCGGGTAGCCTCTCCGCGCGCACTTCAAACACAAAGCTTCACCACAAACAACGAGAACGACACTAAGGTAGGAGGGTGATGGTGAAGCCCTCCTCCGTTTTCGTGTCCGTGGTGTGTCTGCTGTCCCTCGCGGCGCCGCTCGGTGCCCAGACGACTGACGTCGTGGGCATTCGCGCGCAAGGGATGGCAGGCGCGTTCACCGCGGTGGCCGACGATGCCACCGCGTCGTGGTGGAATCCGGCCGGCATGGCCGGCGGCGCCTATTTCAACGCCCTCATCGACAGCGGCACCCACCGGGAGCCGCCCCACGACCGCACGCCTGCCGGCGATCTCCAGCGGGCGATGAGCGATACCGCCACGAGCTTTGCTGTGGCCTATCCCGCCCTGGGTTTGAGCTATTACCGCCTTCGGATCAGTGGAATGCAGCCGCAAATCTCTACAGGTACGGGCTCCGGCGTCCGACAAGAGGGGGGAGCGACCGAGGTGCGTTTGCGCACCATGGTGCTGAATCAGTTCGGCGCCAGCGTCGGCCAGTCGCTCGGGTCGCATCTGGTGGTTGGATCGACGTTCAAGGTGGTCAATGGCGGGGCGCTGTCGTGGGTACAGCCCGCGGCCACCGCTTCGCTCGATGCGGCCGGAGACGTGGATCCTTCAGGAGATACAAAGGTCGGGCTCGACATCGGCGCGATGGCCGTCCTCGGCCGCGTCCGGTTCGGAATCATGGTGCGGAACGTCAACGAGCTCGAGTTTGGCGACTCCAGCGAGCCCTTTACGCTGACCCGCCAGGCACGCGTCGGGGGCGCGCTGACAACGGGATCTCGAGGGGTGATCGGGACGATGACGATTGCGGTGGACGGTGACCTGACGACGACGTCCACGGTGCTGGGGGACGAGCGCCGACTGGCGGTCGGGGGCGAGGCCTGGACGTCGAACCGCGCGCTGGGCGTTCGCGCCGGCTTCAACGTGAACACGATCGGCAGCCGCCGAACCGCCCTCAGCGGTGGTTTGAGTGTCGGGATCAAGAAAGGACTGTATGCGGACGGCGAGGTCAGCGGCGGGACCGACGATGGGCGGCGTGGTTGGGGTGTCGGCCTAAGAGTGACGTTTTAGGTCAAAATTGACACAATTTGTCACCTTACATTAAACTCCAGCCCCCCAAATGGCCGTTCGAATAGGCGAACTCCTGCTCAAGGAGAAACTCATCACCCCGGATCAGCTCCAACAGGCGCTGACACAGCAGAAGTCCAACGGGGGAAAGCTTGGGTTCAGCCTCGTCAAGCTCGGATTCGTCAAGGACGAGCAAATCACCGCGCTCCTCAGCAAGCAGTACGGCGTTCCCGCCATCAATCTGGCGCAGTTCAAGCTCGATCTCACGATTATCAAGCTCGTACCGACCGAGACCGCTCGCAAGTACCAAATCATTCCGCTGAGCCGTTCCGGCAGCACGCTCACGATCGCGATGACGGATCCCACCAACGTCTTCGCGATGGACGACATCAAGTTCATGACCGGCTACACGGTGGAGCCGGTCGTCGCATCGGAAATCGCCATTGGCGATGCGATCGAGAAGTACTACCCGAGCGGCAAGCCCGGAACAGGAACGGCGCCGGGAGCCAAGGGGGGCAAACCGGGTGCGCCAGGCGCGCCGGTCACGGGCAGCACGCTCGAAATGGCGAGCCGCGGCCTCGAGGAACTTCAGAACTCGCTCGGTGCCGGCGCCGACGATGTCGAGGTTCTCGAGGAACTGCAGGAGATCAGCGCGGAGGCGCTGGCCCGCCAGGGCGAGGACGCCCCGGTCGTCAGGCTCGTGAACGTCGTGCTGATGTCCGCCATCCAGAAAGGCGCCAGCGACATTCACATCGAGCCGTACGAAAAGGAACTCCGCGTCAGGTACCGGATCGACGGGATCCTCTACAACATCATGGCGCCGCCGATGAAGTATCGCGACGCCATCGTGTCGCGCGTGAAGATCATGTCGAAGCTGGACATCGCCGAGAAGCGGCTGCCGCAGGACGGCCGCATCAAGATCCGGTACAACGAGAGCGGCGAGCCGAAGGAAATCGACTTTCGCGTCTCGGTGCTGCCGACCCTCTTCGGCGAGAAGATCGTCCTTCGTCTCCTCGACAAGGACAAGTTGATGCTCGACATGACGCGATTGGGCTTCGAGCCCGAGTCGCTCGCCAAGTTCGAGCAGGCCATTCTCCGTCCGTGGGGCATGGTGCTGGTGACGGGACCGACCGGCAGCGGCAAGACCAACACGCTGTATTCGTCGATCGCGAAGATCAACACGCCCGAGACCAACATCATGACCGCCGAGGACCCGGTCGAGTTCAACCTCGCCGGCGTCAACCAGGTGCAGGTCAAGGAGAACATCGGGCTCAACTTCGCCGCGGCGCTGCGCTCCTTTCTGCGGCAGGACCCCAACATCATCCTCGTCGGCGAAATCCGAGACTTCGAGACCGCGGAAATCGCGGTCAAGGCGGCGCTCACCGGCCACCTCGTGCTCTCGACGCTCCACACCAACGACGCGCCGAGCACGATCAACCGGCTGATGAACATGGGCATCGAGCCGTTCCTGGTGGCCAGCTCGGTGCATCTGATCTGCGCCCAGCGACTGGTCCGCCGCGTCTGCGCCAACTGCAAGGAACCGGCGCCGCAGACCCCGGAAGCCCTGATGCAGGCGGGGTTCACCGCCGAAGATGCCGCCGAAGTCACGCCGATGAAAGGCGCCGGCTGCGACAAGTGCAACACCACGGGCTACAAGGGCCGCGTCGGCCTCTACGAGGTGATGGCGATCGGAGACGAGCTGAAGGAGTTGATCCTGGTCGGCGCGTCGGGAACGGAGCTGCGGCGCAAGGCGATCGAGGAAGGCATGCTCACGCTGCGCATGAGCGGGCTGCGCAAGGTCAAGGAAGGCTTGACGTCGATCGAAGAAGTCGTGCGCGAAACGGTCAAGTAAAGTCGGACTGGGTAGGGACATTGTCTATGGCAACACTTCCGGAACTGCTCAAAACGATGGTCGAAATGGACGGTTCCGACCTCCATCTCGCGACGGCGACTCCGCCACAGGTCCGCGTCCACGGCAAGCTGACGCGGTTGCAGATGCCCGATCTGGGACCGGCGGACACCAAGCAACTGGTCTACAGCGTGCTCACCGATTCCCAGAAGAAGCGCTTCGAAGAATCGATGGAGCTCGACTTCTCCTTCGGCATCACCGCGATCGGCGCGCGCTTCCGCTGCAACGTGTTCAACCAGCGCGGCGCGGTCGGCGCGGTCTACCGTCTCATTCCGGAAAAAATTCGAACGTTCGGCGAGCTCGGTCTGCCGCCGGTGCTGGCCAACCTGGCGGATCGGCCGCGAGGCCTCGTGCTCATCACCGGACCGACCGGCAGCGGCAAGTCGACGACGCTGGCGGCGATGCTGGACAAAATCAACTCCGAGCGCCGCGAGCACATCCTGACGATCGAGGATCCGATCGAGTACATCCACCAGCACAAGAGCTGCCTCGTCAACCAGCGCGAAGTGCACAGCGACACCACCAGCTTCGGCAACGCCCTGCGCGCCGCTCTCCGCGAGGATCCGGACATCGTCCTCATCGGCGAAATGCGGGACCTCGAGACCGTCGAATCGGCGCTCAAGATCGCCGAGACGGGACACCTGACGTTCGGAACACTGCACACCAATTCAGCGGCGCAAACGATCAACCGCATCATCGATATCTTCCCCTCGGGCCAGCAGGCGCAGATCCGCACGCAGCTGTCGCTCGTGCTCGAAGGGATCGTCTGTCAGGCGCTGCTGCCGCGGGCCGACGGCAAGGGCCGCGTCTGCTCACTGGAGATCATGGTGCCGACGCCGGCGATCCGGAATCTGATCCGCGACGACAAGGTGCACCAGATCTACGGGTCGATGCAGGCGGGCCAGGAGAAGCTCGGGATGCAGACCGCGAATCAGTCGCTGGCGAGTCTGCATATGAAACGTCTGATCACGCTGGAGACCGCGATGACGGCCTCGTCCAACAAGGACGAGTTGCAGGACATGATCAGCCGCGGCGTCGGCGTCGTCGCAGGCGCGGGCCTGGGCCGGCCCACCGGAACAGCGGCGCCACCGCGCCCGATGCGGAGTTAGTCCATGCCTACATTTGCTTATACCGGACGGACACGCGCAGGGCAGACGGTCAGCGGCGAACGCGTCGCCGACTCGATGGACGCGGCGACCGCCGCCTTGCGGCGCGAACAGATCAACGTCACACGCATTACGCCATCCAAGGCCAAGGAAGAGGCCGCGAAGAAAGACGCGAAGGGAGGGAAGACCGGCAAGAAAGTCGCCGCGAAGAACCTCGCCGTGTTCACGCGTCAGTTTTCGGTGATGATCGACGCCGGCCTTCCGCTGGTGCAGTGTCTCGACATTCTTGGCTCCCAGGAGGAAGACAAGAACTTCGCGACCGTGATTGGCGCGACGCGCGCCGACGTGGAATCGGGCGCCTCGCTCGCCGATGCCATGCGGAAGCATCCCAAGACGTTCGATCCGCTGTTCACCAACATGATCGCCGCGGGCGAGGCGGGCGGCATCCTCGACACGATTCTGAAGCGGCTTGCGACCTACATCGAGAAGGCCGTCAAGCTGGCCGGACAGGTCAAGTCCGCGATGATCTACCCGGTGGCCGTCATCGTCATCGCCGGCCTCGTGGTCGGCGTGATTCTCTGGAAGGTCATTCCGACGTTCGCCGCCCTCTTCTCGGGATTGGGCGCCGACCTTCCGCTGCCCACGCGCATCGTGATCGGGCTCAGCGACAACCTCGTCCGCTTTTTCCCGTTCCTGCTGGTCGGCGGCGGCGCCGCGGCGTACGGCTTCAGGACGTATTACGCCACGGAGAACGGCCGGCACGTCATCGACTCCATCATGCTGAAGATGCCGGTGTTCGGCAACATCATGAAGAAGATTGCCGTCGCCCGCTTCTGCCGGACGCTGTCGACCCTCATCAGCTCGGGCGTGCCGATTCTGGACGGTCTCGAGATCACGGCCAAGACGTCGGGGAATGCCATCGTCGAGGACGCGATCATGGTGACGCGGAAGAGCATCGAGCGCGGCGAGACGATCTCCGCGCCGCTGAAGGACACCAAGGTCTTTCCCTCGATGGTGACGCAGATGATCGGCGTCGGTGAGGCGACGGGCGCGCTCGACACGATGCTCGGGAAGATCGCCGACTTCTACGAGGAGGAAGTCGACACCGCCGTCGCCGGGCTCCTGAC
>Ga0070665_100007281_pt1 | contig 11249 bp, 5 predicted proteins | sample KBSS13metaG_FD_65862 | JGI IMG/M metagenome (GOLD analysis project Ga0070665, IMG submission 65862) | Switchgrass rhizosphere microbial communities from Kellogg Biological Station, Michigan, USA - KBS S1-3 metaG | ecosystem: Host-associated > Plants > Roots > Rhizosphere > Soil ...
GCGTCGACGTCGGTCGTGAAGATATTGAGCCGGACGACGTTGGCCAGCGTCATCCCGGCCTGGCGCAGGACCGCCTCGATGTTGTCCAGCGACACGCCGACCTGGGCGATCATGTCGCCCGCGTGCGTCGGCTGGCCCCCGTCGTCGACCGCGGCCTGGCCGGCGACGTAGACGGTCCGCCCGCCGGACGGGACGGCGACGCCGTGCACGAAGCCGTACTGCTCCTGCCAGGTCCACGGGTTGATGACCTCTGCGTTCATGTTCGGGCGCCCTCCCACTCGGATTTCCGTGCAGTCAGTCTCGCGGGAGAGGGCGCGGGTAGCCAACACGCGTGCACGAATGCCGCGCGCCGATGACCCTGATGGTGGTCGTCCTCGCCTGCGGCGCGCTGCCCGCGACGGCCCAGCCGGCTCGGCCTTCGGCCCGCGTCCCCGACGATCCCCGCTTCGCGCAGCAGTGGCAGCTGTCGCACGACGGCGTCATGGGCGCCGAGCGCGCCTGGGGCATGGGCCGCGGGGGCGCCGTCACGGTCGCGATCGTCGACTCCGGCGTCGACATGACGCACCCGGATCTCGTCGCGAACCTGTGGACGAACCCGGGTGAGGTGCCGGGCAACGGGGTCGACGACGACGGGGACGGGCACGTCGACGACGTCCACGGTTGGGACATGATCGGCAACGACGCCGACCCGAGCGACGACAACGGCCACGGGACGAGCATCGCCGGCGTCGTCGCCGCGCGCGGCGACAACGGGATCGGGGTCGCGGGCGTCGCCTGGCGCGCTCGGATCATGCCGGTCAAGGTCGTCGATGCGAACGCGTCGGCTCCGTCGGCGGCGATCGCGGACGGCGTGCGCTACGCCGTCGCCCACGGAGCGGACATCATGCTGCTCGCGCTCGCGGGGACCGACCCCGGGGCGTACCTCCAGGACGCCCTTCAGGCCGCGAGCGACGCCGGCGTGCTCGTCGTCTGTGCCGCCGGGAACGGCGGCCGCGACATCGACGCGGTGCCGGAGTACCCGGCGTCCTTCGCCTTCCCCAATCTCGTTCGGGTCGCGGCGACGGCGCGCGACGGGTCCATGAGCGCGCTGTCCAACGTCGGTCCGCACACGGTGGACATCGCCGCCCCCGGCGACAGCATCCTCTCCACGCGCATGGGCGGCGGCTACGAGCGGCGCAGCGGGACGTCGCTCGCCGCGGCGACCGTGGCCGGAGCGGCCGCGCTCGTGGCGGCCGCCACGCCGAGTCTCGACGCCGTGGAGTTGCGCGCTGCGCTCTTGGGGACGGCGCGCCACCGCCGCCGGCTGCCGATCGCGGGCGGGACGCTGGATCTCGCGCGGGCGATGCGGCGGGCCCGGGCGCTCACGTAGGGCCGTCAGCCGACGATCGAGAGCGCGGCGGCGACCGCGAAGCCGAGCACGGTCACCAGGCCGGCGACGTTGCCCGCGCGCCGCGCGGCCTCGGGGATCATCGAGTCGATGAGCATCACGAGCAGCGCGCCGGCGGCGAACCCGTCGATCGTCGCCTGCAGGTCGCGCGACGCCGTGTCGGCGATCGCCCATCCCGCGACCGTCGCGAGCGCGCACACGACCGCGACCGCGATCCACAGCCGCATGATCGCGCCCCGGCCACGCCCGGCGCGGGACATCTCCGTCGACGACCCGATCGCCTCCGGAAGGTTGGAGATGAAGATCGCGACGAGCAGCCCGACGCTCACGCCCTCGCCCGCGGCGATGCCGATGCCGAGCACGAGCTGCTCGGGGATGCCGTCGAGGAACGCGCCGAGCGCCAGGCCGGTGCCCGCGCCGGCGCCGGCGGGCGCCGTGCCGCCATCCTTCGCGCCATGGCGCTTGGGACGCCCCATCCGCTCGACGAGGCGGTCGGCGGCGAAGTAGGTCAACGCGCCGAGCGCGAGCCCGAGGCCGACCGAGTCGCCGCCGCCGATGTTGATGCCCTCCTCGGCGAGATCGAAGCTGACCGCGCTGATGAGCGCACCCGCACCGAACGCGAGCACGAGCCCGACCGCCTTGCTCGGCCACTGTCGCGCGACTCCCAGTAGCGCGCCGATGACGAGCGACGACGCTGCGAGCGCGCCCCATCCGAGTGCGGCGGCCATCCGACGCGGGAGGGTATCGATGCGACGCCCGGTCTACGATGCGCCGGAAGCGAATGCGGATTCTGGTACTCGGCGCGGCGGGGATGCTGGGCGGCAAGCTCGTCGAGCGGCTCGTGCGCGACGGTCGTCTCGGGTCCGCGCCCATCTCGGATCTGGCGCTCGTCGATCGTGTCGCCGCCGAGCGGCCACGGGCTCGGGGCCTCGTCGTGGAGAGCACGGCAGCCGATCTGGCCGAGCCGGGAGTGGCCGCCGCGATCGTGGCTGGGCGTCCCGACGTCATCTTCCACCTGGCCGCGGTGGTCTCCGGTGAGGCGGAGGAGGACCTCGAGAAGGGCTACCGGGTGAACGTCGACGCGACGCGCATGCTGCTCGACGCCGTCCGCGCCTGTGAAGGCAGCTACCGGCCGCGCTTGGTCTTCAGCTCGTCGATCGCCGTCTTCGGGCCACCGCTGCCCGACGTCATCGGCGACGACCACGCCGCCACGCCCGCCACGAGCTACGGCACGCAGAAGGCGATGATCGAGCTGCTGCTGTCCGACCATGCCCGCCGCGGCTTCGTCGACGGCATCGCCATCCGTCTGCCGACGATCTGCGTGCGGCCGGGCACGCCGAACCTCGCGGCGTCGGGGTTCTTCTCGAGCATCATCCGGGAGCCGCTCAACGGTCAGGACGCGGTGTTGCCGGTGTCCCCCGACGTGCAGCACTGGTTCGCCTCACCGCGCGCAGCCATCGGCTTCCTGCTGCACGCCGCGACGCTGGACAGCGCGAGACTCGGCGATCGCCGTTTCCTCACGATGCCCGGCGTGTCCGCGACGGTCGCCGAGGAGATCGAAGCGCTGCGCCGCGTGGGCGGCGAGGACGCGGTCCGCCGGGTGCACCACGAGCCCGACGAGACGATCGCGCGCATCGTGGCGGGCTGGCCGCGCGCGTTCGAGACCCGGCGCGCGCAAGCGCTCGGCTTCTCGGCGGAGGCCGACTTCGACGAGATCGTCCGGGTCTACGTCGAGGACGAGCTCGGTGGCTAGAACTCGACGCGACGACCGTCGCTAGACTCCGCCTCCCCTGCCGGAGTAGCTCAGTCGGTTAGAGCAGCGGAATCATAATCCGCGTGTCGGGGGTTCGAGTCCCTCCTCCGGCATCACACCAGAGCCCAGCAATCGCCGGGCTTTCTCGAGGGCCTGCGCACAGGTCGAGGCCGTGTCGACGCGCAGCACCGATGTACCTCGGCGAGCCGCACGAGCGCGTCGACGTGGACCTCTCCGTCTACGCCTGCGACCTCTGACGCGTCGCGGCGAGCCGAAGCCCGCGCACCGCGACGGTCCGCGCGTCGCCGCCCGTCGGCCGGAAGGTCACCGCGAGCGCGAGTCTGAGCCGCTCGTGCCCCCGGCCGACGAGGTCGCGGGCGCGCTTCGTGGGCGTCGCCCGCAGCGTCACCGTCGTCGCGTTGCGGATCCCCGCGGCCCCCGTCGCGAACGACCACGTCCGGCCGTTGCGACGGACCGTCACGACCCCGCGCAGCCTGCCCGCCGCCCGCACCCTGACCCGCAGCGTGACCGTGCCGTCGCGCCGCACCCGCACGCTGCCGACGGTGAACCGGTTGTCGGGCCTCACGCGGGCCCCAGGGCTCCGGGGCGCGTCACCGGACGCGACCGGCGCACGAACCACCGGCCTGCTCGTGACGGACGGCCGCGTCGGCGAGCCGGGCTGCGCGCCGGGCTCCTGGGTGCCTGGCGACGACGGCATCGCGGACGGGCCGACCTGCCGCACCCGGCCGTTGCCGGTGTCCCCGACCACGTAGAGCGCGCCGCGCGTCGCGGCGACCGCCCGCGGCGCGTTCAGTTGCGTGTGCTGCGCGTCGCGGCCGTCGCCGTTGTAGCCGCCCGTGCCGGCGACACCTGCGATGTCGTCGATCACCGCCGCGGACGCCGGGTCGTAGGCCCGGATGAGGTGGTTGCCCGTGTCCGCGAAGACCACGAGCCCGTCCAGCGTCATCGAGAGGCTCCCCGGCCGGTTGACCTGCACGCCGGTCGCGGGCGAGGCGGACGCGCCGTTGTAGCCGCTGGTCCCCGTGCCGACGACCGGCGTCATCGTGTGCGCGGTGACGTTCACCTCGAGCAGGTAGTCCGGGTCGTTCGCCGCGGCCCAGATCGTCCCTGACGCATCGCCGGTGACGCTCACGACGTCGTAGGCGCCGCTCGCGACAGTCGCGATCGTCCCGTCGAGCCCCACGCGCCGGATGCCGCGCGTGCCGTCGGCGATGTAGATCTGCCCCGCGGGGTCGACCCACACGCCCTGCGGGTCGGCGAGCTGCGCGGCGACGGCACTCCCCCCGTCCCCGCAGCCGGCCGTCCCCGTGCACGCCTGGCCGGTGCCGGCGACCGTGGAGATGGTCCCGTTCGGGGCGATGCGCCGCACCCGCAGGAGCGCCGGATCGGCGATGTACAGCGAGCCGTCCAGCCCCACGGCCAGGCCGGTCGGGCTGTCCAGCGTCGCGGCCGTCGCGGGGCCGCCGTCACCGCAGGGCGCAGCCGGGGTCGTGCAGCGCGCCGTCGCAGACCCGGCGACCGTCGACGGCGTGGGCCCGGCGTTCGGGTCCACGAGCCCGATCGTCCCGTTCGCGAACGCGGCGTAGGTCCCGTCCGTCCCCACCGTGCTCGACCAGGTGGCGGGTGACGCGGGCGCGAGGGCGAGCGGACCGGCGGCGGCGCTCCCCGCGTCGAACAGGGTCGTCGTGTTCGTCGGGCACGCGCCCAGCGCCGCCGCCGAGCAGCTCGTTGGCAGCGTGAGCGTCGCGTCGGGCGTCATGAAGCCCGCGCAGCCGGTCGCCGGGTCGGGCCGCCGGTTGTCCGGGCAGTTCGCCACGGCGGTCCACGCCGCGGGGGACACGTCCGTCGGGGAGTAGGCGACCGGCCCGTAGTCCTCCGCCGTGCCGAGCGCGAGCGGCCAGTCGAACTGGCCGGGGTTGACGTCGGCCTCGCACAGCGCCTCGAGCGGGTCGCCGCAGAACAGCCAGGCCCGCGCGAACTGCGCGTTCGTGAACGACCCGCCGCCGAACTGCGCGCCCGGGAGGTAGGCGCCGATCGCGTTGACGTCATCCATGGTCGCCGACGTGAAGTCGCAGAAGATGCACTGCGCGAGGCTGAAGTTCGCGCCCGTGAGGTCGGCGCCCGTGAAGCTGAGGCCGGCGCCGCTGCCGTCGGTGTTCCCGGCGAGCACCGCGCCGACGAAGCTCGCTCCCTGCAGGTTGCGCACGCCCGAGAACGCTGTCGCCTCGCTGTAGATGTGCGCACCGTTGAAGCTCGTGCCCCTGGCGATCGCCGAGTCGAAGCTCGTCCCGTTGGCGAGCACGTCGACGAACGACGCGTTCGTGAGGTCCGCTCCCTGGAAGGTCGCACCGCTGATCGTCGCCCCGATGAAGTCGGCGTCCTGCAGCACGGTCGAGGCCGAGTTGAACTGCGCGCCCGTGAGGTTCGCCTGCACGAACGAGGCGTCGTTCGCGGTGACGTTGAACCTGAAGGTGGCGTTGCTGAGGTCGGCCAGGTCGAAGGTCGAGCCCCGCAGGTTCGCGTAGTTGAGGTTCGCGCCCGAGAGGTCGGCCGGGAACCCGGAGAAGCGCGACCCGGAGAACTGGAGGCCTTCGAGGTTCGCGCCCTTCAGGGCGTCGGCGCTCCCCGGCGTGACGACGTAGTTCGCGCCGCCGAGGGGGAAGGTCGGTGCGTCGGCCGTGACCGCGAAGTCCGCGAGGGTCGTCATCGGCACGGTCGAGCCGGGGAACACGTTCGCCTCGCAGCCCGCCGCGTCGATGTCCGCCGGCACCACGGTCAGTCCTGCACCGAGCAGATCGGTGTCCGTGAACGTCGTGCAGGTCGAGCCCGCGAACTGCGACAGGGAGCCGAACCGCACGTCGTTCAGGACCGGCGGCACGTTCGTCACGAGCGACGTGAGCTGGGCCGCGCGGAGGTCGGCGCCCGAGAAGACGGTCCCGCTCACGTTCGTGCGGTTCAGCGTCGCCCCGCCGAGGTGCGCGTCGCTGAGGTCCCAGCCGCTGAAGTCGCCCTGGAGCGTCGCGCCGTCCATCTGCGCACCGCTCAGGCTGTGCGTGTAGGCGGTGTCCGCGACCGCGGCGGGCGGCGTGAACGTCGTCTCGGCGGGGAACGCGCAGCCGGCGCACCCGCCGGAGGCCTGCAGGAGCGCCTGCGGCGTCGTGAGGGTCGCGCTCGTCGGCGCGAAGCCCGGGTCGCCGGGGAACAGGACCGGCGCGGGGCCGCCGGCCGGGGTGGTCTGGCCGCCCCAGGCCGACGTGCGGGTGCCGTCGGTCAGCGACACCGCGGTCCCGGGCGAGACCGCGATCGACGTCGGCGACGCCATGACCTGCGCCGAGCCGGTGCCGCCGCAGGACGCGTCGCCCGTCCAGCTCGTCCCCGGCGGGAGCACCACGGTGTTCGTGCCCGTGGCCCCGGCGCGGTGGAAGACCGCGCCTCCGGTCGGCGCGGGAGGCGCCGTCGCGACGTTCAGGCACACCGGCTCCGTCTGCGGGGTGAGCGCGACGGCCTTCGGCCCGCACCGCGTGTCCGGGTCGGTGCCGCAGCCGGGCCCGGCGAGCGCCTCGGAGGGGATGAACGTGTCGTCCGCGCCGGAGCCGTCGATGTTCGCCCGGCCGATCGACCCTCCGCCGCAGGGCCCGGGCGGTTGCGGGACGTAGTCGCAGTGGTAGTCGTGGGCCCACCAGACGTGCCCGTAGTCGACGTACAGCCCGCGCAGGCTGTCGTAGGCACCGTCGGACGGGTCGAAGATGTTCGGGATCCAGCTCGGATCGGGGTTCGAGCCGTCGATGTTCGCCCGCCCGATGCTCCCGTTCGCGTTGTCGGGCCAGTAGACGTGCTCCGAGTCCACCGCGACACCGGCGGTCGGCCCGGTCGCCATCCACCCCCAGGCGGCACCCGTGCCGTCGATGTTCGCCCGCCCGATGCCGCCCGGCGCGGCCCAGTAGACGTGCTGCTGGTCGACGGCCAGCGCCTCGACGTAGTTGCCGCTCGGCGCGCCCGTGGCCGTGATGAAGTTCGGGACGAGGTTCGCACCGCTGATGTCGACCCGGCTGACGCGGGAGAAGCTCCCGATGTAGATGTGGCCGCTGTCGATCGCCAGCGAGCTCGCAGCGCTCGTCAGCTGCACGAGCGGTTGCGGGGTGCCCGTGCCGTCGACCCGTGCGCGCATGAGCGTCCCGCCGACGCCGTAGTAGACGTAGGTCGCGTCGGCCACCGAGGCCGTGCCGTCGTTGTACGTCAGGCCCGTGAGGAACCGCTGGTTCACGTTCGTGCCGTCGTCCTGCGCCCGTCCGATGGTGCGCGGCCCGTCGTTGTCCCAGAAGACGTAGCGCGGCGCCGCGTGGGCGCTCGTCACCAGGACCGCCGAGAGCAGCCCGAGGGCGATCGTCACCAGCAGGGTGCGGCGGGCGGCGCTCACCGGCGGCTCCGGGTGTCCGTGGGGTTGACGGGGTCGAACACGCTGAGCGACGGCTCGACCACGCCGAGGGCGGGATCGGTGTGTGGTGCGCCCGTCTGCGTGTCGGCGAGCGCGTCGTAGTCGCCGGCGTAGATGCTGCGCCAGTAGTCGACGGCGAGGTGCGGGACGTTCACGCCGGTGCTCCCGGTGCTCAGCACCGTGCCCTGCGGCTCCAGGACGTCCACGCCGTAGTCGGTCGTCTCGGACCCGTCGCCCGTGTAGAAGAGGAGGTAGATCTGGTTGGCGCCGTCGACGGCCAGGTCGAGATACGTTCGGCCCTTCGTCAGCGCGAGCCGGTACTCCGTCGCGGCGGAACCGCCGGAGCCGAAGTACGTGACCGGGTGGCCGTTGAGGTCGAACGCGGAGAGCTGCGGCGCCCCGGGCTCGAGGACGAGCACGGTGCCGGGGTTCGTGACCGCGACTGCCGTCGGCGAGTCCAGCAGGCCGATCTGCACGCCGGCGCCGCCGGTGTACGACGCGGTCGGCGGGATCGACGCGCTCGCCGGCAGCAGCGTGCCGATGCGGCCGCTGTCGGTGTTCACCGTCACGACCCTGCCTGAGGAGTGCAGCGTCGCGGCCGACACCTCCAGCGGGAAGTCCCCGATCGACGTCGTGGGGTCCCACGCCGGCGCGCCCGTGGTGGGGTCCAGCGTGACGGCGCGGACGTGGTAGGCCGTCGTGCTCGGGTCGGGGTCGAGCAGGACGTGGTTGCCCCGACTCGTCTTCGTCGTGAAGGGATCGAGCAGGAGGAAGGGACGCCGCGCCCAGCCCTGGGCTGTGGCGGGGCCGAGTTGGATCGACGCGCCGTCCTGCCCGGTCGGCACCCCGCGGAGGTAGAACTCGTCGCCCTGCTCCCACACGACGGCGGCCGCGCCGGCCAGCGTGGAGACCGCCACGCCGGCGACCTGCTGGACCCCGGCGTCCGCCTGGGTGCCGTCGACCGTGATGGCGTCCGACCACGTCCAGCCGCCGGTCGCCGAGTTCCAGCCGGTCGTGTCGTCGCGCGTGAAGCGCGTCGTCGCGGTGATGGGCACGGCGATCTGGCTGAAGGTGATGGGGACGGCGGCGGGCGGGTCGGTCGGGTCGTTGTTCGTGAACGGCGCGGAGACGCCGGTCCCGACCTGGTTGCCGGCGGCGTCGAGGAGGACGATGCTCCAGACGATCTGGCTGCCGCCGAACGGCGCGGTGACGTTCACGGGGAGCGGGGCCGTCCGGATCTGCCCGCCCTCGTTCACATTGCCGGTGACCGGTGAGAGCACGGCGGCGCCGTCGACCTTCGCCTCCAGCCGGTAGCTCGTCGCGGTCCGCGGGAACGACGAGGCCTGGTTCGGGTCGTACGACACGGTGATCGTCGCGGGGTAGGTCAGCGACACCTCGTTCTCGATGACCCACGGCGCGCTCGCGGACTCCGAGCTGATCTCCGCCAGCGTGGCGATGTCGCCCAGGATGTCCAGGATCTCGAGCACCTCCCCGATGAACGGGATCGCGTCCTCGGCCTTGTCCGCTCCGGCCTGGCCCCAGAAGGCGGCACCCACGGTGGACCAGGCCGGCACCGTCTTCTCGTTGAAGAGGATCTGCGGGATCGCCGTGGCCAGCGGGAGCAGGAGCGTGAAGATGTTCAGCGAGTTGGCCTGCCGGTCGGCCGTCCCGCTCGCGACGTCGATGGCGACCGCCTCGGCGACGGGGATCCCCAGGTACAGCGTCGCGTCGACGATCGCGGACCCGAACTGCTCCATGAGCGTCTTGACGGCCGGCTCGATCTCGTCCTCGATCAAGGCGCCGTCGATGTCCATCGCGAGGCAGAACGCGGTCACGCCGATCGTGACGATCCCCGTGATCAGCGCCGCGCAGGTGCACTCCGCGGGCGCGATCCGGTCCGCCGGGTAGGCGTTGTCCGGGAAGTACTGGCGCCAGCCGCCGCCCTTCGCGTCGTTGCCGAGCCCGCACAGCAGGATCCGGGCAGTGTGGGCGCCCTCGGGGTAGTCGAGCGTGACCTGGAGGTAGTTCGTGCCCCAGAGCGGGATGCCGAGGATCGTGCTGACCTCCGACAGCACGCCGACGGACTTGCAGTTCGCCGTGTCGGGCCACGTCGGGTTCGCGTTGACCGACAGGTTCTCGTTGTTCGCTCCCAGGTACTGGACGTAGACCCACATCCAGCGGACCCAGTTGTTGTAGATCTCCACCGGGACCTGGCCCTGGGAGTAGGTGCCCGTGGGCACGATCTGGGTCCCGGACACCACGCCCGGGTTCCTGACCGTGATGTCGATGCCGCTCGCCTGCGGGGCGCCGGTGGCGGGCGTCGACTGCGGGAGCACGCCCTGCGGCTGCTTCCAGGTCGCGGTCGCAGCGCTCGGGCTCTTCGAGAGCGGCTCGTCGAGCACCGCCCCGAGCGCCGCGGTGTTCCGGGTGAGGGTGATGCCCGCGTGGAGGGCGGACGCCAGCTTGCCCTGGAACGTGGGGTCGGTGGAGAACGTGTAGACCGTGAGGCCCCGGCTGTCCGTCGCGGGGTCCGGGCCGAGCAGGATCTGGACCTGCTCGCCGTCGGCCATCACCGGGTCGTTCGTCTGGTAGTGCCCTCCGGGGCCCTGGATCGAGTCGATCTCGAGCCCGAGGTCGACGACCGGATGGCTGCGCTGCAGCAGCGACTGCGTGAGAGCGCTCGACGCCGGGTCGACCGTGGCGATGTCCGGGTGGACCGCCACGACCGTCGCTGCCGTCGACGTCTCGTCGGACACCGTCGCCAGCTGCGCGACGTGCCGCGGGGACGTGACGTCGCGGGGACGGAGCCCGAGCTTGCGCAGCCGCGCGGGCGAGACGACCGCCTCGAGCGAGCCGTGCACGCGCCGGGACGCCCGGGCCAGCTCGCGCACCGTCGCCTCCGGGACGTGCGTGTACTGCGCGACGACCACCTCCTTGCCGCGCACCCGGCCGTGGACGGAGAGAACCACCGCGCGGTGTCCCGGCAGCTCTGCGCTGCTCACGTGGTGCGACAGCACACCGAGGTCGGCCTTGGCCCACAGACCACCCTCCCTGCCGAGGGCCCGGCGCGACTCCTTCGTGTGGCGCTCGAGGGGTAGCCGGAGGCCGTTGCCACGAAGCGTCAGGTGCGACACGCCGCGCAGGTGGCCGAGGGCGAAGTGCAGATGGACCTGCTCGGACGACGCGTTGCGCGCCTTCCCGCGCGTCGCCTCCGCGACCGGCGCGAGCTGCGACCCGAGCCCGAGCGCGACCGCCGAGCCGAGCCCGGCCTTCAGGATCCAGCGGCGACCGACCGGGGTCGCCCAGAGCTCCTCGAGCAGCGCGCGTCCGTCGTCCTCGCCGACGTCAGGCACGGCTCGTCGGCTTCGTCTCGGTCCCCACGCGGGCGGACCCTCGCACGCCGTGGACGGGCGCGTCAACACGCACTGACAGAAGCCGAGGAGCGGCCAATCGGTCCTGCAAACGGAGCATCGTTTCGGACGGGATCGGCCGCGGCGGTCGCCGCCAGCTGGATCGTCTCGTTCTGTCTAACCCACCTTCGGCATGGGGGAAACACGTAGTGGCGCCCATCGACCCGTTCGGCGGTGGCTTCCCTCACCCTTGCCTGATCGGCAACAAGCTTTGCCACACACGCCTCCCCGCCCCACACTGAT
>Ga0070665_100007282_pt1 | contig 11249 bp, 8 predicted proteins | sample KBSS13metaG_FD_65862 | JGI IMG/M metagenome (GOLD analysis project Ga0070665, IMG submission 65862) | Switchgrass rhizosphere microbial communities from Kellogg Biological Station, Michigan, USA - KBS S1-3 metaG | ecosystem: Host-associated > Plants > Roots > Rhizosphere > Soil ...
TTCTTGAAGTCGCGGGCGAAGCGCGCCTCGCCGATGCCGTAGATGCCCGGCGCGCTCGGGTCGCCGCCGATCGCCGGCGAGATCGGCGAGGTGTCGGCGAAGGTGCCGATCGGCACGCCGGCCGGGTTCAGGCCGTAGGGAATCTGGCTGACGCCGGCCGAGAAGTTCGCTGAGCCGTAGTCGGTCGGCCCAGAGAAGTAGCCGGTGTTGCTCGGCAGGTAGGTGATGCCGTAGCCGCCGCGCAACACCATGCGATCGCTGAGCTGATAGGCGGCGCCGACGCGCGGGCCCCAGTTGTTGTACTGGGTGTCCCACAGGTTGCGGCTGTAGCCGTCGACGCCGGGGAAGGCGATCGCGCCCTGCGTGCCGAAGTCGTTGGCCGCGTTCAGATCGAACGCCGACATGCGGTTGTAGCGCTCGGTCGGTCCTGGCTGAATCTCGTAGCGCAGCCCGAGATTGACCGTCAGCTTCTGCGTCGCCCGCCAGTCGTTCTGCGAGTAGACGGCAAAATACTTCTGCGAGAACGCCGGCAGCACGTTGGCGCCGGGGCGGATCCACCACAGACCGGCGCCGAGCAGCGGACCAGCGGCGTTGATGCCGCGCTGGGCGTTGGTCCGGGTCAGCGAGGCGACGCCGCCGTTGGCCGTCACGTACTCGAAGTTGAAGTTGCCGCCGACCTGGTTGAACGGTGACGGCAGGGCCACCGAGCCCTGCTCCGGATCGGCGTAATTCGACAGCAGATTGCGGTACTCGAAGCCCGTCTTGTGGATCCAGGCGCCGCGCGTCTTGGTGGTGCTGGCGGCGATCGAGTGGCTGGTCTGGTACTCGCGCTTGGTGTTGAAGTTGCCGGTCGTCAGCGCCGTCCAGTTGTTGCCGCCCCCGCCGGCGCCACCGGTGAAGCCGTTCGGGCTGATGTTCGGGGCCACCCCCGGGAACAGCATCAGCGCCTGCAGGTTGGCCGGCACGCCGAAGCGGTCGTAGTCGGTGAACCCTTCCTTGTCGCCGCTGAGGTTCTTGGTGTTGATGCGGCTGACACCGTAGCGGACGTCGAGGAGCAGCGACGGACCGAGAACGATGGCATCGCCGATCTGGACGAACGGGTTCTTGTCGCCGCGGACGCCGTCGGCGCCGTTGAAGGGCGACGCGCCGAACGGGCGCGGCGTCACGATCTCGGCGTAGGAGATGCCGCCGCTGCCGTAGAGCGAGTGCCGGCCGGTGCGGTAGTCGACCCGGCTGTTCGAGCTGTAGCGGCGGACCGTCTGGTCGATCGCGGCCTGGAAGTTGTTGGTGTTGTAGACGTCGTCCGGGGTCCGGTTCGGCAGCGGATAGAAGCTGTACATGTACAGCGCCGCGGCGTTCGGATTGGTGATGCGCGCGTTGGGAATCTCGCGGCGCTGGTAGAGGTCGGCGCCCTGCTGGGTGACGCTGAACGGATCGAAGATCCGCGCCGGAATCGGCCGGCCGTTCTCGTCCTGGATCAGCGTCTGGCTGAAGTCGCCGACCCGCTCGAGGGCGGTCGGCACGGTCATCAGCGACGTCTGCGTGTTGTTGTGCCGCAGCTGGTGGTAGCTGGTGAAGAAGAACACCTTGTTCTTGAGGATCGGGCCGCCGTAGGTGCCGCCCAGGTCCTGAACGCGGAACTCGCGCTTGGCGATCTTCTGCGCGTTGTTGGAGAACGAGTTGGCATCGAGCCGCTCGTCACGGCCAAGGTAGCTGACCTGGCCGGAGAACCGGTTGGTGCCCGATTTGGTGCTCATCGAGATGACCGCCTGGCCGCGGCCGTACTCGGCGCTGAAGTTGTTGGAGATGACCCGCACTTCCTGCAGGCCCTCGGTGTTGGGCACGACCGACGCCTCGTTGTAGCCGCCGCCCATCACCGGCAGGCCGTCGAGCTGGATGTCGTTGGTGAAGGCGCGGCCGCCGTTGACGCCGACCGCCGACCACTGCCGGCGCCCGTCGACGCCGATGCCGAAGGAATTGACGCTGGTGGTGTCCTGCGATTGCGGCCGGCCGACCGCGCCCGCCTGCAGCATCGCGTATTGCAGCGGGTTCTGCGTCAGGTTGGGCAGCGAATCGATCATCTTGGCGTTCATCGCGCCTTCGACCGAGCTGCTGTCGGTCTGGATCAGGCCGGTCGACGCGGCCACCTCGACCGTCTCGCCGACGGTGCTGATCTTCATCTCCACCGCGATGCGCACGGTCTGCGCGGTCTCGACAGGGATGCCGGTCTGCTTAAAGGGCGAGAAGCCGGCCAGGGTCACCGAAACGGTGTACGGCCCGGCCGACAGGTAGGGGGCGGTGAAGACGCCGGCGTCGGTCGTCACCAGTTCGGTGGTGGCGTTGGTGTCCTGGTTGACCACGATCACCGCGGCGCCCGGGATCATCGCGCCGGTGCTGTCGGTCACCGTGCCGGTGATGGTGGCGGAGCGGATTTGCGCGGACACCGATCCGACGCAGGCGAAGAGCGCGAAGAGCATCACCCCGAGGCGTACGCGTTGGCTCGTCGTCACGACGACCTCCCTCGTCAACGGGCCCGGGCCACGGGAGTCGTCGCCCAGACGCTGTTGCGTATAGTGAAATGGACTGTGCGGCGAATCCTAGCCAAGAGGCCCGCAGCGCGTCAAGCACGAGCAGACCTGTTGCGCCATGCGCAACAGCAACGTAGCCCTCCGGCGTAGAAGCGGGATGCGCCGACGGCGTCCGACGTGTCAGACTTCGGCGTTCCGAGAGGAGACCCCGACGCGTGGCTGCGACCCAACGTTCCGTCATCGTCACCTGCGCCGTCACCGGCGCCATTCACACGCCGACGATGAGCGCGCATCTGCCGATCACGCCGGCACAGATCGCTCAGGAGGCGATCGGCGCGGCCGAGGCGGGCGCCGCGATCGTCCATCTCCACGCGCGTGACCCGATCGACGGCCGGCCGTCGCCGTCGCCGGCGCTGTTCCTGGAATTTCTGCCGCGGATCAAGGCCGGCTGCGATGCCGTGATCAACATCACCACCGGCGGCGGCCAGAACATGACCGTGCAGCAGCGGCTCGAATGCGCACTCTCCTGTCAGCCGGAGATGTGCTCACTGAACATGGGGTCGATGAACTTCGGCCTCTACCCCACGCTGAACCGCTACCGTCAGTTCCAGCACGAATGGGAGCCGGCTTACCTCGAAGGCAGCCGCGATTTCATCTTCAAGAACACGTTCAAGGACATCGAGTACATCCTCGAGCATCTCGGCAAAGGCTGCGGCACGCGTTTCGAGTTCGAGTGCTACGACGTCGGCCATCTCTACAACCTGGCCCACGTCGTCGAGCGCAAGCTGGTCGAGCCGCCGTTCTTCGTCCAGACGATCTTCGGCATCCTCGGCGGCATCGGCGCCGACGCCGAGAATCTGCAGCACATGCGCCGGACCGCGGACAAGCTGTTCGGAACGGATTACGAGTGGTCGGTGCTGGCGGCCGGGCGCCATCAGATGGGGATGGCCACGATGGCGGCGGTGATGGGCGGCAACGTCCGCGTCGGCCTGGAAGACAGCGTTTACATCGGCAAGGGCACGCTGGCCACCAGCAACGCCGAACAGGTCGCCAAGATCCGCCGCATCCTCGCCGAGCTGTCGCTCGACATCGCGACGCCGGCCGAGGCCCGCGAACGGCTGCGGCTCAAAGGCGTCGGCAACGTGACGTTTTAGGCGTAGCCAGCGGGATGGGAGGCCGGGGGCTCGAGGCGGGAGACCGCGAGCATGTAGCCGACGCCGCGGACGGTGACGATTCGGGCGCCGCCGGGCCTGATCTTCCGGCGCAGGCGGCTGATGTGGACGTCGAGCGAGCGGTCGAGCGGCGAGGCCTGGCGGCCCCAGGCGGCACGGGTCAGATCGTCGCGCAGCACCTTCCGACCCGCGTGCCGGACCAGGTGCTCCAGGAGATCGAACTCGACCGCGGTCAGGTCGACGCTGGCGCCTTCGACGCGCGCCTGGCGCGCCCCGCATTCGATGCGGACGCCACCGGCTTCGGCGATGCCGACCGCGGCGCGGTCGACCTGCTGGCGACGGAGCACGGCGCGGACGCGAGCGACCACTTCCTCCGGATCGAGCGGGCCGCCGACGTAGTCGTCGGCACCGCTCTCGAGGGTCGCGACGGGATCGGCGGCGCGGGTCAGCAGCGAGATCACCACGATCGGCAGGGTGCTGCGGCCGCGGAACGCTCGCACGGCCTCGGGCGCATCGAGGCCGGCGATGGCGGCGTCGAGCAGCACCAGGCGATACGCCTCCGCGGCCGGACCGAGACCACGATCGGCGTCCGGCTCCCAGGCCAGCCGCAGCCCGCGCGCGGCGCACGGGCCGCGCAGCAGCAACGGCAGGTCGGCGCGATCCGACACCAGCAGCACGGCTCCGATCTCCAGCCCGCTATCAGCCATCATCCGGCCCTCACGGCGCGACCTTGACGTCCACCGTCTTCTGGAACGTCGTGCCGTCGTTGTCGACGAACGACGCGGCCACCTGCACCACCGCCTCCTTGCGCAGGCTCGGCAGGTCGTACCACACCTCGAAGTTCAGGTTGATCGGGCTGCCGATGCCGGAGAACTGGTTGCCGCTGGCGCTCAGCGTCACGAACTCGAACTTCTCGCTGTCGCTGCCGGACGGCGGCGTGATGATGCCGCCGGTGGCCTGCTTGACGGTCAGGGTGGTGGCGACGACACGGACCGGATAGTCGATGTCCAAGTCGTCGTCATCGGCGTTGGCATTGAGGACGATCGAGGCGCCGAACACGGCGTGCCAGTCGTAGGCCAGGACCTCGTCCGGCTGGTTGTTGCCGCGAACGATCCGATAGGTGCGTCCACCGGTCTGGGCGTCGGCGGAAATCGGATCCGGCGTCGCGGCAATGTCGACTGCCTCGTCGAAGCGGACGGTATCGCTCGGGTCGGTTGGGCTCTGGCACCCCACCGCGGCCAGCGCCGCCAGCAGCAAGGCGTAGCGGGCGCGCACGATTGCACGGGTCATCAACGGATCCTCCACAGTCAACACGGCACAGCCAATGGCACACGCCCCCGGTGCCGGACGGGCGGGCGTGCGGTCGGTCCAGGTCTCAGAACGTCGTGCCGACGGCGAACTTCAGCGCCCTCGCCGGCTGAAACGCGTCGCGATAGATGTTCCAGGCGTAGATCAGCCGGAACGGCACGTTGAGCATCGGTACGATGACGCGCAGCTCGACCCCGGACGAGGTGCGCAGCTGCCGGAAGTCGATCCGCTCGGATTCGGCGAAGGCCTGGCCGGCGTCGTGGAACAGCAGCGCGCGCACCGGCCCGAAGATGTCGAGGTAATACTCGGCGTTGAACAGCACGAACTTGTCGCCGCCGATGACGCGCTGATCCTCGTCGACCGGGCCGACCGATCGCAGCTCGACGCCGCGGATCTGGTACTCGCCGCCCATCACATACCGCAGGTAGTAGGGCAACTGGCGCGTGTCGCCGTAAGGCCGCAGGAAGCCGGCGTTCAACCGCACGCCCAACGAGGTGCGCCGCGTATGCGGGAAGTAGAGGATCGCCTCGGCTTCCGGGCGGAGGTAGCTGGTGGTGCCGCCCAGGACGCCGCCGGCCACCGGCATGTTCAGCGTCAGCCGCTTGCCGCTGCGCGGCGCGAACGGACTGTCGACCGTGTTGTAGACGAAGGACGGCGTGATCCGGCTCTCGATGTGCCGGCCGTTGTCGAGGAAGAGGCTCGAGAGCCGCGTCGTCGCGGTGTCGCCGAGCTGCTCGCGCAGGTCGGCGCTGACGGCGGTGTCGACCACCTCGTAGCCGTATGTGGCGAACCCGCGCGCGAACGGAAAGAGCTGCTTGCCCAGGGTGAGGTTGCCGCCGGTGCGGACCTCGCTGTAGCCGATCGTGTTGAGGCCGGTCAGCAGATCGACCTTGCGCGAGTAGACCTCGACGCCGGCGGTGATCGGCCGGTTGAAGGCATACGGCTCGGAGAACGCGACCTGGTAGATCGACGACCGCGTGCCCTTCTGGCCGGTCAGGGTCAGGCTCTCGCCCTTCCCCATCAGGTTGGTGGTGGTGAAGGCGAGGTTGAAGAAGGCGCCGTCGTACTGCGACAGCCCGGCGCCGAACTGCACCTGGTTGCGATTCTGCTCCTCGAGGCTGAAGGTCAGGTCGACCGCATCGGCGACGCCGTTGGCCTTGTCGACCTTGAGATCCTTGTCGGAGCCCTCGAGCGTCTTGAAGTACCCGAGCTGATTGAGCCGGCGCACGCTGTGCTTCAACGCCTCGGTGTTGAAGACGCCGCCTTCGTAGAGGTTCAGCTCGCGGCGGATGACCTCGTCGCGGGTGATCGTGTTGCCCTTGAAGGCGATCCGGTTGATGACGTAGCGCGGACCTTCGGTCAGTCGCATCACGACGTCGACGATGGCCGGCCCGGCCTCCTCTGCCGTCGACGCGACCGGCGTCTGGGCAGCTGGCGGCGTGGTGCCGGCGGCATCGGGATCGGGCAGATCGCGCCGTTTCAGGTCGGGATAGCCCGTGAACTCCATGTGCCCGACCGATCCGTAGATCTCGCGCGACTTGTTCAGGCCGTCACGGATGCGCTGCTGGCGATACCAGTGACCCGGCTTCAGCTTGAACAGCGCCTGCAGGGCTTCGGTGCGGACGATGGTCTGCCCTTCGAATGAAATCGTGCCGACGCGGTAGCGGCGCCCCTCATAGACCGGGATCCGCAGCTGGACGAAGCGGGTCTTGCCATCGGCGGAGTCGTCGAGCGTCCGCACTTCCGGCTGGCCGACGCGCACCGCGACGTAGCCCTGGTCGCGGTAGTAGTCCTCGACCCGCTGGGCGTCGTCGGCGAAGGTCGTCTCGTTGTAGGCGCCGCGACTCGTGACCAGCGACAACAGCCCCTGGGGCCGGTTGTTCTTCAGCACCTTCGCCAGCTTGGCGTCGGGCAGGGCGCGGTTGCCGATGAAGGCCACGTCGCGGATCAACAGCTTCGGTCCGCGGTTGACGTCAAAGGTGAGGGCGACCAGCTTCGGGTTGTCGCCGATCGGCGCGACCCCCGAGGTCACCTCGGCGGCGGCGAACCCCTTCTCCGCCAGCAGATCGCGCAGGACGGTCTTGGCGCGGCGGGTCAGGCTCTGGTCGAGGAAGGCATCGAGCTTGATCTCGGCGCCGTGCTCGCGCAGCGCCTCGTCGATCTTGGTCTGCTCGAGATCGCCGGCGCCCTCGTACTTCACCAGCCGGACCCGGGCGCGTTCTTCCAGGTGATAGGTGACGATCTTGCCGACGACGCCATTGGAGAAGGCGTAGTCGGTGGCCTCGATCTTGAGATCGTCGAGGAAGCCGGTCGACCACAGCCGCTGGAAGTCTTCCTTGATCGTCGCGCGGGTGCTCTCGTCGAACGGCACCCACTCGCTCTGCGACGGACGGCTCGGACGCAGACGCAGGTAGTAGAGATACGTCTCGGGCTCGACCGCCGACTGGTTGTTCTGCGCGTCGAAGCAGAGGCCCAGGACGTAGACCAGCGGCCCGGAATCCGCGGGCGGCAACCGGGCCGGCTCGGGCACCGGCTGGCCGCACAGCGTCGGCGCACCGGGAGCGACCGGCGCCGGTGGCGTCGGCAACGGCGTCGGCTGCTGCGCGGACGCGGCGGTGGCCGCGATCAGCCAGGCGAGGCCGGCCCAGTTCCCGATCGTCGCCGCGATCCTCACAGCTTGACCCGCACGCCCAGCCGGGCGATGAAGCGCTGCCGGGTCGCGCCGTCGTCGGTTCGAGTCAGTCCGATGCCGTAGCCGCCCTCCATGAAGAGCGAGGCCCGCGAAGACACCGCGGCTTCGAGGCCGCCGAGGCCGAGGACCGCTCCGCGATCCGGGCCGTCGCGGGCGGTCAGCTGGGCCCAGTAACCGGCGCCAGCGTAGAAGCTGGCCATCGATCCAGGCGTGAAGTAGTAGTTCGCGGCAGCAAAGGCATGCAGGGACGTCACCCCGACGCCGGTCGCGACGTTGTCCGGATCCCCGCCCAGGGCGCCCGATCCGACGACGCCGCCGCGGACCGCGATGCGCCTGGTCAGGAAGTGGCTGACGTCGACCTGCAGCGTCAGGTGCAGCGGCAGGTTGTCGTCCTCGGACGAGATCCGATCGGCGTACCCGGCCAGGCCGATGGCAGTCGTCCCCCGTGTCCCGATGACCCGCGGCTCGACGTCCTCGTTGGGCGTCACCGGGCGGTCCTCGCCCGGCGTCACCGTGGGTGCTGGGCCGTCCGTGGGACTGGTCACCTGCCCGGCGGAAGGGGCAACAGACCCGATGACCATTGCCGCGACGAGCAGGCACGTGACTCGCATAGCAGGTGATTCACCGAGGGTCGATGAACGTCTCTGAACTTTTCTTAAGCCCGCTGCCGACTTCCTTTCGAACGCTGTTCCAAGCCGCCGCGGTGCCCCCGGCGTCTGATCCGAGCACGGTGCCGGAAACGTTTTGCCGCCTCACGTCAATCACATGAGCACGCTGTTTGCGACAGGCGGCGCCGAGCCCGGCGACGTGGCCCTGCTGGGCGACGCCACCCGCGGAGATCTCGACGCCTTTGCGACGCTGTACCGCCGCCACCAGCAGCGGGTCTTCCGCTTCGCCCGGGCCATGACCGGCTCGAACGACGCGGCCGAGGACATCACGCAAGAGGTATTCGTGGTCCTGCTCACCGATGCGGGTCGATTCGATCCGGCACGTGCCGCGTTCACGACCTACGTCTACGGGATCGTGCGAAACATGAGCCGCCACCGCGTCCGCCGGGAGCGGCCCGCCGTTCCGGTCGACGATCTGATGCGGGACGGCCGCGACATCGACGTGGACGAGGATCCCTCGAGGCTGGTCGAAGGAGCCGAGCTCGCTGGCGCCGTGCGCCGCGCCCTGCTCGCGCTGCCGTCGCGCTATCGCGAACTGATCGTGCTGTGCGATCTGCACGACCTGTCGTACGAGGACGCCGCCGCCGTGGTCGGGGCGTCGGTGCCGGCGGTCCGATCGCGTCTGCACAAAGGCCGGCAACTGCTCCGATTGCGGCTGGCGCGCGTCCGCGACGCCCACCAGATCTCCGGCGAGTACAGGCAGGTCCGATGCCCGGCGTGACCCCCATCCGTCCCGACGACGTCCGCAGCGCGCGGGCCTGGGCCGCATTCGTCGCCGACGACGCGGCGGCCACCGCTCCGCCGTCGCTCGAAGCGCGCATCATGCGCGCGGCCCAGACGGCGCTGGCGCAGCAGCGCGTCGAGGCCGAACGGAAACGCCGTCAGTGGTTCACCGGCCTCTCCGCCATCGCCGCGGGCCTGCTGGCGGCGGCAACGTGGTCGCTGGCGCCAAGTGGATCGACGCACTCGCGCGTGAAGACGCCGGCGGACGCCGCGCGCGCCGCAACCATTCCGGAGTCGCCGGTCACGGCGCCAGCCGGATCGAGCGCGCAGGTGATCGACGAGCCGGCCGGCCGACCCGTGCCGATGATGAACATCGAAGCCGGCCGCGTGATGGCGACGCCACCACTGCTCGCCTCGCGTCCGCTGTTCGATCACGCCGACGGCGCTGGCCCGGTGGGAGCGCCGGGCGACCTGCGAGCCAAATCGTACGGCGCGCCTCTTGTCGGGCCCATCGCCATCGCCGTCAAGCACGACGTGCCGATGGCGGCGCCGGCCGATCACACCTCGCCGACGCCTCTGCCCCTGACCGCCACGCCAGGCGTGCTGGCCGGCACGGCGCCGGAAGTGTGGTCCTCACGAGCCAAGCCGGTGTTCGATGCCGAGGGCGGCGAGATCGCGCCGCCGGCCCCGATCATTCGGCTCGACACGACGGCACCGGCCACTACGCGCGAGGATCCGCCAGCCCCGCCGAAGTGAAGGCTGCAGTCAGCTCGGGTACCAGCCGCCGTTGACGTTGATCGTCTGGCCGGTCAGGTAGGCGTTCTCGGCGAGCAGTCGCACGACACTGCCGACTTCGTCGACGTCACCGAAGCGACCGACCGGGATGATCCCGGGCTTGGCGTTCAGGTTGGCCGTCACCATCTCGGTCTCGATCAACGCCGGGGCGATGGCGTTGGCCGTGACGCCTTCCTTGGCCAGGTGCGCGGCGTAGAGATGCATCAGGCCGTGCAGGCCGGCCTTCGACGCCGCGTAGTGCGGACCGACCACGCCGCCGACCTGCGCCGCCACCGACGACAGGAAGATCAGTCGACCCCAGCGACGAGCCCGCATGCCGGCGACGACGCCCTGCGTGATCAGGAACGCCGACGTCAGGTTGACCGCGATGGCCTCGTCCCACTCCGCCGCACCGACACGGTCGATGGCCGCGGGTCTGGCCAGGCCGGCGTTGTTGACCAGGATGTCGACGCCGCCGAAGGCTTCCTCGACGGCCGCCAGCATCGTGGCGATCGACGCGCGGTCCGCCACGTCCACCTGCTGCGTGAAGGCCCGGCGCCCCAGCGCCTCGATCGCAGCGTGGGCGGATGCGGCGTCCGCAGCCCGCTCGCGGAAGGTGATCGCGACGTCCGCGCCGGCCGACGCCAGTGCCAGCGCCGCCGCCCGGCCGATACCGCGGCTGCCGCCGGTGACCAGCGCCCGGCGTCCCGCCAAGGTCGGCGCCGGCAACGCGTCACCCATGGGCCACCGTCGCGGGCGCGATGCGCTCGGCGTGGGTGTAGATGTTGAAGCGACCGCCGCGCACGAAGCCGATCAGCGTGATACCGGCCTCCTCCGCCAGCTCGATGGCCAGGCTGGATGGCGCCGACACGGCGGCGACGACCGGCACCCCGGCCAGCCACGCCTTTTGCAGGATCTCGAACGAGGTGCGGCCGCTGACGAAGAGCAGCGCGTTCGCGAGCGGCAGCGCCCCGGCCAGCAGCTGACGGCCGATGATCTTGTCGACGGCGTTGTGGCGTCCGACGTCTTCGGCCGTGTCGACGATCGCGCCGGCGTGGGTGCAGAGCGCGGCGGCATGCAAACCGCCCGTGGCGGCGAACGTCTCCTGGAGCGGCGCGAGGCGCGACGGCAACGCGTGGATCGCCTCGGCATCGACGGTGCCGGCGCGTGCGACGGGCGGCGCCGTCAACCGTGTCGAGGCCAGATCCGGACGCCCGCACATGCCACACGAGGACGTCGTCGTCACCTGACGGCGCGCATCACGCTGCGCCGCGACCGCCGACGATCGCTCGGCGTCGAGGGTGACATCGACGACGTCGCTGGCGGGATCGAGCTCGACCGCGACGATGTCTGATCGTCGCCTGACGATGCCTTCCGTGAACAG
>Ga0070665_100007284_pt1 | contig 11248 bp, 12 predicted proteins | sample KBSS13metaG_FD_65862 | JGI IMG/M metagenome (GOLD analysis project Ga0070665, IMG submission 65862) | Switchgrass rhizosphere microbial communities from Kellogg Biological Station, Michigan, USA - KBS S1-3 metaG | ecosystem: Host-associated > Plants > Roots > Rhizosphere > Soil ...
GCAGCCGATCGATACCGCGCACAGTCGGGCAGCTTGACCTGTCGTCCTGAGCGAAGCGAAGGACTTGCGCCCGATCCAGAGAACTCCTTTGGAAGGAGCGCCAGATCCTTCGCTGCGCTCAGGATGACAAGAGACAAAGGATTCATCCGATATGACCAACCGCGCCCACGTCCTGCTCTGGACCGACAACACCACGGCCTATCTCGATGCGATCAAGGCTGCCGGCCTCGCCGACCGCGTCGCCGTCGACAGCCTGCCGCGCAAGGAGAAGCCGTCGGCCGACCAACTCGCGCGCACCGAGGCGCTGATGGCGGCGACCGTCCCGCCCGGCCTGCTGCCGACCATGCCCAGGCTGCGCTGGGCGCAGGCGATGACGGCCGGCGTCGAAGGCTGGCTCGCGTTGCCCGACCTGCCGCCCAGGCTCGACCTCACCTGCGCGCGCGGCACGCATACCGAATCGATGCCGGAAAACATCATCGCCACACTGTTCCATGTCGCCAAGCCGCTGTCGGTGGCGGCGGCGAACAACAAGGCCGGCAAGTGGGTCCACACCGTGGCCCAGCCTCTGACCGGCAAGACGCTCGGAATCCTCGGGCTCGGCGCGATCGGCCAGGAAGTGGCGCGCATGGCCGCGGCCTTCGGCATGACGGTGATCGGCACCAAGCGCCGGCCCGAGCCGATGGCGCACGTCGACGAGGTGCTGCCGGCCGAGCGCACCGACGAGGTGCTGGCGCGGTCGGACTATCTGCTGCTCCTGCTGCCGGCGACCCGGGCGACGGACAACTTCATCAATGCCGAGCGGCTGGCGAGGATGAAGCCCACTGCCTGGCTGCTGAACTTCGGTCGCGGCCATCTCATCAAGGACGACGACCTGATCGCCGCAGTGAACGACAGGAAGATCGCAGGCGCCGTGCTCGACGTCTTCCGCCAGGAGCCGCTGCCGGCCGAGCATCCGTTCTGGAAGACCGACGCTATCCTGGTGCTGCCGCATATCGGCGGCCCCCACCCGCAACGCGACCGGTTCGTCGCGAAGCTGTTCGTCGACAATCTCGGCCGGTTCCTCGGGGGAGCGCCCCTGAAGGAGCTGGTCGACCGCACGGCGGGCTACTAAAGCGGATTCCGCTTGGCAGGCGTAGCGCGCGGGAGGTCACCGCAACTTGCGCCCGCCCGACCCCGTTGCATGAGCATGGAGCGGTCGCGGAACGAGCCCAGACCAAAACGTCCGATCGGCACGGGAACCGTCATCACGCTGGCCGTGTTGATCGGCTTCCTCGTCCTCGCCGGTGTGTTCCTGGCTGCGGGCTGGGACACGCCGGACGGCCCGAAGGGGACTGAAATGTCCGTCAACGGGTACATCGCGATGGTTCTCGGTGTGCTGTTCACCATGGCGCTGGGCGGCGGCCTCATGTTCCTGGTGTTCTACAGCAATCGACACGGCCGCGATTGATGCCGCCGGGCACGGTGGTGGCGATGGAGGCACGCCAGGAGTCCGAGCTGCCACGCGACGAGGGCTGGCAATTCGAGCCGAAGTGGGACGGTTTCCGCTGCCTCGCGATCCGCGACGGCGAGATGGTCGAGATGCTGGGCCGGTCGGGCAAAAGCCTCGCGCGCTACTTTCCGGACATGGCCGCGGCCCTTCGATCCCTGAAGCCGAAGCGCTTCGTTCTTGATGGCGAGCTCGCAATCCCGGTCGGCGAGATCCTCTCCTTCGACGCCCTGCAGCTTCGCCTGCATCCCGCGGCGAGCCGCGTGAACAAGCTCGCCGCGGAGACGCCGTCGATCCTGATCGTGTTCGACCTGCTGCGGACGCCGCGCGGCACCGACCTCACCACACGACCGTTGAGCGAGCGCCGCACGGCGCTCGAAGCATTCTTCGCGACGCTGGCCAATGCATCTGCATTGCGCCTCTCGCCCGCGACGGAAAAGCGCGCCGAGGCGGAACGCTGGCTGAAGCGTGCCGGCGGCGGCGAACTGGATGGCGTCGTGGCCAAGCGCCTCGACGACCCCTATCGGCCCGGCGAACGCGCGATGGTGAAGGTGAAATGCCTGCGCACCGCCGACTGCGTGGTAGGCGGCTTCCGCTACGCCACGAACAGCAAGCAGGTCGGCTCGCTGCTGCTCGGCCTGTTCAACGACGAAGGCAAGCTCGATCATGTCGGCTTCACCTCGGGCATCTCCGACGAGCAGCGCCCCGCCTTGACCCGGAAGGTCGAGGCCCTGAAGGGCGGTCCCGGATTCACGGGGGATGCACCGGGCGGGCCGAGCCGCTGGTCGACCGAACGCAGCACGCAATGGGAGCCGCTCAAGCACGCGCTCGTGGCCGAAGTGCGGTACGACCACGTCACCGGAGACCGGTTTCGCCATGGAACGCGCTTCGTGCGATGGCGGCCCGACAAACGGCCGGAGCAGTGCACGATTGAGCAGCTCCGGCAGGAGGCGCGGCCGTCGCGTCTTTTCGTGAGGCAAAAGGGCAGACCCGCTCGCGCCCGGGCGGCGTTATAGTCTCCGGCGTCGAAGGCGACACGGAGCCTGATCTTGATTCGCGGCACTCGGCTCACGGCGGGAATTGCGCTGGTCTCTGCAGTGCTGATCGCGGTCGCCTTCGCGCTGGCCTGGCATCCTGAGATCGAGCGCATCGCGCCGCCCTCGGCCAGCTCTTTCGATCGAACCCTCGTGGCAGAGGGTGAAAACCTTGCCCGGCTGGGCAACTGCGCCGGCTGCCACACCGCTGATCCGGCGCAGCCTCTGGCCGGCGGCCGGGCGCTTGCGACGCCGTTCGGCACGGTGTTCGCGACGAACATCACGCCGGATGCGGAAACAGGCATCGGCGCCTGGTCGCGCGACGCCCTGAGGCGCGCGATGCGACGCGGCATCGCCCGCAACGGCGAACACCTCTATCCCGCCTTTCCCTATGACCATTTCACCCATATGAGCGACGGCGAGGTCGATGCGCTCTATGCTTGGCTGATGACACGGCGACCCATCGTGGGCCGCGCGCCGGCGGCGCAGCTCGACGGCGTGTTCGGCCTCCGTCCGCTCATCGCCGCCTGGAACCTGCTCCATTTGAAAGAGGGCCCTCTGCCGGCGGATCCAGCACGGTCGTCGGACTGGAATCGCGGTCGGGCGCTGGCCGAAGGCTTGGCGCATTGCGGCGCCTGCCACACGCCGCGCGACGGCTACGGCGCCGAAGACCAGGCGCGCGCTTACGACGGAGCCATGGCCGAAGGCTGGTACGCGCCGCCGCTCAATGCGCGATCGCCGGCGATGCGCCCGTGGACGGCAGACAGGCTTCATATCTACCTCCGCACCGGCCTCAGCCCGTCGCATGCGGCCGCGGCGGGGCCAATGGGCAGCGTCACCCGAGCGCTGTCGGAGGCGCGAGACGAAGACGTGCGGGCGATCGCCGTCTACTTCGCCTCCCTTATGTCACAGGCGCCCGCGGCCCGGCAGGACGAGGCTGAGCCGATGGATCGGCAGGCGATCGCAGAGCAGACGTATCCCGAGGCGGCGGCCTTGTTTGCCGGCGCCTGCGCGGTCTGTCATGGGCCGGGCGCGCCGATGATGCAGCAGGGCCGGCCGCCGCTCGCCTGGGGCACGCCGCTGCAGGCGGACAATCCGCACGGCACGGTGCGCGCCATCATGGAAGGACTCGCCTCGCCGGCCGGCCCGAAGGGTCCCGCAATGCCGGCCTTCGCCGACGTGCTTGACGATCGTCAGCTCGGCCAGCTCACGGCCTATCTGCGGACCCGGTTCACGGACAAGTCGCCGTGGCCGGACGTCGAGGGTGCGATCACGCAGGTCCGGCAAGGGACGGCGAAGTGATCGCCCTCTCCGTCAACGGCCAGACGCACCAGGTCGATGTCGAGCCCGACACGCCGCTGCTCTACGTGCTGCGCAACGAGCTGGCGCTCAACGGCGCGAAGTTCGGCTGCGGGCTGGGACAGTGCGGCGCCTGCACCGTCCTGCTCGACGGCAAGCCCGTCTTTTCCTGCCTCGTGCCAGTCGCCGCGCTGGGCAATCGAAAGGTGCGCACGCTCGAAGGGCTGGCGTCGCCCGACGGCAAGCCCGGCCCGTTGTCGATCGCCTTCGAGGCCGAGCAGGCGGCGCAGTGCGGCTACTGCATCGCCGGCATGATCGTGCGCGCCCAGGCGCTGCTGGAGCGCAACAACCGCCCGACCGAAGAGGAGGTACGCGCCCATCTCGCGCCCAATCTCTGCCGCTGCGGTACCCACATGCGTATCCTGCGCGCGGTGCGACGGGCGGCCGAGATGATGGGCGGCGGCGTGCGCGCCGTCGCGGAGCAGAAGCCGTGAGCGGGCCGAGTCGCCGCGCCTTTCTCGCGAAGGGCGCGCTGACGGTCGCCTTCGCCCTGTCGCGCGGCGCCGCGGCCCAGGATGCCGACGTCCTCCCCGCACTTCCCGGTGATCTCGCCAAGTCGCCGCTGCTCGATTCCTGGATCGGCGTCGGCGACGATGGGCAGGTCACCGTCTTCACCGGCAAGGCCGAGCTCGGCCAGGGCCTCAAGACGGCCCTGATCCAGATCGCCGCGCACGAGCTTGCGGTCCAGCCGTCGGCCGTCGAGATCGTCACCGCGGATACCGCGCGCACGCCCGACGAAGGCGTGACCGCCGGCAGCCACTCCCTGCAGGACAGCGGCACCGCGATCCTGAACGCGGCCGCGAACGTGCGCGTCCTGCTGGCCGACGCGGCAGCGTGGCACTTCGCGATCGCCGTCGACCAGATCGACCTGCGCGACGGGATCGCCCATGCAGCGGACGGGCGAACCGTCAGCTACGGCGAGCTGGTGTCGGGGTTGTCGCTGCACGTGGCGGCAAAGCCGAATGTCCCGCGCCGCGACGGCGGGGCGAAGGTCATCGGCGAAAACCTGGCGCGGATCGACATTCCCGCCAAGGTCAGCGGCGGCGAGGCGTACCTGCAGGACATGCGCCTGCCCGGCATGCTGCATGCACGCGTCGTGCGCGGGCCGAGCGATGGCACGCGCCTCAAGCCCGCGGATGTCGAGGCCGTCGCCGCGATGCCCGGCATCATCCAGATCGTGCGCCACGGGCGCTTCACCGCCATCGTGGCCGACGACGAATGGCAGGCGGTCAAGGCGCTGCATCGCCTGCAGGCGGCCGGCTGGGAACGTGCCGGCGAGCCTCTACCGACAAACGGCATGCGCGCGGCGATCCGCAGCATGCCGGCCCGTGAGCTCGAGATCTTCGACTATCCCGGACCACCCGCGCCGGCCGATGCGCACACATTGCAGGCGCGCTTCAGCCGCCCCTGCCTGATGCACGGCTCGATCGGTCCGTCCTGCGCGATTGCCCTGTGGGAAGACGACAGCGTGACCGTCTGGACCCATAGCCAGGGCGTCTATCCCCTGCGCCGAGCGCTGGCCGAGCTGCTCGGGCTCCCGCTCGAACGCGTGCGCTGCGTTCATGTCGAGGGGGCAGGCTGCTACGGCCACAATGGTGCGGACGATGTTGCCGCCGACGCAGCGCTCGCGGCCCGCGCCGTGCCCGGCCAGCCGGTGCGCCTGCAATGGATGCGCGAGCAGGAGCATGGCTGGGAGCCGCTGGGCTCGGCGATGATCGTCGAGATGTCGGCATCGCTCGGCGCGGACCGCCGCATCGTCGGCTGGCAGCACGATCTCTGGAGCAATACACACAACACGCGGCCGACGACCGCCGGCGGCCTGCTGGCAGGGACCGAGATGGATCCGCCGTTCGTGCCGCCGAAGCCGCAGCCGATACCGATGCCGGAAGGGGGCGCGACCCGCAACAGCAACCCGATCTATGCCCTGCCCAATGCGCGCGGGACCTTCCATTTCGTCGAGCGCATGCCGGTGCGCGTCTCGGCGCTGCGCGGCCTGGGCGCACAGATGAACGTGTTCGCCATCGAATCCTTCATGGACGAGCTCGCGCACGCCGCGGGCGCCGATCCGGTGGCCTTCCGCCTCGCCCATCTGGAGGACGAGCGTGCACGCGAGGTGGTGCAGACGGCGGCCGACCGCTTCGGCTGGCCGATGCGCGGTCGCGGCACGGGCTTCGCCTTCGCCCGCTACAAGAACCTCGCCAGCTACTGCGCCGTCGTCATGGAAGTGCGCGTCGACCGCGACACGGGCGAGATCCAGGTGCCGCGCGTGGTCGCCGCGGTCGACAGCGGCGAAGCGGTCAATCCGGACGGTATCCGCAACCAGATCGAAGGCGGCATCGTGCAATCGTTGAGCTGGACCATCCGGGAGGCGGCGACATTCGACGCGACGCACCGTACCGGTTTCGACTGGAGCGCCTATCCGGTCCTGCGCTTTCCCGCGGTGCCCGGCCGGATCGACGTCCATGTGATCGACCGGCCGAAACAGCCCTTCCTCGGCGCCGGCGAGGCCGCCCAGGGTCCGGCGGCGGCGGCGCTCGCCAATGCCGTCGCCCATGCGCTCGGCATCCGGCTGCGCGACATGCCACTATCGCCGGAGCGGATCAGGGCTGCCTTCAGACCGGCGCCCGCGGCGCCACGCCAAGCTGCCGGATGATCTCCGCCACGATCTCGGCCGGACTGCCGGCGACGTCGACCACGATCGGCCGCTCGTCGACGCCGGGCTCCTGCAAGGTCGCGAACTGGCTGTCGAGCAGGCCGAGCGGCATGAAGTGCTCGTGCCGCGCGGCCATCCGCTGATGGATCAGCTCATGCGATCCCCGGAGGTAGACCAGCCGGACTTCCGGCCGGTCACCGATCAGGATGTCGCGATAGGCGTGCTTCAGCGCCGAGCAGGTGACGACGCCTGCCTCGCCCCGTGCCCGCCACGCATCGATCCGATGCGCGATCGCCTGGAGCCACGGCAACCGGTCGGCATCGGTGAGCGGCGTGCCGCTCCTCATCTTCTCAACATTGGTCTTCGGGTGCATCTCGTCGCCTTCGAGGAAGCCGACGCCCAGCGCACCCGCCAGCATGGCGGCGACGGTGGTCTTGCCCGAGCCCGAGACGCCCATGACGACAAGGATAGGTTTGAAGCCCATGATGCGTGGGTAGCGTAAAACGAGGTGGAACGACAGCATGGCCGAGACAGTGACCGCTTCCCAGGCGCCCCCCTGCACGCTCGTGATCTTCGGCGCGACGGGCGACCTCACTCGCCGCCTGCTGATGCCGGCGCTGCGCAACCTGCGGCGCGACGGATTGCTGCCGGACGATTTCGCGCTCGTCGGCATCGCCTCGCGCGACATTGGCGACGACGGTTTCCGCGATCATCTGCGCAAGGGCATGGAGCAGTTCAAGGGCGGCAACGGCCCGGGCGACATCGACTGGTTCATCGAGCGCAGCCGCTACCTGTCCGGCAAGTTCGAAGCACCGGAAACCTATCAGGCGCTTGCCCGGCTCTTCCCCGCGGGCCGCAACGTGATGTTCTATCTCGCCACGCCGCCCTCGGAGTTCGCCGTGATCGCCGGCCAGCTCGGCAAGGCCGGCCTGCTGGCGGAGAGCGACAAGGCATGGCGACGCCTCATCATCGAGAAGCCGTTCGGCCATGACCTGCCGTCCGCAGTGGCGCTCAACAGGCAGATCCTGAGCGTCGTGCGCGAGGAGCAGGTCTTCCGCATCGACCACTACCTCGGCAAGGAAACCGTGCAGAACATCCTGGTCTTCCGCTTCGCCAACGGCTTCGTCGAGCCGCTGTGGAACCGCGACCACATCGACCATGTGCAGATCACGGTCGCGGAGACCGTCGGCGTCGAGCAGCGCGGCAAGTCCTACGATGCCACCGGGGCGCTGCGCGACATGGTGCCCAATCACCTGTTCCAGCTCCTCACCCTGATCGCCATGGAACCGCCGAGCCGCCTGGGCGCCGATGCGCTGCGCGGCGAGAAGGCCAAGGTGCTCGATGCCGCGCATGGCTTCGGTGCGAAAGATGCGCATCTCAACGTCGTCCGGGCCCAGTACGGCGCGGGCACGATCAACGGCGAGACGGTGCTGCCCTACCGCCAGGCGCCCGACGTGCCGCACGAGTCGACCACCGAGACCTACGTCGCCATGAAGCTCGCCATAGACAACTGGCGCTGGGCCGGCGTGCCGTTCTACCTGCGCACCGGCAAGGCGCTGGCGCGGCGGCGCACCGAGATCACCATCCAGTTCAAGCAGGCGCCGCTCGCGCTGTTCCGCGACACGCCGGTCGAGCGCCTGCCGCCCAACGATCTCACCCTCCTTATCCAGCCCGAGGAAGGCATCAGTATGCGTTTCGGCGTGAAGATCCCGGGGCCTACGGTGCGGATCGACGGTGTCGACATGAAGTTCCGTTACGAGGATGCTTTCCAGACCATGCCCAGCACCGGGTACGAAACCCTGATCTACGACTGCATGATCGGCGATGCCTCCCTGTTCCAGCGCGCCGACACGATCGAGGCCGGCTGGCGGGTGATGCAGCCCGTCCTCGACGCCTGGAAGCAGGAGGCCGCGCGCGAGCTGCCGACCTACGAGGCCGGAAGCGCGGGCCCGGAAGAAGCCGACGAGCTGCTGGCCCGCGACGGCCGGCGCTGGCGCCCGATCGGCGCGAATGGTAACGGCCGGTCATGAAGATCTCGGCGCTTATTTCCGACGTCGACGGCACCCTCGTGACGTCGGCCAAGAACGTGACCGATGCCAGCCGCAAGGCAGTGGCGGCCTTGCGCGAGCGCGGCATCCAGTTTGCCGTGATCAGCGGCCGGCCGCCGCGCGGCATGCAGATGCTGGTCGAGCCGTTCGCGCTCACGGCGCCGCTCGCCGGCTTCAACGGCGGCGCGTTCACCAACCCCGACCTGTCGCCGCTCGAGGAGCATGCGCTCGCACCCGAGACGGCGCAGCGCGCCGTCGAAGGGCTGCGCGCAAAGGGCATCGATGTGTGGGTGTTCAGCGGGCTCGACTGGTTCGTGCTCGATCCCGACGGTCCCCACATTGCCAGCGAGACCCGCGCCGTGCACTTCGCACCGACGGTCGTTCGCGCCCTCGAGCCGGCGCTCGCTTCGGCTTTCAAGATCGTGGGCGTGAGCGAGGACCACGAGCTGCTTGCCCGCTGCGAGAGAGAGCTGCAGCCCGTGCTGGGCGAGGCCGCGTCGGCGTCGCGATCGCAGTCGTATTATCTCGACATCACCCATCCGATGGCCAACAAGGGTGTCGCGGTCGTCCGGCTTGCCGCCCTGATGGGCGTACCGATGGGAGAGATCGCGGTGATCGGCGACGGGCACAACGACGTCGGCATGTTCGCGCAAAGCGGCCTCAGCATCGCGATGGGCAACGCTCCGTCCGAGGTGCGGAAACAGGCGCGCTTCGTCACCTCGTCCAACGATCAAGACGGCTTCGCCGAGGCCGTCCGGACCTATATCCTCGACGCATGACCCAGCCGCTCCTCGAAGTCCTGGCCGATGCCGGCGCGCTCGCCCAGCGCGCGGCCGATCTCATGCTGGCCTCCACGTGCGCGACGAAGGGCTCGTCGTCCGTGGCTCTGTCGGGCGACGCGACGGACGATCCGCAACGCGCCCTCTCCGATCTCGCGGCGGCGGGCGGCTGATGGATCGCGCGGCGCTGAAGCGCGCGGCGGCGGCCCGCGCAATCGAGGAGATCGAGGACGGCATGGTCGTCGGCCTGGGCAGCGGCTCGACGGCCGAGATCGCCGTCGAACTGCTGGCGGCGCGGCGCCCGAGAATCGTCGGTGTGCCGACCTCGGAGCGCACGGGGCAGCTTGCGCGCAACCTCGGCCTGGCGGTTGCGAGCCTCGACGAGCATCCCCGGCTCGATCTCGTCATCGACGGCGCCGACCAGGTCGAACGCGGCACGCTCAATCTCGTAAAGGGGCTCGGCGGCGCGCTGCTGCGCGAGAAGATCGTAGCCAGCGCCGCGCGCCGCATGATCGTGATGGTCGACGACAGCAAGCTGGTCGACCGGCTGGGCGGGCACACGCCCTTGCCGGTCGAGGTCGTCGCCTTCGGCTGGCGCTCGACGATCGGCCGGCTGGAGCGGATGGGCCTCGGTCCGATCCTTCGAGGCGGCACCGAGCGCCCCTTCGTGACCGACGGCGGCAACCTCATCGCCGACTGTGCCATCGCCAGGATCGACGATCCGGCGGGTCTCGAGGCGGAACTTTCCAGCCTCGTCGGCGTCGTAGAATCTGGACTGTTCATCGGGCTCGCCTCGCGTGTCATCGTGGCGGGTGCCCCCGGCGTGGAGATGATCGAACGATGAGCGATGCCCAGACCGGACCACACACGCTGGCCATCGACATCGGTGGAACCGGCCTCAAAGCCTCCGTGCTGGACACGGAAGGCCGGATGGTCGTGGAACGCGTGCGCGCGCCGACGCCCTCGCCGCCGAGGCCGTCCGCCGTCCTCGATACGCTCGCCGGCCTGATCAAGCCGTTGCCGCCGTTCGATCGAATCTCGATCGGCTTTCCTGGTGTAGTGCGCAGAGGCACGGTCATCACCGCGCCGAATCTCGGGACGAAGGCCTGGCGCGGCGTCGCCCTGCAGGACGAAATATCCAGGCTGTTCGGCAAGCCGGCACGGCTGGAGAACGATGCCGAGGTCGCAGGTCTCGGCGTGATCGACGGCAAGGGCCTCGAAGTCGTGATCACGCTGGGCACCGGCTTCGGCAGCGCGATCTTCAGTGACGGTCGCATGACGCCGCATCTCGAGCTTGCGCACCACCCCGTCCGCAGGTCGGAGACCTACGACGAATATGTCGGCAACGCCGCGATGAAGGCGATCGGCCGCAAGAGGTGGAACCGCCGCGTGCTTCGGGTCATCATCATCCTGCGCACGTTGCTGAATTACGACACGCTCCATATCGGCGGCGGCAACGCGAGGAACATCACCTTCAAGCTGCCGAGGAACGTCGTTCTCGCGTCCAACGACAAGGGCATCACCGGCGGGATCAAGTTGTGGGATGACGGCGTCTGGCATCCGCGCTGAAAGCAGGATGATCCACGTCGCCACAGCAAGCAGCGACGCGCCGCCGATCTCTTCAAGAAACACAAGCATCCGATCGGGTTGGAGGCTATAGTGCGCCGAAGCCTCGAGCGGGGACGCAAACGTTCCGGCTGAGCATCGTAGGGGGAGACCTCGGTGCAATCTCTTTGGCAGAGCGGCGTGCTGGATCCACAAGGTCCGATCGGCGCCGCCCAGCGGCTGATTCTCTTCGACGCGACGGCGATCATGCTGGCCATCGTCGTGCCGGTCATCGTGCTGACGCTGGGCATCGCGTGGTGGTTCCGCGCCGGCAATACCAAGGC
>Ga0070665_100007285_pt1 | contig 11248 bp, 9 predicted proteins | sample KBSS13metaG_FD_65862 | JGI IMG/M metagenome (GOLD analysis project Ga0070665, IMG submission 65862) | Switchgrass rhizosphere microbial communities from Kellogg Biological Station, Michigan, USA - KBS S1-3 metaG | ecosystem: Host-associated > Plants > Roots > Rhizosphere > Soil ...
GAACCCACGAATACTGGTTTTGCAGACCAGCGCGTTAGCCACTTCGCCATCGGTGCTCTGGGCTCCGCCGCATTGCGCGGCGGAGTGCAGTGGAGACAGATTACCTTACTTAGGCTGCGCCGTCGTCCGAAGGTACGGCTTCACTGTCTTATAGCCGGGAAAGATCTTGGCCGCGTCATCGTTTGAGACGGCCCCGGTGATGATGACATCGTCACCCTGTTTCCAGTTCGCCGGCGTCGCGACCTTGTGCTTCGCCGTCAGCTGCATGGAGTCGAGTACACGGATGATCTCATCGAAGTTGCGTCCCGTAGTCATTGGGTAAGCGAGCGTCAGCTTGATGCGCTTATCTGGCCCGACAACGAACACCATGCGCACCGTCGCGTTGTCAGCGGGAGTACGTCCTTCGCAGCTGTCGCCGGCATCGCCGGGCAGCATGTCATAAAGCTTAGCCACTTTCAGTTCGGTGTCGCCAATCACCGGAAAGTTCACCGGCGATCCGGTAACTTCTTCAATGTCCTTTGCCCACTTGCCATGGTTCTCGACCGGGTCGACGCTCAGGCCGATCACCTTGGCGCCGCGCGCCGCGAACTGGCTTTCGAGTGAACCGACAGCGCCTAATTCGGTCGTGCAGACCGGAGTAAAGTCCTTCGGATGAGAGAACAGAACGGCCCAGTTATCGCCGATCCACTCATGAAAGTGAATCGTGCCTTGCGTTGTCTCTGCGGTAAAGTCTGGAGCCACATCGTTGATTCGGAGTGCCATGATCGTTACGCCTTCCGGGGATTCACCCCACGTTCGAATTTTATTTCCGATTGGGCCAACAAGAGGAAACCCACCCAGCTCAAAGCTTTGGGTGGGTTCTGCGTTTTTCTCGAAGTCTTAGCTCCGATTCGCTCACTCACACCCTCGCTGGGCTACAGCAACAGCAGCACATCGAGGTCGTGTTGGGCGTCATCGTCATCGCTTCAAATCTTTTGTACCGCCGCTAGCTTGGCTAGCATCAAGCAGGTTGGCTTGATTGCGGTCTACCCAAAACCATAGTTCGAGGAGTTTGCCATGTCAACTCTGCCGTTCCCGCCTGAGCCACCGTCCACTGCCCATGTCGCCTTCGACTACGCCGTGGTCGATGTCTTCGCCGAGAATCCACTCGAAGGCAACCAGCTGGCGATCTTCGCCGACGCTCGCGGGCTCTCCGACCAAGACATGCAGTCATTGGCTAGCGAGACAAACCTGTCCGAGACCACATTCATCTTTCCTCGCGACACTGAGGTCGAGCGGCAGCACGGAGTCCGAGTTCGTATCTTCACCGTGAGTGAGGAACTTCCCTTTGCCGGCCATCCCACGCTCGGCACAGCAAGCTGGCTCTACTGGAACCATCCATCGTTGCGCGGTGCAGAGACAATAACACTCGACCTCAACGTTGGCCCCATTCCCGTTCGATTTTCTCCATCCGATCTTGGTCGGCACGGCGTCTTCGGCACGATGCGGCAGAACGATCCAATCTTCGGAACCATTCAAAGCCATGATGCAGTAGCTACTGTACTTGGTCTTTCGCTTGACGACCTCGACCTAGCGCTCCCAATCCAAACCGTAACGACCGGTAATCCATTCGTCATCGTTCCGCTGAAGTCGATGGACGCTGCGGGTCGCCTTGCAGTTCCGCATACCGTGCAGGTGAAGGACTACCTCAAACAACATGACGCAAAATTTTTCTACTTCATCACACGTGCTGAACGGGGCAAAGCATCCTGGCATGCCAGGATGCAGTTCTACAACGGCGAAGACCCAGCCACCGGATCCGCCGCAGGCCCCGCGATCGCCTACCTTGTATGCCACGGACAGGTTGCCAGCGGCGAGAACATCATCATCGAACAGGGAGTCGAAATGCTCCGCCCCAGCCGTCTCTACGTCTCTGCAAAGCTCGAAGGCGATAAGGTGATCGAAGTGTTCGTTGGCGGGCGCACCATTTGTGTTGCAACCGGACGCTTTTTCCTGCCGTGATGCACGCGATTTCAACAAGTGCGCCGTGTGAATCGCCAGTGAATTCGCGCGTGTTTCACTCATCGGTGGATGTGCAAGGTCTAATCTTTCCGCTTTTCGCCCTTGCTTCGCCGTTGCCAAGCCGCCCAACTCTTCATACTCTTGGCAAGCGTTAACGATGCTTTCGCACGCAATGTCCGAGAGCATCGATGATGAGTCTTTCGCCTGTATTACTGACAATTTGAGTTGAGAGAAGCTCGACTGCTGCACAGTCGCGACTCCTGATGCGCATCATCGCTGCCCGCAAACGCAGTTAGATGCAAGGCCCCTTTTCTGGCTTTGCACCGACCGCACTCGCGGCAGACCGATCTCTTGCGTCTTCCCGGGCCCCTCGCGAGGCAACCTGCGCCTGCGTGAGCATCTCTCTCACCCTGCAGTCCGGCCGCATTTTGCCGGATGGTGGCACTGTTCCCGTTCGGAGCAGGCAGGAGAGCCTTGTCTCTTCGGTCTGCTCCTCTCAGGGAGCGGCTGGCCCACTACGTGCCGAGTACACTTCGGCCGGACGCGGGGCGCACCTGAAACATCCAGGCTCGTGGAGCGGCAAACCAGCCGATCTGCGCGCCTGGCCCATCGGCCGGAGCCGTTGTTACGGCGGTCACCGGCAGAAGCGAGACTGCATTGCGGCCTAAAAAGACGATCCTCTGCGTAGACGACAACGAACAAGTACTCTCTGTCCGCACCTTCCTGTTGGAAACGCGCGGCTACCGCGTCATCCCGGCCCTCTCAGCCTGTCATGCCCTCGAGGTCATTGAGCAGTCCATCCCCGGCTCCCTTGACCTTCTCCTCAGCGATCTCCACATGCCCCAGATGGATGGCAATGAGCTCGTGCGGCGCGCCAAGCGATTGCACCCGGCTCTCCCTGCCATGATCGTCTCCGGTACCATCGCATCTTTTGACCGCGCCTGCTCTGCCGACGTCTTTCTTCCCAAGGGAGCCAGTTCACCTGCCGAGATGATCGAACGAATCCGAGTCCTGGTAGCCCGCAAGCGCGGCCCCAAGAAGGCCCACACCAGTCAATCCGTATCCGTACTCACCCCAGCAGCGGCCTCCTAACCGGGGAGCAGATAATCGCTCCCCGCCTCACTGACGATTGCTCCTAGGCCTCCACGAGTCCATAACGGCGCTGCCACTGCTGTTTCAGTCTTGCCCACACCGCGTCCCGCTCTTCCTTTGTCATGGCGGAGTCGGGGTGCTGGGCAAACCGCGTAGCCTCTGCCTTTGCCAGTTCCAGCACCGCGCGGTCGCGTAGCAAGTTGGCGACTCGAAACTCAGGCATTCCGGCCTGGCGCGTCCCAAAAAACTCGCCGGGCCCCCGTTGTTCCAGGTCGAGTTCGGCAAGTTCAAAACCATTCTGCGTTGCGACCATTGCGTCCAGCCTCGCTTCTGCCGCCTCGCTCACCCGACCGCCGGTCATCAAAATGCAGTAACTCTTCGCCGCGCCGCGTCCTACGCGCCCGCGAAGCTGGTGCATCTGCGCCAGCCCAAATCGCTCGGCGTGTTCAATCACCATTACCGATGCGTTGGGTACATCCACTCCAACCTCGATTACGGTCGTCGCAATCAGAACATCGATCTCGCCGCGCTGGAACCGCCGCATCACGACCTCCTTATCGTCCGAGCTCAATCGCCCATGCAACAGGCCCAGCCGAAGTCCTGCCAGCGCGCTCGCGCGAAGCTCCTCATACATGTCAGTTGCCGCGCGGAGGGCTCTTCTCGGAGCAAATAACTTCTCTGCCTTTGCCGCCTTCGTCGTTTTCTTTTGCTTTGAAGATGTGTCATCCCGACTCGAGCGCAGCGGAGTGGAGGGAGCTGCTTTTTTCTCTGCCGCAGCGTCTTGTTCACCATCCTCATCTGGAGCAAAATCCAGCTCAGGCTGATCGTCCTTCGCACCCTCGATCACTGGGTACACAATGTAGGCCTGCTGCCCCGCGGCCACATGTTTGCGAACGAAGGCCCATACATCCTCGGCGCGCTCCTCCGTCGTTCTTCGCGTGACGACAGGAGTTCTCCCTGGTGGCAGTTCGTCGATCACGCTTGTCTCGAGGTCCCCGTAGAGCGTCAGCGCCAGAGTGCGCGGAATTGGAGTGGCCGTCATCACCAGTACATCCGGTTCCGCCGATCGTCCATCGGCACCCGGCTTCCTCATCAAACGAAACCGCTGCTGCACCCCAAAGCGATGTTGCTCATCCACAATCACCAACCCCAGGTTGTCGAAGTCAACCTTCTCTTCGATCAGCGCGTGCGTGCCGATTGCCAACTCAGTCTCTCCGCGATAGATTCTGCCTCGGACTTCGCGCTTGGCCGCATCATCCAGCGATCCCGTTAGCAGCGTCACCCGATAGGGCCGGCCGGTGCGCGGCGAGATCGCATCGCCCAGAAGCTTGCGCGCTGAAAGATAGTGCTGCGTCGCCAGAATCTCAGTAGGCGCCATCAGCGCCGCCTGGTATCCGTTCTCAATCGCCACCAGCGCGGCCTGCATCGCAACGATCGTCTTACCCGAGCCCACATCGCCCTGCAGTAGCCTGCGCATGGGTTGCGGCTTGCGCATATCAGCGGCAATCTCGCCGAGCACGCGTTTCTGCGCTGCGGTCGGATGAAATGGAAGTATCTGCTTCAGCGCCTTCCGCACACGCTCATCCGTCGCAAACGCTGTGCCTTCACGCTCGCGCAATCTCCTGCGCTTCAGCTCCAGCCCTAGCTCCAGATAGAACAGCTCTTCGAAGATGAGCCGTTTGTGGGCTGGCGTCGAGGCCGACATTAGTTCGGCTACTGGGGTTCCTGCCTCAGGAAAATGCACCGCATGCAAAGCATCGAGCCTTCCCGGTAGCCCCAGCCGCTCAAGCATCGCCGCAGGCAGCGTCTCAGCCACACCACTCTCGGAGCCCTTCAGTTCCTCCAGCAACCCCCACACGACCCGCCGAAGCCATCGCGAGGTCAGCTTTGCTCCCCACGCCGTTGTTCCCCCCAGGAACTCATACACCGGAACGATCCTGCCCACCTCAAGCGAGACAAACTCGGCCTCGGCGGAGTCGGAGCCCGGCAGTATCTCAAATTGCGGTTGAATCATCTTGAACTTACCAACCGAGGACCGCGAAGCCTCAAGCTTGCCGTACAGCGCAACCATCTGACCGGCCTTGAACCTGTCCTTCAGATAGCTGCCGTGGAACCACATGCACTTTACCGTGTCCAAGCCCTGCCCCACGGTCATCTCGAAGATTGGCATCGACCGTGTGCGCAGCAGCACCGAACCACGCACCTCGCCGATGATCGAGGCCATCGCTCCCGCCTTCAGTTGGCTGATCGGCATCGGATTCAGCCTGTCCTCGTAACGGAACGGCAGGTGATACAGCAGGTCTTCAACGGTCTCGACCCCGCGTTTTGCCAGCGCCTCAGCAACGCGCTCCCCCACGCGCTTCACAAACTTGATCGGAGTCGAAAGTTCCAGCACAGATCGATGCTACCAAGCCACAAACGCGGTAGGTCGCGGCCTATAATTCAGAGCACGTTCTTCCGGGCCACCGAAAGTAGAGTTCGACGGAGGATATTCATGGCTTTTCTGGAGCGCTGGTTCGACGAAGTCTGGAACAAGAGAGATGAAGGTGCTATCGACAACCTGGCGCTACCCAACGCCATAACCCACGGTCTCGAGCATCCTGAGGGAGACAAGGTGCCGGACAGGGAAGCCTTCAAGGACTTTCACAGGAAATTATGTTCCATCTTCTCCAAGATCCACATCGACGTGAAGCATTCAATTACCGTCAATGATCTGGACATTGCTGCCTGTGAAGTCACGGCAGTTCTTCCGGCAGCCAACGGACGCGAAGAGAAGACGGTAAAGTTCACCGGCCTGTGCGTGGCCCGCATCAAAGACGGCAAACTCGCCGAGGGTTGGAATCACTTCGATTTCCCGTCCATGTACCAGCATCTGTAAATGCTCCATTGGCCCGCTGCTAAACTGGCCATATCTACACCACTCGAGATTCCATGGCCATCGTTGAACTCCAGCAGGTCCGCAAAGCCTACGACACTAAAATCGCCGTTGATAGCCTGAGCTTCCGCATTGAGCCCGGAAGCATGTTTGGCCTACTGGGCCCCAACGGCTCTGGCAAGACATCCTCCATCCGCATGATGATTGGTATTACTGTGCCTGACTCAGGCTCGGTCGAGCTCTTTGATCAGCCCTTCGACCGCAAAAACCTCCACCGTGTCGGCTATCTGCCTGAAGAGCGCGGCCTCTATAAAAAGATGAAGGTCATCGACCAGCTTGCATTCCTGGGGCAGCTTCACGGCCTTGATGCCGCGACGGCAACGAAACGCGCTCATCATTGGTGCGAAAAGTTGGAGATAACCGAAGCCATCCCCAAGAAGACCGAAGAGCTCTCCAAAGGCATGCAGCAGAAGATTCAATTCATCGCCGCACTTCTGCATGAGCCCGAACTCATCATCATGGACGAACCCTTCAGCGGCCTGGATCCCGTCAATGCCACGCTCCTTCAGGACACCCTCGTTGACCTTCGCAACCAGGGCCGCACCATCCTCTTCTCCACGCATCGAATGGACCAGGTCGAAAAGCTCTGCGACGCCATCTGCCTCATCCACCGCGGACACCTCGTCCTGTCCGGCGCAATGCAGGAGATCAAGTCCCGCTACCCCAAGAATCGCGTCCAGATGGTCTTCGAAGGTGATGCCTCCTTCCTGAACAACAACTCGGTCGAAAGCTTCAAGAACTACAACGGCATGGCCGAGATCAAACTGCGTGACGGCGCCGATGCCCAGCATCTGCTTGCCGAGGCAATCAGCAAGGCGCGCATTACCCGCTTCGAGGTCATGGAGCCTACCCTCGAAGAGATCTTTATCGAAACCGTAGGAGACAGAGTCGATGCATAACGTCTGGCTCATCGCCAAGCGCGAGTACTTGGAGCGCGTCCGCAGCAAGGCCTTCCTCATCTCCACACTCATGATTCCTCTCCTGATGGGTGGCGGCATCATCTTCTCCACCATCAGCACTCGCAAGTCAAAGCCGACCTCTCACATCACGGTCGTCTCGCCTGACCAGCAGCTTGCGCTCGATCTCAAGAAAGAGCTTGAGACCGGCAAGGACAGCCGTATGACGGTCGACGTCATCTCACCCGGCAATAGTGCAACTCGCGCGACCCTCGACTCCATGCTCCTCGACAGTCAACTTGACGGCTATCTTGTCATCACACCTGCGTCTGACTCGAACAAGGTTCCCAGCTTCTCCTATGTTCCGCGCTCTGCTGCGGACATCAGCACCAGCGATTCCATCAAGACCGCGCTCCGCAACGTGCTACTGCGCGAACGCCTTACCCATCAAGGCATGGTCGCGGGCGACGTCGACTCCCTGATGCAGCCCATCAAGATTGACACAACGCAGGCCGGCAAAAAGACCGACACTACCTCCAACTACGTCGCGGCCTTCGTCCTCTTCTTCCTGATGTACATGGTCATCCTGCTCTACGGCATGAACGTAGCCCGATCCATCATTGAAGAGAAGACCTCGCGAGTCTTCGAGGTGCTGTTGGCGACCATCAGGCCCGAAGAGATGATGGCAGGTAAGGTCATCGGCGTCGGTGCTGTCGGTCTCACACAGGTTATTGTGTGGCTCACCACCGCCCTAATCCTCACTGGAAGCTCTATGGTTACTGCTTTTGCTGGCAACTCTGCTCATGTCTCGCTCAGTGCAATGCAGATCATCTTCTTCATCATTTACTTTCTGCTCGGCTACCTGCTTTACTCTTCCGTCGCCGCCGCTCTGGGGGCAATGGTCAACTCCGAGCAGGAGTTGCAGCAGCTCAACATGTTCCTCGTAATGCCGCTGGCAGGCTGCATGTTTGCCATCGGCCCCGTCATTACCAATCCCACAGGCCTCTTCGCTCGAATACTCTCGCTTATCCCGTTCTGCACCCCTCTGGTCATGTACCTGCGAATCTCACTGGCTCCGCCCCCGATGTGGGAACTAATTCTCTCCGTCGTGCTCATGATCGCAACCATCTACGCGATCCTGTGGGTCGCCAGCCGCATCTACCGCGTCGGCATCCTTATGTACGGCAAGCGCCCCAACCTGCCGGAGATTATGCGCTGGCTCAAATACAGCTAAGCTGAAATCCCTCCCGGTCACTGGCTGACGGGCAGGGAAGTACACTCATCCACGTGCTCGAGCCGTCACACAAGTTCTCCTTCAAGCAGCGCCTCATCCTGGCCATCGTCCCTCCGCTGGCATACATGATCATCTGCCTGCTCGGAGTCACGCTTCGCTACGAAGACATCGCCGAACCCGGCGCCGAGCCCGCGTACCACACGCCTCCGCCGCTCATCTATGCGCTCTGGCATCGCTGCCTTCTTGCCTGCGCCTGGCGCTTCCGCAACGGCAATCTGCACATCCTCATCAGCCGTAGCTTCGATGGCGAGCTTATCGCCCGCACTGTCGAGCGCCTCGGCTTCGTCGCGGTCCGTGGCTCCAGTTCGCGCGATGGCGCGGTGGGCCTGCGCAACCTGCAGCGCGCCTATGAGGAGAAGAACTACATTGCAATCACCGCCGACGGCCCCCGCGGCCCAGCCCAGATCGCAAAGCCTGGCGTCATGCAACTTGCGCAACTCGTCGGTGCTCCAGTCGGCGCCATCTATGTTCATCCACATAAGGCATGGGTTCTGCGCTCGTGGGATCGCTTCCTTATCCCCAAGCCCTTTTCGCGCGTCACGGTCGGATGGTCCGTTCCGGCGCCAGCCGAAAAGCAAGCCGTTCAAGCTGCTCTCGATCGCGCCGTTCAGATCGCCGAGTCCCGCTCCTGAACTTCCACCCACTAGAATCAGAGAAGCCGTGCGCGTAGCCGACTTCCATTTCGATCTCCCTGAAGAGCTCATCGCGCAATCTCCCCCGCCTGTCCGCGGCTCCAGCCGCATGCTCATCCTCGACCGTCACGCCGGCGAGTATCGCGACGACTTCTTCCGCAACCTGCCGCAACTTCTCCACCCCGGCGATCTCCTAATCCTCAACGACAGCCGAGTCCTCCCGGCGCGTCTCTACGCCACCCGCGCACGTGGGGCAAATACACAAGCCAGTTCGCCCGACCCGACCGGCCGCATCGAAGTCCTCCTCACCCAGAAGCTCAGCGAATACGAGTGGACTACCCTCGTTCGTCCCGGCCGCAAGGTTCAGCCTGGCGAACACCTCCACTTCGCCTCGCCGAACAACCCCACGCCTTTACTCGAAGCCGAGGTCATCACCGCTGGAGACTATGGCGAGCGCACACTTCGCTTCAAGCCCAACGGAGACTTCCGAGCCATTATTGAGCGGATCGGTCACATGCCGCTGCCTCCCTATATTCATCGCGACGACACTCTCGAGGACCGGGAGCGGTATCAAACTGTCTTCGCACAACAAACCGGCTCGGCCGCAGCCCCCACCGCAGGCCTCCACTTCACGCCCGAGATCCTCGATCAGCTACGCCTTCGCGGCATTCAAATCGAGACCGTCACGCTACACGTAGGCCTCGGAACTTTCCAGCCAGTGCGCGCCGAAAACGTTGAAGATATCCACCTCCACGCCGAGCGCTACACGCTTCCCCCTGCCACCGCCGAAGCCATCAACACAGCCCTCCGCGAAAAGCGTCGTATCATCGCCTCAGGAACCACTACTACCCGCACACTCGAACACTGCGCCCATCACGCCTCCACCGATGCCTTCGAGCCCCACGCTGGCGTCCGTCTTCACCCCCACTCAGGCGAGACCAGCATCTTCATCAGCCCCGGCTATCGCTTCCGTGTCGTCAGCGGCCTCCTCACTAACTTCCACCTGCCGCAATCCACCCTGCTCATGCTCGTCAGCGCCTTCGCGGGAAGGGAAGCGGTCCTCGCCGCCTACGCCCACGCAGTCCGCGAGCGCTACCGCTTCTTCTCCTACGGCGACTGTATGTTGATCCTCTAAAATCCATCTCTGTCCAACGCGCTACCATCAAAAGGCCATGGCAAAGACCCCCACCAAGCCCACCGAGAACAAGAACGCCAAGCCCCCCATCTACCTCCTCGACTCGATGGCCTTCATCTTTCGTGCCTATCACGCCATGCAGCGGTCGCGCCCCATGTCTACGCGCACCGGCATCCCCACCGCGGCCACTTATGTCTTCGTCAACATGATCAACAAGCTGCGCAAGGACTTTCAGCCGGAGTACCTCGCCGCAATCTATGACGTAGGCGCTCCAGTCCATCGCAACGAGATGGCCGCGCAGATGAAGGACGTCAAGAAGTTCAACATCAAGACCCAGCAGTTCGAGACCATCGAGTACGGCGGCTACAAAGCCAATCGCACCGAGACGCCCCCCGACCTCATCCAGCAGCAGCCCTACATCCGCCGCGCTCTCGAGGCCTTCCGCATCCCCATCCTCTACTATGAAGGCTTCGAGGCCGACGACGTCATCGGCACCCTCTCGCACAAACTCGCCGCCCTCGGCCACCATGTCTATGTAGTCTCATCCGACAAGGACATGATGCAGCTCGTTACCAAAGATGTCTCCATCCTTAACCCCACCAAGGACAACCTCATCCTCGACCCCGCCGGCGTCGAAGCCAATATTGGCGTTCCTCCTGAGCGCATCATCGACGTCATGGCCCTCCGCGGCGACGCCATCGACAACATCCCCGGCGCTCCAGGCATCGGCGACAAGGGCTCCGTCGAGCTCATCCAGCAGTTCGGCACCGTTGAGGCAGCCATCGACGCCGCCACCTCCACGCCCGACGCCATCAAGCGCAAGACCTACCGCGAATCACTCGCCAACAACCGAGACAACATTCTTCTCTCCAAAGACCTCGTCACCATCCACACCGAGGTCCCCATCGAGTACACGCTCGATGCCATGCGCACGCAGCCACCCGACCTCGCTGCCTGCCGCGATCTCTTCTCCGAACTTGAATTCACCACACTCCTCAAAGAACTCGCACCGGCTGCTGACAACATCGTCATCACCTACGAACTAAAGCCCACTGCAGTCCAGATCAAACATCTTCTCGAGGAAGCGCGCGAAATCAATCCGGAAACAAAGAGACCCAACGGCCTCGCTATCGCCATCTTCGAAGACGCACGGGCAATCACGGAAGAAATCGCCGCCGAACCGTCTGACGACGCAATCGAACCCGAACCTCCGCCCGCCGAAAACATGTCTCTCTTCGGATCGGCGCCCGCCACGCCCGCGCC
>Ga0070665_100007289_pt1 | contig 11247 bp, 10 predicted proteins | sample KBSS13metaG_FD_65862 | JGI IMG/M metagenome (GOLD analysis project Ga0070665, IMG submission 65862) | Switchgrass rhizosphere microbial communities from Kellogg Biological Station, Michigan, USA - KBS S1-3 metaG | ecosystem: Host-associated > Plants > Roots > Rhizosphere > Soil ...
TTGGATGCCCGACGTCGAGAAGACGGAGAAGATCACCATCAACATCGGCCTCGTGGACCTCGGGGAGATCGACCTGCTGGTCGACGAGGGGTTCTTCACCAACCGCACGGATTTCATCCGCACCGCGATCCGGCGTCAGCTGGCGACGCGGGCGGATGCCGTCGAGCGCACCGTCGCCCGCCGCGATCTCGTGCTCGGCAGCGAGCATCTGTCGCGCGCCGGTCTCGAGGCGCTGCGCGACGCGGGGCAGACGATCGAGCTGCGCGTCCTCGGCCTGGCGACCATCGACGACGACGTCACGCCCGAGCTCGCGGCCGCGACGATCGCGTCGGTCGAGGTGCTCGGCGCCTTCCGGGCACCCCGGGCGGTGAAGGCGGCGCTCGCGTCCCGCACGCGATGACCCGCCAGTCTCTGCTGCAGGGCGGCCTCGGGGGCGCGCCCGCGACCGCTGCGTCGCCCCGCGATCTCTCCGCCGCGCGCCGCCACCAGCTCTTCGTGCCCGCGGGACTCGGCACCGAGCCCGCACCCCTGCTCGTCATGCTCCACGGCGGCACCCAGTCGGCAGCCGACTTCGCCGCCGGCACGCGGATGAACGAGCTCGCCGAACGCCACGGCTTCCTCGTCGTCTACCCCGAGCAGTCGCGCGAGGCCAACCAGGGCGGCTACTGGAACTGGTTCTCCCCCGCCGACCAGGGACCGGACGCAGGCGAGCCGGCGATCATCGCGGCGATCACGCGCGCGGTCATGGGCGACGTCGCGGTCGACCCGTCGCGCGTGTACGTCGCCGGCCTGTCGGCGGGCGGCGCGATGGCGGCGGTCATGGCCGCGACGCATCCGGAGCTCTACGCCGCCGTCGCGGTCCACTCCGGCCTGGGCTACCGTGCCGCGCGCGACGTCGGCTCGGCGTTCGGCGCGATGCGCAGCGGTGGCTCCCCCGAGCCGATCGGGACGGTCCCGCTGCTCGTGATCCACGGCGACGCGGACACCGTGGTCGCGCCCGTCAACGCCGAGCGGCTCATCGCCTCGCGACTCGCCGCCGGCGACGTCACCGAGCACGGCCGTCCGAGCCGGCACGACCGGGTGACGCGCACCGAGCACCGCACCGCGGACGACACGCTCGCGGCGGTGTCGCTCATCGTGCGCGACGGCGGCCACGCGTGGTTCGGCGGCAGCCCGGCAGGGTCCTACACCGACCCGGGCGGACCCGACTCCTCCACCGAGATCGTCACCTTCCTCTCGCAACACCGACTCCACAACCGCTAGCTACGATCCGCGCCGGCGCCCGTCCTGGGCGCGGGAGGACGGTCCGGTTGGGTCTGGTCATCGACACGTCGACGGTCGCACCGGACGAGCGCACGGAACTGTGGTCGGCGACGACGTCCGCGCTGTTCTTCCCGTCCGCGGACGCGGCGCGGCATCGTGCGCCGATCCCGAGTTCTTCGCGGTGTCGACGCTCCTGCGCGGCCGGCTGCGGGCGCGGCAGGAGGACCGGACCAGCCACGTCGGGCCCGGGGTCATGTCGGTGTACGACTCCTCGCTGCCGTTCCGTCTGCGTGCCGACGAGCCGTTCGACCAGCTCGTCGTGACGGTCCCCAATGCGCTGCTCGGCCCCCGGGCGAATCACATCGCGCACCACAGCGCGGACCCCATCCCCCTCGACACCGCCGACCGCCCGCTCACCGCGGCGCTCATCCAGGCGCTCCTCCGCGGCCTCGACGCCCCCGCCGTGCGCCCGGCGGCGCGCGAGAGCCTCCCGACTGCCCACATGCGCGCGATCAAGGCCTACATCGACGAGCACTTCGGCGACCGGACGCTCGGACCGGAGTCGATCGCGCGCTCGCAGTTCATCTCGACCCGCTACCTGCACGCGCTGTTCGAGCCGGAGGGCGTGACGGTCTCACGGTGGGTGCGGACGCGGCGGCTCGAGCGCGCCCGCCACGATCTGCAGGACCCCGCGCTCGCGGCCGTGCCGATCAGCGCGATCGCAGCGCGCTGGGGGTTCGCGAGCCCCTCGCGCTTCAGCCATGCGGTACGCGCGGAGCTCGGCTGCTCGCCGAGCGAGCTGCGAGCGGGGGCCGCTCGTCGACCGCCACCGTGGTGACGTCGGTCCCCGTGCCGGTCGGCAGCACGTAGGGCCCGGGGACCACGTCGACGCCGAGCCGGCGCTCGGCGGCGACGAGCACCGAGTAGGCCATCGGCCCCAGCTCGCGCAGCGTCTGGTGGCGGTTGCGCCGCTCGCCGAGATCGACCTGGCCCATCGCGTCGAGCCCGACCTCGCGCAGCGCGTCGATGAGCATCGCGATCTCCACGCCGTAGCCGACGGGAAAGCTCAGGCGCTCCAGCAGCCAACGGCGGGCGGCGATCTCGCCCGCCAGCGGCTGGGCGAAGCCGGCCAGCTCCGGCACGCGGAGGTTGAGCAGCGGGCGGGCCATGAGCTCGGTCACGCGACCGCCGCCGTGCGGGATCGGCTCCCCGTGCTCGGGGCGGAAGGGCCGGTGGTAGGCGCCCTTCACGAGCGCGAGGTCGTCGTGGCAGATCAGGGGCCCGATGGCGCCGCGCGCGAAGGACGCGTCGACGTCGCTGGAGTCCGCGTCGATGTAGACGACGATGTCCCCGGTCGTCGCGGCGAGACCGCGCCACATCGCGTCGCCCTTCCCGCGCGCCGGGCCGTGCTCGGGCAGGAGCGCGTCCTCCTGCGCGACGTCCGCGCCGAGCGCCAGCGCCAGGTCCGCGGTCCCGTCGTCGGACGCCGCGTCGACGACGAGGACCTCGTCCACGACACCGGCGCCGCGCAGGGTCAGGACATGGTCGAGGATCGGGCCGATCGTCCGCGCGCACTCCTTGGCGGGGAGGATCACGGACACCGACTCGTGCTTGCACTCCAGCAGCCGTTCGAGGGTGAACTCCGCCGCGCTGTACGTCCGTCGCTCGAGCCAGCGGTCAAGGGCCAGGTCGGCGGCGAGCCCGCGCGGCGCGCGGCCCTGCAGCCGCGGCGCCGTGCTGACCCGCACCGTGGCGGGGCGCTCGACGCCGAACCCCGCCGCGACGAGCCTGCGTTCGAGCGCCTCGTCCTCCAGCGCGGCGAGCGGCTCGATGCCGCCGATGGTCACGTAGGCGTCGGCGGTCACGCTCATCGACGCGCCGCTGAAGTGGTGGTGCTCCGCGTCCGGGTCGCGCACGAGGATCGCCGCCATCCGGCGCTGTGCGCGCACGAGCCGCCGCCGCAGGAGGTCGTCCTCGAGCTCGCCGTCGAGGTCGATCGCGCCGCCGATCGCGTCCGCGCCGGCGGCGACGAGGTCGAGCTGCGTGCGCAGCCAGTCGGGCGCGACGACGCTGTCGGCGTCCGTCGAGGCGATGAGGCCGCGGCCGCGACCGGCCGCCAGCAGCGTGCCGGCCGCGAGGTCCATGCCGAGCTTGCGCGCGAGGCCGACCCCCTCGCCCCTGCCTTGCAGCGGGCGCAGGCGCAGCCACGGATGCGCGGCGACGGCCTCCGCCGCCACCTCCTCCGTCGCGTCGGTGCACGCGTCGAGCACGAGCAGGACCTCGTAGGCGGCCGGATCGACGCCGGTCTGCGTCGCGAGCGCCGCGAGGCAGGCGGCGATCGTCTCCTGCTCGTCGCGCGCAGGCACGACGATGCAGGCCTCGAGCGGCACGAAGCCGACCGTCGCGGTCACGTCGCCACCTCGGCGGCGATGCGCTCGGTGCCCGCGTCGTAGTCCTCGTCGCGGTCGTGGGCGAGCACGCCGACGAGCCGGCCGTCCTTGCGGTACCAGGCCGTGAACGCCTCGCCGTCGGACTCCAGCTCGACGCTGTCGTGTCCGTCGCCCCAGGCCGCGTACTTCAGGGTCCGATCCCCGATCGTCGACCAGAAGCCCGGCACGCCGTCCCACTGCGCCTCGGTGTCCCCCGCGAGCCGGCGGCCCGCGACCTCGCCGTGCGCGAGCGCGTCACCCCAGTGCTCGACGTGCAGCGCGCGGCCCGCGAGCGCGTGCCCGGCGAACGTCACGTCGCCCGCCGCCCACAGCCCAGGGACGGAGGTCGCCATCGTCGCGTCGACCGCCACGTGGCGGCCGTCCGGGCCGAGCCTGAGGCCGGCGTCGCGGGCGAGGTCGTCGCGGGGCTCGACGCCCGAGCCGAGCAGGACGACGTCCGCGGCGATGCGCACGTCGCCCACGAGGACGTCCGGGCCCGCGTCGATCCCGTCGATGGGCGCGCCGAGCAGCAGCTCGACGCCCTCCTGCTGCAGCCAGGAGGCGATGCGCCCGCCGACACCGGGGCCGAGGCGGCGCTCCTGCGGGACGCCCTCGTCCGCGACGAGGGTGACCCGGGCCCCGCGGCGCGCCAGCGAGACGGCCGCCTCGCAGCCGATGAACCCCGCGCCGACGACCACGACCCGCGTCTCCGGCCCGGTCACGGAGGCGAGGTCCTCGGAGCTCGCCGCGGTGCGCAGGACGCGCACGCCAGGCCCGTCCGCACCGTCGACTCGGGGACGGACGGGCTCCGCTCCGGTGGCCAGGACGGCGTCCTCGTACGCGAGCTCGCGGCCGCCCTCGGTCCGCGCCCGACGCGCGACGGGATCGAGCCCGACGACGCGGTCGTGGACGATCTCGACGTCGTGTGCCGGGTACCAGCCCGGCTCCTCCAGTGCGAGCTCCGACGCGTCGAGCTCGCCGCGCAGGAACTCCTTGCTCAGCGCCGGCCGGCGGTACGGCGGGCGGTCGTCGTCCGTGACGAGCACGACGTGCGCGACACCCCCGGCGTCGCGGTAGCCGCGCGCCGCGGCGAGGGCGGCGGGCCCGCCGCCGACGATGAGGATCGGGTCGCTCACGTCCGCTCCAGGACGTCGAGCCGGTACAGCTCGTGGGACTCCGCGTGGATCCCGCGCAGCGCGGGCCGCGCGGCGAGGATGGCGTGGACCTCGTCGCCGCGCAGCGGGTACGTCCGCGTCGGCGGCCGCCAGTGGACCGCGAGCAGCAGGCCGCCGGGCTCCAGCGCGGCCTCGAGGTCGTCGAGCAGCCCGTCGAGGACGTCGCGCGCGAAGTAGTAGAGGACCTCGCTGGCGACGACGAGGTCGAACGGCCCGGCGGGTAGCTCCGCGGGCAGCGTCGCGACGCGCAGGTCGACGTCGTCGCCGACGCGCTCGCGCGCCCGCTCGACGGCTGTCGCCGACGTGTCCAGCGCGACGAGCCCGTCGCAGCGCTCGGCCAGTCGCGCCGTCAGCACCCCGATCGAGCAGCCGAGCTCCAGGCCGCGGCGGAACCGCCGGTCGCCGAGCGCCGCGATCGTCCCGTCGTACTTCGCGGCCTCGTACGACGAGGTCCCGAAGCCCCACGGGTCCTCCTCGTCGCGGTACATCCGCTCGAAGGTCGCCGGGTCGACGCTCACCGCGCCTCCTCCAGCGCGGCCGCTCCGGCGCGCGCGACGATCGGGTCGAGGCGGTGCTGCAGGGTGAAGAGCTCGAGGTCGCGTCGCGCGCGGTCCAGCCCGCCGCCGGTCGTGAACGGGTGCGAGCCGCACGCCCGCGCCGCCTCGTCGAGCAGGCGGGCGGTGGCCGTCGCGATGACGTACCGGAGGTACGCGCCGTCCTCGCGGCGCAGGGTGCCGGCGTCGCCGCGGTGCCCGCCGTCGGCGAGCCACAGCCCGATCGTGCGCTGCTCGGCGCGGATGCGGCCGGCGGCCAGCCGCTCGAGGTCGCTCGGCTCGGGCCGGGCCGCCAGCAGGCGGACCGCCTCGTCCGCCGCGGCATCGGCCGCGCCCGCCCACGTGGCCGCGGTGCGGACCGCGTCGCGCGCGAACCACGGCTCCTGCGCGATCGCGCCCGGTGCGCCGAGCACGGCGAGCACCGGCGCGCCGTCGAAGACGACGCGGTGACTCACCGAGGCGCGCATCCCCGCGCCGGCGAACCAGTCCGGATCGACGCGCGCGCCCCTCGTGAGGTCGACGTAGGCGAGAAGGTCGCCCGCGAGGACGATCGCCCGCTGCAGCCCGCCCGCACCGGAGCAGAACGTCTTGACCCCGTGCACGCCGCCGTCGCGGATCCGCGCGGGGTCACCCTCGCCGGGCCGCGGGTCCGCGCCCCAGACGCCGAGGCGCAGGTGGTCCTCGGCGACCGCCGCCAGCTCCCGCTCGCGCAGCGGATCCTCGCCGTGGACGGCGAGGCGCTCGACGGCGTTGAGGTGGCCGTCGACGATCCGGGCGACGGCGGCGTCGGCGCGCGCGACGTCGCGGACGACGACGAGCTGCTCCGAGAACGGGAGGCCCGCGGCGAGGACGCCGGCGTCCTCCAGGGCGCCGATGGCGTCGGCGGGGAAGGCAGGCTGCGGCTCCCGGTCGCGCGCGGCCGCACCCTGGGCGACGACGGCGAGCGCGTCGGTGAACGCCGCGGTCGGCGTCACGGGGCGACCGCCCGGTTCTCTCCCACGGGCACGCACGCGAGACCGCGCTCGTCCGCGAGCCGCGCGAGGTCGCCGACGAGCGCGACCGTCTCGGCGCAGCCGCCGCGCAGGGCGCCGGGCCCGAGCCCGTCGTGGGCGAGGACGATGCAGCCGTCGCGCAGGTCGGCGGCGACCGCGTCGAGCATCGTCGCTGCGCTGTCTCCCCGCCAGTCGTGGGTGTCCGCGTCCCAGCCGACCATGCGCAGGCCACGGTCGGCCGCGATCGCCGCCGACCACGACGCGGCGCGGCCCCACGGCAGGCGCCACAGGGAGGGCCGCACGCCGAGGAGGTCCAGGCGCGCGAGAGCCGCGTCCGTGTCGCCCTCGATCGTGTCGCGGTCGTGCTCGGTGTGGCGGAGGTGTCGGTTGCCGTGCAGCTGGACCTCGTGCCCCTCGGCCAGCGTGCGCTCGACGAGGCCGGGCTCGCGGACGGCCTTCGCCGCGAGGACGAAGAAGGTCGCGCGCGCGCCTGCGCTCGCGAGCGCGTCGAGCACCTCGGCGGTCCAGCGGGGCTCAGGCCCGTCGTCGAACGTCAGGGAGACTTCCACGGCTCACGGGTTTGCCCATGACCACGGAGACGCAAGCCCGCATGTTGCGTGGGAACCCGTCAGCCCGCTGCGGCGACCGGCTCCTGCACCGCGCCGCCGACATACGCGTCGTCGTCCGCCGTCTCGAGCATCGTCCGGAACGCGGTCATGTTCCCAGGGAACTGGGTCACGATCCGGCCGGACTCGTGGCGGTAGTAGCGGCTGCCGATCTCGTGCCAGGCGGCGACCTCCGCGATGCCCTCCTGCAACGTCACGTTGTACGCGTCCATGACGTCCTCGCGGACCTCGAGCCAGTCGAGGTCCTCGCGCTCCATCCGCGCGAGCTTGTCGAGGATGTAGTCGGCCTGCAGCTCGAGCATGGTGAGGATCGAGCCCGTGTTCGTGTTCGGCCCGTAGAGCATGAAGAGGTTGGGGAAGCCGGCCACCGAGACGCCGCGGTAGGCGTGGGGGCCGTCGGCCCAGGCGCGGCCGAGGTACAGGCCGTCGCGACCGACGACGTCGATGACCGAGAGGAAGCGGTTCGCCTCGTAGCCGGTCGCCAGCACGAGGACGTCGACCGGGCGCTCGGTGCCGTCGGTCGTGCGGACGCCGCGTGCCGTGATCGCCCCGATCGGGTCGGTGATCAGCGTGACGTGGTCCTCGTTGAACGTCGGGTAGTAGACGTCGGAGTTCAGCGGCCGCTGCGCGCCGAAGGGGAGCTTCGGCCGCAGTCGCTCGCGCAGCTCCGGATCGCGGACCTGCGCGAGGTTCTCCGCGCCCTTCGCCTCGAGGTCGGCGATGAGGTCGCGATCCGCGTACGTGAGAAGCCGCTCGAAGAAGTCGAACGCCTCGTCGCGCATGCGGTCGGCGATCGACGGGTCGGCGACCCGCGCGGCGATCTCCTCCGGCGTGAACGGCGTGTCGTCCTTGGGGAACACCCAGTTCGCCGTGCGCTGGTACACGTCCAGCCGCGCGGCCTGCGCAGCGATCTCCGGGATCATCTGCACCGCGGCCGCCGCGCTGCCGATCACCGCGACCGTCTTGCCGCGCAGGTCGAGCCCGCTCTCCGGCCAGGCGCCGGAGTGGACGGTGGGCCCGGCGAAGTCGTCCAGGCCCCGGATGTCCGGCCAGCGCAGCTTGTTGAACATGCCCACCGCGGTGACGAAGACGTCCGAGGATGTCGTCCAGCCGTCGCCCGTCGCGATGCGCCAGGCCGCCTCCGCGTCGTCCCAGTGCGCCTCGCGGATCTCGGTGCCGTACCGGATGTGGGGCGCGAGGTCGTACGTCTCGACGACGTGGGCCATGTACTCGAGGATCTCCGGCTGGGTCGCGAACGGGCGCGACCAGTCGACCTTCGGCTCGAAGGAGAACGAGTACACGAGCGACGGCACGTCGCACGACAGGCCCGGGTAGCGGTTCTTCGCCCAGGTGCCGCCCGGCCGGTGGGACTTCTCGAGCAGGACGAAGTCCTCGATCCCCGCCTGCTTGAGCTTGACGGCGGTGCAGATCCCGCCGGGCCCCGCGCCGGCGATCGTGATGCGGCGGCGGCCGGTCATCGCGCGACTCTAACCGCCGCATGCTGTCCGACGTCGACCACGCGATCGCGGACGAGCGGAGCATGTGGCATCGCATGTCACCATCTCGGGATGACGATCCTCGTCCGCGCGGAGATCCACGGCCTCGCGGGTCGTGCTGGGGAGCTGCGCGACGTGCTCGCGGAGCATGTCGCGGCGCTCGGTGACGCAGAGGGCTGCACGGGCGCCGGCGCCTCGGTGCCGGTCGGCGCCGAGCACGGCGAGTTCCTGCTCGACGTCTGGTGGCGCGACGAGGCCTCGATGCGCGCGCACTACGGCACGCGCGAGTACGAGCGCTACACGCAGGCGATCAGCCCGCTGCTCGCACGGCCGAGCGATGTCGGCCTGCACTACGTGGACCGTTCCGTCCGCGCGACGGCCGACCTGGCCGCCGACCCGTCGCGCCTGGGCTAGGCGTCAGGCGCGGACGCCCGCGGTCGCCAGCGCGACGTCGAGCGCGGCACGCAGTGCGCCCGGCGCATCCGCGACCCCGGTGTGCGACCGGTAGGCGACGTGTCCGTCGGGGCGGACGAGGACGACACCCTCGGCGTCGTGCCCACGGAGCCCGTACCACGCGCCGTCGCCGCCCTGCAGGTCGCCGCCCGGGCCCGCCCGGTGGGCATCGAGGGGCAGGTCCCGCTCCCCGCCGACGACCGACGCCGCCGCGACCCAGTCCTCGCCGCGTTCCCCCGCCAGCAGCAGCCAGCGCCCCGGGCGCAGGAGGTCGTGCGTGGACACCCGCCGCGCGCCCTGATCGAACCACGCGTGCGGGAGGCGATGTCCGGGCCGCGCCGCCTGGACGTACTCGCGCCCCGTGGGGTCGCGCGGCGGAGCCGGCGTGCCGTCCGGCACGACCACCGGGCTGTCGTCGTACGCGAACCCGAGCTCGACGTCCGCCGCCTGGAACTCCACGCGCAGCGTCTCGAAGAACTCGTGCAGGCGGGTCCGCCGCGACGCGCCGTCGAGCGTGTCCGAGAACAGCGCCTCGAGCACCGCGCGGTTGTGGCCGACCGGCGCGTTGGGCAGGACGCCGAACCCACCCGCGACGGCGAGGTGGTTGAAGAACGCGGACGTCGCGAACTCGACGTTGCGGATGCCCACGGGCCGGCGCTCGGGCTCGTAGGAGTCCAGCAGCTCCGGCCCGCCCGTCCCGGACACGACCGCGGCGAGCTTCCAGGTCAGGTTGTGCGCGTCCTGCATGCCGGTGTTCAGCCCCAGGCCCCCGTGGGGGGAGTGGCGGTGCGCGGCGTCGCCGGCGAGGAACACCCGCCCCTCGGCGAAGCGCTCGGCGACGACGGCCTGGATGCTCCAGCCGCTGTGGCGCAGCACCTCGATCTCCAGGTCGGGGAGGTTCAGCCGCTCGCGGACGCCGGCGGCCGCCTGCTCGGCGTCGAGCTGGACCTGGTCGCTGCCCGGAGGCGCCGTGATCGTCACGACCCACTCCTCGGAGTGCCGGTCCCAGTGCGTCGGGCCCATCTGCAGGCATCCGGTGCGCATCCACGTCCCCTGCGGCGTCGGGCGCACGATGAACCGCAGGCACGCGTCGTCGTCGTCGAAGTAGGGCGACAGGTCGGCGCGGAAGTAGACGCTGGTGGTGTGCACGAAGGGCTCCGGGCCCTCCATCGCGATGCCCAGCCGGTCGCCGACCGTCTTGCCCCCGTCGGCGCCGATCGCGTACGCGGCGCGGACCTCCTGCTCGGCGCCCGTGTCGAGGTCGCGGATCACGGCGTCCACGCCGTCGGAGTCCTGGCCGATGTCGACGAGCTCGGTGGCGAACCGCACGCCGCCCCGGTTGCGCGCCTCGGCGTGGCGGCGCAGGAGCGGCTCGAGGTGCTTCTGCGGGAGGTTCCCGTGGCGCCAGCGGGTGATCCGCGCGTACTGCGCGGTGAGCGCGCCGCCCGACCAGGCGTCGACCCGGTGGACCTGCTGCCGGTGCCAGGGCTCGTCGCCGCCGAGGCTGGTGTACCACTGCGCCGACGCGTTGTTCTCCGGCGGGGCGCCCTCGCGGAGGACCTCCTCGGCCATCCCGTGCAGGTGGAGGATCTCCATCGAGCGCGGGTTGATGATGTGCGCCTTGGGCAGGAGCGCGGTCGTCGGGTGGCGCTCGACGAGCAGCGAATCGACGCCGAGGTCCGACAGCATCACGGAGCTGGCCAGCCCGCAGGCGCCGCCGCCGACGATCAGGATCGGGACCTCGATGCGCTCGCTCATGGAGGCGATCTTGACGAACGGTGCCCCCGGCCACAGGATGAGGGGGTGCGCCAGGGGAGGGGAGAGGGCGGCCGGTCGGTCGCCGAGCGCGTGTCGGTGGTGCTCGAGCACTGCGCTGCGAGCAGCCGTCCACTGACGCTCACGGAGCTGGCCTCCCGAACCGGGCTGCCCAAGACCACGCTGCACCGGGTCTGCTGGAAGCTCGAGGAGCTCGGGCTGCTCAACCACTCCCCGGCGGGGTTCGAGGTCGCCGCCCGCCTGTTCGCGCTCGGCAGCATGAACCCGCGGCTGCGCCAGCTGCGCGTCATCGCGATGCCCTACCTGCACGCGCTGGCGACGGAGAGCGGCTGGGTCGTGAACCTCGCGATCCTGTCGGGCGACCGCGCGCTCATCGTCGAGGAGGTCTCCAGCGGCCAGCTGCCGCAGATCGCGCGGATGGGCGGCACGAGCATGCCGCTGCACGCGACGGCGATCGGCAAGGCGCTGCTGTCGGGCATGCCG
>Ga0070665_100007290_pt1 | contig 11247 bp, 12 predicted proteins | sample KBSS13metaG_FD_65862 | JGI IMG/M metagenome (GOLD analysis project Ga0070665, IMG submission 65862) | Switchgrass rhizosphere microbial communities from Kellogg Biological Station, Michigan, USA - KBS S1-3 metaG | ecosystem: Host-associated > Plants > Roots > Rhizosphere > Soil ...
GCCGGACCTTCCCGTCGTAGTGCTCACCTCGACGGCCAGCGAAGAATTGGCGATGGAGTTGCTCAAGCAAGGGGTGCAGGACTATCTAGTCAAAGATTCGATGCTGACGGATCGCCACGGCGGCGAGCTGCTGGCTCGCGCGATTCGCTATGCGATGCATCGTCAACAGGCGGGCGCCGAGATTCAGAGACTTTATCGCCATTCGCAGCGACAGCGGGAACTGCTGAATCAAAAGAACCACCGATTGGGCAAGCTTTATTCGGTCGCGCAAAAGGTGGTCGAGAATATCTCGCACGAGTTTCGCACACCACTGACGGTGATTAAAGAATACGTGTCGCTGATCCAGGAGGGGCTGCTGGGCGCTGTGACGTCGGAACAAGAACGGTACTTGGATGTCATCGGCGACCGCACGGAAGACCTGAGCCGGATGGTTGAAGACATGCTTGACATCAGCAAGCTCGACGCCGGCATGCTGACGGTGCGTCGCGCCGAATGCACTGTCGAAGAAGCGCTGCGCCCCATTCTGCCCGGTCTGAATCGCAAAGCGGCGATCAAGGGAGTCCATCTGCACGTTTCCCTGGGCGAATCTCTGCCGAGCGTTTACTGCGACATCGACAAGTTCGGCCATACGATCAGCAATCTGGCCGTCAACGCCATCAAATTCTGTCGTGACCAGGGCTATGTTCAAATCCGTGCCTGGTATCACGAAGAGGCCAATGAGGTTGTGATCGAGGTGGCTGACGACGGTCCGGGCATCCACGACAAGGATCTGGCGCGGATCTTCCATCGCTTCACGCAAGTCGACGCCGGCGCCGCCAACCAAGAACGTGGCTTTGGCCTGGGCCTGAGTATCGCTCGCGAACTGGTCGACCTGAATCTCGGGCAGATCACGGTGCGCAGTCAGCTCCATGAAGGCAGTTGCTTTACGTTCACGCTACCGATTGCCAACCCACGGGTGGTTGCCGATCGATTCTTGAAGCGTTTGACCAGGCAAAGCGATCGAAGCGCGGCGGTTTCGCTCTGTTTGTTCCGTACAGACGATGCCAGCGCCGAAGCGCTCGACGACTTCGAATCGTTTCTGTACTACGTGTTGCGCCCAAATGACCTGGCGCTGCGCACCGATCGTCGGTCGTGGATGGTGATCATGGCAGGTGACGCAGAAGGCTTCGAAAAACTGCGCCGCCGCGCCACCAAAACACTCCATGAGACGAACCGCAACCGCATCGGTCCGCCCTTGCCGCGATTCATGACGCAACTGGTTGGCCCGTGGAATTTGTCCGAAGAAGCATTGGCCATTGAGCGAAACGTCGCGATGCTCCTAGCGCAAAAGGAGACGACGCATGCCTAGTTCGTCGTCCAGTCGACAAGTGCGTCCCACAGCGTCGCCAACGGGCCCCGTCCCTCTCAAACCTGGGGCAGCGATAACTGAACTGGCTGTGCCAGCCCCTGCGCTGCGAGTTTTGATCGTGGAAGACGACCCGCAGATTCTCGATGGCGTGGTGCGGCGTTTGGAGGCGGCTGGTTACGCCACGACGATTGCTTCCGATGGTTTCGAAGCCGCCCGCTTGACTGTCGAGAATCCGCCGCAAGCCATCGTGCTCGACATCCGACTCCCGCGCTGCGACGGAATGCGTTTCCTGAGCTGGATTCATGAATCAACGTATGGCCATTCCATACCAGTCGTGGTGCTCTCGGCCAGCCTACGAGACCGGAGTCGAGCGCTCGCAGCGGGCGCGCGTTTCTTTCTCTGCAAGCCGTATGACGGCCACACGCTGTTAGCGGCAATCCATCGCGCCATCACGGATTTAGTTACAGCGAGTACCGAGACCCCGCAAGCCAAGCAGGACGCGCCGAAAACCAACTGACGCCATGGCGAATGGTTCGCCGTTCAGCCAGCGTCGGTTGAGTCTCAAATAGAAAATCGAGTGCAGCATGAAGCTCAGCTCCCCGCTCCACAATCTCTCGATCTCGCTCAAGGGATTGCTGCTGATTGCGGTGCCACTCATTGCGCAGTTTGTGTTCGTGACGGGCATTGTGCTTATCCTGTGGGCCAACCATCGCGCCCAGAATCGATCGAGGCAAAATCTTGTAGCAATCTCTGAGGCGCAGGGAGTCCTGAGCAGTCTGGCGCTGGCCGAGGCCACCTGGTCGGATTACCTGGTCCGTGGCGAACCGAGCCTAAAAACGCAGCACGCCGAAAATGTCGCCGAGGCCACGGTCGCGCTCAGCCGGTTGCAGCGCACCGTAGGAACTGAAACCGATCAAGCGGCTCGCGTTGATAGACTTGTTCCCATCGTCGATTCGTTTTTGAGCAATCAAGCCAGCGGAACTGCCGAGGCCGGGCGGGTGGACGCAAGTCCCACCGCGGCGCAAGCGGGTACGCGCCAGTTCGGGGTCATCCACGCGAAATTGCAGGAGATTCTCGACTCGGCGGCGGCGTTGGATCGTGCGTGCGAATCACAGCTCGCGCAAAACACACTCTGGATGAACGGCTGGCTACTGTTTGGCGCCATTGGTTCGATTGCGACCGCGGCGGGAGGCGCGGCGACTTTCAACCTGGCCATCGGCCGACGAATGCGGCGCCTGGTCACGGCCACGGTGCGCATGGCCAAGGGGGAGCCGCCGACGCCGGCGCAAGCTGGTCGCGACGAGTTCGCCACCGTCGATCTCGCGTTCCATCAAGTGGCCCGCGATCTGGCGGATACGCGCGACGCGTGTGAAAGCCAAACGCGGATATTGCAATCAGTGCTGGCCAGCATGGGTGACGCCGTCATCGTCGCTGGCAAGGACTGCGAGATTCTGTTGATGAATCCGGCCGCCCTCAGACTATTCGAGACCGGCGCGGCGCTTGACCGTAACAAGTATTCGGCAACGGACGTCGACAGCGAATCCGAACGGGCCACGGCCTTCCCCCGGTCTCTCCTCGCGCGTGTATTGGCAGGTGAGTCGATTGACGAGTTCGACGTGTTACTTCCGCAGACCAATGTGCGTCCTGCGACGTGGGTCACGGTTACCGGGCGCCTGTTGCACGACGCACAAGGCAGATCGTGCGGCGCCGTCCTAGTGGCCCGGGATATCAGCAATCGCAAATCGAATGAACACGCCATTCGCATTGCGAAAGCAGAGCTGGAGACCCGCGTGGAAGAGCGCACGCGAGCGCTGGCGGCTGTCAATCGTGAGCTGGCGCATCGCAGCGAAGAGAACGAAGCGTTTGTGCATACCGTCTCGCACGATCTGCGTTCTCCGCTGGTGAATCTGTTGGGCTTCAGCAAAGAGCTCGACTTGATCTGCGAGGAAGTGCGGACTTCGATCAAAGAATGCCCACTGCCCGTCGATACCAAGGCCCGCTTGGAAACGCTGCTGAATGAAGACACACCCGAAGCGTTGCGATACATCTACACGGCCGTCGAGCGGATGAGCAGCATCATCGACGCCTTGCTGCGATTGGCGCGAGCCGGCCGGGTAGCGTATCGATCGATCGAAGTCGATTTGAACGTGACGGTGCACCGCGTGATCGCCGGTTTGTCGATCACCGTCCATCAGCGAGGCGCCAGCCTCACCTGCCAGGAACTGCCGAGCGTGATTGGCGATCCAACCGCGCTGGAACAGGTATTCGCCAACCTGATCGGCAACTCGTTGAATTATCTCGACCCGCAACGCAAGTGTGAGATCGAAATTGGCTATCTGCCAGTCGATGACTCGTCAGGCGATTGCGAGTCGGAACAGCACGTCACGCTCTACGTGAAGGACAATGGCCTCGGTATTCCCCGACAATCGTATGATCAGGTGTTTCGAGTCTTCCAGCGAATCCATCCACGCGCCGCGTCAGGCGAAGGAGTTGGACTTGCGCTGCTGAAACGAATCATCGATCGGCATTCCGGCCGAATCTGGTTTGAATCGACCGAAGGCGAGGGGACGACGTTCTTTGTCGAACTGCCGCTGGCGCATAAAGCATCCCTGCAACCCGCCTTCGCCATGTGAGATCTCTCGCGTTTCTCCTCCCCCCTTTTTTTACCACTTTATTCCAGTAATCGGACGGAATCCACGATGTCAGTAATGCCCTTGACGATCCTGATGGCCGAAGACGACCTAGGCCACGCTACGTTAGTGAAACGAAATCTGATGCGTGCCGGGATCGCCAATACGATCATCCACGTGACCGACGGTCAGCAAGCGCTCGACTTCGTATTTGCCGAAGGGGACTTCGCTACCCGCAAAGCGGTAGGGCCATTGCTGATGATGGTCGATATCAACATGCCGCGCGTCGACGGTGTAGAAGTATTGCGTCGCGTCAAACAATGCCCAGCAACGGCCAAGTTGCCTATTGTCGTGTTGACGACGACGGACGACCCGCGCGAAGTCACGCGCTGTTACGATCTCGGCTGTAGCGTCTATGTCACCAAACCCGTCGAGTATCAGGCGTTTGTCGAGGCGGTCCAGCGACTCGGACTGTTTCTACAGATCGTGACGGTGCCGGTTGAGGGCGCGCCAATTTACGAAGACAAGGCTTGGAACGCCGCCGTCGGAGCCCCGGTCATTTGAACGATCAGAGCAGGGCTCCGCGTGTTTTACCGGCCGGACAACTCGCGCATCGCATCTAGCGCCGCTGGCGTGTTGGCCCGCACGCTGGCCGTGCGATTTTCGCTACCGCGAGATTCCTTGGTCGCAGTCTCGCGCGCCGAGGCCAGCTCTCTGTCTTTTTCCTTACGCGAAGGGTTCGGTTTAAACAGCGAGCCCAGGTTCAGCAGGTCCGCGGGGTTGGGCTTCTTGGTCTTGGCTGGGGCCTGAGCTGCTAACTGTTCGGATACGATTAACGCATTGGCGGCTTGCTCTGCCTCGGCGTCGCCGCTGAGATAAAGTCCGACAATCGCCTGGGCTGACCCGCAAGGCTCCAGCTTTTCGCCCAGGTAATTGCGATGGACGGTCCAAGATTCACAGCCGAGCTGGACCCAATCACCTCGCCAGCCGCGCGGGACCAGAAAGCGCACGGTCACTTCACGCGAACCTTCCAAGGCCGCCTGGCTCGAACGGCGCCACTTGAAGAACACGCCATGTTCGGCGTCGGTCGTCCCGCTGGCGAGCACAAGTTGCTTGGGCGATAGCCGGTGGAAACTTTCTTTGGCGCCGCGTGTTTGCGTCTGGCCGATTCCGCCTGATGGCGAGATCGCCGCTTGGACCGGACCCTCATGACCGGTCAGCGTGCCGCCGAGCGTGACGTTGACGCTTTGCGTTTTGTCGTTCGTTGCGCAGACTTCGATATCGCCAGCCAATTCGCTTTGCAATGACGTCCGCGGTTGGAAGTCGACGACACGCATCCGGCGCTCCGTGCTATGGATGGTAGCGCGCAGTTCTTCGAGGTCTTCGGCGCGACCCGTAGCGAGCAGCACCGACATGCGGAAGGTGGCTTCGACGATCTTGTCTGCCGGATGACTCTTGGCGAACTCCGGCATGGTCACATCGCGGCATTCGACCGTGGGACCAATGTCGATCATCACGCGGCAGGGCCCAGCGGCCAACAGATCTTGTGGACCCGAAGCGCCGGCGAGAAACAGCAGGCAGAACGTGGTAAGACGAGAAGGGAACTTGGCGCGACTGGCAACCATGATCGACTCCTTTCCGTCACGCCCGTGCTTCCTTGACGAGAACAACCGGGGGGCGTGACGCCTGTGCATGAACTGTGGAAATGTAAATGCACATCCTGCGCCCATCGAAAACGAAAATCTCAGTCTGCTGGAAACAGCCGATTTCGTTGAGCGGCGTCTTGGCCGCCTCTTGTTCGACAATCGTACGCAGCGGCCAGTGGTCAACCAGACGCCACTGTTCTACCATGGCCTGCCGCAACGACTTGCAACTTCCGATTTCACTGGACACACGGGGCGCCGGCAGGAAAACGTGCGTTACTCACGCGGACTATGCTAGCATGGGCGCCGGGTTTTCAATCCGGGCGCCGTGATTCGTAATTGACCATGACTGCGAAGATCTCTAGCGCCCGCATCGCTGGCGTCGTCCTCTGCGGCGGGCAAAGCCGGCGGATGGGACTGGCCAAGGCGACGCTCCCGTTTGGCCCAGAGACCATGCTCGCGCGAACGGTGCGGTTGCTTTCGCAGGTGCTCGACAAAGTCGTCGTTGTCAGCGCCGCCGGACAAACGCTGCCGCTGCTGCCAACGAACGTGCGAATCTGCGTTGACGAGCGCGAAGACAGCGGGCCGCTGGAAGGTCTGCGTGTTGGACTGACTGCCATCCAATCCATGGCCGATGCCGCGTTCGTTACCGGTTGTGACACGCCACTCTTGGTTTCAGCGTTCGTGACCCGCGCGATCGAGCTGCTGGGCGAGCACGACGCCGCGGCGCCGAAGATCGACGGCTTTTATCATCCGCTGGCTGCCGTTTACCGGACGACCGTGCTCCCGGAGATCCACTCGCTGATTGCCGCTGGACAAATGCGACTGACGGATTTGTTCGATCGTGTTTCCACGCGCGATCTAACCGAAGCGGAACTCCGCGCCGTTGATCCGCAGTTGGACACGCTACGGAATTTGAATCGGCCAGAAGATTATCTGGCCGCGCTCGCTGCGGCTGGCTTTGACTCTGACCCGGCAATCCTGCGGCTGTTATCGACGGGTGAGGTGTAGCTCCGCGGCAAATCGAAGGAATCTCGTCGCGGTCTACCCACATCCGCCACACCCGCCTCCACAGCCACCACCACAACCTCCTCCGCATCCGCCGCCGCAGCCACCACCACAACCACTGCCGCCACTGGTGAACCTCGACGGTGCTAATACGTTCTGCACGTCGACCATAGGGTAAGCCGCGAGCAATCCGAAGCCGAACAGCCCGATGGCCGTCGCCAGGTCGTGGTTCGAGACGTCTTCGGGCGCCGTTTCGATCGACCGTCGCAAGCCCGTCTCGTTCTCCTGCAATTGCTTCAAACGCCGATCGCCAAACGGCGTGCGGTGCAACGGGCGACCAAACGCAATCAGCGAACCAATGGCAGTGGGCACGACAAACAGTGCCAGATACGTGACCGGCTTACCGCGGTCAACGCCGACGCCAATCTTGATCGCGCCGATCGCCACGACCAGGCCCATGACTAGCAGCGGCAATGCCACGCCGTTCAGGTTGTTGTGACTGCTGACGACCAGGCCGAGTTCGCGAAGCCGCTCGCGAATGGGTGTCAGTGTATTGCGAACTTTTCGCTGGGCAGCGCGGAGTTCCGATCCGGTTATGCTGTCGAATGCCGCGTGCGTGGCTTTTTCGACCGGGTGACAGTCTGGGGGCAGAGTGGATTCACGCGAGAATGTCGGCGGCTCCTTCTTGCGCAAATCCAGCCGACGAGAGCGGGCCAGCGTGGCCCCTGCCGCGTTAATCGCTCTCCGCTCGCCACCAGATAGGTAAGCCGTTTCGTAAGCGTCTAGCGGCGGCGTGTCGGCCATCGGGAGTGGGTCACGGTGTCGCGCCCAGTAGCGAATGGCCACGCTGATCACCAGGCCGATCGCAACAAGCCCCAAGTAAAACAACAGAAACTGCGGTCCTTTCAGATCGAAGGGGCTGATCAGCGCCAGCGGCAGAAATGCATAGCTGGCCGCGAATAGCAGGCCGCAACTGGCAAAGCAGTAGGTGGAACTGCGAGTAACGTCGGCGACCTGATTCGAATCGTTGTGGCGTTGCGGCCCATTCAGCCATTGAATGATCGCCATAGCCATCCGGCGCCCGCTTGGCCGTGGCAGGAGCCAGTACCGCGATGTGTCGATCTTCTGACGGTGATCGCCGCGGAACCGTTCGTCGACGGATGGCCACAGGTCCGCTGGAGGCGTTTCGGCAAGAATCCGTTCGTAACTGGCCAGCGTCTGAGCGTACATCCGCCGATGTTTCGCCAGCTCGGCGGGGCCACCTTGGGAAGGGTCGTGGTCGATCGTCCGGCCCAGCACGTCTTCGCAAAGCTTGCGGTAGCTGCGCGTGTACGTCAGGTGGAGATGCCAGACCTCGTCGACTTCGTCCGAGGGGCAGACCGCGTGGCCGGCGGTCGTTGCCAGCAAGACAAACCGGCGATACTCCGCAATCGCCCGCGCGGCCGTTGTTGCGGACCAGCCATTCTCGGCGGCCAGTCGGCGCGCGAATGTTCGCTGACAGCCAGGCTCGTCGAACTCGAACTCACAGATCTTTTGGTAGAGCGACTCTTGAAGGCTTTCCATCGTTCGTGCTCCGAGTGATGAAACTTGCGAGTCATTTCCGCTCTCAATGATTCCTGCGTGGTTGTGAGTTACTTGTCGGTGTGCCTCGTGGGATGGTAGCCCAGTCGTTCGTAAAACTGCGCGGCGCTACGCCACGCCGCGTGCGTTTCCAAGACTACGTGACGATGCCCTAATTCCCAGGCGCGGGCTTCGAGCGCGGAGATCAGTAGCCGCCCCACGCCGCGCCGGCGCCAAGTGGGCAGTACGATTAGCCAATGAATCGCGGCCTGGGCTCGTTCGGGTGGGCCGCGATCGGCCAGCACCACGGCGCCAACCACGCGGCCATCGGCAGGAGTATTCGCGTCGCCCACGCCGGCAATCACATCGAGTGCGGCAGGAGACTCAACGGCAAACCAGAGCCGGTCGGGCGCCCACCAGGGCTTGTTGAGTATCTCCCGGCGGAAGTCGGCCTCGTCCCATTGGCGGACGCCGAGTGTCTCGCGGGCAAAGGCCCGGTTGCGGAGCTCGATCCAGAGTCGGATGTCGGCCGGCTCGCGGTAATGGCGAACCTCTACGCCCGGAATTCGGGCGTTTTCGACCGGGGGAAGGAGCGATTTGCTCAGCTGGAGGATGGTCCCCATTCACTAGTATTGTCTGGGACGGCTGAATCGACGAAAACCCACCCCATTGGGTGGATTTGGTTGTCGAGCGACACTTTCCGCGTCCGAAAATGGACCGGCGCCGCGAAACGACGCTACATTTTCAGAAAGTGCGCAGCTTGTTGATTGATATCTATCACAAATGAGCACATAATATCGTTTCGTGGGTGTAAACCGCCAACCTTTTGCTGGATCCTGTTACGGTGCTTGCAGAAGAACGGCGTGCCCGATTACTCGAGCTGGTGCGGCAGCGGGGCTTTGCGGCCCTGCCGGACCTGGCAGGGGAACTCGCGGTCTCGGAATCGACAGTTCGCCGCGACCTAGATTTCCTGGAGGAAGCGGGCACTGCGAAGAGGACGCATGGGGGCGTCTTTTATACGGGGGCCTCGCCCAAGCTACCGCACTTTGATGAGCGGCAGCCGGCGCAGTGGGACAAGAAGCGGGCAATCGCGGCACGCGCGGCGCAGTTGATTCAGGATGGCGACACGCTCCTCCTGGACGGCGGCACCACGACGTACGAAGTGGCTCGGCTGCTGGTCGGACGGCCGCTGCAGATTGTGACCAACTCGCTGCCGGTGGCCAACTTGTTCGCCAGCAGCGCAACGACAGATTTGGTGCTGGTCGGCGGATACGTCTATCCGCGGACCGGCGTCTCGCTGGGACCGTACGCCAACCAGATGCTGGCTTCGCTCAACGTGCGGCGAAGTGTGCTGAGCGTGGCGGGGGTCAACGATCGAGGATTTTACAACAACAACTTGCTATTGGTCGAAACCGAACGAGCGATGCTCGAAGCCGCGGAAGAAGTGATCGTCGTCGCGGACAGTTCGAAGTTCGGCCACCAAAGCCTGGCGCTGCTTTGCCCATTGCCAAGGATTGATTACCTGGTCGTCGATCGCGACATCGACGCCAAATGGCGCGAAAAACTGGAAACGGCCGGCGTGAAGTTAGTCATCGCCGACCCGCTCGAAACCAACACAACGCTCGCAGACAACACCCCAGAATCGAAATCATGAGCGTGGCCAACAAAACATTACCGCCGGGCGGACTCGACAGAGCGACGGTCGAACGCATCGTTCGCGAGATCGTTCTCAAGCAATCGAGCGCGCCGGTCGATACGCCGAAGCTCGTCGTGAGCATCTCCGCGCGGCATTTGCATTTAACCGATGAGCACGTCGAGATCCTGTTCGGCAAAGGCCGCAAACTGACGCAACAAAAGCCGCTCTATCAAGACGGTTTTTTTGCCGCCGAAGAGACCGTGATGGTCGTGGGCCCGCGTCGTCGCATGCTGCCCAGCGTGCGCGTGTTGGGGCCGACCCGACCCCAGAGCCAGGTCGAGCTGGCGTTTACCGACGCCATTTCGTTGGGCCTCGATCTACCAGTGCGGGCCAGCGGCAAGATCGCCGGCACGCCAGGTTGCGTGCTGGTTGGGCCCGCGGGCGTGGTCGATCTGCAGGAAGGCGTGATCCGCGCAGAGCGGCACGTCCATATGAACTTGGAGCACGCCGCGTTCTATGGCGTGAAGAATGGCGACCGAATGGCGCTGCGGATCCATTCGCCGTGCGGACTGTTGTTCGAAAATCTGCTGGTTCGCGCAGACGCCACCAGCAAGCTGGAGGTGCATATTGATACGGATGAAGGCAACGCGGCTGATCTGGACCACGCCGACAAAGTGGAGCTGATCAAGCAATAGTCAGAAGAGTGTTTATCGTTCGTTTCTTACGAAGTTTACGAATACGTTCTGTTCGATTCTCGTTTTTGGAGTACCTACGAAATGGCAAAAGTGATGGAAGCGTTAGGCATGATCGAGACCAGGGGGTTTGTCACCCTGATCGAGGCCAGCGACGCGATGTTGAAGGCCGCGAACGTCGAGTTCCTCGGCTGGGATAACGTCGGCAACGGTCTGGTCACGGCGTTCGTCACGGGCGACGTCGGCGCGGTCAAGGCAGCTACCGACGCAGGCGCCGCGGCGGCTGGTCGGGTTGGCGAAGTGGTAGGCGTGCAGGTCATTCCTCGTCCGCACGACGACCTGAAGACCATCCTCCCCGCGACGGTAACGGCCAAGTAACTCACTGCGAAATTTTTCCTTCAAACTCAACATCAAGGTGTCATTGAGATGCAAGACGCGATTGGACTTCTGGAAACCAAGGGCCTCGTGGCTTTGGTCGAGGCGACAGACGCAATGGCCAAGGCTGCCAACGTCAAGATCGTCAAGCGGATTTCGATTGGCGGCGGTTTGGTAACGACCGTCGTGCAAGGGGATGTCGGCAGCGTGCGCGCTGCGGTCGAAAGTGGCGCTGCGGCCGCCAACAAGGTGGGCGAGCTCAAGGCCAGCCACGTAATTCCCCGCCCCAGCGACAGTCTGGTCAAGGCGTTCTTTAGTTAACTTGCTCGTGGCGCACACCACGCCACGGCACTGC
>Ga0070665_100007293_pt1 | contig 11246 bp, 9 predicted proteins | sample KBSS13metaG_FD_65862 | JGI IMG/M metagenome (GOLD analysis project Ga0070665, IMG submission 65862) | Switchgrass rhizosphere microbial communities from Kellogg Biological Station, Michigan, USA - KBS S1-3 metaG | ecosystem: Host-associated > Plants > Roots > Rhizosphere > Soil ...
CACGAACACGTCGCCGCCCTTGGCCATGGAGCCCGCCTGGATGACCAGCTGCGCAGCCTCCGGGATGGTCATGAAGTAGCGGATGACATCCGGGTGGGTGACCGTGACCGGCCCTCCGCGGCGGATCTGTTCCTGGAACAACGGTACGACGGACCCGGATGAGGCCAGGACGTTACCGAAGCGCACCATGCAGAACCGGGTGCCGCTCGAGCGCTCCTGCAATCCCTGCAACACCAACTCGGCCAACCGCTTGGTGGCTCCCATGACATTGGCCGGATTCACGGCCTTGTCGGTCGAGATCAGGACGAAAGTCTCTACACCTGTCTCAATGGCCGCTTCCGCCGTGTACCACGTGCTGATGACATTATTGTGAACGCCTTCAACGACGTTGTGTTCGACAATCGGTACGTGTTTATAGGCGGCGGCGTGATAAATGGTCTGGACGTTGTAGGCGGCCAGAACCTCACGCACGCGCTGCCGATGGTGTGCATTACCGAGCAGCGGTATGACTTCAACCGTCAACCGGTCGCGCGCCGCGATCTCGTTGAGTTCGCGCTCGATCGTATAGAGGGCGATTTCCGACATCTCGAACAGTACGAGGCGGCTCGGGGAGAGCTGCAGTATCTGGCGGCACAGCTCCGAGCCGATCGAACCGCCGGCACCGGTGACGAGCACGCACTTGCCGCGAATGCACGAGCCAAACAGGCGCGGATTCGGCGGGACGGGGTCGCGGCCAAGCAGATCTCCGACCTCAACATCGCGCAGCTCGTCGATGCGCGCCTTGCCGGCGATCAAATCCGTGAGGTGCGGAAGCGATTGTACGTGCAGACCCAGTGGCTCGAGCGCCGTCAGGATTTCGCGTCGCCGCCGCCGCGAAGCCGACGGCATGGCGAGCAGGATCCGGTCGATCTGCTGCTCGCGCACCATCTGCGGCAGCACATCCAATCCGAAAACGGTCAGGCCGTTGATGCTGCTGCCCTGTAGAGACTTCTTGTCATCGATGAAGGCGACCGGCTCGAAATCCGGGCCACCGAGCAGTACGGACGATAATCGGGCCCCGGCATCCCCTGCGCCGTAGATAGCGACTCTCGCGGCCGACTTGCCATTGAGGGTGCGGGAAAACAGGTAGCGTACAAAGAAACGGCTGCCGATCGCGTACAGCAGCGCGAGCGCCCAGAAGATGGCAAAGGCCGACAGCGGTACTTCGGAGTTCGACAGGAAGCGGTCGAACACAACGACCACGGCTACCGACAGCGTCACACCTGCGACAACGGTCAACATCGAGCGGGGGCCCATGAAGCGGATGACCGCCCGGTAGAGGCCCAGCATGGAAAAGATAACGAGCGAGGCGCTGAGCGCCACGAGGAAGTATGCCGCGGTGCGCTCGATAAACGGGTCGATCCGATCGAACTTCAGAATCAGCGCGGCCCACAGCGCCACGGGAATTGCTACCGCATCAGCAAGCAGCATGATGAGCCGCTTCTGCTGGCGAGGTAACGCCAGTATCGCTTCGGCAGCCGTAGCACCCATGGACGTGCGCCCTCCGGCCTCGTACTTGTCCTTCATGCAATCTCCCCCGGCGCCCGAGATCGCTCTCATCCGCTGGAAACGTTACCTTGTACTCGGGCGTTCAACGACGCGCGATTGTAAAGGAATCCACCGGCCCAATCGACAACTCATTCAGCTACTTGGCAAACACATATCACAGTTTCCAACGAGCAACGCCGGAACTCTTTTCGAGTTGACCCTAAGCAAGTCTCGCTCCCAGGACACCGCCCGCCATGCGAACGCCTGCAGCAGGAACAGGTTTGCGGGCATTCCTGGCAAACCCCTTCCAACCTTCTTCCATCGGATACCCTAGGCGCATCGGGAGGCCCTTTCTGTTTAACTTTGCAGCTTTCCGGACCGAGGTGCGCTACAAACGGCTACACCTACCAACGTGTCAGCGCCGATCCGAAACAAAGCGCCCCGCGGCTCATTCGCCGTTTGCAGACAGCCGAAAATTACATCCTGCCTGCTGGCACGGAAGATCTCGCCACAAGCGCCCGGAGGGTGGCTGCCAGGCGCGCCGTCGTGGCGGGCCGCCGGGCGGTAATCGCGAGGCGTATCGGGCGCATGGGCTGCCGGCCGGATCCAAACGGCAAGCACGATCGCAGGGAGAAATCGCGCCGCGCGCCGCCGCATTGTCGTAATCTGCAGACCGCTTTCAATGACCAGGGGATTCATGTCTCGTCGGCGGAAAAGCAATCACGGTATCAAGGACTGCGCGGTATGACTGCGCAGCTGACTGAGGCGCCGCTGCGCGATGTCGTCATTGGGCGCAACTCGAAGGTATGGCGTGCAGTTTCCGCCAATCAGGCCGTGGCGCAGCGCTTCAAGATCGCAATCTCACACTCCGAAGTGGCGGGCTTTGCGTTCACCCCTGCAGACAGGGTGTGGGTGTTCTCCTATTCCCGCGTGCCGGCGCAGAACTCTGGATTGCTCGCCAACTTGCAGCAGGTACGCGAAGTCGTCTACGTGTCAACGGCGACAACCAACGTGACGAAACTGACGCACTGCTATCAGTATCCGTGCGTCAAACAGGCGGCCGAGAGCGAAGCCCGACAACGTCTGAATGCCCGCATACTGACGCTGGGCCTGGTCGTCAAGGACCTGCGCGAGGTTCCAGGTGGGCGAACTATGACCACCCCGCAAAGTATGATCGAGGCGTTTATCCTGGCGCCCCAGTGGCCACACGACGGAGGAAACTCGATGCGGCTGTTCGAGCCGATAGATGCTCCGTACGTGAGGCCGTGGGAAGCGCGACTGCATCGGCTGTACGATAGCGTGCAGTGGAAGGTGCGCCGTTGGCCTTGTGTTCTGCGTCCAGTGGACCTGGTGCTGCGCGCCATGGGTGTGCGTTGGTATGGTTACCTCAATCTGAGCAATCGCATTTGGAGTTCGACGATCTCGTCATAGGGTCAGGCTTGAGCGCGCTTGCCACCGTGCTCGGCTTGTCCGCAGGACGGCGAGTGCTCGTCATCGCCGGACCCGAGAGCCCGCGCACGCTCTACTACGAACCCACGAGCGCGGTACCCTCTGCCCATCTGGGACATGGAGGCCTGGGAAACTTCTGGCACGGCGTTATTCCAACTGGCGGCCGCGAGAATTTCGCCGGCAGCCAGCCGACGGACTTCGAGCAGCTGTGTGCCTGGTTCTATCCCGGTTTAGAAGTGGCTGCGCGGCTGGGCAAGCCGTTTCTATTCGTGCCGTGGAAGCCGATTCGGCCGGCGAAAGCCTGGCTGCGCCTCGGTGCCGAGCGAGGCGGCAAGCTGAAGCTCATTCGGCAGACCGCGCGGCGTTTTGAGCTGGGGAATGGCGTCGTAGTGCACACGGACGCGGGTACTTACCGTGCCAGTCGTGTCTGGGTTTGCGCCGGCGCGTTGCAGACGCCTGCCCTGTTGGACCGTTCACTCGGCCGCGTAGTTTCGCGGGGCATGATCTCCGACCACGTGTTGTGTTATCTCGGGCAGGTTGATCGCAAGGTCAATCCCGAGGTTGCAGCACCGAGGCTCGAGCGCACTACCCACGGTGTCTGGTTTCCGGCGGGCTACGATGCGGCGGGTACGGCCCTGGTGACCTCACGCCCCGCGCGATTCGAGTTCCGCCGGCTGGACTTCGGCATCGAGCAGCGGGCGGTTTTCGGTCTGCCGCCCAGCACCGTGCTCGCGAAGCTGTTGCGAGGTCGTTCCGCAGGCCTCATTGCGGAGGCCTTGTACAATCGTGCGGGCCTGTTTCCGGGTGCGCGCATGCAGAGCATCTACGCGCAACTGGTCGTGCGGGATGCCTATGAGGTGCAGGACGGCGGCGAGTCTCTGGTGCGCCGGCAGGATACCATCCGATCGGCGACGGATGCTCTTCGGGCCACCTTTGGCTTGCAGGGACTGCAGCCGTCGCGGCGTCCGGATCTCGGCCTTCCCATGATTCATCTGCACCATTCCGTGGACGCGCGCGCCGCTGCCGCAGCCGGCTTGAATACCACCCAATCCCTGGTGAGAGTGGCTGATGCATCGATGTACGAGAACATCGGACCGGAACATCACAGTTTCAAAGTCATGGTGGGCGCATTTGTCATGGCGCGCGCGGCCCAGTGAGCGGGTGGCCTAGATTCCCGTGCCAAAAACCGTAACCATCACTCGGTCCGCATCCACGAGAGCACCTCCTTCCGCGATCCGGATGCGACAGCTGTCGACAGCCGTCGCGACCACTTCGCTGCATGGACTGCGCACTGCAGGCCGATTGGATGCAATGCTGACGGAGGCGTTCGGATCGCGCAGCGTGCGGGTAAATCTGAGCGTGTAATCACCTGTCGCATTACGTGTGACGCTCGACACATTGAACCCGGCAAGGGGCGCATGAGTACCACTCGATGTGCCATCGAAGCTGCACCAGGCCGCAGCCGCATTCGTCGCGCTGACAGTCCGTCCGGTTCCAGGTGCCTGGACCAACAGATTCGGAACATCGTAGTCCAGCGCGCCCAGTCCGCCCAGCCGATGATCCAGGACCAGATACCGCGCGCCATTCCTGAAGCACCCAAGCATCGTCAGTGTTCCGGTGAAGGAGCTGGCGAGCTCTACGAGATTGATCACATCCGTCGCGCCCGTCACACCAATGAGGACGTGATTGCCTACGCCGTCGAGGTAAATCGCTGTTTCCGCTTTCTCGAAGTGCACGTTCCGGCAATGCAGTGAGTCGTTCACGATGTTGATGCCGCGGGCGAGCGGCGCGCCTGGCGTCGAGATGCTCGAGTCCGACACATCGAGCATGAACGCGCCGACGCTCGAGAGCTGCTGCACGTCGATGCCAATGCAGCCGGCGGTCTTCCCGCCGATGATCTCCGTATCGCTGATTTTCGCGAGCGCCGATCCCCCGAAGCCGTTTTGAAAGCGCACCCCGACCGTGGCAAAATTCAACAGCAGCACGCCGCGCAAGCCGCAGTCCTCCTGCCATGCGTCCGACAGGACGCAACCCAACCCGGCAATATTGTTGCAGTCCACCGTCACATTCTCGAGCGTCGAGTCAAACATGCTGGAGCGGCCGTTGCGGGCGTTGAACATCCAGGGCCCCGGATGGCCGCTGCTTGCCAGGAAATAGGAGCCACGCTTGTTGCGGCCCAACACCCGGATCCGGTTCGGCAGTTGGATCATCGACGACAGCAGCGCTGCTCCCGTGGGCACCTCGATGGCCGCCCCCTGAGCGCCGCGCACGACCTGCGAGCCCGCATCTATGGCCCGCCGCAACGCAGCCGTATCGTCGGCTTTCCTATCTACCTTCGCGCCGTAGCGCCGAATGTCGTAGGTCGGCAGGCTGGTTGCAGGTTGAGCTGCGGACGCGGCGGCAACGGATCCAGCGGCGCCCACCAGCAGGGCTTTCGAAATATCACGGCGGCGCATATCGGCAGGACTCCTCAGGAAGCTGTTGGCCGCCGCGCAAGCGCCGCCACGGTCCGCGCGATGATGCGCAGGTCACCGGCCAACGAGTGATGCCGGGCATACTCTGCATACAGCTCGAGCTTGCGCGGCAGGATCTCGGTGATGTAACAGTACTCCGGGTCCTGCGCGGCGCCGAGCAACTCGCTTTCGTTTCTGAACTCGATCGAGGCCTCATCCGTGATGCCCGGGCGCACGGAGAGCACCAGATCGCGCAATTCGGGCGGATAGAGAGCCACATATCGAGGCACCTCCGGGCGTGGCCCCACCAGGCTCATGTCGCCCTTGAGCACATTGAATAATTGGGGCAGCTCATCGAGCTTGGAACGGCGCGCGAACGCTCCAACCCGGGTGATTCGGGAATCCCTCGCGGTGGTGATCAGCGCGCCGCCGGCGTCCGCACGCATGCTGCGGAACTTGAGCATCTCGAACGGTCTTCCACCCCGAGCCACGCGCACCTGCCTGAACAAGGCCGGACCGGGCGAATCAATCCGGATTGCCACGAGGATCACGAGCATCAAAGGGGATAAGAGCACGAGTGCGATTGCTGCCGCGACCACATCGAAGAGGCGCTTTGCCATCAGCGGGCGAACCGCCCCAGGATCGAGCGCACAGCGCGTATCACGCGCTCGACATCCCCGTCCGTCATGCGAGTGTATATGGGCAAGCTCACGGCGGCGCGGAATACTGCAGAGGCTACGGGGAACATGTCCTCGCGCAACTCATAGCGATCACGCCAGTAAGGCTGCAGATGCAAAGGAATAAAGTGGACGCTGCAGCCAATACCCTCCTTGGCCATCAGCTCAATGAATCGATCGCGATCAATGGTGAGCGACTGCAGATCGAGCTGCAGAACGTACAGATGCCAGGAGTGGATGTCATCGCGGCGCGCTACGCCGGGCGTACGCAGCGGTAGGTCACGCAGGCCCTCGTCGTACTGCCGGGCAATGGCCTGGCGCCGCTCGAGGAAACGCCGCGCTTTTCTCAACTGTTGAATGCCGAGAGCCGCGGCCGTATCGGGCATGTTGTACTTGAAGCCGGGAGCTACCACCTCGTAGTACCACTTTGGCGCAGTTGAAGTGTACCGATCGAACACGTCCCTGTTGATGCCGTGGAGCCGCATCGTACGCACACGGTTGAGGAGTGCCTCGTCCGCCGATACGACCATGCCACCCTCCCCTGTCGTAATGGTCTTCGTCGCATAGAAGCTGAAGACCGTCGCTTTGGAAAGAGTGCCGATCGTACGCCCCTGGAACGTCGCGGGCAGCGAGTGGGCCGCATCTTCCACCATGGGAATCGAGCGCTCACTTGCCAGCGTTTCCAAGGCCTGCATGTCGCAACTCTGCCCGGCGAAGTGCACCGGCATCAGCGCCTTGAGGCGGTGGCTGCGAGCGGCCGCCGCGCGCGCGCTGGCCGGATCGATGTTGAACGTAACGGGGTCGATGTCGGCAAACACAGGATCGGCGCCCAGGTAACGGACGACCTCCGCCGTGGCGGTGAATGTGTACGTGGTCGTGAGGACCTGGTCTCCAGCACCGATACCGAGTGCTTCGAGAGCGAGATGCATACCTGAGGTTGCCGAATTGCAACTGACGGCTTGTACGCCCCCGCCAATGAACGCAGCAAAGTCCTGCTCGAAGCGTTTGGATTTCGGGCCCGTCGTGACCCAGCCCGAGCGCAGGGAATCCACCACCTCCGTGATCTCTTCCTCGCCGATATCCGGCAAGGCGAACGGTAGAAAAGACTGGCTACTCATCGACGATCAGCTCCGTTTTGCAATCCAACACAGCAAGTGGGTGCGCAGTGCCGGGATCGCGTTGAAAACATGATAGAGCATTGGATGAATCCGGCATACGCGCCGGCTGATGGGTGGCGCGAGTGTGACCCGCCTCACAGTCATCTGTGCTTCAGGAAACAACGCCCGCACGCGCTTCAGCGGCACAGCCCGCACATCCGGGTTGCCCGGATTGTCATAGATGAAGTCGTACCAGATGATCCCGCCACCCGGCCGCAACCAGGACCACATGCGGGCCGCCAGCTCCTGCTGGAATTCGTCGCTCAACAGCGATGAGAACACCACCGACTGGAATACTATGTCCTGACTGCCGGGCTCAATGTCCGCGACGCTGGCATCGCCGTCGTAGATCTTAACGGCCGCGGGAAGCTGTGAGCGCGCGTATGCGACGCGGTCAGGCAGCAATTCGAGTCCTACGAGGTTCGCAGGGCGGAAACCATAGCGCAGGAAATCGAGCAGGCGCCCGCCATGACCGCAACCCACATCGACGACTCTCAGCCGCGGAAGATCTGCAGAGCTGAGGCCGACGGGACCACTGAGAAGCCGCAACATCTCGCGCTGCCATTCCTGGCCGCTGAGGATGACTTCCGGGCGAAAGATGCTGTAGCGGTCATCCTGCGGACGCCGGGCGTATCGGTCCACCACGGCACGCAGCTCCGTTTCATGTCCGCTATGTCGCGACGGTTCCATAATATATCTCCGAGTGCCGCGGTCAGCTCACAGCATCTTGCGGATGAGCCGGTAGTAAACGGCCAACGTGAAGTGTGTGAGGGTAAAGTAATACGCCTTCGCTCCCAGGGAGGCGCCCGAGCGCAGGCGGTATTTCTTCAGCATGTTCAGGTGCCGGCGGACCATCGTGAGCTTGTTGCGTGAAATCTGCGTGTCCTGCAAGCGGTAATACACGAACGGAAAGGTCAGCTTGACGCTGTAGTCGATGTACTCGTGGGCGCGTATGAAGCAGTCCGTATCCTCACGTGCCTTGAATTGCAAATCCTCGTTGAAGGGTATCTTCAACATCAACTCGCGCGCGGCAACGATGCTCGAGGTCGGAGTGCGGTACTTCACGAGCTGCGTGTGGAAAGTGATTTTCTCCGTGCGGCAGCCGCTGGGGTCCAGGAACTGGGGCTGCTCCCCCGTGGCGAAGTCCTTCATTCGGGTGCTGCACAGCTGGGTACCGGTGCGCTCGAGCGCAGCCAACTGAAATTCGAGCTTGCGGGGGTGCCAGAGGTCGTCGGCATCCAGCAGCGCAACCCACTTTCCGCTGGCTGCACGGACGCCGGTGTTGCGCGGGGCCGCAGGCGCGCCGGTATTCCGAGGCATTTCAATCAGCTTCACGCGCGGATCCCGGAGCGCAAACGATCTCACGATTTCGGCGCTGCCGTCCGTTGACTTGTCGTCAACGATCAGCAGCTCCAGATTCCGGTGCGACTGAGCCAGAACGGATTCGATCGTCGTGCCGATGAACCTGGCCGCATTGAAGCACGGCACGACCACAGTCACCAATTCTGCCGACATCACTGGGTATCCGGCACGGGTTGCACAACTTGTCTGCGGCGCGCGCGGCCAAGCCGCGCCAGGGGTGAAAGCATCACGAATGCCACTAATACGGATGGGAAAGCGAGAAAGTCCGGGGCGAATACATACGGCGTCAAAATCAACGTGGTCGCGGTAAGTATCTGCACGCCGAGAGGTAACAGTCTGTGGGGCCGAAGCCTTGCCCACAGGCTAGCCAAAGCCGCTGCGACGCCGAGCAGAAAAGACGATATCAGGTAGGCGGCCGGACCGAACTGGTGCCAAAGCGCCCCGGGCACGGAAGGGAAGCGGCCCTTCAGAAACCACTCGTCGTCCGGCCGGTCCATCAGTCCGAGCTTGTAGAAGATGCTGATGAAGTTGTTGAAAATGATCGTCTTGTCCTCCTGGGGAGCATCGATGATGGCAGCAACGGTTGCAAAGCTGTGAGTCAGATAGCCGATCACCAGGATCGACATGTTGCCGATTGCCCCGAGCCAGCCCGAGGTGACGCTCTGCCGATACCACTCGTCGAAGTCGAGGCCCATATAGGGCAGAAAACTCACGACGTACATGTACACGAGCTGATTGCCCGCCGCCGCCCGGCCATAGAAGACAAAGACGATGTAGCCGGCGGTCAGCACGCAAATGGCGGTGACATACCGTCGCTGTTTCCGGCTGGTAAGCACGTCTCGCACCCGCAGCCCCCGGCGGGCAGAGAAAGCGCACAGTGCGACTGCGCCCAGCAGCATGAAGTTGGAACGCCCTCCGGTAATGATCGAATTCGCAAGTGCGAACACGAAACAGACGACGATGGACACCAGTCTCCTGCGGCGGGAGAACTGTCGCGTTTGCGTGATGACGAGCACCATCGCCACGTAGTAGGCGCTGCCGAACACGTATCCCAGGACGCTCCAGATCGAGGATGCTTTGCCCTCGCGCTCCTCACCGAGCTCTTTCCACTGTTCGCGGGCTATGGCAAGGCCGTTCGAGTAGTCGATCCCCTGCACGTAGACCTTGTCGAACAGGAGAAAGACAAATCCGGCCAGAGACATGTAGAACGCGAGGGTGACCAATCCCCGTGTGGCCCGAATCTCGCCGTTGATTGCGTACGGCATCAGGATCTCCCGCGAGCGTGGACTCGCGACGAAATACCCGAACACGACGAGCGCGACAAACCCCAACTGGAGGAAGAAGGCCTGTACCACGGCCGGATAAATGGAATGCACCGGCAGCAGCGCCACCGCCACCCAGTAGATCAACCAGGCATATATGAAGCTGCGTATCATCGGCGAAGCGGCCGCACCCTACCCGACCCGCTCGAGCAGCATAACATCCAGTCCCGATGAACCTTCCGTATGGACGGTTCGCAACTCGAACAGGGCCCAGTCGGCAGCAGTGCGCTTGTTGTGAATTGACACATCTACGAAGCCCGGGCCGGCGGCTATGTTGAACTGCCCTGCGTCGGCAGCGAGCGTCACGCCGGCAGCGGCGTGATAATGAACCCGAAGCATACCGACAGAGGCTGCAAACGCCGCAATCAGTGGCTCCTCGGCCGATACGGCTATCCGCCGACGTCCGGAGTCGTTACCGCGGCTGATTTGTCCGGACAAGACGTAGACAAGATCCTCATCCCGCGCGACGTCGATTCTCTCAGGCGGCGACCATGCCAGCCGACTTCCGGTGACCCGCGCAGGGATCCCCGTCACGATACTGTATGGGGGCACGTCGCGTGTCACCACTGCATTTGCCCCAACCACGCTGCCCTTGCCCACCGTCACGCCCGGACTGATGACCACATTGATACCAAGCCAGCAATCGTCCTGGATCCAGATCGGCCGATCTGGGTGGCCCTGCCCGCCCAGGCGCCGCTCCTGCTCACGGATCGACAGGTGCGGCTCTAGCCGGAACGGATGCGTCCGGGACGAGGCGTATACATTCGGCGCCAGCAGGCAATCGCGACCAATCCGGGTGCTGCCGTGAAACATGCAGCCTCGCTGAACGGTAGTGCCACTCCCGATCCGAACTCGAGTATTCGTCTGGATCTCGATATCGGCGGCCAACCACGTCCCGGGCTCGGTAAGAACGATCCCCTCGGCCTCCGCCATCATCCGAGTGCGCGCGCCCACTACGGTACCCCTGCTCAAATGAATTTGCCGTCTGCTGCCCAAGAGTTTGGCGGTCGGGTGGACCCAGACACCGTACAGTAGCTCCACAGCCGCGCGTGTCCAACGCCAGAGCCACAAGCCACGCAATAGACGGACGATGCGCATCAGACCCTGGCCTGCCATGCGAAACCGACCGCAGTCACATAGCTCACGAAGGCTAGCGTTGCGGCCAGGTATGCAACACCCATGAGCTGCAGCGGTTGCGACCAGGGACGCGCGATGGTGGCCCATGCCGCCACCCCAATGAGGGCAGCGCCCATATTCAGCGCCAGTAGCCGTCTCTCACGGCCCGTAATCAAAAGGTAG
>Ga0070665_100007294_pt1 | contig 11245 bp, 8 predicted proteins | sample KBSS13metaG_FD_65862 | JGI IMG/M metagenome (GOLD analysis project Ga0070665, IMG submission 65862) | Switchgrass rhizosphere microbial communities from Kellogg Biological Station, Michigan, USA - KBS S1-3 metaG | ecosystem: Host-associated > Plants > Roots > Rhizosphere > Soil ...
CCGGCCTTGCTCATGCGTTCCTTCGCCGCGCTCTTCGAAGCCATGGCTTCCATCGCTGATGGCGGCGGACCCACGAAGGCGATGCCGGCCTTGGCGCAGGCCGCAGCAAACGTCGGGTTTTCCGAGAGAAATCCGTAACCGGGATGGATCGCGTCCGCGCCCGCCTTGCGCGCGGCTTCGATGATCTTCTCGATGTTGAGGTAGCTCTGCGCGGCAGGAGCCGGTCCGATCGGCCAGGCCTCGTCGGCCACTCGCACGTGCATCGCGTGCGCATCAGCCTCGGAGTACACCGCGGCCACGGTCACGCCGAGGCGTTTCGCGGTGCGCGCGACCCGGCAGGCGATCTCGCCGCGATTGGCGATGAGCAGCTTATGAAACATCCCCGCTTGTGCCTCTCGTCCGATTGTCCGACAATCCTACGATCCAAACTGTGGGGCAGGCAAGCCATGGGGACCGCGGAACGCTGGGATTTCGACTTTGGGCTGGGCGACACGCTGGATGAAATCCGCCGCGAAGTGCGGCGCTTCGCCACCGCCGAGATCGCGCCCCTGGCCGATGAGATCGATCGGACCAATGAGTTTCCGCGTGCGCTGTGGCCGAAGCTCGGCGAGCAAGGCCTGCTCGGTGTCACGGTGCCCGAACGCTGGGGCGGCTCGGATCTCGGCTATCTCGCGCATACGGTGATCATGGAAGAGATCTCGCGCGCGTGCGGGGCCATCGGCCTCAGCTACGGCGCGCACTCGAATCTGTGCGTGAATCAGATCCGGCTCAACGGCACGGATGAGCAGCGCGACCGCTACCTCCCCCGCCTCGTTTCCGGCGAGCACGTCGGCGCGCTCGCCATGTCTGAGCCGGGCGCCGGGTCGGACGTCGTGTCGATGCAGCTGCGCGCGGTGAAGCGCGGCTCAGACTACGTGCTCACCGGCCGCAAGATGTGGATCACCAATGGTCCGGATGCCGATACGCTGGTCGTGTACGCGAAGACGGAGCCGGCCGCGGGCTCGCGCGGCATCACCGCGTTCATCATCGAACGCGGCTTCAAGGGATTTTCCACCGCGCAGAAGCTCGACAAGCTCGGCATGCGTGGCTCCAGCACCTGCGAGCTGGTGTTCGAAGATTGCGTGGTGCCTGCCGCTAATATTCTCGGGCAGGAGAATGAAGGCGTTCGCGTGCTCATGAGCGGGCTCGACTATGAGCGTGTCGTGCTCGCCGGCGGGCCGCTCGGCCTGATGAGCGCAGCGCTGGAACTGGTGCTGCCGTACGTGCACGAGCGCAAGCAGTTCGAGCGCCCCATCGGCACGTTTCAACTCATGCAGGCGAAGATCGCGGACATGTATGCGGATCTGAACGCGAGCCGCGCGTATGTCTACGCGGTCGCTCGTGCCTGCGATCAGAAGCGCGTGACGCGGCGTGACGCCGCTGCATGCATCCTGTTTGCGGCCGGGCGCGCGACCCAGGTGGCGCTCGAAGCGATTCAGGCGCTGGGCGGCAATGGCTACATCAACGAGTTCCCGGCGGGGCGACTGCTGCGGGACGCGAAGCTCTACGAGATCGGCGCAGGCACGCAGGAAATCCGGCGCATCCTGATCGGTCGCGAGCTGTTCGACGCGGCGGCCTGAAGCACATGGCCGTCGAGTTCGAAGCCATCCGGGCGGAGCCGGCGTATCGCAAAGTGGCCGAAGCGCTGATGGAGCGCATCCTCGACCGCTCGTTACAGCATGGGGATCGGCTGCCGTCGGAGACGGAACTCGCGCGCCAGTTCGGCGTGAACCGTTCGACGGTGCGGGAGGCCGTGCGGGAGCTGCAGGGTAACGGGCTACTCGGGCGGCGTCGTGGGTCGAAGCTGCTCGTCGTGACGCGACCTGAAGCGGATCACGTTGCGGAAGGCGTGAGCCGCGCGCTCGTTCTGCACGACGTCACGTATCGGGACGTGTGGGAAGCGCTGACGATTCTCGAGCCGCCGATTGCAGAAGCGGCGGCGCGCCGTCGCACGGAGGCGGATCTTGCGCTCATCACCGAGGCAGCTGCGAACTTCGCCGCGAAGAACGAAGACACGGACAGCGCGTCGTTTCATGCGACGGAGTTCTTCCGCACGGTTGGCGCGGCGACTCACAATAGTATTCTGATGATGGGGCATGAGCCGCTACTACAGCTGCTCGAGCCCTCTTTGCGGGCGATGATGGATAAGGTGCCGCAGTCGCGGGCGCGTATCGTTGCGGCGGAGAAGCGCATCCTCGAGGCGATTCGGTCGAAGGATGTGGAGATGGCGCGCAGTTGGATGACGCGCCATATCCGCGATTACAGCAAGGGATATGAGATTGCAGGCATCGACCTGCAGAGCCGCCTCGAAAGCTAGCTACTTCCCTGCAGGCTTGTTCCGCCCTTCTTTCGGCGCCTGCCCTTTCAACACTCGAACGACTTCTTCGCTGGCCCACGTGCGCAGTTCGCGCAACGAGGCATCCGACGTGAACGCGATGTGCGGCGTGATCATCACGTTTGGCAACGCGGCCAGCGCGGGCGGCACGTTCGGCTCATTCTCCAGCACGTCGAGCGCGGCGCCGCCGAGCTGACCGGTCTGAAGCGCATCGATCATCGCATTCGTGTCGATGACCGCGCCGCGACTCACGTTCACGAGAAACGCACCACGCTTCATCGACGCAAACCGCTCACGGTTGAACAGATGCTTCGTCTCCGGCGTGAGCGGAATGTGCACGATCACCGCATCCGACTCACGCAGCAGCTTATCCAGCGCAACGAACTCCACGCCCTTCTCCGGCTGGGGAGTGCGCGTGTACGCGAGCACGCGCGCGCCGAATCCGTTGAGCTTCTGCGCGGTGCTGCGGCCGATGCGCCCGTAGCCGACGATGCCGACGGTGAGCGTGCTCATGCGCAGCAGGCGCGCCGTGGAAGGCTCCCATCGCCCGGCCTTCACCTCGCGATCGAAGTGCATCAGGCCGCGCGTGAACGACAGCAGCATGCCGACGGAATGGTCTGCCACTTCTTCGAAACAGTAATCGGGAACGTTGGTGACCCAGATGCCGCGGCGGGTTGCTTCATCGACCGCGATGTTGTCGAGGCCGACGCCGAGCCGGCCGATGATGCGCAGGTTCTTGCTCACGGCCACGGCTTTCGCCGACACGGGCGCCCAGTTCGTGAGGATGCCAGCGGGCTGATGCTCCTCGACCAGGCCCTCGATCGTCGCGGCCGAGGCCGGGTTCGCGGGACCCGCCACGAGGCGGAAGCCCGCGCCTTCGATCACCTTGCGCTCGATCTCGACATCCGGCCAGGCATAGTCGGTGATGAAGACGGTGGATCCGGGGGCCGCGACAGTAGACATTCAATTCGCCTTTTCAGAAAACACGTGCAACGATTACGCGCAATCATAGACGCCGGAAGTGTGTACGTGGCTTACGAATGTGTTCCCCGGCCCAACTGCCCAGCCTGCGGGGCGGAGTGGGACGACGAGATGGTCGCGCTGTTCGACTGGGCTCTGGGGCTGGGCTGTGGCTGTTGCAACCCGATGGTGGCGGACGTGCCCGACATCGTGTGTCACAAATGCAAAAAAGTGCTCTATACGACGCGCCCGCAGGCCCAGGAGCCGCTGGACATGGAACCGAGGGCCTAGCGCAACCCGCTCGCCTGCAGAATCTCCGGAATTTTCGCTTCCCACCCGATCGCCATGATGTGCACGCCGGCGCACAGCTTGCGAATCTCGCGAACGATGCGCGCCGCGATCTCCACGCCTTTCTCGGCCTCGCCATCCGGCCCGGCTGCTGCCATTTCCTCGATCAACGCCTGCGGCACGCGAATACCCGGCACATTACCGTTGAGCCACGCCGCCATCTTCGCCGACTTCAGCGGGATGACCCCCGCGAGCAACGCCGTATCGTCGAGCTTCGCCGCGTCCAGAAAGCGCGCAAGCACATCAGTGTCATAGATTGCCTGCGTCTGCATGAACTGCGCACCCGCCTCGATTTTGCGCCGGGTGTTCTCCACCTCGAAGGCCATATCGGCCGCGCCGGGATTGCCGGTGGCGCCGAGAAATGAGCTCGGCGCACCCTTCAACTCGTTACCCGCCATGTCGTGGCCGGCGCGCAGGCCGCGTGCCGCCACGAGCATGTCGAGCGTCGTGAGATCGAACACGCCCTTCGCGTCCGGGTGATCGCCGTTCTTCGGGTTGTCCCCGGTCATGAACAGAAAATTGCCGACGCCGAGCAGCGAAGCGCCCAGGAGGTCCGCCTGGATGGCGATGCGGTTGCGGTCCCGCGCCGTCACCTGAACGATGGGCTCGACGCCGCGCTCGATGAGCAGGCGCGCGACCGCCTTCGGCTCCACGGCCATGCGGGCGCGGGGCGATTCGGTGAGGTTGATGGCGTCCGCGTAGCCGCGGAGGGCGTCGGCCTTGGCGAAGAGCTCAGTGAGATCGGTGCCCTTGGGCGGCGTGAGCTCGGTGGTGACCACAAACGACTTGGCGCGAATCTTCTCTTCCAGCTGCGTCATGCATACATCTTAACCTCAAGTACGCGTAGGCTTCGTTGCATGACTTCACCTACAAAACGCACCCGCGCACCTGGCGGCACCAGGATCGAGCGTGATTCGGACGGTCGCGGCGATGTCGGCCTGCAGATCGGCCGCGTGGCCCGGCAGCTTCGCGATTCCCAGGGACTCACGCTGGCCGAGGCCGCTGCCAGTGCCGGCATCAGCCCGGCGATGCTGAGTCGAATCGAAACAGGCGGCGTGACGCCGAGCCTGGAAACCCTCGTATCACTCAGTGCCGCACTCGGGGTGCGGCCGGCGACTCTGCTACAGGATCTCGGCGAGGAAACGGATGGCGCGCAGCACGTGCCATCGGGTCGCGGCCTCGAGGTCGTCCGGCGCGGCACGCGACGCGGCCATACTTATCACCTGCTGGCGGCCCAGCGCGGGCCGCGCAAAGCGTTCGAGCCGTTTCTCGTGACGCTCACCGACAAGAGCGAAACGTTCCCGGGCTTCCAGCACGCGGGAACGGAGTTCATCTACATTCTCAGCGGCACCATCCGCTATCGGCACGGCACCGAGAGCTACCTGCTGCAGCCCGGGGATTCGCTCTCGTTCCGAGGCGACATCCCCCATGGTCCGGAGAAGCTCGAGAAAGTGCCGATCCGGATGCTGTCGATCATCGTGTATGACGAGCCGGAGCTCTCAAGCCGCTGAAGGCACCGGCTTCGCCGCATTGACGGGCGCGCGCCCGGCGGCCAGCGCGAACAGGAACAGCCCCACGTAGCCGCACGCCGGCACGAAGAAGGACATGCTTCGGCTCGAAGCATCCGTGATCGCGCCCGCCAGCAACGGCAGCAGTGCACCGCCGATGATGGCCATGCAGAGCAGCCCCGAAGTCGCCGCCTGGGAAGCCGTCGAACGCTCCAGTGTGAGCGTGAAGATCACCGGGAACATGATCGAGTTGAACAGCCCGACCGCGATGGCCGCATAGGCCGCGACTTCCCCGCCCGTCTGCGTCACCGTAAAGCAAAGTGCGGAGGCAACGAGCGTGAACAATGTGAGCAATCGGTACGCCGGCACCCTGAGCAGCAGCGCGCTGCCGAGGAAGCGGCCCACCATCGCGCCCATCCAATAGAACGACACGAGCTTGCCGGCATGCTCGACGCTGACGTTGAGAATGTCTCCCTGATTCAGAAAGAGCGTGAGCTGACTGCCGATCGTCACCTCACTCCCGACGTAGAGAAAGATCGCGACCGCGCCCAGCACTGCCCAGCGCGAACGCAAAGCCGGAAGGACCGCCGCGTCATGTTCCTGCGCGAGCTCCGGGGCCGCCGCTTCGATGCGCTTGCGTGACACCAGAATCAAAACGACGAGCAGCGCGATGAGGCCCGTGACGACGAAGAATGCCGTATCGATGCTGCGGAGAGACTCCGCGCGCTGGGCCGCATCGATGGCAGCACCGTCCTTCGCTGCAAAGACGCCGCCGCTGAGCATGATGGCCGAGCCGAGGTACGGCGCGATCACCGTGCCGAGCGAATTGAACGCCTGCGAGAACAGCAGCCGCAGATGCGACCACTTGTGCGGCCCCAGATCGGCGACGAGCGGATTGGCGGCGACCTGCAGCACCGTGACGCCGCTCGCGATGATGAACAGCGCGACCAGCACCAGGGGGTAGGTTCCCAGCTGCGTTGCCAGCGGAACGATCAGGCAGCCCACGATCATCGCGATCAGCGCTATCACGATCGATTTGCTGTACCCGGCCCGGGCGATCAGCGCCGCGGCGGGCAAGGACACCACGCCGTACGCCATGAAGTAGGCGAACTGCGTCAGCATGGATTCGGTATTGGTCAGGCTGAACACCGTCTTCACCGACGCGATCAGCGGGTCGACCATCTGCGTGATGAAGCCCCACGCAAAAAACAGCGTGGTCACCGCGATAAATGGCAGGACCAGGCTCTTGCTCTCATTCGTCATCCGCTACTCCCCTTTGCGCCGCCGCAATGATATCGTTTTCTCTCGCACGGTTCTGCGCTGGCTCGCGCGCCGGATCGTAGCAGTCGCGGTGCCGGAGGGCGCGCCCGGACCTCCTCTCGTCGAAAGAACAATTCCCGCCCCGGATGACCTCCTTTACACTCCTGTGACCATCGCTGTCATGCGTCGGTGGCGTCCGTATAGTCGCCGCAAGGGGGGATTCTTAGATGGAAAATACAGCCACCGGTACCACTGCTTGGCGTATGCGACGCGTGACCGCTGCCGCGGCGATCTCCACTTTGATGACAGCGATAGCATGGATCGGCCTGGCGCCGTCCGCCATGGCGCAGCAGGCGAGCGCCCCCGCCCTCAGTGCCGTCCCGAACCCCTCGATCTGGCCCACTCCCCGCTGGCCGCTGGCGAGCGATCCCGAGATCGAGCAGCGCGTGCAGGCCCTGCTCAAGCGCATGACCCTCGAAGAGAAGGTGGGTCAGGTCATCCAGGGCGACATCGGCAGCCTGACGCCCGACGACGTGCGCACCTATCACCTCGGCTCGGTACTGAACGGCGGCAGCTCCGGGCCGGGCGGCGATGACTTCGCGCCGGCCCCGAAATGGCTGGAGCTCGCGGATGCATTCTATCAAGCGTCAGTCGACAAGACGGGCAATCGAACGGCGATCCCCGTGATCTGGGGCACGGACGCCGTGCACGGACACAGCAACATCATCGGTGCCACCCTCTTCCCGCATAACGTCGGCCTTGGCGCGATGCGCGACCCCGCGCTGATGGCGAAGATCGCCGCGGTCACATCCGCTGAAGTGCGCGTTACCGGCATGGAGTGGACCTTCGCGCCCGCCGTGAGCGTTCCGCAGGACGTGCGATGGGGCCGATCGTACGAGGGCTACTCTGAAGACCCCGCGGTCGTCGCATCGTATGTGGGTGTGTTCGTTCGCGGCCTGCAGGGCGAACCGGACTCGCCTGATTTCCTGCGTCCTCCGCACGTGCTCGCGACGACCAAGCATTATCTCGCCGACGGCGGCACCGATGGCGGCCGCGATCAGGGCGACGCGCACATCACCGAAGCCGCGCTGCGCGACATTCACGGTTCCGGTTATCCACCCGCCATTTCTGCGGGCGTGCAGACCGTGATGGCGTCGTTCTCGAGCTGGAACGGCACGAAGATCACCGGCAATCGCGGCCTGCTCACCGATGTGCTGAAGGGCCGCATGGGCTTCCAGGGCTTCATCGTGAGCGACTGGAATGCGCACGGCCAGGTGCCGGGGTGCACGGTCGAAAGCTGTCCGCAGGCCATCAACGCGGGGCTCGACATGTACATGGCGCCGGACTCCTGGCGCCCGCTCTACAAGAACCTGCTTCAGCAGGTTCGCGACGGAGTGGTCCAGACCGCGCGACTCGATGACGCAGTCGCGCGAATCCTGCGCGTGAAGATCCGGATGGGCCTGTTCGAAGCGGGGCTCCCGTCGAAGCGTTCTGGTGCCGGTCAGTTCAATCAGCTCGGCAGCCCAGCGCATCGCGCGGTCGCCCGCGAGGCCGTGCGCAAATCGCTCGTGCTGCTGAAGAACGAGAGCGGGCTGCTGCCGCTGAAGCCGGCGCAACGCGTGCTCGTGGCCGGCGATGGTGCGGACCACATCGGCAAACAGAGCGGCGGCTGGACGATCACGTGGCAAGGCACCGGCCTCGATAACAGTCGCTTTCCCGGCGCCACCTCGGTGTGGAAAGGGATTCAAACCGCGGTGACCGCGGCCGGCGGTACGGCCGAGCTGTCGGTGGACGGCAAGTATTCGACGAAGCCCGACGTGGCGATCGTGGTGTTCGGGGAGAATCCCTATGCGGAGTTTCAGGGCGATATCACTCTGCTGAAGCTTCGCGAAGGCCACGATGAGCATCTCGCGCTCATGCGTCGGCTGCGTGCCGAGAAGATCCCGGTCGTCGCGATCTTCCTGTCCGGTCGGCCGCTGTGGATGAACCGCGAGATCAACGCGTCCAATGCGTTCGTCGCCGCGTGGCTGCCGGGTTCCGAGGGTGCCGGCATCGCCGATGTTCTGTACCGGAAGAAGGATGGCTCGGTCGCGTACGACTTCTCTGGCCGGCTGTCGTTCTCCTGGCCCCGCACGGTGCTGCACGAGTCGCAGAAGACCGGCCAGCCCGGCTACAACCCGCTATTCCCGCTTGGCTACGGCCTGCACTATGGCCAAAACGGCAACGTTCCCCCGCTGTCCGAGGCCCCCGGTGCCGACATCGACAGTAGCCAGGCGGGAATCTTCTTCGGAAGCGGCAAGCTCTCTCCGCCCTGGATGTTGTCGTATTCCGACGAGCGCGGCGGCACGCAGCCCGTCAGCACCGTTCCCTCCACGGTTGCAGGCGGGCGCGTGCGCGTGTCGCGCGTCGACGGCAAGGCGCAGGAGGACTCGTACCGCTTCCAGTGGACGGGTCAGGGAATGGCCGGCGTCCAGTTCGACAGCCGCGAAGCCTTCGATTTCAGCCGCGAAACGAACGGCGACGTCATGCTCGTGCTCACGATGCGGGTCGCCCAGCGCCCCACCTCACGCGTCGATCTGGGCATGGCCTGTGGTCCCAACTGCACGGGATCGGTACAACTCGATCGAGCTATCGCCCAGTCGACGCCCACGGAATGGCAACGTGTCGCGGTGCCGCTCAAGTGCTTCGGACAAGCGGGCGCCGACATGAAGCAGATCCGCACCGCCCTGTCGCTGCGGACCGCCGGCTCGCTCGACATCACGGTCCAGCGCGTCGTGCTGGGAACCGAGGCCGATCAGAAGGTCGCCTGCCCCTGAGCCACCCGAGCGACGCTCGCGCTGCTCGACTCACAGGGAAATCCCCTCCTCGCTGACTGCCACTCGGACAACCTCGTGGCGTTGTTGCCACCGCAACAGCGCCGCAGATGCTTTAGCAACCCCGACGGTTGAGTCCGCCATTACCAACCGTTACCCTCGCGGCCGAAGGGGGAGGCAGCGGTGGCTTATCGCTGCCATGTCAAAAGAGGGGGTCTCGGTGCATCTTCGTTCGTTCGTTAGATCCGTTCTGCGCGCGCGTGTACTGGCGTGTGCGGGAATCGTAGTCGTTCCGTCATTCGCTGCTGCGCAGGAACCCGCCGAGGCTGGCGGCCTGGAAGAAGTCGTCGTCACGGCGCGCTTCCGCGAGGAATCGCTGCAAAGAACACCGCTTGCCATTACCGCGATCAGCGGCGACGCGTTGGAAATGCGCGGTGCGGCAAGCGTCGTCGATATTGGCAAGTTTTCGCCCAACGTGACCATCAATCCACTCGGCGCCGGTTACGGCCCGACGCTCGTCGCGAACATTCGCGGCGTCGGCCTCACCGACTTCAAGCCCGTGTTCGAGCCGGGTGTGCCGATCTACGTGGACGATGTCGTGCTGGCCCGCTCCACGGGTGCGGTGCTCGACCTGCTCGACCTCGAGCGCGTCGAGGTGCTGCGCGGTCCGCAGGGAACGCTGTTCGGCAAGAACGCGGCGGGCGGCGCCATCCGCATGGTGTCACGCAAGCCGACGGGCGACGGGCCCGGCTTCATCGAAGGCACGTACGGCAAATACAATCGCATCGACTTCCGTGGTGCCTTCGAGACGCCGATCGTGCAGGACCATGTGTTCGGCCGCTTCTCGTTCTCGTCGAAGAAGCGCGACGGCTATGTCGACGTGCTCGATTTCACCTGCGTGATGGCCCAACAGGGCACACCGCAGCTCGCCGGTACCCTGCCCCATGAAACCTCGGCCCGCGGCGGCCGCGGCTGCAAGGTCGACACGATGGGCGGCGAGGATACGCAGGCCGCGCGTGCGGCGTTCCGTTTCGTGGCCAACGACAATTTCGAGATCAGCCTGATCGGCGACGTCACCGACGACAACAGCGAAGGCCCGGCGGACAAGACGCTCGACATCAACGAGACCGGCACCATCGTGCTGCTGAACCGGTTCAACCAGCAGGTTGCCGGCCCCCGCTACGGCGTGCAGTTCGACCGTCGCTTCATCACCGGCAGCCCGTACTCGAGCTACTCGACCTTCGAGGATCCGATCAATGGCCTCGAGACGCCGAACATTAGCCACGTGTTCCACTGGGGCGTGAGCAGCACGGCGGACTGGAAGATCAGCGACTCGCTGGGGATGAAGCTGATCCTCGCGCATCGTAAGTTCGACGCCGAGTTCGGTCGCGACTCGGACGGCTCACCGCTGCCGATCAACCACACCTTCGACCGTTTCGTGCACGATCAGGACAGCGCCGAGCTGCGCTTCAACGGCACGCTGTTCGGCGGCCGCACCGAGTGGACGACCGGCGCCTTCTGGTTCCAGGCGACGGACTTCCAGCCGAACTTCGTGATCCTGTATCCGAACGAGACGCCGGCATTCCCGCAGGCCCTCATCGACCGCATCGATAACCAGGACTCCGACAACTGGGCGGTGTTCCTGCACACGGTGAATCATCTGACCGACGAGCTGGCCCTCACCGCCGGCGTCCGCTACACGAAGGATAAGAAAGAGTTCACGGTCCAGCGCTCTCAGCAGGCAGACGGCTCGCTGCTGTTCCCGATCACCACCGCTACGGCTGAGGCGTCCCGAACCACGCCGATGCTGAGCCTCGCGTATCAGTTCACCCCGACGGTGAACACCTACGCGAGCTGGCAGAAGGGCTTCCGCGGCGGCGGCTTCAATCCGCGCCCCGCCTCGGCGGCGCAGGTCACGTCGTTCAACCCGGAAGACCTCAACTCGTACGAAATCGGTCTGAAGAGCGAGCTGTTCGAGCGCA
>Ga0070665_100007299_pt1 | contig 11243 bp, 9 predicted proteins | sample KBSS13metaG_FD_65862 | JGI IMG/M metagenome (GOLD analysis project Ga0070665, IMG submission 65862) | Switchgrass rhizosphere microbial communities from Kellogg Biological Station, Michigan, USA - KBS S1-3 metaG | ecosystem: Host-associated > Plants > Roots > Rhizosphere > Soil ...
GGCCCTGCTCGAGGGCGCCGACCGGTACATGGACCAGGCGACGCGCGCGTACGAGGCCGACCAGCCCGTCGACGACAACGACGAGGAGACGCGTCGTCTGCTCTTCCTGCAGCAGAACTGCATCCGCCTTTGCGACGAGGCGGTCGAGCTGGTCTTCCGGACCGGCGGGACGAGCAGCGCACGCAGAGGACACCCGATCGGCAACGCGATGCTGGCGCTCACCGTGATGCGCACCCACATGGGCCTGCAGCTGGACCGCACGGCGACGAACCTCGGGCGCCTGCGCCTCGGCATGCAGCCGGGCTTCGTATGAGCACGCCCGACGAGCTGATCGCCGCCGCGGACGAGCTGCGCCCGCGCCTGCTCGAGGAGCAGTCCGCGACCGAGGAGCGCACGCGCTACTCGGAGGAGCTGCACGAGACGTTCCGCGAGCTCGGCTTCTACCGGCTGCTGCAGCCGCGGCGCTACGGCGGCCTGGAGATGGACGTGCCCACCTTCTACCGCGTGATGATGTCGATCGCGCGCGGCTGCCCGTCGACCGGCTGGATGGCGTGCCTCGGATCCGGGCACGCGCTGCAGGTCGCCTCCTACTGGCCGGAGGAGGCGCAGGCGGAGCTGTTCGGCGACGGCCATTTCGTCGCGTCCGCGAGCTTCGCCGCCGAGAACGCCCTCGCCGAGCCGGTCGACGGCGGCTACCGCGTCAGCGGCACGTGGCACTTCTGCTCGGGGGTCCCGTACGCGACGCACCACATCGGCCTCGCCTCGCTGCCCGACGACGGCGGCGTGATCGTGGCGGCGATCCCGCGCAAGGACTTCACTGTCCTGGACGACTGGGGCGACCTCATCGGGCTGAAGGGCAGCGGGTCGCACAGCGTCCACGCCGAGGACGCGCTGGTCCCCGCGAGCCACGCGATCACGTTCGGGGAGTTCGTCGGGTTCGACGTCACCACGACCCCGGGCTACGAGCTGCACGGCAACCCCATGTACGGCGGGGCGTTCGTGCCGTTCGCGATGGGCGAGCTGAACTCCGTCCAGGTCGGCAACGCGCAGGGCGCGGTCGACGAGTTCGAGCGCATCATCACCGCGCGCCGGACGTGGACGCCGAGCGTCGGCGACGGCCCGACGCGCGCGGAGAACAAGGACTACCAGCGCTGCCTCGGGCTGGGGATCGCCTACACGGACGCCGCGTACTCGATCGTCGAGCGCTGCGGCGAGCTGTACATGGAGCACGGCCGGCGCGCGATGCAGGACGACGACCCGGTGGACGAGGAGCGCGGGTTCCGGATCTACGGTCAGCTCATGACGGCACACAAGCTGTGCTGGGAAGCCGGCGACACCGTCTTCCGCGCGGCGAGCACGTCGGGCGCACGCGACGGGTCGCGCATGCAGCGTCTCTGGCGTGACCTCTGCGCGTTCCGCACCAACGGGATCCACCAGCTGGACTTCAAGGCAACGTCGATCGCGCAGGCGCGGCTCGGCCTGCCCGTCGACTTCTACACCCAGGCCTGAGGTCCTACGATGTCGCCGGTCCCCGGCGCCGTGGCGGAGTGGCTACGCAGCGGCCTGCAAAGCCGTGTACACCAGTTCGATTCTGGTCGGCGCCTCTCGCGGTCAGACGGCCTCGCCGAACGCCTCGCAATCGGGGTTCTCGCAGACGAAGCTCGGCTCGGCGCCGCGCGCGGCCTCGGCGGGTAGCGCCGTCACGCCGCAGACCGCGCAGATCGGCGCGCGGTCGACCTCGGCGTCGGCCCAGCCGTCGTCGTCCTCGGGATCGTCCCAGTCGCTCATCGACACGACGTCCTAGCATGAGGCGGCCTTCCGGCGCCGTGGCGGAGTGGCTACGCAGCGGCCTGCAAAGCCGTGCACACCGGTTCGATTCCGGTCGGCGCCTCTAGCGGATCCGACGTCGGGCACTCAGCGCCTGGTCTCGTACCTGGTCAGCACCACGCCGTCGGGGAACGTCCGGGTCTCCACCAGCCTCAGGTTCACCCAGGTGTCCAGGGCCGTGAAGAACGGCGTACCGCCGCCCACCAGGACCGGATGGGTGACGATCAGGTACTCGTCGATCAGCCCGGCCCGCATGGCCGCCGCGGCGAGTGTGGCACCGGCGATGTCCATGGAGCCGCCGTCGTCGGCCTTGAGCCTGGTGATCTCGGTGACCGCGTCGCCGGTGACCAGACGGGTGTTCCAGTCGACCGTTCTGGTCGTCGAGGAGAACACCACCTTCGGCATGTCCCGCCAGCGCCTGGCGTACTCGATCGTCGCCGGTGTGGCGCCCGGCTGCTCGTCGGCGGTCGGCCAGTGGGAGCTCATCCCCTCCCACAGCCTGCGCCCGTACAGCGCCAGGCCTGTCGCCCCCACCCGGTCGGACCACCACTGGAACAGCTCGTCGCTCGGCACGCTCCAACCGAGGTCGCCGCCGGGCGCGGCGATGTAGCCGTCCACGCTCAGGTTCATGCCGAAGGTCAGTTTTCGCATGGCGTACAGACCAGCACGGCTCGCAGACATCATCGGCGCCGCTAGTAGCGGATCGAGCAGGTGAGGCACATCGTCGCCGCGTCGCGGTCGAAGGCCAGACCGGGCGCGGCGCGTTCGAGCGCGCGCAGCAGCGCCCGCTTGCGACGCACGTAGGCGAAGTCCATGACCCCCTCCGTGCTGTCGAAGCGCACGTGATCGCCGTGCACCGTGACCGTCGTCAGCGCCGCGACCGGCACCGCCACCCGGCCGCCGCCCGGCTGCTCGATGGCGACGTACCGCGCGGTCACGGTGAGCGTCTCGATGAGCGCGTGCCGCCGGCGCTCGAGCGCGAGCAGCACCGCGGCGACGGCGGCCAGTCCGAACACCACGTGCAGCGCCATCGGCCCGACGACGATCGCTGCGACGACGAGGAAGGCGGCCGGCACACCGAACACGGCCGTGACGGGGAACCCGCGTCGCTCCTGCCACAGCGGCTCACCGAGCTCGTCGGGGAACGGGAGCGGCCGGACCAGCTCCACCGTGCTCGGGCTGGGCACGCCCCGGATCCTACGCCCGCCTGACCCCCGGGCGCCAGATACGCTGCCCGCGGCAACGACGGAGGAGAGCCTGTGACCGCGCACGCGACCGGCGCCGGACTGGACACGGAGGCCCTCGACCGGCTGCGCGCCGCGATCGAGGGCGACATCGAGGCAGGTCTGTACGACGGCGCCGTCGTCATGCTCGGGCGCCATGGCGAGCTGGGGCTGCACGAGGCGATCGGCTGGGCCGAGCGCGACACCGGCCGCGAGACGCAGACGGACGACATCTTCCGCGTCCTGTCGCTCACGAAGGCGTTCACGAACACGCTCATGCTGCGGGCGATCAGCCGCGGCGAGCTCTCGACGGCCACCCCCGTCGTCGACGTGCTCCCCGAGTTCGCCGGCACCGATCGCTTCCGCCGCGCGCGCAAGGAGCGCATCACGATCGGCCACCTGCTCACCCATCGCTCGGGCCTGCCCCTCACCCCCACCCCGGTCCCCTACGAGCAGCTCGGCCGCCTCGACCTCACGCTGCAGGCGATCTACGAGCTCGAGCCGGTGAGCGACCCCGGCGGCGCCGTGAACTACTCCCCCGCGCTGAACCACGCGCTCATGGGCGAGATCCTCCGCCGGCTGAGCGGCGGCGGCATCTCGATGCGCGACCTCCTGCACCGCGACCTGTTCGAGCCGCTCGGCATGACGAGCACCGCGCTGGGCGCCCCGCGCGCGTGGGCCGACCGACTCGTGCCGCTCAAGGCGCGCTTCGGCAACGCGGGCGGATGGCTCACCGAGCACGACGTCGAGGTCCTCAACGACGTCATCAGCGAGGACGCCGAGATGCCCTGGGTCGGCGGCGTCACGAGCGCGGAGGACGTCTTCCGCCTCGCCGAGATGCTGCGCCGCGGCGGCGAGTACGACGGCGTGCGCTACATCGCGCCCGCCGTGCTCGACCTCGCCACCCGCAACCAGACCGGCGACGCCCCCAACGAGCTCTACGGGCGCCTGGCCGTGCAGAACGGGTGGGAGGTCACCCCCGCCTACATCGGCCTCGGCTTCATGCTCGCGGGCGACACGCTGGCGCCGGCGATGTACGGGACGTTCCCGTCGCCGCGGACGTTCGGCAACTACGGCGCGGGCTCGACGATCTTCTGGGTCGACCCGGAGCGCGACCTCACGTTCGTCGTCCTCACGTCCGGCGTCCTCGCGCACGCGCCGAACATCCGGCGCTTCCACCGGCTCTCCGACATGGCCGCGGCGGCAGCGCTGTGATCGCCCTCGCGGAGCACTCGTTCCTGTGGGTCGGCGTCGAGCGCGTGCCCGGCCCGGACGGCACGACCGTCACCGCGGGCGAGCACATGTACGTCGAGTACTTCGTGCCGCAGGAGCGCACGAAGCCGCACCCGGTGATCCTCGTCCACGGCGGCAACGGGCAGGGCATGGCGTTTCTCGGCCCCGGCGGCGGGGAGCCCGGTTGGGCGCACCACCTGCTCGCCGAGGGCTACGCCGTCTACCTCGTCGATCGCCCTGGCCTCGGCCGCAACCCCCCGCTCGCGTACGACGGCCAGGCCGTGGCGTCGGTGCCCTACGAGGCGGTCACGCGCGAGTTCATGTTCGGGGCGGAGACCGGCCGCTGGAAGGGCACCGGCGACATCGGCGACCCGCGCGTGGACCAGTTCATGGCCCAGCAGCGCGGCACCCCGGCGGGCGAGCCGCAGCCGGTCGAGCTCTACAAGCGCCGCGGCGGCGAGCTGCTCGAGGCGATCGGCCCCGCGATCCTCATCATGCATTCCGCCGGCGGCCCGTTCGGATGGGTGACCGCCGACGCGCGCCCGGATCTCGTCAAGGCGATCGTCTCCGTCGAGGCGCTGCCGCCGGCGATGGCCGCCTCCCAGCTGACGTTCGACCCGCCCGGCGAGCTCGACCTCGTGGCGGTGCCCGACGAGCGCGACGTCGAGTGGGGCCCGCTCGGCGGGGTGCCGCGCGTCGTGCAGGCCGATCCGCCGCGCCGGCTGGCGAACCTGTCGCAGATCCCGATCGCCTGCCTGAACAGCGACGACCCGCGCTTCTCGGAGATCAACCGCGTCGCCGCGGAGTTCCTGCGCCAGGCCGGGTGCAGCGTCGACGACCTCGTGCTGGCCGAGCACGGCATCCACGGGAACTCGCACTTCATGACGCTCGAGGAGAACAGCCGCGAGGTGCTCGGCGTCGCCCTGGGCTGGCTGGAGGAGCACGTGACGTGATCACCCTGCACCTCGGCGACATCACCACCGACACCGAGGCCGTCGCGATCGTGAACGCCGCGAACGAGTCGCTGCTCGGCGGCGGCGGCGTGGACGGCGCGATCCATCGCGCCGCGGGCCCGTCGCTGCTGGAGGAGTGCAAGGCGATCGGCCGCTGCATGACGGGCGACGCGAAGCTCACCGGCGCCGGCGATCTGCCCGCGCGCCACGTCATCCACGCCGTCGGCCCGGTGTGGCGCGGCGGCGGACTCGGCGAGCCAGAGCTGCTGGAGGCGGTCTACCGCCGGACGGTCACGCTCGCCGACTCGTCGCACTGCCCCGTGATCGCGCTCCCGTCGATCTCCACCGGCGCGTACGGCTTCCCGGTCGATCGTGCGGCGCCGATCGCGATCGCAACGATCCGGGAGGAGATGCTGCGCCACCCGGGCGTGCGCAAGGCACGCTTCTGGCTCTTCGACGAGCGGACCTACGCGGCGTTCCAGGAAGCCCTGGAGAACGTGGGCTGACGTCACCCGTCGGGGCCGGTGCCACACTCAGTGGCATGCACGCCCGCCGCACCAAGATCGTCGCCACGCTGGGGCCTGCCACCGACGGGCCCGGGATGCTCGACCAGCTCATCGCAGCCGGGATGGACTGCGCACGCATCAACTGCTCGCACGGGACGCACGACGACCTGCGCCGCCGCGCCGTCGAGCTGCGCTCCGCCGCCGACCGGGCCGGCCGGCCCGTCAGCCTGCTCTTCGATCTGCAGGGCCCGAAGATCCGCCTCGCGAGCGACACGGTGGAGCGGCGGCTGGAGCCTGGCGACCGCGTCGTCTTCTGCGGCAACGGCGGTGTCTCCGACCCCGACGCCGTCCGCGTCGCCTTCGACGGCTTCTGCGGCCTCGTCACCGAGCGCTCGGAGATCGTCATCGGCGACGGCGTGCCGCGGCTCATGACCGAGAGCGTCGGCGAGGACCGCGTCGTCGCGCGGGCCGTCTCCCCCGGCGCGCTGCTGCCCAACAAGGGCATCAACGTGACGTACGCACGGCCCACGCTCCCGGCGATCACCGAGAAGGACATGGGCGACCTCGACGTCGCCGTCGAGATGGGCGCCGACTTCGTCGCGCTGTCCTTCGTGCGCAACGGCATCGACATGATCCGCCTCGTCGACCTGCTCGAGGAGCGCCGGTCGCATGCGCGGGTCATCGCGAAGATCGAGAAGATCGAGGCCTACGAGCACCTCGACGACATCCTCGCGGCGTCGCACGGCGTCATGGTCGCGAGGGGTGACTACGGCGTGGAGGCCGGGTTCGCGCGTGTGCCGCTCATGCAGAAGGACACGATCTACCGCGCGACCCAGGCCGGCAAGCTCGTCATCACCGCGACGCAGATGTTCGAGTCGATGATCACGCAGCCCGAGCCGACGCGTGCGGAGGCCGGCGACGTCGCCAACGCCGTCATCGACGGCACCTCCGCCGTGATGCTCTCGGCCGAGACGAGCGTCGGCGCGTATCCCGTGCAGGCGGTCATCGCGATGTCGGACATCGCGATCGTCGTCGAGGAGTCCTCCGTCATCCGCAGCGGCCACGAGCCCGACGTCGGCGGCACGGCCGCGGCCGTGATGCACGCGGCCGTCACCCTCGCCGACGACGTCGACGCCGTCGCTCTGATCGTGCCGACGACGAGCGGCGGAACCGCGCGCGCGTGCGCGAAGTACCGCCGCCGGCGTCCGATCATCGCCCTCGCCCACGACCACCGGGTCGCGAACCAGCTCGCGCTCGAGTGGGGAGTGCGCGCAGCGACGATCGAGTACCTCGCGACCGTCGACGGCCTCGTCGACGCGGCACTGGAATGCGCACGCGACCTGGCCGACCTGAGCCCGGGAGGCCTCGCGGTCCTGACAGCGGGCCCCGCAGTCGGGCTCGATCGGCGCGACGAACCTGATCGTGCTGCGCCAGATCCCGGCGCCCTGAGGGGTTCTATACTCCGCGTCTCTGCGGCTGTAGCTCAGTTGGCTAGAGCGTCTGCTTGCCATGCAGAAGGTCGAGGGTTCGAGTCCCTTCAGCCGCTTGTGAAAGGCCCGCTCATGCGGGTCTTTTGCGTTCTGTGGTTGTCGGTGGCGGAGTCCGAGGCCCAAACCGCGTCTCACATTCCTCAGCTGTGGGCAAGCGCGGACGGGTGTGCTGCCCATGCGGCGACGAGCGGGTCGCGAGCCGTCAGCTCGATCTATGATGCTGGCGCGTCAGCACTCACAAGGCGTGCTGAAAGCCCGTGGGGGTCTGAGCCATCAACTTCGCTACGCGACGAGTAGCGAGGCGCGTGTCGGCCGGCAATGTACGCGTCGCTGCGCTCGAACAGCAACGGCAAGACCCCGCCGTTGCTGATGTCCGAGGCGCAGGGCAATGGTCGTGATGTTCCTATCCAGTTCGCTTAGGCTTGGCTCCCAGGGAGCACATGTCGCTGACCATCCGCCAGCTGACCGAGATACCGTTCCTGCGTACACGGCTCCACGCGGGCGCGGGCGGTGCCGATCGCGTGATCGCTTGGGCGCACAGCTGCGAGCTCGCCTCGCCCTGGGAGTGGCTGGAGAAGGGTGACCTGCTGATGACGGTCGGACTGGGCATTCCCGCCGACGTCGTGGGGCAGGTCACCTACGTCGAGAGTCTCGCGGCGGTCCAGGTCAGCGGACTGGTGATCGGCGCGGACATGCACGCGCCGCCGCTCTCGGAGGAGATGCTCGCCGCCGCGGATCGGCGGGCACTACCGATCCTGTTCACGGCATTCGAGGTCCCGTTCATCCAGATCGGACGCACCGTCGCCGCTGCCAGCAAGGGCCCGGAGCACCTCCGGCTGGTCAAGACCGTGCGGATCTACGACAGCGTGCGGGCGGCCGCCGTCCGCAGCTCGAGCCCTGCGGAGCTGCTGTGCAGCCTCGGCGACGAGATCGGGTGCGACCTCCACGTCTGCACGAATGACCGGGCCATCGGCATCTTCGGAGGCGCCGACCCGCTACGCCAGGACACCCGCGAGGCGTTCCTAGCCGAGACCGCCAAGCGTGACGCGCACATGCCGGGCATCCTCCGGCTCGGGGTCGGAAACCGCACCGCGCTGGTGGTCCCCGTGCCGACGCGCCGGCCAGCGTCCCTCATCGCGGAACCTCGGGGGTCCGACGTCGCACCGTACGCGATCCTCCAGCAGGTTTCGACGGTCGCGGCGCTGGAGTTCGAGCGGCTCATCGCGGCCAGGGAGGAACTGCGCCGGTTGGGCGGCGAGACGCTCGCCGGGCTGCTCGACGCGCGGATCTCCCCGCACTCGGCCGGCGCGCTGCTGCGAACCCACGGCCTCGGGGACGATCCGATGGTGGTGCTCATCGCCGCGCCCGCGGGTGACCGGACAGTCGCGCTGCATCAGGTGCTCGGAGAGCTCGGCGTCCCGCACATGCTGCTTCGACGCGACGAGATCCTCTATTGCCTCACGCCCGCTCAGCCGCAGAGCGTGCGCGAGGTCTCCGACGCCATCACGCCGGCCGCGCGGATCGGCGTCAGCGACCCGTTCGTCGACCTCTCGCTACTGCAGGGCGCGGTCCGCGAGGCCCGGTGGGCGCTCGAGGTGGCTGGCACGGAGAGCGACCGGATCAGCCGCTACGGCGAGCAGCTGGGCAGCGGCGCCCCGCGATCGATCGCGGAGGCACGGGTGATCGTCGACCGGGTGCTCGGCGCGCTCATCACGTACGACCGGGAGCGCGGTACAGACCTCGTCGAGTCGCTCGCCGCGTTCCTGCGGTGCAACCGCTCGTGGCAGACCGCCGCTGACGAGCTGTTCATCCACAAGCAGACGCTCGTGTACCGGATGCGCCGCGTCGAGGAGATCACCGGGCGCAAGCTCAGCCAAACGGTGGCGATCGCTGAGTTGTGGATCGCCATCTCGGCGCTGAGCCTCGTGGACTGATCTCGGCGACGCATCTCATACGAACGCACAAGCCGGCTTCCGGCGTTCATAAGGACACCCCCGGAGGGCCCGCGCGGCCGTGTCTAGTGTCCGGTCCGTTCCCTCGGCCAGGAGTCAGGCGACATGCACAGGGTAGGAATCGACGTCGGCGGCACATTCACGGACCTCTTCAGCTGGGATCTAGACGCCCCAGCCGGTGCCCAGATCCGCGAGGCCAAGGTGCTCACGACGCCGGCGGATCCGTCTGTGGGCTTCATGGACACCCTCGCCGCCGCGAACATCGATCCGTCAGAGATCGACACGATCGTGCACGGCACGACGATCGCGACGAACGCGCTCATCGAGCGGCGCTATCCCGAGCCGGCGCTCATCACCACGAACGGCTTCCGCGACGTCATCGAGATCGGTCGCCAGCGCCGCAAGCATCTGTACGAGCCCTACCAGGTCAAGAGCCGCCCCCTGATCAGCCGCAGCCGGCGCTTCACCGTCGCCGAACGCATGAGCGCGGCCGGCGAGACGGTCACGCCGCTCGACCGCGATGATGCCCGCCGCGTCGTTGAGGAGATCGCCGCTCTCGGAGTGACGAACATCGCGGTTGCGTTCATCAATGCCTACCGCGACGGCCGCCACGAGCAGGAGATGGCGGAGGTCATCCGCGAGGTCATTCCCGACGCACAAATCGCGCTCTCCTCTGAGACGCGACCGAAGATGCGCGAGCTCGGACGCTTCACGACGACCGTCGTCCGCGCCGCGCTCCTCCCAACGGTCGGCACCTACCTGGGCAACCTCGAGAAGAAGCTGCGCGAGGCTGGATCGACCGCTCCGCTCTACGTCGTCAAGAGCAACGGCGGCATGATGGCGGCGTCGACGGCGCGCGAGCGCCCCGAGGAGCTCATCGAATCGGGGCCGGCGGGCGGCGTCGCCGCCGGGGCCTACATCAGCGAGCTCGTCGGCGCCAGCAGCCTCATCATCACCGACGTCGGCGGCACGAGCTTCGAGGCCAGCCTGATGGAGCAGGGCCAGGGACTGGTCGTGGATGAGTACGAGATCGAGTGGGAGCGCCCGATCATCACGCCGATGCTGGACATACGGAGCATCGGCGCCGGCGGCGGCTCGATCGCATGGATTGACGACGGCGGATCGCTGCGCGTCGGCCCCATGAGCGCGGGCGCCGAGCCAGGGCCTGCGTGCTACGGGCGCGGAGGAACAGAGCCGACGGTCACCGACGCAAACCTCGCGCTCGGCCGCATCGACCCGACCTTGGGTGGCAAGTTCGATCTGGACACGGACGCCGCCGTCCAGGCCCTCGCGACGATCGCAGAGCCCCTCGGAATGTCGGTGCTGGACTGCGCCGAGGGCATCACCGAGATCGTCAGCGAGAACATGGCGTCGGCGATCCGCATGGTGTCGACCGACCGGGGTCGCGATCCGCGCGACCACACGCTCGTCGCCTTCGGCGGAGCGGGCGGGCTGCACGCCCACCGCATCGCGCGATCCGTCGGGATCAACAACGTGCTCGTGCCGCGCTTCGCCGGCGTCGCCTGCGCGTTCGGCGCGATCACGATGGACATCCGGCACGACCTCGAGGCGACGTTCTACACCGCGGCGGACGACATCGACGTGGACTCGCTGAACGAGGCGTTCGGCGCACTCGAGTCGTCCGTCGTCGACCTGCTTGCGCAGGACGGCGTGGATCCCGGTGACGTGAACCTCGAGCGCAACGCACTGATGCGCTACATCGGCCAGTCCTACGACGTCGCCACTCCCGTCCCCGCGGGCACCCTGACGGCGTCGTCGATCGGAGAGATCAAGGCGGAGTTCCACCGCGCGCACGAGCGGGAGTACGGCGTTTTCTCGGAGTCGTTCGGCATCGCCTTCGTGACCCTGCGCGTCACCGGCGTGGGCCAGGCAGAGCAGATCTCGGACGCGTCGTTCCGAACTGCCATGACCGGGGCCGACGGCAACGGCGCGAAGCCCTCGGTGAAGGGCCGGCGCAAGGCGTACTTCGGCGGGGAGCACCACGAGGTCGACGTCCATGACGCCGCGCTCCTCGCCATCGAGCAGGAGATCCGCGGCC
>Ga0070665_100007300_pt1 | contig 11242 bp, 10 predicted proteins | sample KBSS13metaG_FD_65862 | JGI IMG/M metagenome (GOLD analysis project Ga0070665, IMG submission 65862) | Switchgrass rhizosphere microbial communities from Kellogg Biological Station, Michigan, USA - KBS S1-3 metaG | ecosystem: Host-associated > Plants > Roots > Rhizosphere > Soil ...
GGCACCCAGATCACCTTGGCGAACCGTCCGGCGAGCTCGGCGAGGACGGCCACGGTGTCGTCCACCCGCTCGGCGACGTCCCCCGCCACGATCAGCCAGTCCCCCGGCTCCCCCACCAGACCCGCCGCGACCTCCCGGTTCTCCGGGTACCGCACGTGGAGGTCACTGACAGCGAGGAGACGGGGCACGTCCACGATCTACCACATTCGCTGAGAACCCTCAGCCGGGCGGTGGCCCGCCCAGGGTTACCGGCGGTAAGTTGAGGGCCGGTCGGCGAGGAGGTCTGCGATGGCGGGGTCCAGGGGTGCGCGTCGGATGGTCCGCTGGGGCCTGCGGCACGGTCTGATGCGGCGGATGGTCGCGCGCCAGTCGAAGGCGGGCGAGCTGGGTGGGCGGCTGCTCGTCGACCCGGTGGTGATCGCCGACCCGTACCCGTACTACGAGCAGCTTCGCGAGCGCGGCAGGCTCGTCGACACCGGGTTCGCCCTCGCGACGGTCGACCACGGGCTGTCGACGGCGGTGCTCCGCAGCCCGGACTTCGGGGTGAGCCAGCGAATGCCGGAGGACATGCCCGGCATCGCCAGGGCCGCCATCCGGTTCGGGGGCGACTGGGCGCTCGGGCCTGCCCAGCCGCCGTCGATGCTGGCCAGCGACCCGCCGGACCACACCCGCTACCGCAAGCTTGTGACCAGGGCGTTCTCCGCCAAGAAGGTCGCCGCGCTGCGCACCCGCACCGAGAGCATCGCCGACGAGCTCCTGGAGCGGATGGCGCGGACGGACCGCGCGGACAGTCCGGTCGACATCGCGACGGACTTCGCCGCGCTGCTGCCCGCGACCGTGATCGCCGAGATGCTCGGGGCGCCGCTGGACATGCGGGACCAGTTCCTGGAGTGGGGCGAGGGTGCGGCGCTCTCGCTCGACGCCGGGCTCTCCTACCGCGAGTTCCACCGCTCCGAGCGGGACATCGACGCTCTGCACGCCTGGATGCTCGGCCACTTCGAGCGGCTCCGCCGCGACCCCGGCGACGACATCATGTCCTCGCTGGTCAGCGCGCACGCCGAGGAGAGCCTGAGCGGCGACGAGCTGTCCTCGATCGCCATGCTGCTGCTCGCGGCGGGCTTCGAGACCACCGTCAACCTGATCTCCAACGGTGCCGCGCTGCTCCTCGACCACCCCGAGCAGGCCGAGCTGCTGCGCGCGGAGCCGAAGCACTGGGGCACCGCGATCGACGAGATGCTGCGCTTCGAGTCGCCGGTGCAGCGGACGGGTCGGGTGGCCTACACCGACGTCGACCTCGGCGGTGTCACGGTGAGGCGCGGCCAGTTCGTGCTGACCCACCTCGCGGGCGCCAACCGGGACCCGGAGGTGTTCGCAGACCCGCAGCGATTCGACGTCACGCGGGCCGAGGCCCACAAGCACCTCGCGTTCTCCCAGGGCATCCACTTCTGCATCGGCGCCGCCCTGGCCCGCATGGAGGGCGAGGTCGCGCTCCGGGCACTGGTCGAGCGGTTCCCGGGGATGCGCTCGGCGGGGCGGCCGGTCCGGCGGCGGACCAAGCTGCTGCGGGGGTATGCGGCGCTGCCGGTCACCGTCGACCGGGCCAGTGTTCCCGCGTGAGCGAACTCGCGCAGAAGCAGTACGTCCTGCTGACCACGTTCCGGCGGGATGGCACGCCCGTCGCCACCCCGGTCTGGGTCGCCCCCACCGCCGACGGCCGGATCGGGATCTGGACGGTCACGGACTCCGGCAAGGTCAAGCGCATCCGCCGCTCCGGCGCGGTCGAGGTCGCCGAGTGTGACCGCCGCGGCGCCCCGCTCGGCGCCGCCGTCCCGGGCACCGCCGAGATCCTCGACGCCGAGGGCACCCGTGCCGTCCGACGGGCGGTCGCCCGCAAGTACGGCGTGCTCGGCCGGGTCCTCGTCGGGTCCAGCAGGCTGTTCCGCGGGGACAAGGGCTCCACCGGTCTGGCGGTAGCCGTCCAGACCTGATCGCGTTCCGCCACGCGGCGTGGCGCAGCGGGACCACTCGACCGGACCTGGTGCGCCGGACGGCGGCGGCTCGATGCAGGCGTGTCGCCGCCCTTCGGGTGGTGTTCCCGGCTGTACCTGCGGATCTACTCCCTTCCGGTGGTCGTGGCCGGAACCGGTGACGCTCCGGCGCCCCGCTCCGAGTCCTCCCCCGAGGCGGTGTGTCACCTCCGGGGGGATTCGTGGAACGACTGGAGAGGGCCGTGTCGGCGGTCCAGGTGTGGTCGGACGTGGTGCGCGCGTGGTTCGCCGCGCGCTTCGGTGACCGGTGGGCGGCGTTCCGGACCTGGCTGACCCCGCCTCCGATGCCGGGTCCCCGGCCGGACGCCGACGGCCTCGGCCCACCGAAGGACCTCCAGCGCAAGGAGTGGGTGCGCCGCTGGTTCCGGCCGTCGCCCCCGTTGTGGGCGTGGTCGCAGTCGACCCGGCAGATGCGGTGGGGCGTCTGGACCGGGCTGTTGGCCGTCTGTCTGCTCATCGCCGCGCCCTGGGGGTTCGCCGCGGTCACCGGGATCATCGCCGTCACGCTGTTCCTGATGGGCTTCGTGGCCTGGCGGACCTGGCACTTCGCCTACGCGGTGTCCGACGAGAAGCCCTCGCCCGCGCATCTGGACCGGACGTTGGACACCGATCTCCGCCGGATCCGGACCCTGGCGCTCGACCGTTTCCGGCTCTCGACGTCGGACCTGGCACCGGGACCCGCCGGGCGTCGCGGTCCGGTCGTCCTGTGTGGACCGGCGCCGGACGCCAAGCACCGGGCGGACGACACCCCGGCGCGCGTCCGCCGGTTCACGAAGTACGCGGTCGCGGTGGTGTGCGCGACGCCGGCCCGACTCTCGGTCCTCACCGGCACGCTGACCCTCGACACCGGTGGGTTCGCGGACGTCGACACCCACGAGATCCGGTGGGACCACGTCTCCGCCCTGCGCAGCGCGGTCCGGCCCGCGAAGGATCTCGCTGCTCACGAGGTCGTCGGGTTCGCCTCGCGCAAGCCCCGCTTCGTCGTGCACGAGCTGGAGGTCACCGGGACCGACGGCGCCTTCGTCGTGGTCGGGGAGGAGACCAGCCAGCCGCGGCCTGCGGAGCTGACCGTCCCGGTCCCGCTCGCCGAGGTGCAGCCCTGGCTCTCCGCCCTCGTCGTGCACGGATCCGGCGGGCGACCCGCCGGTGTGGTCCCGGACCCGGCGGGCGATCGGTTCGCCGAGGTCGGTGTACGGATCGAGGGGGTGGTCCGGGAGTCCGCGCTGGCGGTGGCCGCCCACGCCGACGAGGCGGCCGAGCGGGTCGTGAGCGGCCTGGGTGGTCTGGGCGATCGGACGGACGAGGCGGCGAGCCGGGTGTCGGCGCGGATCGACGCCGCGTCGGCGGTCAACGCGGACCGGATCGTCGCGGCGATCGACCGTCTCGTGCCGTCCCCGGGGCCGCCGGAGGGGCTCCCGCCGGTCCCGGCACAGGGCGGGCCGGAGCAGGAGTCGGCCTGATCCGCGCAGGTCGTTCGGCGTGTCGGCCGACTTGAGTCACCCACAGGGGTGACACTTCGCGGGAGCGCAGTGGTGGGAGGGGCCGATGAGACGCACCGGACTGCTGAGTCGGCCCGCCCGTCCGGACCCCCGTACCCGCGAGGGTTTGTTCCGGGGGGCGGCGGCGGATCGGGTGCCCGCGTTGCTCGCCGCGCTTGCGCTCGGTCTGATCGCGCCCCTGGGGACCCAGGTGACCGAGCACGAGCCTGCGCCGCCGCCCGTCGCGGCGCCTGCGCCCGCCCGGATCGTCACGCCGGTGGTACTCACCGACATCCCGATCGCGGGCCCGCAGGACCGGCGGGTCGTGCTCACCTTCGACGACGGCCCCGACCCCACCTGGACCCCGCAGGTCCTCGACCTGCTCATCGCGCACGGGGCCACGGGCACGTTCTGCATGGTCGGCGAACAGATGGCGAAGCACCCGGACGTCGTCGCGCGGGTGGTGAACGCGGGCATGGGGATCTGCGCGCACTCCCGCACCCACGACGAACAGCTGGCGGAGAAGGACCCGGCGACGATCGCGGCGGAGGTCGCGGACGTCGGGAACCGGGTGCCGGGCACCCCCGTCACGACGTTCCGGGCGCCGGGTGGGAACTGGCGGCCGAACCTCCTCGACGCCGGTGTCTCCCACGGCCTGCAGCCGCTCGGCTGGGCGGTCGACCCACGGGACTGGAAGAAGCCGGGAGCGGCGCAGATCGTGGCGGCCGTCCAGCAGCAGATCCACCCGGGCGCGGTGATCCTGCTGCACGACGGCGGCGGGACCCGCGCCCAGACCGTCGAGGCGCTGCGGACCCTCCTGCCGTGGCTGGAGGCGCAGGGCTACACGACGGCCGCGGTGAACTGACGCTTGTGTGGCTCGAGCGTCGCTGAGTGACGCTCGAGCCACACAAGCGTCACCCTGGACCCCGTCGGCGCCCGCTGACAGGCTCGGCACATGCCGCTGCCCCACCGGTCCGAGTCGGACCAACCCGTCGCCGCCAACCCGGTCTTCGGGGCCGAGCCGATCACCGTGCCGCGCAACGAGCTGTCGGCGGCGGGCCTCGACTCCGAGGTCGCCTACCAGATCGTGCACGACGAGCTGATGCTCGACGGCAACGCCCGGCTCAACCTGGCCACCTTCGTCACGACCTGGGGCGAGCCGCACGTGCGTGCGCTGATGGCCGAGTCGCTCGACAAGAACATGATCGACAAGGACGAGTACCCGCGGACCGCCGAGCTCGAGCAGCGGTGCGTGCGGATGCTCGCCGACCTGTGGAACGCCCCGGACACGGCGGCGGCCCCGGGATGCTCGACGACCGGCTCGTCGGAGGCCTGCATGCTCGGCGGGCTCGCGCTCAAGCGGCGCTGGCAGCACCGCAGGCGCGCGGCGGGGCTGTCCACGGAGAAGCCCAACATCGTGATGGGGATCAACGTCCAGATCTGCTGGGAGAAGTTCGCCAACTACTGGGACGTCGAGGCGCGACTGGTCCCGATGTCCGGCGACCGCCTGCACCTGGGCGCCGCCGAGGCCGCCGCGCTGTGCGACGAGAACACGATCGGCGTCGTCGCCGTCCTCGGGTCCACGTTCGACGGCAGCTACGAGCCCGTCGCCGACATCTGCGCGGCGCTCGACGACCTGCAGGAACGCACCGGCCTCGACATCCCCGTGCACGTCGACGGCGCCTCGGGCGCGATGATCGCCCCGTTCTGCGACCCGGACCTGGTGTGGGACTTCCGGTTGCCGCGGGTGGCGTCGATCAACACGTCAGGGCACAAGTACGGGCTGGTGTACCCGGGCGTCGGCTGGGCGGTGTGGCGGGACGCCGCCGCGCTGCCCGAGGACCTGGTGTTCCGGGTGAACTACCTGGGCGGCGACATGCCGACCTTCGCGCTGAACTTCTCCCGCCCCGGTGGGCAGGTGATCGCGCAGTACTACCAGTTCCTCCGGCTCGGCCACGCCGGCTTCCGACGGGTGCAGCTCACCTGCCGGGACGTCGCGACGTCGCTGTCCGCGACGATCGCCGCGACGGGTGCCTTCGACCTGCTGACGGACGGGTCGGAGCTGCCGGTGTTCGCGTTCGTCGTGAGGGAGGGCGAGCCGTTCTCCGCGTTCGACGTCTCCGCCGCGCTGCGCGAGTCCGGCTGGCTGGTCCCCGCCTACACCTTCCCGAAGGACCGCGAGGACATCGCGGCGCTGCGGATCGTGGTGCGCAACGGCTTCAGCCACGACCTGGCGGGCATGCTGATGGACGACCTCACCCGCGCGGTGGCCCGCCTGAGGACCCAGCAGGGCCCGACCAGGGGCGCGGAGGGGTCGAGCTTCGCCCACACGTGACCGGTCCCGGCGGCGGAGGTCAGACCCATTAGAGGGGCGCCACCAGGCGGTCGAACAGGCGGGTGGGCTCGTCCCTCGGATGGCTGGTGAGGCCGGTGTGAACGGGGCCGGGGCGGACCACGGTGCTGCGGGCGGCGGTCAGCCTGCGGAAGCGCCTGCCCAGGTCCTCCCCCGCCCCGGGTCCGCTCGCGCCCAACGCACCCTCGGTGCGGCGGTCGGCGCGCACGGGGGCGGGCACCGCGCAGACGGCGACGGCGGTCTCGAGGAGGTCGGCGATCGCGTCGGCGTCCGCGTGCGGGTCGAGGGCGGCGAGCCGGGCCCGGTCGAGGTGCGCCCGCCCGCCGAGGAAGTCCGCGGCCCGGCAGTAGACCAGCACGCCCGCGTTCATGGTCTCCCCCCGGTCGACCCGCGGGACCACCTGGAGCAGCGCGTACTCGTAGAGCAGCCGAGTCACGATCCCGCCTTCGGCAGCCGCGCGGCGAGCCAGGCCGGGGCCCGGCCCTCGCGGGTGATCGGGCGTGGTCGACCCGCTGCCGCGGCGGCCCGCACCCCCGGCAGCCAGGCCTCCCGCGCGGCGACGCGCGCGGTGAGGATCCGGGCGTAACCGGCCCGGACGTCGTCGGGAGCGTCGAACCCGGGTTCGTCGAGCAGCCACTCGTCCGGCACGGCGGCGGCCGCGGCGCGCACCGCCTCCGCGGTGACCCGCGGCGCGAGGGCGGCGTCGGCGTCGTCGAGGTCCGGGTGGGAGCCGAGCAGGACGTGGTCGGCGGCGTCGAACGGGCGGGTCACCCAGCCCTCGGCGCCCGACCAGGCGTGGTGGAAGGTCAGCGTGGCGCCGTGGTCGATCAGGTACGGCGTGCGGTGCCACAGCAGCATGTTGCTGTTGCGCCAGGAGCGGTCGACGTTGCCGACCAGCGCGTCGAACCACAACACCCGGCCCGCGAGCTCCGGACCGGGGTCGACGGCCAGCGGATCGAGGTCCAGCGCCCCGGGCAGGAAGTCCACGCCGAGGTTGAGCCCCGGCGAGCGGCGCAGCAGGTCCTGCACCTCGCGGTCCGGCTCGGCCAACCCCAGCTCGGGATCGACGTCCACGGTGACGATCTCGGGGACCGCGAAGCCCAGGGTGCGGGCCAGCTCGCCGACCACGATCTCGGCGACCAGGACCTTCCGCCCCTGCCCCGCGCCGTGGAACTTGACGACGTAGGTCCCGAGGTCGTCGGCCTCCATCAGACCGGGCAGCGACCCGCCCTCACGCAACGGCGTGACGTAGCGGGTCGCCGTGACATGGCGCAGCACCCGCCCATGATCCCCCACCGACGCGAGGGCCCCGTCCCCGCCGCGGTCGCGGGCGGCGGGGACGGGGCCGTCGTGTGGGTCGTTCAGCGGTCGTCGGTGCGTCCGACGGTGGTGATCGCCTGGGTGTGCGAGTCGGCGAACTCGCTGCGGGCCTGCTCCTCGGCGCGGGGCGCGGGCTCCGTCCACACCGGCGTCTTCTCGGCCGCGAACTGCACCGACTCGTACTGGGCCGGGTCCGGCCTGCCCGCGCCCGCGGTGGCGTACGCGCTGGGCACCCGGGTCGGGGCCTGCTCCGGGGTCGGGGCACCGTCGTCCCACAGCGAGACCGGGGCCTGGTCCTGCGCCCAGCGCGGGGCGGGGGCGGGCCGGTCCGCCCAGCGCGGCTCGGGGTTCCACCGGGGCTCGTTGTTGTCCCAGCGGGGCGCTCGGGCGGTGGGCTCGGCCTGCCGGAAGGAGACGGGCGCGGGGGCGATCGGCACGCCCGCCGGGTCCGAGCTGACGTCCACCGGGGCCGGGGCCGCGGGCGCCCTGCGCCGGTCGAAGATCAGGTGGTCGAGGCTGATCCGCCCCGCACCGTTCGCCGCGATCGCGACGCAGACCGCCGCGATCAGCCCGACGAGCTCCCAGCCGTTGTTCTTCACGAACACGCCGTGCTCGGCGTGCACGAAGAACACCGCGCCGAGCATCACGAACGTCATGAGGCCGGAGGCGTAGGGCACGAAGAGCCCGACGGCCAGCAGGATCGACCCCACCAGCTCGACGACCAGCGTGAACGCCGTGGCCGCGATGGCCAACGGGATCCCGAGGTTCTCGAACTGACCGGACGTGGTGGTGAACCCCTTGACACCGAAGGTGTCCCAGACGTGGGCCAGCATCACGAACGCGACCGTGAGGCGGGCCGCCAGGACCAGGACGTCGCGCGCGGGTTCGGGGAGCGAACGGTGGAACATGTCGATCTCTCCTGACTACGGGTCGTCGGCTAACCGCGTTGAGTGATCAAGCTAGACCGCACTGCGGCCGTCGCTAGTCCGAACAGCGGTTGATGCGGTGGTCCGTCGTCCGCACGCGATGAACAGCACGTTCGAACCACTCATCTGTGTAACGAAACCCGAGGCCCCTGGTTACGCACCGTTCGTCTCATCCGACTTCCCGCTGGTCGGCTGTGGACAGCCACCCATCCGGGTGTCCCGCCGATCAGGCGTCAGGAGGGCAGGATCGCCTGCCACCGCTTCGTGGCCGCCCGCCCGGGGGCGATCCAGGCGAGGCCCGAGAGGTCGCCGACGTGCGAGATCCCCTGGAACGCCGCCGCGACGCCGAGCACCGCCAGGCCCGTCTCGAGCATGCCGGGGTTCGGGCTGGGCATGCCGTTCGGCTTGACGAAGGTGACCTTGTGCAGCTTTCCACCGATCCGGGCCTTGAACCCGCCGCCGAACCAGTACCAGGGGTAGCTCACGTCGGTGACCTCGGCGAGCGGCGCCTCGAAGTGGGTGGTCTCGCCGTCGGTGAAGGCGATCATGGGCGGGCGGGACGGCTGCGCAGCGGTGACGAGGTAGCCGGGACGGTTGTGCATCCCGCCGATGATCCAGGCGGGGCTGGCGAGGACGGGGGCGGTGGTGGTCATGGCGGTTCCTTCGCTGTCGTGGGGTGCCCCCAGCAGACCGCCCCGACCCCGGTCGGGGACACCACGGGGGCACCACAGCCGATGTTGGTGGTGGCCACACCCCTGCGAAGATCCCCCCGAGGGGAGCAGAATGTCCGCCGTGACGACTAGCCGGGACATCACCGCGACCCCCCAGTGGACAGCCCTCATCGAGCACCACGCCGCCGTCGGCGAGCAGCACCTGCGCACCCTGTTCGACGCCGACCCCGGCCGCGCCGCGGCGATGACGGCGGTGGGCGCGGACCTCGTCCTCGACTACTCCAAGCACCGGATCACCGCCGAGACGCTGCCGCTGCTCGTCGCGCTGGCCGAGGCCGCCAACCTGCCGGAGCGGATCACGGCGATGTTCTCCGGCGAGCACATCAACACCTCCGAGGACCGCGCCGTCCTGCACACCGCGCTCCGGCTCCCCGCCGACGCCTCGCTGACGGTCGACGGCCAGGACGTCGTCGCCGACGTGCACGCGGTCCTGGCGCGGATGGGCGAGTTCACCGACCGGGTCCGCTCCGGCGAGTGGACGGGGGCGACGGGCGAGCGGATCCGGACCGTCGTCAACATCGGGATCGGCGGCTCGGACCTCGGCCCGGTGATGGCGTACGAGGCGCTGAAGGACTACTCCCAGCGCGACCTCGAGTGCCGGTTCGTCTCCAACATCGACCCGACCGACCTGGCCGAGGCCGTCCGCGACCTCGACCCGGCGACCACGCTGTTCGTCGTCTCCTCCAAGACCTTCACCACGCTGGAGACCCTCACCAACGCACGCAACGCCCGGACCTGGCTGGTCGACGGGCTCGGGGGCGACGAGAAGGCCGTCGCGAAGCACTTCGTGGCGGTGTCCACCAACGCCGAGAAGGTCTCCGAGTTCGGCATCGACGCCGACAACATGTTCGGCTTCTGGGACTGGGTCGGCGGGCGCTACTCCGTGGACTCCGCGATCGGGCTGTCGCTGATGGTCGCCATCGGCAAGGAGGGCTTCGGCGAGTTCCTCGCCGGCATGCACGCGATGGACGAGCACTTCCGCACGGCGCCGCTCGCGCAGAACCTGCCGGTGATCTCCGGGCTGCTCAACGTCTGGTACGCGAACTTCTTCGGCGTCGAGACCCACGCGGTCCTGCCCTACTCCCAGTACCTGCACCGGCTGCCCGCCTACCTGCAGCAGCTGACCATGGAGTCCAACGGCAAGTCCGTGCGCGGCGACGGCACCCCCGTCACCACCGTGACCGGCGAGATCTTCTGGGGCGAGCCGGGGACCAACGGCCAGCACGCCTTCTACCAGCTGCTGCACCAGGGCACCCGGCTCGTGCCCGCGGACTTCATCGGGTTCGCCGTGCCGAACCACGAGCTGCCCGGCGAGGGCGGGGCGGACTCCCACGACCTGTTCATGTCCAACCTGTTCGCGCAGACCGCGGCGCTGGCGTTCGGCAAGACGGCCGAGGAGATCGCCGCGGAGGGCACGCCCGCGGACGTGGTGCCGCACAAGGTCATGCCCGGCAACCGGCCGACGTCCACGATCCTCGCCGCGAAGCTCACCCCGTCGGTGCTGGGCCAGCTCATCGCGTTCTACGAGCACCAGACCTTCGTCGAGGGCACGATCTGGGGCATCGACAGCTTCGACCAGTGGGGCGTGGAGCTGGGCAAGGTGATGGCCAAGCAGTTCGCCCCGGCCCTGTACGAGCCCTCCCCCGACCTCGCGGCGCTGGACCAGTCCACGGCGGGGCTGATCGACCGCTACCGGACCCTGCGCGGCCGCTGACCCTGTCGGACGGGCGGGTTCAGCGGCCGTCGGGCAGGCTGGTGAGGTGCGGCGCTCTCTCCTGCTCACCTCCGGCCTCGCTGTCGTCCTCGTCGCCCTCGCGGCCGCGCTCACCTGGGCGGCGTTCGCCGGGGTGGGCCCGGCCGACTCCGACCGCGCGGCGCTGGTCACCGCGATCGACGACCGCAGCCCCGGGCTGACCGACGCGGCCGTCGTGTTCACGACCATCGGCAGCACCGCCGCGATGGCGGTGCTGGCGGGCGTGGTCGGCGTCGTGCTCTGGGTCCGCGGACGCCGGTCGGACGGCGTGTGGCTGATCGCCACCACGGCCACGGCAAGCGCGGTGTTCACGCTGGTCAAACGGGCCCTCGACCGCCCGCGCCCACCCGAGGCGGTGCGGCTGGTCGAGGTCGGGAACGAGTCGTTGCCGAGCGGACACGCCACGATGTCCGCCGTGGTGATCGGGGCGCTGGTGGTGCTGGCCTGGCCCGCGATGCACGGCGCCACCCGCCGGCTGGTGGTGCTCGCGGCGGTGCTGTGGATCGGCGGCGTCGGCGCCACCCGCATCTACCTGGGCGTCCACTGGTTCTCCGACGTCCTCGCGGGCTGGGCGACGGGCTTCGCCTGGCTCGCGGTCTGCACGGGGGTGCTGCTGTGGTGGCGGTCGCGATC
>Ga0070665_100007308_pt1 | contig 11239 bp, 7 predicted proteins | sample KBSS13metaG_FD_65862 | JGI IMG/M metagenome (GOLD analysis project Ga0070665, IMG submission 65862) | Switchgrass rhizosphere microbial communities from Kellogg Biological Station, Michigan, USA - KBS S1-3 metaG | ecosystem: Host-associated > Plants > Roots > Rhizosphere > Soil ...
GGCGCCTTGCCGCAGTATTCACACTTCAGTGCCATGACTGTTCTACTTCCCATCTAGTTGAAATTGCAGACTGTTAAGTATAGCAGACCAGAAGCTGCCTACCAAGCATCTGGCATTAGGTGGGCGGCCCGGGCGATCTTGGACCTTTTGCCCCACATGTCCATGCCAGGGCAGCGGGTTTAGCCGAAAAGGGGGACTCTCGCTTCCAACAATGTTCCCGGTTCGGCTCTCGCAACGGTCAGATCACCGCCGAATTGGCGAATGCGCTCGCGCATTCCGGCAATCCCCACGCCCAGCTTCTTGCCCTCCAGAATATCTGTCGGCAGGCCTTTGCCGTAGTCCCTCACGCGCACCACGACCGTTTCGCTGTGCTTCTCGATCTCCACGCGTGCGCTGTCGGACTGCGCGTGGCGCACTACGTTCGTTAGTGCTTCCTGAACGACGCGAAAAATCGCCGTTTCGATCTCTCCGCTAAGCCGCGGAAATATCTGCGGCCGGATCGTCAGCGTAATTTCGACGCCGCATCGCTTCTTCACTCCCTCCACGAACCAGTCCAAAGCGGCGCGCAACCCTGTCTCGTCCAGCAGCGGCGGGTGCAAAAGATAGGAAAGGTTACGGACGCTCGACAGGGCGGAGTCGGCGATCTCGATTGCTTCTTCGTTCGGGCTCCGGCTCAGAATCATTTTCAGCAGGCTTAGTTGCTGACCGAGGTCATCGTGCAACTCGCGGGCGATGCGTCGTCGTTCCTGATCCTGCACCTGCAGCACCTCCGCTGACAGCTTCTGCAATTCCAGGGTTCTCAGTTCAATGATTCGCCGTGATTCGTCCAGCTCTGTTACCTTCTTCCGGAGCTCCCGGTTTAGGTTGTTGATGCGTTCGGCGGCGTCGCGCCTCTCCGTCATGTCTTGAGTGATTTTTGCAAAACCCGAAATGTTACCCTGTGAGTCACGTAGAGCTGTGATGATCACTGAGGCCCAGAATGCCGATCCATCCTTGCGAACACGCCAGCCCTCGTCGGCAAAGCGGCCCTCCTTCTCGGCGAGCGTCAACTCCCGCGTAGGCCAACCACTTTGCACGGCTTCCGGCAAATAGAACTTTGAGAAATGCTGACCGACGATCTCTTCTCGGGTGTATCCCTTTAATGCCTGTGCTCCCTGATTCCACGTGAGAACATTACCTTCCGGGCTAAGCACAAAAATCGCGTAGTCCTTCACGCTTTCTACAAGCAGGCGATAAAGTTCGCTCCCTTGTGTGCTCGTCCGGCTTAGGTCAGGAGCGGACATGGCACCCTGCGCGCGTGATGGCTGGAATCGTTCTCTTCATCGTGCTCATTTCGCACTGCACGGCTGTGCTTGCCTGCTTCAGTCGGAATCAGCGTTTCGGCAGCCTAAAGCTCCCGAAGCACTTGTGGTGAGAGTCGGCAAAATCCAACAGCAACCTGTACCACAAACAACCTCTCAGCGCCATACAGTCCCCCGTCTTGGCATGGCTGGAGCCAGGGTCTGCTCTCGTCGCTTGGAAAACCTACCGGTCGCTCGTCGGCGTGAAATGCAAGGTGAAAGAATACGCCAGCAGGCGGATCCGGGCTCGGTAATCTACCGAAAGATGAATGACTTCGCGGTCGCCGGAGCCCGTGCGTCGCACAGTTACTTGCTCCGGTTTTAGCTCAATTTCGTAGTCGTCGGCTCGGCGAACTACCATCGCGCGCAGCTCGGCGTCGTTCCTGACCGGGCTCAAGCCGATCTTCGTTCCTACTTGAGCCGAAAAGTCCTGCAGGTCGTCTTTCAACTCGATGTTTGCAATTTCGCAAGCACCAACTTGCCAGCCCACGTACACGGCCGCCGCAATCGCTACCAGACCAGCTATGACCTTGCGCTTCCCCAGGGACTCTTTCATTTTTTGCGGAACGGTTGCCTAACTTCTGATCTTTTGAAACAGACCGTACAATGCCATTCCGGCCCCGCCGAGAAACAGGATTGGCGTCAGGTAAATATTCACAAATCCTGGGACTTCTACGGGCAGCTTCAACCCGCTGTGCCCACCCGCGAAGTAGTAGATGACTCCCGCCAGCAGCGCCCACAACAATCCTCTTCGGATATTCGCGCTGCCGTCTCCCGAAGCTCCAGGGACGCCGACGCTTACGCTCGGAATCGCTTCACGGCAAAATGGGCAACGCTCCAGATTGGAACTAACCGGCTTACCGCAAAAAGGACAGCTCTTCTTGTCCATAGAAACCAAGCCTCGCCAGGTCGAAATCCGAGGTTACCTACAGCAAATCTTCGCGCGGCCCCTACTGAGATGATAACCGCTCACCTGGTGCGCAATCTGATTTTCATGCCTTATTAACTGTAACTGTAAACCTGCGATTCGCCGCCGCTCCGGTGCATGGCAGGCTATATATACTTTGTGGGAGTGGTTGGTCCACCGACCTCCTAATCTCCGGCGTTTCGCCTTTCAACGACCTTGGCGACCATTTCGAACCAAATCGAACCGCCTTCCGAGGCGCCCGCGGTTAGCCGCCTGCTTGCCGAACCGGTGCAATTTGGGGATTCTCAAGGGCGGAATCGGCTTCCAACTCTCGTCCTCTTGGTAGTTTGGATCTTAAGTATCACCTGGATGGGCTTGTACTGGAACAGGGGATGGGTGGCCCATGATGACGGCATGCTTGCACAAAGCGCTGACCGCGTCTTGCATGGAGAACTGCCTCACCGAGATTTTGACGAAGTCTATACGGGAGGTCTGAACTACCTGCACGCGCTGGGCTTTCGTGCCTTCGGAGAGAACCTGGTATCGATTCGCCGCGTACTTTTTGTCTTTTTTGCGCTTTGGGTGCCTGCGGTGTATTACTGCGCGTTGCGTTTTGCTAGTCCCGTTGCATCCGGGATTTTCGCGCTTCTCGCCGTGGCGTGGAGTGTGCCGAACTATCCGGCCTCAATGCCCTCCTGGTACAACCTGTTTTTCGCCACGTTTGGACTGGCAGCGCTTCTTCGCTACTTGGAGGTCCGCGCCGTCCATTGGCTGTTCGCCGCAGGGATCAGCGCCGGCTGCTCATTCCTGATTAAGGTGTCGGGTCTCTATTTCATAGGCGCGGTACTGCTGTTCTTCCTCTTCCTGGAACAATCGCGTGCCGAACCGCAGACGCCAAGCAATCCATCACCATCCTCCAGGTGGACCCTGTATCGAGCTGCACTCGATATCTGTGTCTTCGCATTCGTCATGGTCCTCATCCTGCTTATCCGCCGGCTCGCGGATTTCTCCGAAGTTTATTTCTTTGTTCTGCCGGGCGCGGCACTGGGCGTCGTATTGCTCGGACGAGCTTCTTCGGGCGGGAGTTTGAGCACCATGGCGAGACTTCGGGCACTACTGGGATTAGCGGTTCCGTTTTTAGCGGGCATCGCAATTCCCGTAGCCGTATTCCTTGCTCCCTACGTTTTCTCGCACTCGCTCGATAAATTCTATCGTGGCGTTTTCATCGTGCCGTTCGTTCGCGTTACGAAGGCATTGTTCCCACCTCCGAGCCCAATTGACTTGGCCGCGGTACTTCCTTTGCTCTCGCTTGTCGCAATAGGTTGGTATTGCCGGTTTCAGAAACCGCTGATTGCCGGTGCCGCCGTTTCAGCGCCACTGGCGGTCGCATTGTTTCTCGCACCTCAGAACGTCACCACCTACCAGCTGGTCTTCAACAGCCTTTATACGCTGATGCCCGTCGCTGTTATTGGTGGCGCAATTGTCCTATCGCGATCGCAACGGACTTGGTGTTTCGGTGAATTTGACCGGGCAAAGCTCTTTCTTGTCCTGAGCGTCGCTGCATTGTGCAGCTTGATCCAGTTCCCTTACTCTTCGCCGACTTACTTCTCCTATGTCTCACCGCTCGTTTTGCTAGCGGTTCTCGCGATTTCTTCGGCTTTCAGTAATTTTCCGAAACTGCCTCAGGCGTTGCTAGCCATCTTCTATCTGCTCTTTATGATGCTTTACGTAACCCCGTCACTTTCTCTGGACAGTATGGCCAAGATTTATATTCTTCCGTATCCCATGGTTAAGCTCGATACGCCCAGGGCAGGCGGCTTAGAGGTCGCGTTCACCGACCAGAGTTTGTACGACAACGTGGTCGAATTCGTTCGCCGGAAATCGAATGGTCAGACGATCTATGCCGGGCCAGACAGCCCGGAGATCTACTTTCTGGTCGGCTCGAAAAACCCAACTCGAATGATCTTTGACTTTCTTGAAGATCCCTCGACTGAGACTTCTCGAGTGCTGTCGGCCATCGATCGATCCAAGATCAACATCGTAGTAATCAATCGAAAGCCCGGAGCTTCCGGCCCGCTTCCCCAGGATTTGACGGCCGAGCTGCGAGAGCGATTTCCGGAATCCAAAAATATCGGCAAGTTTGAGGTGCGGTGGCGGAATTGAGTTTCTGCTCTCGCGTACATACAGGTTTAGCGGTCATGCGACATCGCTTCCATCTCGCGTTCCTTCCTCGGCTCACGTCGCAACCCGGCCAGCGCTCCGGAGTCTTTCGGCACAAAGTACCCCACAACGATACCCATCGCTCCATCCCGCTGTAGCTTGCCAGTAGTGTTGTCGTAGGTCGCTGTTACCGTTAGCGTGTCTCCCGCCTTCAAAGGATATCCGCCCGTCTGCGGATACTTCTGGAAAAACAGTTCGACGGGCATGCTGATCAACTGCCCGCGCTCGTCGGTCTTCGCTTCGAGCGTCGTCACTGGCTCCTTGCTGCGCGAATCCTGCAACACCAGTTCCTTTGCGTAGTCGTGCATGTGTCCACCGACGCCAAGCAGAACTCCGTCGTACTTCACCGGCACCGTCCCGACCTTCTTGCTCGGCCCCGCCGCCAGATCGTATCCAGATTTTCCGCACCCCCCGACGTCTATCCACGCGGGATACAGATTCTTCACAGGAGCCGGTGAAGTGTCCTCCGCGTACGGAATCGCAACTTCCAAGTAGGTCTGTTGGTAGGCGGTTGGCATCGGATTGTGAATCATGGTTTCGATGCGAATCAGGTCGCCCTTCTCCACGCGATAGCCAAAACCGGGCACCGGTGCCCAATCCGTGAGTTCGCCGCCTGCTCCGAAAATGTGTTCGTCCTTGTTCGGGCACAGGAAATCCGAGCGGTTTTCATTCCAGAACGCCGTGTGATGCAGCACCACTCCCGGCACAGCCGCACCGGACGCATCCACCATCTTTGCGTGATACGCCAGCAACCATCCGGCGTTTGCAATTGTCCACGTCAGATCCGGAGGCTGCGGCATCTTCATGTGCGAAGTGTTCGCCGGCAAATTCATCGGTCCGACACGGAGCGTGATGGTGTGTGCCGCAGCGTCTGTTTTCACGGCTAGCTTCACGCCTTTGGCCATTTCATGCTGCATTCCGCCTTGCATAAAGCCACCGTGCTGCATGTGATTCATGTCGTGCGGCTTGGCGGCTGGCTGTTGTTGCGCGGAGACCGAAATCGCGAACAGGGCAGAAGCGACAGCAAGAAGAATTTTCATGGGGCACCTCGGAACGCTGCGGAACCTCACTCTCCATGATACGCCCGCGCAGGACTGGCAGCCGAAATCGCGGCTCTCTTCTACTAAACACCTCGGGTGACGCAAAGTCGCATTGCTATACTAGGCGCGCCACGAAATTGTATTGGATTTCGTCTGAGCAACGTTCAGGTGAGTTGGTGAAACGGTGAATTGGACTCCCGCTGAAAACTTCGCTCGTGCCCTTCGCCGTTCAGGACAAGTCATTCTTTCGTATCTGGTGTTTGTTCCGCTTACCCTCGCGCAGGAAGCGCATCCGCAACCGCCTCCTCCACCTCCAGGCGCGAAAGCCGTGAAGTGCGCCAACCGTGAAATCCCTCAATTCACAGACATCACGGAAAAATCCGGCATCAAGTTCAATCACGTTTCGGCCAGCGACAACCGTTACGTCGTCGAATCCATGAGCGGTGGCGTACTTCTGATTGATTATGACCGCGACGGCTATCCCGATCTATATTTCACTAACGCGCCCACTGTGGACATGGCCATCAAAGGGCAAACCGCACGCGGCGCTCTCTATCACAACAATCACGACGGAACTTTTACCGACGAAACCGAGAAAGCGGGCCTCGTCACACCTTGTTTCGCAATGGGGGGCGCCGTCGGTGATTACAACAATGACGGCTGGCCCGACCTCTACATCACCTGCCTCGGCGGCAACAAACTCTTTCGGAACAACGGCGATGGCACATTCACCGACGTAGCCAAGCAGGCCGGCGTGGGCGATGGACGCTGGTCCACCGGCGCGGCATTTGGCGACTACGACGGCGACGGCTATCTCGACTTGATGGTGACCAACTATGTGGACTTTCACCTGAACGACCTGCCGGCCTTCGGCTCCGCGCCCAACTGCAAATACCGCGGGATTGATGTGCAGTGCGGCCCGCGCGGACTGAAGGGCGCAGGTGACGCGCTCTATCACAATAATGGCGACGGCACTTTCACCGATGTTTCCAAATCTGCCGGCGTGGACGATCCAAACGGCTACTACGGAATGTCCGTAATTTTTTCTGACTTGAACAATACCGGCCGCCCCGACATCTATGTCGCTAATGACTCGACTCCAAAGTTTCTTTACAAGAATTTGGGCAACGGGAGATTTCAGGAGATCGGGCTCGAATCTGGCACGGCGATGAGCGAAGACGGTTCCGAGCAAGCCTCCATGGGGCTAGCTGTAGGCGATTATCTGCACAGCGGGCGACCTTCTCTTTTCGCTACAAATTTTTCCGATGAATACAGCAACCTCTATCGCAACGACGGTGACTGGAGTTTCACCGACGTCTCCTACAAATCCGGCGTCGCCTTGCCGTCGCTTCCATACGTCAAATGGGGAACGGCGTTTTTCGATGCGGACAACGACGGCTGGCTTGATTTGATCGTCGTTGGTGGGCACGTCTATCCGCAGGTGGACAAATTGCCGTCGGGGGCACGCTACAAAGAACCGAAAGTATTAGAGATGAATCAGAAGGACGGCACGTTCTGTGACGCGAGTGAGCAGGCTGGACCAGCACTACGTATTCCACGCGTGTCACGCGGCCTTGCCGTCGGCGATTTGTTCAACGACGGGAACGTGGATGTTGTCGTGGAGGATCTAACTGGCGAGCCGATGATTTTGAAAAATAACGGCGTGCCTGGCCACCATTGGGTCAGCTTCGAATTACAGGGCACGAAAAGCAATCGGCTGGCGATTGGGGCGCGACTGAAGATTGTCGCCGGCGGAGTGACCCAAACTGAAGAAATTCACAGCGGCGGCAGCTATCTTTCGCAAAACGATCTGAGGGTGCATTTCGGCCTGAACACGTCCACGAAAATTGAATCCCTCGAAATCCGCTGGCCTTCTGGAAAACTCGAAACACTAACGAATCTCGATGTCGATAAGTTCTACTCTGTCCTCGAAGGGCAGGGCATCGTTCCAGCTGAAAAAGTTCGGCCGGCCGCTCGCCTGAACTCAACACATTAGAGACTCGCCGGGTTTTTAATCAGCACTTCGCTTGACGCGAGCACCATCATGATCCAGAACATTTCGGCGACGAATAAATGAGTGATCTGCAGCCAAATAGGAGCCAGGAGCAAGACGTTCAGCACGCCCAAGCCGACCTGCGCCAAAATCGTCATGGTGAGCAAGGGAAGGAGCCGGGAAGATTCGTCTCGGTCCTTCGAAAGCTTCTGCGCCATCCACAAGACGTAAGAGAAGGCGACTGCGGCGACAACCGGGTGAAGAAAGCGGAGCCGCAGCAAAACGTGGCTGTTTGACGAAAAGTCCTGTATTAGTCCGCCCCTCAGACTGGCGGCGGGGAAAATTGTGTCGCCCAGGGCCGCCAAAGTACCGGTCATTCCCGTCACCATGACGCAAACCAGCCCGAATAAAATCACAATCCGCTCATGACGCTTGGGCGTCACCACAAAACGGCGCTCTCCTTTCGAAAGCCATTGAGCAGTCAGCACGAGCGCCGCGACAAGCAACAGGGTGTTTCCAAAATGCAGGCAGAGGAAAACGACGCGGCTTGCGGACTGGTCCAGACCGACATATTCGAATAGAACAAGCATTGCTCCAAGAAGCGCTTCGTTGAATAAGAGAATCGCTGCAACAACGCACGAGTATCGAGCCCACGCACCCTTGGCCGTGCGGCGCCAGCACCACACTAGAAGAATCGCCATTAGCACAAGCGAGAGACCGCTGGTCACTCTGTGCGTAAATTCGATAAGGGTTTGAATTTTGGCCGAAGTCGGCAGGATTTCGCCGTTGCAAAGGGGCCAATGACTTCCGCACCCTGCCCCGGAACCTGTGGCGCGCACCAACGCGCCCCACAGAATTACGGCGACGTTGTAAGAAACGACGAACCATGCAAAGCGCGCAAGGCGAGGGTCGGTCTTGCAAAGGCTCGCAGGCGTTGCGTCTTGACGGCCGGAACTACCCTCGATCGATTCCCGCGATGTGCTGGCAATAGTTCGCATGGTCGTCACTCCAAGGATGACACGTTTCCTTACTCAACGCGGCACTCACATGCTAGCCGACCTTCCGTCGGCTGCCGCGGTGATCAAGCTTTATAAGCTCGCGAGACAACTCCAAACCCTCTATCGCTTCCTTCCGCTTTCTTTTATTTCCAATAACTTAGAGCATCTGTTTATCGCTCAAAAGCCAATCCCAACCACCAAAACAGATAGGGGTTTGGCACATTTCTGTTACCGCGAGAGAGTGCGCGTTCGCGCGTATCTATTCCTTGCATCCGACCCCGCGCACAGGCCGAAACCCGCTGGTTTACGCATTAGTTCGCGCTTCAGGAGTCGATCAAGATTCGGCCATGGCCATTCCGAGCTCGCCGCCCGAGGCATTCGGCATCTATCAAGCTCCACGATTGCGTATGCTACGAGCGACGTTTCGGAACCTGCTCGCTCGGCTTAGAACCCGCTCGTCGCCGCTTCGAACGTACTTGTCAAAAGAGACAGTTCCCTCGGCAGGGCGCGGAGGCAAGAATTACCCAAGAAACGTCAGTGGCCTTGAGCGGGGACGCTCACGAGGTTGCCGGAGGCTGCAGCATGCGAATTCGCAGACTTGCGACCCGCACGGTCTGCTGGAGCTTCGTTCTCTCGGTCTCAATCACCTTCCGGGCCGCTACAGCTCAGCAGACACTGCCGGACGCTCCCAAAGCAAAGGTCAATAATTCACAACCAATTGGCACACAACCGACTGGCGCAAAACCAACTAAACCTTCAGAGAATGGTTGGCCACGACCTTTCACCAGCGGCGCCAACACTTTCACTGTTTACCAGCCTCAGGTGGATAAGTGGGATCAAAACCTCGTTGACTTCTACTGCGCCGTCGAATTGAAGACAGGAAAAGAGTCCGCTCCCAAGTACGGAGTCGTTTTCGTTCAGGCGCGGACCGAGGTGGACAAGGTAAACCGATTGGTGACACTCGACCAGGCGAAAATCACGAAGGTCAAATTTCCATCTGCTCCTGACAAAGAGCCCGAGCTAACTGCGCTCCTAGAAAAGAAGCTGCCTGGCGCTACCAAAACCATTGCGCTCGACCGGCTGGAAACGGCACTCGAGGTGGACGGCGACGCCATCAAGACGGTAAACGTAAAAAACGACCCGCCTAAAGTAATCATCACCAAGAAAGCTTCCGTGTTGGTGTTAATTGACGGAAAGCCGCAGATGGGCGATGTGCCTGACACAAAATTGCGCAGCGTAATTAACACCAGGTCGACCATTCTTTACGACGGCGACAAAGAGCTCTACTTCCTGCGAGTGCAAGATTGGTGGATGCAAGCCAAAGAGCTGGAAGGACGCTGGGAGTATGCCAAGAAACTGCCTGAAGCGATGAAGAAAGCCGACGAAATTATTGCCAAGCAAAGCGAAGGACAGAATACCGAGGGAGGTCAGACCCAACCCTCGCTCAAGAAACCCGGAGAGAAGCCGAAGGACGCTGAGATTCCAGTAGTGTACGTCGTCTTCGAACCGACAGAAATGATCGAGACCAAAGGAGATCCAAAATACGATGCAATTCCTGGCACCAACCTTAAATACGCGGCTAATACGAACGGCAATATCTTTCGAATCGAGGACGGCGATTGCTACATCCTCATATCGGGACGCTGGTTCAAAAGCAAAACTCTTGACGGACCTTGGAGCTTCGTAACTGCGGCGGACATGCCTCCGGATTTTGCAAAAATCGCGAAGGATAATCCCAAATCTACAGTGCTGGCCTCAGTTCCGGGAACGCCAGAGGCAAAAGAAGCCTTGATTGCCAATTCGATTCCACAAACGGCAACCATCACCCGCTCGGAGGCAAAGCTCACTGTGCAGTATGACGGCGAACCGATATTCGTTCCGATCGATGGCACAGCGCTGAGCTATGCCAAAAATACCAGCGCCTCTGTTATCAAAGTATCCGACAGCGACTACTATTGTGTGGAAGCAGGAGTTTGGTTCAAAGCGGCGACGCCACAGGGTCCGTGGGGCGTCGCTGACTCCGTGCCGACACAAATCTATGATATCCAGTCCAGTTCTCCGCTCTACAACGTGACTTACGTCAAAGTCTACGACTCGACGCCCGAGGTCGTGCACGTCGGTTACACACCCGGATACTACGGCACGGTAGTTTCAGCCAGCACTATGACGGTCGTGTACGGTACCGGTTGGTACTATCCGCCGTATATCAGTCCGATAGCCTGGTACGGCTGGCCGTATACCTACGGTGTCGGCGCGGGTTTTACCTACAGTTCTTCTACCGGTTGGAGCGTTGGCTTCGGCTATGGGTATGGTTACTATCCCTATTACTACCCGTGGTGGGGACCAATGGGTTATTACGGATGCTGCTGGTACCCGTACTACGGATGGGGCGCGTGGGGCGGCGCAGCTGTCGCCAATGTATACGGAGTTTGGGGCAACACCGCGTATTCACGGACCGGCGCGGCGTGGGCAAATCCTTACACGGGCAACTACGGCGCCGCGACGCGAGGCGCCTATTACAATACTCAGACTGGCAGAAGCACCATTGCTGGCCGCGGCTACAACACGAATATCTACAGCGGAAACACTTACGGATATCGCGGCGGTGCCACGTACAACCCAAACACAGGGATCGTCGCTGGTGGCGGAGCCGGCTACGTCGGTAACATCTACACCGGCCAAGGCGCGGTCGGGCGTGGCGGATTTGCTTACAACACCAACACGAACGCCGGCGTGGCAAT
>Ga0070665_100007309_pt1 | contig 11239 bp, 12 predicted proteins | sample KBSS13metaG_FD_65862 | JGI IMG/M metagenome (GOLD analysis project Ga0070665, IMG submission 65862) | Switchgrass rhizosphere microbial communities from Kellogg Biological Station, Michigan, USA - KBS S1-3 metaG | ecosystem: Host-associated > Plants > Roots > Rhizosphere > Soil ...
GCGATGGTGTCTTCACCGTCGTATGACCCGAATCTGCTTGCTACGCACGATATCCAGGCCCAGTCCTCCGCGTGGCAGCAACTGCGCGACAACCCCGATTCGCCGCTGCTGAATCGGGCGATCTCAGAGACCTACCCCCCAGGGTCCACTTTCAAGGTGATCACCACGGCGGCCGCGCTGCAGCATGGCGCCACCGAGAACACCCAATTGACTGCCGCGTCGCGAATCCCGTTGCCGGACAGCACCGCAACGCTGGAGAACTACGGCGGCGCGGCGTGTGGCGCGGGCCCGACCGCGTCTCTGCACGATGCGTTCGCCAAGTCCTGCAACACCGCATTCGTTCAGCTCGGCCTCAACACGGGCGCCGACGCGCTGCGCTCGACCGCGATGTCATTCGGCCTCGATACCCCTCCCCCGACGATTCCGCTTCAGGTGTCCGAATCGACCGTCGGCCCGATCAGCGACGCCGCCGCGCTGGGCATGTCGAGCATCGGGCAGAAAGATGTGGCTCTGACTCCGCTGCAGAACGCGCTGGTGGCTGCAACCATCGCGAATAAAGGGGTGACCATGCGCCCTTATCTAGTCGATAGTCTGAAGGGACCCGACCTCGCGAACATCAGCACGACGGCTCCCCGCGAGGAGCGCCGGGCGGTGTCCGAGCAGGTCGCGAATACACTTACGGATTTGATGGTCGCCGCCGAGCAGGTGACGCAGCAGAAGGGAGCCATCGCCGGCGTGCAGATCGCATCCAAGACCGGCACGGCGGAGCACGGTACCGATCCGCGCAACACTCCGCCGCACGCCTGGTACATCGCCTTCGCGCCTGCATCGGCACCCAAGGTTGCGGTGGCCGTTGTGGTCGAGAACGGCGGCGACCGGTTGAACGCCACCGGAGGCGCCGTCGCCGCCCCGATCGGACGGGCCACCATCGCAGCGGCCCTGCGGGAGGGCTCATGAGTCCCCGCGTTGGAGTGACGCTGTCCGGTCGCTACCGGCTGCAACGGCTGATCGCCACCGGCGGCATGGGCCAGGTGTGGGAGGGCATCGACTCACGGTTGGGCCGCCGCGTCGCGGTCAAGGTGCTCAAGGCGGAATACTCCACCGACGCGGAGTTCGTCGAACGGTTCCGCGCCGAGGCCCGCACCGTCGCCATGCTCAATCACCCCGGCATCGCCAGCGTGTACGACTACGGCGAGACCGACATGGATGGCGAGGGCCGCACCGCGTACCTGGTGATGGAGCTGGTCAACGGCGAACCGCTGAACTCGGTGCTCAAGCGCACCGGCAGGCTGTCGCTGCGGCACGCGCTCGACATGCTCGAGCAGACCGGCCGCGCTCTGCAGGTCGCGCACACCGCGGGCCTGGTGCACCGCGACGTCAAGCCGGGCAACATCCTGATCACGCCGACGGGCCAGGTGAAGCTCACCGACTTCGGCATCGCCAAGGCCGTCGACGCCGCTCCGGTGACCCAGACCGGCATGGTGATGGGCACCGCCCAGTACATCGCACCCGAGCAGGCTTTGGGCCACGACGCGACCGCGGCCAGCGACGTCTACTCGCTGGGAGTTGTTGGCTACGAATCGGTTTCAGGCAAACGGCCGTTCACCGGCGACGGTGCGTTGACGGTGGCGATGAAGCACATCAAGGAGACGCCGCCGCCGCTGCCCGCCGACCTGCCACCCAACGTCCGCGAGCTGATCGAGATCACACTGGTGAAGAACCCCGGCATGCGGTACCGCTCCGGCGGCCCGTTCGCCGACGCGGTCGCCGCGGTGCGGTCCGGTCGTCGGCCGCCGAGACCGAACCAGGCGCCGTCGATCGGCAGGGCAGCACCCGCCGCGGTGCCGTCGGCCGCACAGGCCAGGGCGGCCGCTGACATGACCGGAAGAGCGCCGGCGACCACCGCGCGACCGCGGCCCGCGACGGGCAGTCACCGCAGCACTCCCCCGCCACGACGCACGTTCTCGTCCGGTCAGCGCGCGCTGCTGTGGGCTGCCGGTGTGCTGGGCGCGCTGGCGATCGTGATCGCGATCCTGATCGTGCTGAACGCGCAGGACAAGAAGGACCAGAAGACACCGCCTCCGACGGTGACGAATACGATCACCGAGACAACCCCGTTCCAGTCGCCGACGGCGATGCCCAGTTGGACCGAAGGGGGCATCTTCGGCCATGGTGGAGTGGAAAACCGGGTAACCCGACTCGACGCGAGTGCGTCCCCTGCAAAGGTGCAGGTCACGTCCTCGGGCCCAGAACAGACATGGCAATGACCACCCCGCAACACCTGTCCGACCGCTACGAAGTCGGCGAGATCCTCGGATTTGGCGGCATGTCCGAGGTCCATTTGGCGCGCGATCTGCGGCTGCACCGCGACGTGGCCATCAAGGTGCTGCGCGCAGACCTGGCTCGCGACCCCAGCTTCTATCTCCGGTTCCGCCGCGAGGCGCAGAACGCCGCCGCGCTGAACCATCCGGCGATCGTCGCGGTGTACGACACCGGCGAGGCCGAGACCGCGACCGGGCCGCTGCCGTACATCGTGATGGAGTACGTCGACGGGGTCACGCTGCGCGACATCGTGCACACCGAGGGCCCGATGCCGCCCAAGCGCGCGATCGAGGTGATCGCCGACGCATGCCAGGCGCTGAACTTCAGCCACCAGCACGGCATCATCCACCGCGACGTCAAGCCGGCGAACATCATGATCAGTAAGGCCGGCGCGGTGAAGGTGATGGACTTCGGCATCGCTCGCGCGCTTGCCGATGCCAACAGCGTCACCCAGACCGCCGCGGTGATCGGCACGGCGCAGTACCTGTCGCCCGAGCAGGCCCGCGGGGAGAAGGTCGACGCCCGCTCCGACGTGTACTCGCTGGGCTGCGTGCTCTACGAAATCCTCACGGGGGAGCCACCTTTCGTCGGTGACTCGCCTGTCGCAGTGGCCTATCAGCATGTGCGCGAGGATCCGGTGCCGCCGTCTCAGCGGCACGACGGCATCGCCCCGGAACTCGACGCCGTCGTGCTCAAGGCGCTCGCCAAGAACCCGGACAACCGCTACCAGTCCGCCGCCGAGATGCGCACGGATCTGGTTCGGGTGCACAGCGGAGAGGCGCCGGAGGCGCCGAAGGTGTTGACAGACGCGGAACGGACCTCCTTCCTGTCGGCGCCGACGTCGGAGCACCGAACGGACCGCATCGATCAGGTCGGCCGCACTGAGCACCGCTTCGAGGAAAAAGACGAGCGCAGCGGATCGGTGGGTCGTTGGCTCATCGCGGTGGCGGTGCTGGCGGTGCTCACCGTCGTTGTGACGGTTGCCATCAACATGTTCGGCGGCAGCACGCGCGATGTTCAGGTACCCGACGTGACAGGTAAGACGAAGGACGACGCGGTCGCGATATTGCAGAACGCCGGCTTCAAGACACGCGACCAGCAGCAGTCGGATTCGACCATCCCGCCGAACAAGGTCATCGGTACCGATCCTGCCGCGGGCACCTCAGTGGGTGCCGGCGACGAGGTGCTGATCAAGGTTTCGAGCGGTCCCGAGCAGCGCGAGGTCGTGGACTGCAAGGGCCTTACGTATTCCGATTGCGTCCAGAAGCTCACCGCGGCCGGTTTCGGAAAGTTCACGCCCCAAAAGGCCGAGTCGACTCCCGAGCAGAAGGACAGGGTGCTTGCCACCATCCCTCCGGCGAATCAAACCGCGGCAATCACGAACCCGATCACCATCGTGGTTGGCGAGGGGCCGAGAAGTCGTCCGGTTCCCGACGTGCAGGGCCAGACGGAGGCCTCGGCGAAGCAGGTGCTGGCAGCGGCCGGTTTCCTGAACACGCCGACAGTTCTGGTCGACAGCCCCGAACCCTGCGGTCAGGTGATAGGCACACTGCCGCCGGCTACAGGGGGCCCCGTTGCTCCGGATACTTTGATCCAGGTTCAGGTTTCGAAATGCAACCAATTCGTCATGCCAGACGTGCGCGGCGGGTTCTGGACCGACGTGGAGCCGAATCTGCGCGCTGGCTACGGCTGGACGGGGCAGTTGATCCGAGCGCCCGATGTGCAGAACAGCGGCCAGCGGAGCAATGCGGTGGTGACGCAGAGCCCGCAGGCGGGCACACCGATCAACAAGGATGCGCCGATTACGCTGGCGTTCGCGTCGTAGCGGCCGCCACGGCGTTGGCCACGTCGTCCTCGAGCTGACGCACGAGGTTTTCGTCGGGCGCTGCGCCGCAGTAGCCGAGCCAATTGGCGAGCATCCGATGGCCGCCCTGGGTGAGGATCGACTCCGGGTGGAACTGCACGCCGTGGATCGGGAGCTCGACGTGACGCACGCCCATGATGACGCCGCCCTCGGTGCGCGCGATCACCTCGAGTTCGGCGGGCACGGTGTCGGGCAGGATGGTCAGCGAGTGGTAGCGCGTCGCGGTGAACGGATCCGGAAGGCCTTGCAGCACACCGGCATTCGAGTGAAACACGGTGCTGGTCTTGCCGTGCAGCAGCTCGGGTGCGCGGTCGACGGTGCCGCCGAACGCCACCCCGATGGCCTGGTGTCCGAGGCAGACGCCGAGCAGCGGGGTCTTCGCGTCGGCGCACGCTTTCACCAGAGGAATGGAGGCGCCTGCGCGTTCCGGAGTGCCGGGGCCGGGGGACAGGAGCACGCCGTCGAACTGGTTGGAGACGGCGTCCGGTGCAGCCAGGCGGTCGTCGTCGTTACGCCAGACATGTGCGTGCACACCGAGCTGGCCCAGATACTGCACCAGGTTGAACACGAAGCTGTCGTAGTTGTCGACGACCAAGACCTGCATCAGCCCAGGTTACTGGTTGCGATTTCGGCGTGATGCGTCACGGCAGGCGTTACCAGACACGCCCGAATCGCTCAATATCCGAGCGGGCCTGCCGGCTTCGCGTACTTCATCCGCACCGGTTCGGTGTGCCCGACCAATTGGACCGCGGCACGGGGTTCTTCTGTGTAACCCAGCCCGAACCGCACCACATATTGCTTGTACAACGTCACGAACGGAGACCCCGCCAGCGCGGCCTGCATGGCGGGCGCATCGCCGATCGCGGTGATCACGTACGGCGGGCTGTACGTCCGCCCGTTCAGCAGAAGTGTGTTGCCGACACATCGGGGTGCCGACGTCGCGATGATCCGCTGATCCTGCATCTGGATGCCTTCGGCACCCGCGCTCCACAACGCGTTGAGGACCGCCTGGATGTCCTGCTGGTGCACCACCAGATCGTCGGGGGAGGCGTCCCGCGGGAAGCGGCCCTCCGCGTCGCGCTGCGCGTCGTTGAGCGTGACGACAAGGCCGGGCCCGCGCATCGGGTCCAGCCCCGCGTCGACGGCCAGCGTGTCCGAACGATGGGTGATCGCGGCCAGCGCTGCATCTGCGCCGGGCGACCCGCCGTGATGGTTGTCGATCGTCGACACCAGCGTGTCCCGCTGAGCCGTGAGCCTGTCTACCGACTGCTGCGCTTCACGGACCAGGTCGACCAGCCGTGGCGCGTCACTACGCCGGATCTCGCTGCCGCCGGAAACGCCGTGAGTAGCCGCCAATAGCAGCCCCGCCAACAGGCACACCACCGGCACCCCGAACCGCCAGGGGGAACGGCGATGAGCGCCTGCGCGAAGAGCAGAACGCTCGGACGGCTTGTCCATCGGCTCCTCTCCAGGAATTCTTGGCTGGGGTGCACCTGCGTTAGGCTCGTGATTACATCGTCGCACCGTGTGACGCAGAGTGTCCGCGAAGGTACCAATGCCCAAGTCCAAAGTTCGCAAGAAGAACGACTTCACCATCAACCCGGTGAGCCGGACGCCGGTCAAGGTCAAGACCGGGCCGTCGAGCGTCTGGTTCGTGGTTTTGTTCTGCAGCTTGATGCTGATCGGCTTGGCCTGGCTCCTGGTGTTCCAGCTCGCGTCCAGCCACATCCAGTTCCTTGCTGATCTGGGTCCGTGGAACTACGCGATCGCCTTTGCTTTCATGATCACCGGCTTGTTGCTCACGATGCGCTGGCGTTAGCCGTACCGACCATTGGTATGAATTCATCTTGGACTCCACGCGTTACCCGTTTAGCAACCTCGCGGTCATCAGATCACACTGATGTGATTCATCCCCATTGGGGATAGCACTTGTGGATAACCTCATTAGCAACGGTAAAAGGGTGTTAAGTACCCATGCAGCAAACTGAGTGGAGCCCACCCACGCTCGGAATCGCAGCCTGCGGCATAGCGGGAGTTATCTTGGCTATCGCCGCTGTGACCCTGGTCACAGAAGCTCCCGGGCGCATTCTGCTGGGGATTGCCGCACTGTGCTTGCTTTTGTTTGCAAGCCTGTCTTGGCGCGCTCGGCCAAAACTGGCAATCAGTGACGACGGTCTAGTTACCCGGGGTTGGTCGCGCACGAAGCTGCTGCGGCGCCCCGACATCAAGCTCGTCCGAATCACCGAGTTCCGTCGCCTGGCCCGCAAGGTGCGGCTGCTCGAGATCGACACGAACGATGACCAGCTGCTGGTCTTCACCCGATGGGATCTGGGCACCGACCCGTTGAACGTCCTCGACGCGCTGACTGACGCCGGTTACGCCGGCACGCGCTGAGTGCCCAGCGCGATCAGGAAACCGTGCTCGGCTGGTGTCTACGACACCGTGCTCGACGGGTGTCTACGACACCGTGATCGACTCGATCACGACCGGATCGGTCGGCCGGTCGCTGCGGTCGGTTGCCGTCGTGGCGATGGCATCGACAACCTTCTGCGACTCCGGGTCGACGACCTCGCCGAAGATCGTGTGCCGCCGGTTCAGGTGCGGCGTCTGGCCGACCGTGATGAAGAACTGTGAGCCGTTGGTGCCCGGCCCGGCGTTGGCCATGGCCAGCAGGTACGGCTTGTCGAACTGCAGCTCGGGGTGGAACTCGTCGGCGAACTGGTATCCGGGTCCGCCACGGCCGGTGCCGGTCGGGTCACCACCCTGAATCATGAATCCCTCGATCACGCGGTGGAAGACCGCGCCGTCGTAGAACGGTCCCGACGAGCTGCCCGAGGCGTTCTCCGTGCTGTAGTCCTTGGTGCCCTGCGCCAAACCGACGAAGTTCGCAACGGTCTTGGGGGCGTGGTTTCCGAACAGTGCGATCTTGATGTCACCGCGGTTGGTGTGCAGGGTCGCGGTCGCTGTCTGAATGGGGCTCGTCACGGGATGCCAGTGTGCCACCTGCCGTCTAACGGCCGACGCGGGGTGGCACTTGGTGGCAGGCTGGATGGCGATTGCCGATCACGCCGCGAAAGAGGTGGACATGAGCTCAAAGACGGACGTCCGGTTGACCCCGAGCCAGCGGCTGGGCCGCGGCTTGAAGTATTCCGCGGTTGGGCCGGTCGACGTCACACGCGGAACGGTCGGACTCGGCCTGCAGGGCGCGCAGTCGGCGGCCGGCCGCATTCGGCGCAGCATCGAAAAGAGCCAGCTGGCCAAGGATCTCGGGGATGCGCAGGAAACCATCGCGGCCGAACTCGCCGCCGCGCAAGAGGTCATCGCCAGCCTGCCCGCCGTCATCGCCGATGCGCGTAAACCCAGGCGCAAGCGTCGTCCCCTGCTGTTGGTCGCGGTCGGCGCCGCGGTGTTGGCCGGGGGAGCGGTGGCATTCTCGATCGTGCGGCGCTCGATGCAGCCCGAACCGTCGCCGCTGCCGCCCAGCGTCGACGTGTCTCCTAAACCGTAGTTTGCTTTAGCCCGTCGCTATGGCCGTCTCCGTGTTTGATCTGTTCTCGATCGGTATCGGGCCGTCCAGCTCGCATACCGTCGGGCCGATGCGCGCCGCAGGCCGGTTCGCGCGTCATCTCGCCGACGACGGGCTGCTGGCCAACGTGGCGCGGGTACGCATCGAGCTCTACGGCTCACTGGGGGCCACCGGCGCGGGACACGGCACACCTGGCGCCGTGGTGCTGGGGCTGGAGGGCTGCGAGCCCGAGACGGTCGATCCGGTTGTCGCCCGGGGCAGGGTGGAAGAGGTCAACACGGCCGGCAAGCTGCAACTGGCCGGCTCACACACGATCCAGTTCGACCACAGCGCAGATACTGTTTTGTCGTTGCGCGCCATGGCCTTTCACAGCAACGGCATGGTGTTCACGGCCTTCGACAGCGACGGCAATGAGCTGAGCAGGCGGGTGTACTATTCAGTTGGCGGCGGCTTCGTCGTCGACGAACAGGAAGCCGAGTCGGGACCCCACGAGGACACCGTCGTCCCGCACCCGTTCAACACGGCCGAAGAACTCGTGCGGCTGGCCACGTCGAATAGCAGCACCATCGCGGAGTTGATGGCGGACAACGAGGCCGCGCTGGGCCGCCAGCCCGACCTGCGTGCCGGGCTGCTGCGCATCTGGGCGGCGATGCGCCAATGCGTCGAGGCCGGGCTGGCGGCGACGGGCACGCTACCGGGCAAGCTCCGCGTCAAACGCCGCGCACGGTCGCTGGCCGAGTCGCTGGATCCCGACGACCCGTTGTACGCGATGGACTGGTTGACGGTCTACGCGCTGGCGGTGAACGAGGAGAACGCGGGCGGCGGCCGCGTGGTGACCGCACCGACAAACGGTGCAGCCGGCGTGATTCCCGCTGTGCTGCACTACTATTCGCGGTTCGTTCCGGGTGCCACCGACGACGGCATCGTCGAGTTCCTGCTGACGGCGGCGGCGATCGGTCAACTGTTCAAAGCGAACGCGTCGATCTCCGGCGCAGAGGTGGGCTGTCAGGGCGAGGTCGGATCGGCCTGCTCGATGGCGGCGGCCGGGCTGGCGGCCGTGATGGGCGGCACGCCGGCTCAGGTGGAGAACGCCGCCGAGATCGGCATCGAACACAACCTGGGGTTGACCTGCGATCCGGTCGGCGGTCTGGTGCAGATTCCGTGCATCGAGCGCAATGCGGTCGCGTCGGTGAAGGCGATCACCGCGGCGCGAATGGCGTTGCACGGGGACGGAACTCATCACGTCAGCCTCGACACCGCGATCAAGACGATGCGCGATACCGGCGCCGACATGAAGGACAAGTACAAGGAGACGTCGAAGGGCGGCTTGGCCCTGAACGTGGTGGAGTGCTAGCCCGGTTTTCAGGCCTCGGTGTGGGGGTATTCGGTCGTCACCCGCCAATTGGCTATCCAGGAGGGCGCTATGACGGATATCGCCGGCTCGCTTCAGTCGCTGATTTGGCTGCTGATCGTCATCGTCATCGTCGCTGTCGTCGTGTGGGCGGTCCGAATGGCGCTCGCACCCAGAGAACCGCGGCCCTACGCGGAGCCGCCCGTCGTGCGGCAGCCGCCCGCCACGAGTGGGTTGGCACCAGGGTGGTACCCGGACCAAAACGACCCCGATTCGATGCGCTACTTCGACGGTAGGGTGTGGACGGCTCAAACGGAGCCGCGCCGCTGAGCACAATGCACACAAGCTGATAATCGCTCGTTGCGCGGCTTGTGCGCACAACCGTGCCAGCACCTACCTCGGCCACATACGTTCGGCCACAAGCAAGTTCACCCCGAACTGCTTGTCACCTGAAAGGCCGAACCATGAAGATCCGCACCATGATTGCCCCGCTCTTACTCGCAGCGGGAGGCGCCGCCGCGATCGCGATCGCACCGCTCGCCCAGGCCGACGCCACGCCACCGCCGTGCAGTTTCACCGGTAGCGCGAGCGTCTGTCAGACAGACGGCAACGCGCAGGTAAGCGCGCTGCAGCCGACGATCCAATTCCAGCCGCAATACCCGTTCTACGGCGACGGCGCGTTGGTGTTCCATCACCGCGGCCGTCACTGACCGTAGGTGTAACGCAGGTTGGCATTGATGAGTTCGTTCACGCGCTTGCGCATGTGCCCGGTCAGCGCGGGATCGGGGACGGGCGCGTCGACGTAGAGGGTCCAACGCAGATCGGTGCCGCCATCGGTGTCCGCCAGGTCGAACTGCAGGCGGGCATCGGGCCGCTTGAGCCACAACGTTGACCAGACCACCCGGTCGAATTCATGCGAGTCGAGGACGAGAGGCTCGACTTCGTCGTCCAGGAGTTGCAGCCACGGCCGCGCCGCTTGCCGGTGCGGGTCACAGAGGTCCTCGAACACGAAGCGCGGCGGCGCGGGCTGGTTACGTCGTCGCGAACCGATCGCTTCCATATGTTTTCCGTATGTTGTGGAGCCTAGGAGAATCGAACTCCTGACATCTACCTTGCAAAGGTAGCGCTCTACCAACTGAGCTAAGGCCCCTGATTCGGTCAGGCCGGCGTGTCCGCTGCCGCATGCCACACCTCGACGCCGTGCCGTGACCGCCACACGATCACCGCGACAGCGACAGCGGCGAGCACGAACACCAGCCTCAAGGTATTGCACCTTTCCGTGGGGCTAGGAGGACTCGAACCTCCGACCTCTTCGTTATCAGCGAAGCGCTCTAACCGCCTGAGCTATAGCCCCGAAATCCGCACGGCCGAGCGACGAGATTACCGCAACGGTAGGCCGCCGCCCAAACCCGATCCCCTAGTCGCTGCGCTCCTGCCCGCCGGACTTCAGTCTCTATCGGCCAGCGTGACCTCTACGCCACCGACAAGATCGGTGGTCAGGTTGTAGATGAACGCCCCTGCGGTCGCCATCGCGGTCAGCAGCACGATGTTCACCAGTCCGATCAAAGCAGCGCCGCCGAAGATCGTTCCGCTTGACACCAACTCGCCGCCGGTGCTGCCGCCGGTGCTGGTCAGCAGGTCGCCGACGTTGCTGTTCAGCTTGCTCCACACGCCCATGCCGCCGAGCACCAGGTACAGGAACGCGACCGCGATCATCCACACGAAGAACAATGCGACCGACAACACGAGCGACACCTTCAGCGTGCTCCACGGGTCGACCCGCCGGATCTGCATGCTGGCCCGCACCGGGCCCTTGTGCCGGGTGCCGACCTGCAAGCGGCTGCCGGCCGAGCTCCGGCTGGCCGGTTCCGACGACGGGCGTTGTTCCGGCGCAGGCTTGCGCGGCTGCGGCGAGCGCGGCATCGGTGCCGAGAGGTCGGGCAGCTCGCTGGCGTAGGCCTCGGGTCGCACGGTCTCGGTGCGCTCGGCCCGTGGCGGACCGTCCTGGTCGTGCACCGGCGCCGGGGTCGGTGCGCCCGATCCGCCGATGAAGCGGTTGAGCCGGGCATCTACCGGCGAGCCACCGGGCTCCGGGGACTGCCGTTGTGGCTGGCGTCCCGCGCGTGCGGCCGGGCCGCGCTGCCACGGCGGGACGTCGCCGCCCCGTGCCGCCGAG
>Ga0070665_100007316_pt1 | contig 11231 bp, 10 predicted proteins | sample KBSS13metaG_FD_65862 | JGI IMG/M metagenome (GOLD analysis project Ga0070665, IMG submission 65862) | Switchgrass rhizosphere microbial communities from Kellogg Biological Station, Michigan, USA - KBS S1-3 metaG | ecosystem: Host-associated > Plants > Roots > Rhizosphere > Soil ...
AGGGCTTAGGGCTTAGGGCTTGGGGACCAAGCATATCCCGTGGCGCAGGGTTTGATCCCGCGCGTGGGACAGGCTGATTCTCTCGTGGCGCAGGGCTTCAGCCCTGCGATTCAGATCTCTACGTCCGCTCCAGCCGGTGGGCCAGCACGGCGAGCCTGCGCGCGATGACGTCGATCTCGAACGCGCTGGACGGACGCAAATAGAACGCGTCCAGGTCGCGATCGATCAGGCCGCGCAGCGAGAACATCTCGCGGACCTTGCGCACCTGCGGACCGAACTGCGCTTCGAACAGCACGGATGTGTCCTGCTCGTAGCGAAGCACCGCTTCTTCGTCGTGCTCCCACGTCAACGGCTTCGGCGGCGGCGGCGCGGTGCTGGCGCGGTCGCGCAGGAAGTGACCGATATCGCCTGAGAGCTCGACGGCACTGAGCTCGAGATTCGTCTTCTGCTGGTCGACGAGATAGTTGAAATATTTTTCGTGGACCCACTGCCGCCCGCTGTACCAGGCGATGCCGGTCGCCAGCAGCACCACGACGGCCGCGAGCCTTCCGGGACGATCCAACTCTCCGTGCGAAGCGACGAGCGTGGTCAGCACGGTTGCGACGATCAGAATCGCCGCGAGCGTCGAGTAGCGATCGGCGATCGCTCCGGCGGGCGGTGTCATTCTATCGGCGACCACGGTCACCATCACGAGGCCCCCGATCGCCGCTCCTACCGCGGCTCGTCCAATCGCGTCGATTGAGGTTCGCGCCACCGGACCATCGTGCCACGATGTCATTTTCTTTTCATCAATCCCGCGCCGTTCTGTCACCGACGAGTGGTCTCATGAGACGTGACCAGGAACGTTGTCCTCACACGACTGATGTCGCCGTTTGTCATGAGCTGCGTCGACTCTTTTCGCGATGCTTATGCGCGCACCGGGATGAACCTCGTCCAATCGATCGTCGTGGTTGCGGTTGGAGCGGTGCGGTGGGGAGGAAGGAAACTCGGAGAGGATCGACGGAAGCGGACTGAGAAAGGAAAGAACGCTCCCTCTATCAGCAAAGAACACTCTGGAGTCGGTGACGAACACTCCGTGTCGTCGGTAGTGTCCGGCTTCAGCCGGACTTCACGCTGCCTTCATTGAGGTGAGCTTCGCGGGCGACGGACTTCGGCAGCCGAAGCCCGACGCCCGATATCTCTAAATACGCGTCGCTACTTGGGCTGCTTCTGGTAGACCCCGATCGTCTCGGCCATGGCGAGCGGCTTGTGTTCCGCCAGGGCCTTTTCGATGTCGGCGCGGGTGGCGCCCTGCGCCAGGCCGAGCTTCTCGACGTCGAGCGCATACAGCTTGAAGTGATAGTGGTGCGCGCCGGTCGGAGGGCACGGGCCCATGTAGCCGGGGCGGCGCATCCCCATGTTTCCGGAGGTGCCGACCGAGCCGACCGTGAAACCCTCCGGCAGCGACGTCGTCGAGGCCGGAATGTCGAACAACACCCAGTGTACGAACCCGCCCGGCATCTGCGTGACGTCGGGGTCGTCCATGATCAGCGCGAACGACTTGGTGCCGGCCGGCGCGTCCTTCCACGAGAGCGCCGGCGACGGACTGGTCTGGCCGGCGTCGCAGGTGAACTTCGGCGGGATGTTGCCGCCGTCGGTGAACGCGGGGCTCGAGATGGTGAACGCCGCGGCGAGAAACACTCCAATCATCCTCATCCTCCACGCGAACCACGAACGTCGAACCACGAACGACGACGTTCAACTAACCGTTATTCCGACTGAAGCGCGCGCGTCGGATCGATGGCTGCCGCCCGGCGCGCCGGCACGATGCTCGCGAGCATCGCGACGCCGATGAGTGTGGCGAGGACGGCCGCGATCGTCAAGGGGTCTGTCGGACTGACGCCAAACAGCTGGCTGGACAACACACGGCTGGCGCCGAGCGCGACCGCGACGCCGAGGACTGCGCCGGCCGCGACCGGACGCAGCGCCTGACCCAGCACCAGCCTCACGACACTCGAGGCTGTCGCGCCGAGCGCCATGCGTACACCGATTTCCTGCGTCCGCTGGCTGACGAAATACGCGATGACGCCGTAGATCCCGCTGGCGGCGAGCGCGAGGCCAATCGCGCCGAGCAGCGTGAGCAGCAGCGTGTTGAAACGCGACGTCGCCAGCGAGCGTGCAAGCCGTTCGTCCATGGTCTTCACATCGAAGAGCGGGAGATCGCGATCGATCCGCGCGACCGCGGCGTTCAGCGGCTGGACGAGCGCCGATGGATTTCCCGTGGTCCGCACGAGCACGTACATCGTCCGGTTCCAGTTCCAGGCGACATCGGGAACCTGCGCAATCGGCAGATAGAACTCGGGGCGGGGCGCGATGGCCGGCCCGCGCGATCGGATATCGGCCGCCACGCCGATGATCGTCTTGAACCCTCCCGGTCCCGGCTCGCAACAGCTGATCCGCTTGCCGATCGGATCCTGGCCGGGGAAGGCTACGGCCGCCAGCCGCGCGCTGACAATCATCACGCGCTGGCCGCCGGCGCGATCGTCTTCGTTGAAGTTGCGTCCCCTGACGATCCGCACGCCCATCGTTTCGAAGAAGCTGGGCGTAATCACCCGCAGCGTACTGTTGATGAAGTTGGCCGCCACAGGCTCGCGGCCTTCCGGGACCAGGCCATTGGTGCCGCCGCCACCGCCCATGGCGGCGTAGGACGAGATCGCCGCGGATGCCACACCGGGAACGGCCGCCGCGGCCTCGTCGATCCTTCTCAGGGTTTCGACGATGTGCGCCGGTTCCGTGAAGCTGGTGGTCGGCAGTGTCAGGCGCGCGCTGAGCACCCCCTGTGGTTCGAAGCCTGTATCCGTCCGCTGGAGCGCAATGGCGCTGCGGATCAAGAGGCCCGCACCGACGAGCAGCAGCAGCGACAGCGCCACTTCCGCAACGATGAGCGTGCCGCGCAGTCGATCGCGCAGCCCGCCGGTCGACCCGCGCCCGCCGTCGCGCAAGCCGCTGTGCAGATCGCGCCGCGAGGCGCGGAGCGCCGGCGCGAGTCCGCACAGGATGCTGCTTGCCAGTGCGATCGCCATCGCGAACCCGAGCGCGATCGGATCGATGTGCGCCTGCTCCAGGCGAGGCACATTGCTGGGACTCCACGCCATCAGCCCCGTGAGGAACTCGCGCGCTAACACGAGGCCGGCGACTGCAGCAGCCAGAGCGAGCACGACGCTTTCCGTGAGCAGCTGGCGGACGATGCGCCCGCGGCCCGCACCGAGAGCGGTACGCACCGCGATCTCACGCGCGCGCACCGCCCCGCGTGCCAGCAGCAGGTTGGCCACGTTGCCGCACGCGATGAGCAGCACGAGGCTCACCGCCGCGAGCAGCGTCAGCAGACGCGGACGCACGTCTCCGACGAACTGCTCGACGAACGGCACCATGCCGAAGCTGACGGTCTCATCGTCTTTTGGAAAATCGTGTCGCAGCCGCGCGGCGACGGCGTCGAGCCGGCCTTGCGCCTGCTGCCGGCTCACGCCCGGCTTCAGACGTCCGTAGACGGCGAGATAGTGTTCGTCGTGCATCGCCCGCTGCGCGTCGGTGAAGGCGATGGGCGTCCACAACTCCTCGCTGTCGATGCTGAGGTCGAACCATTCCGGCATCACGCCGACGATCTCGTACGTCACACCGTTCATCCGAAGCGGCCGGCCCACGGCCGAGGCCCCGCCGCCGAAGCGGCGCGTCCACAGGCGATGACTCAACACAACGACTTGATCGTTGCCGGGGCGATCTTCATCGGCCGAGAACGTGCGCCCCAGCATCGGCCGCACGCCCATCACGTCGAAGTAGTTGAACGTGACGCGAGCGCCGACGACGCGTTCGGGCGCGGTTTCGTCGGCGAGGTTGTAGTTCGCGTAGTTGACGGCGGCGAGTCCGTTGTCGAAGTCGGGAACGGCGGCGTTCGTGTCCACATAGTTGCCAACCGACATCACCTGCGGCCGTCCCTCCCAGATCTCGCCGACGAGCAGCAGCCTCGAGGGATCGCGCAACGGCAGCGGCTGAAGCACGACGGCGTAGACGGCGCTGAAGATCGCGGTCGTTGCGCCGATGCCAAGCGCCAGCGTCAGGATAGCGATCGCCGCGAAGCCGGGATTCTTCACCAGCTGGCGGAGGGTGAACACGATGTCCTGGCGAAGCTCGCCGGCGTACTGCATGCGTGCCATGTGCTGATTCCTGTCCGCGCCAAGCGCGTGAAGCGAGCGCCGTGTTCGTCCGAGACCGTCGAGGCGCCGCTGCGCCTCCCGCCCCGCGTCGGCCGGATCCATTCCTCCCGCGATCAGCTCGCGCGCCCGCATCTCGGCGTGGAAGGCGAGCTCCTCGTCGACTTCGTCGCGGACCCGCGGGCGCCAGAAGACGCGGTTAAACGGGTTCATGGTTCAGGGTTCAACGTTCAGGGTTCTACGGTGTGATGAGCACTCTCGAGATCGCGGCGGCGAAGCGAGCCCAGTCGGCGGACTGTGCTGTGAGCTGACGCCGGCCCTTCGGCGTGAGCCGATAGAATTTCGCCCGGCGGCCGAGCTCGGAGTGACCCCACTCGGCCTCGACCCACCCCTTCCGTTCCATCCGGTAGAGCGCGGGATAAAGAGATCCTTCTTCGATCTCGACAACACCATCCGTGGCGTCCTCGATGGCTCTGGCGATACCGTAGCCGTGGCGGCGTCCGGCCGTCAGGGTCTTGAGCACGAGCGTGTCGAGCGTGCCGTGCAGGAGTTCGGTTGATGTGCGCTGGTCGTTTGTCATCGATTGTCAGCGCTGGCGATCGTGGGCGCCGCGTCGCAGGCGCGGATGCCTAGATAGTCAGGGTATCGGCTTAGACGGATCACTCTGAAAATTGGTTGCGCCAGCAGGCGCTTGAGCCTATCCTTCTCGCTGTCCGCACAGGAGGTCAGCATGGAAGTCGACCGGAGAGCCTTCATCGCGAGTCTCGGCGGCGTCGCGGCCGTCAACCTGATGGATCACGAGGCCAAGGCCGAAGCGCTCGAGCACTACATGGAAGAGAAGCTGGACGAGATGGTGGCCGGCCAGCAGCCCGAGAAGTTTCCGACGGTCGCTGAGATCGAAGCGCAGATCACCACGCGTCCCTACCGGCGCGGCGCCGGCGACGTGTTCACCGGGCGCGGACAGAACGTCAAGATCCTCGAGAAGATGCCCGACAAGCCGACGCTGCAGGACTTCTTCCGGCTCCGCTTCGCGCCCGCGAACCACGTGCTGCAAAGCGCGACGCGCGCGATGAAAACGGGGATGTCCGAGGAGATCATCCTCGCGTGCCTGCTGCACGACTGCGTGCTGTCGCTCATCAAGCCGGATCACGGCTGGTGGGGCGCGCAACTCTTCGAACCGTACATTCCGGAGAAGAGCGCGTTCGCGATCCGCTATCACCAGACGCTGCGCTTCTACGCGGACGACGACGCCGGCTACGAGTACCCGGATCAGTACTACCGGATCTTCGGGCACGACTATCAGCCTCCGCAGTACATCGCCGACACGTACAAGATGCTCAAGAACCACAAGTGGTACATGGAGCCGCGCCTCGTGACGGTGAACGATCTCTACGCGTTCGATCCGAACGCCAAGGTGTCGATCGAGCCGTTCGAGGACATCATCGGCCGCCACTTCAAGCAGCCGAAGGAAGGTCTCGGCTACGACAACAGTTCCAGCGCACACATGTGGCGGACGCTGGCACGGCCGGATAATCCTCTCTAAAACTGATGTTCAAAACACTTCTTGTCGGTTCTTCGTTCGCGGTTCTGCTGGCAGTCGTGGCCTCGGGTCAGGCTGCCGGCAAGGCTCAACCTCTTCCCGGCCTCGACGCAACGGTGACCAAGGTCGAACGTGCGGCGAGCGCGTCGCTGCGCGATTGCCCTCCTGGCACCAACACAGTGAACGCGGTCACGCGGCCCGGCGAGCAATTCGCGCTCGTCACGGTCTCGTTCAAGGTCTCTTCGTCGTTCAAGTCGGCACCCATGAAGCGGCCGACGGTCACGGACACCGCCGACAAGAAATACAACACCGCCTCCACGTTCGTGGATGTTGGAAGCGTCCCCGAGTACTCCTGCACGTTTCCGTTTCGGGTGCCCGAAGGCACGAAGCTGAAGTCGCTGCAGATCGAGTCCTCGTCCCTCGACCTCTCAGCGCTCGAACCCAAATAGCCGCAGTCGGCGAAGGTCAGTCGAAGGCCGCGCGGTCCTCTACGTACTCGTCCGTTTCTGGCCGATACGTTCCGCAGGCACACACAGCTTGCGGCTACGCGCGTACGGACTTACCGACAAGGGCCGAATCAGGCCGACCAACGAAGACTGCTTCGCGGTCCGGGAGGACCTCGGACTCTGTGTGATCGCCGACGGGTTGGGGGGGCACAACGCCGGCGAGGTTGCGGCCAGGCTCGCGGTGGACGCGGTCGTCGACTACGTCGACGAACACCACGCCCGCTGTGAACATGCGGGCATCACCCAGCGCGGCTATCAATCGGACCTCTGGCCGTTCGGCTTCGATCCCTCGCTGTCTCCGGACGGCAACCTGCTGCGGACCGCGGTTCACGCGGCCGACCTGCAAATTCGCGAAACGGCGAGCGCCTCGCAAGACTGTGCAGGAATGGGCACGACGATCGTCGCCGTGCGCGTGGCTTCAGGGCGACTGTCAGTCGCGCACGCGGGCGACAGCCGCCTGTATGTTCTCGCCGGAGGTACGCTGCGGCAGGTGACGCAGGACGATTCGTGGATCGCGGCGATGCTGGCAGACGATCCCGACGCCGATCCGGCGATGCTCGCCCTTCATCCCATGCGCAACGCGTTGACCAACGTCGTCGGTGCAAAGTCGCGCACCGAAGTGCACGTGGTCGAACACACGCTGGCAGGCGGAGAGCTGCTCGTGCTCTCCACTGACGGCGTTCACGGCGTGCTTGATGGCCGGAGGATTGAAGAAGTGGTGCGCGAGGAGGAAGAGCCGCGCGCCATTGCCCACGCGATTGTCAGCTCTGCGCTGACGCGCGGCAGCCGCGACAACTGCACGGCCGTCGTCGCGCGATGCGTCAAGATGTAAGGGCTGGGCCTATTCGACGTAGCTGTAGCCGCAGTTTTCGCACGTCCACGTGCGGCCCTGCTGATACATGTTGTGCCCGCACTCCGGGCACTCCCGGACCTCGACGCCTTCCCGATCGTAGAACTTGCCGTCCGCGCCCTCGACCCGGTACCCCTTCGGCAACGCCTTGTCGTCGGCCTTCGGCGCGTCCTGATCCTGATCGTTCTTGTCGTCGGACTTCTTCTGATCGCGCGCGGTCTTCTCCTGCGGCGCCTGCGCGAACACGACGAGCGGCGACGCCGCAGCCACGCCGAGCAGCGCAGCCACGCCGAGGCTGGAGCCGCGGAGGAAGCTCCGGCGGTCGAGGCGCGCTTCCAGCTTCTTCAGAATCTCGTCGTGCATGAAACTGAATATAAATGGTTAGGCGAGCCGGACCGGGTAAATGTTTGTCTTTTTACCCGACGAACTTGTATCCGGCTCCGTGAACCGTGAGGATGTGCTCGGGTTCGTGGGGCGAACGCTCGATCTTTTGCCGCAGCTTCGCCACGAAATTGTCGATGGTCCGGGTCGTCGGCGACTCCTCGTAGCCCCACACCTGGTTGAGGATCTGCTCGCGCGTGACCACCTGGCCCGTGTGCGCGACGAGATAACGCAGCAGATCGAATTCACGAGCCGTGAAGTCGATGCGTTGCCCTGCGCGATGCGCCTGGTGCGTGCGGAAGTCGATTTCGATGTCGCCGATGCGGCAGGTTTCCAGACCTGACGGACGGCCGCCGGCGCGGCGAAGTACCGCGCGCACGCGCGCGAGGAGCTCGGTGATGCTGAACGGCTTGGTGACGTAGTCGTCGGCGCCGAGCTCGAGGCCGAGTACTTTTTCAGTCTCCTGCGATCGCGCGGTCAGCATCACCACCGGCGTCGGGTTCGCTCGCGCGCGAAGCTCGCGGCACACTTCGAAGCCGTTCTTGCGCGGCAGCGTTACGTCCAGAATCACCAGATCCGGCGCTGTCGAAATTGCCTTTGCGAGCCCATCTTCGCCATCAGCCGCCGTGACGACCTCGTAGCCTTCCAGCTCGAGGTTGTCACGCAGACCGAGCAACATCTGGGGTTCGTCCTCGATCACCAGAATGCGTTTCGTCACCGTGAGTCTCTCCTGCGTACAACGGGAAATGGAGCGTGAACGTGCTGCCGCGGCCCGGCTCGCTCTCGACGCGAACGAAGCCGCCATGACTCCGCATCACGTGATCGACGATTGCCAGTCCCAGGCCCGTGCCCTGCGGCCCGGATCCCGCGTCGGTCTGGATGCGGTAGAACTTGCGAAAGATTTTACCCTGCAGTCGCGACGCAATTCCGATCCCGCGATCGCGGACCCGGACGACGCCGTGGCCGCCCTCGCGATCGACCGTCACCGAAATGTCTCTGTTCTCCGGCGAGTATTTCATCGCGTTCGAGATCAGGTTCTCGAGCGCCTGCTCCGTGGCCTCGGGATCGATCAGCACCGGCACGGGCGGGTTCAGGTTCGATGTGACCGTGAACTGGTTGTGACGGAACTGGCTTTCCAGCGAATCGAGCACATGCTGGGTCACCGTGGCGAGATCGGTCGGCTGCCGGCGGTACTGACGCAAGCCCGCTTCGATCCGCGAAAAATCGAGGAGGTTGTTGATGAGGCGTGTGAGCTTGCGCGCCTCGCTGTTGATGATGCGGTAGTACTCGGTCGCCCGGTCCGTGTTCTTCAAGCGGCCGAGCTCCAGCGTTTCAGCGAAGAGCTGAATCAACGCCAGCGGCGTCTTGAGATCGTGCGAGACGCTCGACACGAAGTTCGATTTCAGCTCCGCGAGCCGCACTTCGCGTGCGGCCGCGCGCGTAACGAAGAACACGCCCAGCGCCATCACGGCGGCGAGGACGGCCATCAGCACACGCTGCGGCCGCGCGCGTGCGGTGACGATTTCCGGAATGGTCTGATTGCCATAGCCGGTTCGTACGTGCCAGGTCTCCACAGGAGTGCTCGTCGGTGCGATCAATTGCGCGAGATCCGGCTCGTAGAAAATCAACAGGAACGGTCGCTCGTCGACGAACCGTGCCGGGGCTTTTCCGCCAACCGGAAAGACGACGCGGTTGGCGCTGTCCAGGACGGTCACGTTCAGAGGCGGGAAACCAGTCGGGTCGTCCACTTTGGCCAGACGCTTGGCGACCAGCTGCGGGATGAACGTCGTACGCAGCCGCTCGGCGTCCACCCGCACCGCGACGAAGCTGGTCAGACGATCTCTGGATGGAAATGTGAACCGCAACTGCGCGAGAAAGTATGTGGGGCGTCCGTTGAGTGGCGCCTCGAACACGGCGATGGCACGCTGCGCAGGGGCCATCGCTCGGAACTGACCGAGGACCAGCCCGGTCTCCGGAGGGCTGGCCACGAAACTGCGCGTGTTGCGATCGAAAGACAGAAGCTCGTTGCGATGTTCGACCGTCGCGTCTGACCAGACGTAGAACCCGTCGACGAACGGGTCGCTGTCGAGCCCTTGATTGAATGTCGTCTGGATGAACGGGAGGTCGAGCGGCTCCGTCTGGTACTGGAAGATCTTGAGCAGGACGTCGGTCCGCGGCGCGTGCAGCGAATCCTGCAGCTCCTTGGTCACGGCATCCGCCGTTTCGAGACTCATTTGCCGGAGGACAACCGACGAAGCCTGACTGAGATCGGAGAGGGATCGGAACTGGAAGTAGAAGAGGATCGCGACCGGAATGCCGATGCCGACCGCGAGCAAGGTCGCCAGGCGAAGACTCCGGTCCCGGAACAGCTGGTTCACAGCTGACGGCCCCACGCCTCGCCCGCCGGGCATGCCCGGATTCCGGGGATCCACGTCTCAAGCTTACTCGGATTTTGCGATTTCGGCGCCGATGTGATCGAGAAACGCACGCTGTCGTTCGAGCGCCGGATTCCCCGCGAGCAGTGCGTGCGCGATCTCGTAGGCCTCGAGCAGCAGATCGGCGCGCTCGTCTGGCGGGGCGGCGTTGGCGCACGCCCAGAGATCGCGCTCCGCGCCCGCGGCGTCGCCGTTCGCGAAACGTACCACGGCCAACCGGCAGCCCTGCCGGCGGTTTCGCTGGGGATCTCTTCGCTGCCCCTCCTCGTAAGCGTCGAGGGCGGCCGGGTATTTCCCGCCGAGAAACAGCGTGTGGCCGAGGTTGTAGTGGCCGAAGACGAAGGCGGGATTGATCGCAATCACCTGGCGAAACGCCGCTTCCGACTCCTCGAGCCGCCCGAGCTCGCGGCAGACGACGCCGATGTTGTTAAGAATTGTGAAGCTGCGCGGATCGTGCGTGAGCGCCTGGCGGAAAGCGGCCAGCGCCGCCGCCGGATCGCCGAGCTCGCCGAGCGTCGCGCCGAGATTGCTGAACGCTGCGGAGAACGCCGGCATCAGATCGGCCGCGCGTTGAAACTCGTCGCGGGCCCTCGGCATGTCGTCGTACACGAGCGACAGCTTGCCGCTCTCGTACGCGGGCGCCTCCCAATCAGGCGCAAGCGCTTTGGCGCGATCCAGCGCGTCGCGTGCCGCGGCACCGTCCTTCGTTTCGCGGCAGGCGCTTGCCAGGGCGAGCCAGGCGACCGGCGAATCGGGCGCGAGCGTGACCGCCTCGCGACAAAGACGAAGTCGTTCGACGGAATCGCTGGCCGCAAACGCGCTCGCGAGCCGCTCGCGTGCCAAGGACACAAAGCGAACAAAGGGCACAGAGGTCGGCGCCGCCACTTCCTCGGTGGCCTTTGTCTCCTTTGCGTCCTCTGTCTCCGCGATTTCGATCGTGCTGAATCGCGCCCACGGTCCCCGTCCCTGGAATGCCTCCGGCGCGCACCGTTCGAGCGCCGCGCGATCGGCGGTCGCGACGATCAGATCGCCCTCGTCGAGGCGATCGATCCACGTCTGCAGGAGATAGGTGGACTGCGTCAGCACGAGCCGCGTGCCGCCCGACTGGCAATCAGGGAAGGCGCGCTCGATGTCGTCCACGATGACGGCTCGCGGCGACGGCGGCCACGCGATCTCGCTGACACGGATGAAAGGCAGCGTCTCCGAATCTACGACTAGCGAGCGGTCCGCTGAGGGTACGTGTGCTCGAGCAACGCGGACGCGTTCTTCGCGCGAGCCGCCGACGACGAGGAGGCTGTGGGACATTGCAGGAAGGACGAATTGCAGGATTGC
>Ga0070665_100007317_pt1 | contig 11231 bp, 10 predicted proteins | sample KBSS13metaG_FD_65862 | JGI IMG/M metagenome (GOLD analysis project Ga0070665, IMG submission 65862) | Switchgrass rhizosphere microbial communities from Kellogg Biological Station, Michigan, USA - KBS S1-3 metaG | ecosystem: Host-associated > Plants > Roots > Rhizosphere > Soil ...
CCCAGAGGCGTCTTTCTGGTCTCGACTCCGAACAAAGAGTATTACACCGAGTCGCGCGGCGCGGCAGGACCGAACCCATTCCACACGCACGAATTTCAATTCGATGAATTCCGCCGCGTCTTGGGCGAGTACTTTCCGCATTGCACGATCCTGCTGCAAAATCATCTTGAGGCCTTCGCTTTTTACCAACCGGGTGGCTCTGCTTCCGTCGAGGGACGGATGGATGGCGTGCGCGGAACTCCGCGAGAGTCTCACTTTTTTCTGGCGGTGTGCTCATTCGAAGATCAACCTCCGATGCCAAGCTACTTGTTCGTGCATCAAGGATCGAATGTCCTGCGCGAGCGAGAGAAACACATTGACAGTCTGCAGCGGGAACTGACCGACACACGCGAACAGTTCGCAGGGCTGCATCGAGCGCATGATGAGTTGACGGTCCATATGGAGGAACAGAATCGCTGGGCGCAACGGACCGCAGAGGAGCTCGAAGCCGCACGCCGCGATGTGGCGACGTTGGTCGACAAGTTGACGGTTTCGGAAACCACGGTCGTCGAGCGCACCCTTTGGGCGCAACGCCTCGCGGCACAAGTGGAAGACTTCACGGCGCGGCTCAATCTATGGCGTGCATCGCGCTGGACCAAGCTGGGCCGCCAGCTAAACCTGGGTCCCGATCTCGATAGCAAGGGTGACGCGAGCGGTGGCTGAAGCAAATGCGTCCGGCCGACCTGGCGCTTTCTGGCGGATCCTCTCCGGACTTCCTCTGGCGATACTTTCACCGCTATTCCTGTTCATTGCCGCGGTGGGACTGGCCGCCACCGATCTGTTTGCTCGTCTGGCGCCGCGTCCGGAACTGAATCATGATACGCGGCCGGATGCGAAATCCGCTTCGATCGTAATTCCTAACTGGAATGGCCGGGATCTTCTCGAAAGGTATCTGCCGTCGGTGATCGCTGCCGCCGGGCGCGTTGCCGGCAGCGAAGTCATCGTGGTCGATAACGGTTCGACAGATGGCAGCACAGCGTTCATCCGCGAACGCTTTCCGCAAGTCCGCGTGGTCGCACTGGAAAAAAATTTGGGCTTCGGCGGCGGCTCCAACGCAGGATTCGAGGCGGCGCGGCACGATGTGGTGGTGCTGCTGAATAGCGACATGCGCGTGGAACCGGTTTTCTTGCAGCCGCTACTGGATGGCTTCACTGACGAGCGCGTATTTTCGGTTTCCTGCCAGATCTTCTTTTCCGACCCAGAAAAGACTCGCGAAGAGACCGGGCTCACCGAATTCTGGTGGGAACGCGGCGGGCTGCGGGTTCGGCATCGCACGGAGCCGGAAATTCAAGAACTGTATCCATGCGCGTATGGAGGCGGCGGGTCCTGCGCTTTTGACCGGAGAAAATTTTTGGCGCTGGGGGGCTTCGACGAATTGCTCGCCCCGTTTTATCTGGAAGACACCGATCTCGGATACATGGCGTGGAAACGCGGCTGGAAGAACCTGTATCAGCCAGCGAGCGTGGTGTTTCACGAACACCGTGGGACCATCGGACGCCGCTTCAGCGAAGCCTACATTCAGCGCGTTCTCAAGAAGAATTTTCTGCTGTTCGCTTGGAAAAACATTCACGACTGGCGCCGCATCGCCGGAAATCTCTTTTTCTCCTGGGGCAGCGCGCTACTGAGTTGGCTGGTGGGCGATTCACCTGAAAGATCGAGCTTGGGCGGCATCGCCCGCGCGACGCTGCAACTGCCGGGAGCCATGGCCTCGCGTTTGCGGGCGCGGCGGCTGGCAGTGGTATCCGACACGGAGGCTTTCCGGCGTCCTCTCGGCGGTCACTTCAGGGACACATTTGGAAACCTCGGCCATAGCGATGGGCGGCTGAGCGTGCTATTTGTAGCGCCGTATCCGATCTGTCCTCCCATTCATGGCGGCGGCGTTTTCATGTACCAGACGGTTCAGGAATTAGTGGGACGCTGCGAGCTCCACCTGGTGGTGCTCCTCGACTCTGCCGGCCAACGCGGGGCACATGCAGAACTAGACGGTGTCTGTGCATCCACTCACTACATGGTGCGGCCGCTGGGAGTGCCGGAGCTGGCGGGCTCCATCGTGCCTCACGCGGTGCGCGAATTTCGTATTCCGGATCTGGCCTGGCTGATTCACCGGCAGATTTTCACGCAGCGCATCGATGTGGTGCAGCTCGAATATACGGTGCTGGGACAGTACGCGGGCGAGTTCCGCCGCATCCCCTGTATCTTGTTCGAGCATGACGTCTACTTCCAAGCGATCGCGCGACGCCTGCCTCTCATCACGAGCCTGGTGGAACAAATCAAGGCACGCTGGGAATACTTGCGAGCGCTGCGCTGGGAACTGCGCATGCTGCCGCATCTCGATCGCATACAAGTCTGTAGCCCTGACAATGCGGATTACCTCGAGTCATTCCTGCCAGAGCTGAAGGGACGGATCGACGATGGATATCGCGCGGGAATAGACACATGGCGTTATACCTACCGCACTGATGGCCGCGAGCCGTTTACGATCTTATTTTTAGGCAGCTTCCGGCACATTCCCAACCTTGAGGCTCTCACGTGGTTCGTGGAGGAAGTGCTTCCGCTGGTGCTGGCCGAGGAACCGCGTGCGCGTGTGATGGTAGTGGGCTCGGAGCCGCCGAACCGTAGCAGTTTCCGGCACGCGGAAGCCGTGGAGCTCGTCGGATTCGTCGAAGATGTGCGCGAGCCCCTTACGCGCTATTCGTTATTCATCTGCCCGATCTTGAGCGGTTCCGGAGTGCGCGTAAAGCTGCTGGAAGCGTTCGCGGCGGGGATCCCGGTGGTATCGACACGCCTGGGCGCCGAGGGACTGGCCGATCGCGACGGCGAGATTTGCGCGCTGGCCGATCAGCCCGCTGAATTCGCGCGGCGTGTGATTGACTTGCTGCGCGATCCGCGAAGGGCGGCGGAGATGGCGGCGCGCGCGCGCGAAGAAGTGGTGACGAAGCGCGATATGCGCGCAATGACGGAGCGTATGGTGGAAGGCTATCGCGCCGAAGTACTGCGCAAGAGCGCCGGATAGGGTTTACTTGCCCTTGATGGCTTTGCCCAGCTGATCGCTGATTTTGCCGGCTGAGTGGCGCAGTCCGCCGGGCCGGGTGTCTTTGGGAAGCTCGTAGACGCTCCACAAGACATCGTGCGTTCTGCGATTCACCAGGAAGATGGTGCCGCGGCCGCGCTTGCCTTGCATACCGGATCGGGCACGGGGAGCGCCCTTATCTTCGGCGGAGTCATCCGCTTTGTCTTTGTCATCGGCTTTGAGTTTGGTTTCGTAAAGGTCCGCCAAACTCTGTTCGAAGGTTTCGCCCAAGTGATCTGTTAAGACGGCGTCGGCTTTTTGAGGATCGGTCACCACCTGCAAGACCGCTTCAGCAGTGAGCTGCTGCGCCAGATACTGATCCAGACCGTTGGACATCGGCAGCAGATACACGGCTTTGATATCGCCCAAGCCGGCGGCGGAGAGTCCGATCGACATGGTCAGCACCGCGACGGGGAGCAGAAAGTGCTTCATGGCTTTATCATACGACGCGGGCGCGGCGATGCTGCTGCCGGTCACAAGCTATTCTGGTGAGGCATGCCGACCGCCGCCGCGGCTAGAGTGGCCGCAGTGATTCCCACCTGGAACCGGCGCGATCTTCTCGCTACTCTGTTGCAAAACTTGGCCGAGCAGACGCATCCGTTCGCGGAGATCATTGTCGTCGATAACGGTTCCGAAGACGACTCCGCGGAGCTGGCCGAGGGTGCCGGAGCGCGAGTTCTGCGGATGGGCAGCAATCTTGGGTTTGCGACGGCAGTAAATCGCGGCATTGAAGCGGCCGATGGCGATTGGGTTGCGATCCTGAATAACGACGTTACGTTGGAGCCTGACTGGCTGTCGAACTTGCTGGAGGCGACGCAGGACGACGTCTGGTTCGCTGCGGGCAAGATTCTTCAGGCTGCCAATCATGAAGTGGTTGACGGAACCTTCGACGAGATTTCGCGCGCGGGATGCGCGAGCCGTTGCGGATCTGGAAAACCCGATGGACCGGTGTGGAACCGGGCGCAGCGTATTCGTGTTGCTCCCATGACAGCGGCTATTTTCTGGCGTCAACTTTTTCGCGACTTGGGCGGACTGGACGAGACTTTTGGATCGTACATGGAAGACGTCGAGTTCGGACTGCGTTGCGCGGTCGCGGGGCGGGGAGGAGTGTTCATCCCGTCCGCAGTCGCATACCATCGTGGCAGCGCGACTCTCGGGGAGTGGAATAAAGACACGGTCTGGCGCATCGCCCGCAACCAGGTTTTGTTGTCGGCCAAGCACTTTCGCGGTCAGCCCTGGTGGCCGCTTGTGGCCGGACAGTTGCTCTGGGGATTGGTCGCCCTGCGGCATGGGCGCGGATCGGCGTTCGTTCGCGGAAAGATCGCCGGGATGCGAGAAGCCCGCCGGTTGACGCGGCTAAATACAAATGAATACACCAGAAAGGTCCTGGCGGAGGTTCTGGAATCGAGCGAGGCCAACATCCTCGCGCTGGCGCGGGAGACCGGTTTCGACAGCTATTGGAGGGCCTACTTCTGGCTGTCGCGGCGGTAATTGTTACGTACAATTCGGGGGATGTAATCGATTCTTGCCTGGAGGCGTTATCTAGGATGGCTCCCGGCGTGGGTACTGTCGTCGTGGACAACGCATCGTCGGATCAGACGTTGGAACTGCTGCGGGCTCGCAGCGGTACGCGCGTGATCTCGAACCCTAAGAACCGCGGCTTCGCGGCGGCGGTGAATCAGGGCGTGCGCGAAGCCGGCGAGAGCGATTTCGTACTGCTGTTGAATCCCGACGTGGAGTTGCTGATGCCCGTGGACGAGTTGACGGAATCCGCCCAACGGTACGGGTTGGCGGCGGGCCGCTTGGTTGATCGGGCCGGACAGACGCAAGTGGGGTTTACGGTGCGGCGCTACCCGACTCCCACAGCATTGGTCTGCGAGCTGTTCGGGATCAACCGGCTGTGGCCTTCGAATCCAGTGAACCGCCGCTATCGGTGTCTGGATCAGGACTACGCTCAACCGGCGCTGGTGGAACAACCGGCGGGTGCTTTTCTCATGGTGCGCCGGGATGTTTGGAAGAAACTCGGCGGCTTGGACGAGCAATTCTATCCCGTCTGGTTTGAAGACGTGGATTTTTGCCGAAGGGCAGTGGATAGTGGCTACCAAATAGCATACTGCCCAGCAGTGAGAGCTCGGCACGAAGGCGGTCATTCAGTCGGCAAGATCCCCGATGGCCGACGCGCAACCTATTGGTGTGTTAGCCTTCTAAGGTATGGAGCGAAGCATTTCCCATCGGGGACCTTTCGCTGGATTTGCGCCGCGGTTGCACTCAGTTGTATTCCCCGGATGGTAGTGGGGACGATCGCAGGCCGGACTCTGTCGACGGTTGGGATTTATCTAAAGATCATGCAGTTTGCAGGGCACTGTTTGGTGAATCCCAAGCATGTGAAGAATGCTGAAGTCACTGTGAGACCACTCTAAAAGCATGATTCAACAAGATTTGGTGTCAGTAACGCTGGTCACATACAACAGCGGAAGATTCATTCGGAGATGCCTGGAATCGGTTCTCGAGCAAGCCTATCCGCAGCTGGAACTGATCGTGGTCGACAATGCCTCGACAGATGGCACCGTGGACATTCTAGAGCAGTTCACGGATCGCTGCCGCATTTACTACAACCAGGAGAATCTCGGCTTCGCGGCGGCGCAGAACCAGGCCATCGCCCTTTCGCACGGGACCTGGGTGCTGGCGCTAAATCCGGATGTCCTGCTGATGAAGGACTTCATCGAAGAGCTGGTTTTGGCAGGCAGCATCGACCCCAAAGTGGGCACCGTTTGCGGCAAACTGCTGAGCATCAGCGCCAGTTTCGATCTGCCAGAGGAGCAGTTGGTGGATTCGACGGGCATCTATTTCACTCCCATGCTGCGGCACCTGGACCGGGGCAGTCAGGAGCCCGATCGGGGCCACTACCTGAATTTCGAATACGTCTTCGGGGCGACCGCGGCGGCTGCACTTTATCGCCGGAAGATGATCGACGATATTTCGATCCAGGGCGAGTTCTTCGACTCGGATTTCTTCGTCTACCGGGAAGACGCAGACGTCGCCTGGCGGGCACAGTTGTTTGGATGGCGTTGCCTGTATACGCCGCGTGCCTGCGGATACCACGTCCGCAACGTGCTGCCGGGCAAACGGCATGCACTGCCGGCTGAGATCAACATGCACTCGGTCAAGAACCGGTTCTTGATGCGCATCAAGAACATGACGCCGGATCTGTATCGCCGCAACTGGATGGCAATTACCGGCCGGGATTTACTGGTGATCGGCGCCTGCGTGCTACATGAACATTCTTCTCTGAAGGCCTTCGGATTTATTCTGCGCCACTGGAAGAGCGTAATGGCTAAGCGGCGCGAGATTATGAGCCGGCGGAAGGTTCAGGACGACGATCTAGCGAGTTGGTTTTCATTCCAGCCAGTGAGCCGTCCAGCGCCCAGACCAGGCGCCAGAGCCGACGTCCGCGCGAGTAGCGCCCGCACGTAAGGGCACCCTCGCAGTGCGCTTTGCGATCCTAGGCACGCGCGGCATTCCAGCGCGCTACGGCGGCTTCGAGACTTTCGCCGAGGAATTATCCACTCGGCTGGCGAAGCGGGGTCACCAGGTAACGGTGTATTGCCGCGAGCGACATCCTGAACCAACCTATCGCGGAGTGCGGCTGCGGTATTTGCCGACCATACGCCACAAGTATTTCGACACCATCGCGCACACCGCTCTTTCCACACTGCACGTCCTCGGATCGCGCTACGATGCGCTGCTGTATTGCAACGCAGCCAACGCTGTCTTCACCTGGATGCCGCGCGCGTTGGGGATGCCGGTGGCGCTGAACGTGGACGGTCTGGAACGAAATCGGAAGAAGTGGAACGCGCTGGCCAAGGGCTGGTACCGCTGGTCCGAATGGCTGGCGACTTGGATGCCCAGCGCTGTTGTCACGGACGCCCGGGCGATCGCGGCGTATTATCGCGAAACTTATCAGCGCGATTCGGCGATGATCCCGTACGGCGCGGAGGTGGCGACGGTCGAAAGCACTGCTGCGCTTCAGAAGCTGGGGCTGGAGCCGAAGAAATACTTCCTGTATGTCAGCCGCATGGAGCCGGAGAACAACGGACTACTGGTGCGTGAGGCGTTCGAGCGAGTGGCAACGGATCTGAAGCTGGCGCTCATCGGGGACGCGCCCTATGCAGCGGAATACCTGGCGAAGGTGCGCGACACGCGCGATCCGCGGGTCGTGATCCCGGGGGCCATTTACGGCGAGGGCTATGGGGAACTGGGCTCGCATTGTTTTGCCTACATCCAGGCGACGGAGGTTGGCGGCACGCATCCGGCTTTGATCGAAGCCATGGGGCGCGGGGCGGTGACGTTGTATCTGGATACACCGGAGAATGCGGAGGTGGCGGGCGGCGCGGGCCTGCCGTTCACCCACGAAAATCTCACGCAGGTGATGGAGGCTGTGTTAGCCGCGAGCGAGGAAGAGCGCGAGTGTTGGCGTGCGCGCGCCCGGGAAAGAGTGCAGTCCCGTTACAGTTGGGAAGCAGTGACGGATGCGTATGAGAAACTGCTGGAGGGGCTGGCTAAAGCCTGAAATAAATGCGGAGCTGGGTAGAAGTATCGCTGCGGCAGATTCGCGCCAATTTCCGCGCGGTGCGCGCACTGGTGGGCGACTCCGTGGAAGTGATGCCGGTAGTGAAGGCAGATGCGTATCGCCACGGCGCCGTGGCAGTCTCGCACGCGCTGGAGGCTGAAGGCGCGCGCTGGCTTGCGGTATCGAACGCCGAAGAAGGTATCGCGCTGCGCCAGGCGGGAACGCAATCGCGCATCCTGGTCATGGCCGACTTCCTCGAAAACGAACGCGACATGCTGGCGACGCACAACCTGACGCCGGTGATTCATTCGCTGGAGGATTTATCCGCGGTGCGCGTCCCGTATCACCTGAAGATCGACACCGGGATGAATCGCTTGGGAACTTGTGCAGCTCCGGATGAGATCGCCCGCGCAGTGGCCGCGGCGCCTGCGCCTCTTGAAGGCTTGATGACACACCTTGCCTCGTCTGGAAATTACGAGAGCAAGCAGACGGAGGAGCAGCTCCAGCGCTTCGAGGCAGTAAAAGAGGGCCTGCGCCGCGTCGGCATCACGCCGCGCTACGTGCATTGCTCGGCTTCCACTCCGGTGGTGTATCGGCGGCGCGAGGCGTGGGGCAATCTGGTGCGTCCAGGTCACGCGATTTACGGATATGTTTCTCCAGCCCGCGGCGCCCCGGCCAAAGCTCTGAGTGTAGCTCCGGCTTTGACGTGGAAGGTGACGGTGCTGGAGGTCAAGGACGTGGCAGCCGGAGCCCTGATCGGCTACGGAGGCATTCACCGTGCGGCGCGACCCATGCGTATCGCGGTGATTGCGGCGGGGTACGCCGACGGAATTCCTCACCGTTTGGGGAATCGCGGGCAGGTGATTGTGAAGGGCAAGCTGGCGCCGGTAGTGGGCGCGGTGTCGATGGATCTGACTACCATTGACGTGACAGACTGCTCCGATCTGAAGGCCGGCGACGCGGTCATGCTGTTGGGAACCGAGGGCGGCGTTTCGATTAACGCGCAGCAGATGGCCAAGTGGGCGGGAACGATTTCATACGCGGTTCTATGCGGGATTCACGCCCGGGTCAAGCGGGTTTATATCGATTAAGCGGCGCGCTGCCTCCTATTCCAGACCCCCATTTCTGACGATAGGTCGGTAGATGGGGACATCGATTCCAGCACGGGTCCAGCGCATTATCGGACCATTGCCGGGCCAGCGCGAAGCTCGTGCGTTCAGCATATTTGCACTGATTGCGGGCTTAGTCGCGTGTGGTCTATCGCTCTATTACGGATTTCGCGGCGAACCTTTCATGGGGCGCCCCATGGGCAGCGACTTCGTGCAGTTTTACGCGGCCGGTCAGCTTCTCAATCAGCACCACCCCGAGCTCATTTACGACGACGCTTACTTCAACCCCCTGCAGCATAAAATATTGCCGGCGATGTCGCCCACGCAAATGCTGATCTTCGCGTATCCTCCGGTCGTTCCTCAGCTATTCCGTCCGTTCGCTCTTTTGCCTTACAGGTGGGCTTACTGCGCGTGGCTGATGTTTTCGCTGGCGCTCTACTCATTCAGTCTTTGGCTGCTGTTTCGCGGTTGGGCTGACGCGAAATACCGACGTATCGCATTTCTGCTGTCGCTGTCGGCTCCCATGTACACGCTGGAAACATGGATGGGGGCGCAGCTTTCGGTGCTGGCCTTTTTCGCGGTAGTGGTGTTTATTTGCTGCTTCGAGAAACGCTGGCCGTTACTAGCGGGCCTCGCATTGGGGATGGCCACTTACAAACCGTCGCTGATGGCGATCCCTGCGGCGGTCATGCTGGTGGCCGGATGCTGGAAAATGCTGGCGGGCTTTGGCATTAGTTCAACTTTGCTGGTCCTGGGATCGATTGCGACCGGCGGCGTGAAGGTCCTTCAATTGTGGATGGTTCGGATGAAAGTGTTTGCTGCCATTGCCACCACCAACGAAGCCATTCTTCGACGGACCAAGTACGTAGACATCAATTCTTTCTTTACGATCCTATTTGGCCCAAGCTCTATGGAACGGGCGATTGCCACCGTCGTGACGGCGGCGGCGTTCCTGTTTCTGGCGTGGAGCTGTTGGAAGTTGCGCGGGCAGTCGCACGAAGTGCAGCGTTACTTATGGTCGGCCACGTTCACCTGGACGCTTCTGATCAATATTTACGCGCCGGTCTATGACACCATACTGCTGGTTCCTGCAGCGGCGTTGTTGGCACGGTCGTTGGTTGAGCAGAGTAAGAAGCAGGAGCAAGCTGGACTGCAGGTATGGCTCATTGTGCTGTGGCTGGCGCCGTGGGTAACGCAATCCTGGGCGGACTACCTGAGGCTGCAGATCCTCACTTTGGTACTGGCAGGATTCGGCTACTGGGCGTTGACGTTGGCGCGCAGCAGTTCGGTCTTGAGCGTGACGGTACCGCAGGAACACGCAGTCCTCGACGCTGCGTAAATTCTAGACGTCGAGGTTGCTAAACATAGGCCCAGGCATCCGCGAAACTGGTGTTCCGAGGCAAGCCGTTATCTGGGCCGACTCCAAACTGACCAGGACCAAAAGCGTATTCGCGCAGGCGAAGATATTCGGGATCAGTAGGGCTAAATATGGAAATATCCGACGTAGAGACGGTCGTCACGGGTCGTTTCGCGAGAATCGTACTCACCTTCTGATACGCCGCTAGTGGCCCGGACTGTCTGACAAGAGGCGATGCGATGACCAATTGCCAATAGTCCTGGTCCGGAATTCTGCACCAAAACGCACCGGCGATGGGAAATCCTTCCGCTCTCAAGGCTTCCAATACAGAAGCACCACCCTCGATCTGATCTCTTACCAATACTTGGATAAGCACTGCAAAACTCCGTGATCCTCTTCGGTAATTGCTCGCAACATGTTCGCGGCCAGATCCTCTGCTTCTATTCCGCGTGGTTGATAACGACTCTCCTCATTCCATCTTGTCACAAGATTCCAATAGTCGGCGAGTATGGGATCGGAGTCCAAGTCTGTTGAAACCCAATGAAACCCGCCACTTCGACCAGAGTCTTCAAATTGTGTGTGTAGTACCTGTGGGCATTTTTGTTTGGAAAATCATACTCACGTGTCTTTTTGGCGATGCACGCTTTTAGTGCGCACTCGATCACATAACCCGTCAAGTAGTACGCCGCATCAAAACGACCAGCCTGGAGCAAGGCTTTCGCATCCAGCAACCGGGTTTCCGCCAGTTGCTGGAAGGTAATCCGGTTCATTTTTCAAACGTCGAGATTACGAACGTCCAGCGCGTTATCCTCGATAAATTTGCGGCGGGCTTCGACGTTTTCGCCCATCAGCGTGGTGAAGATCTCGTCGCTCTGCACGATGTCTTCGAGCGACACCTTGAGCAGCGTGCGAGTTTCAATATTCATCGTGGTTTCCCAGAGCTGTTCGGCGTTCATCTCACCCAGGCCCTTATAGCGCTGGATGCTGACTTCGCGCATGCCTTCGTTCTTCACGTGAGCCAGCAGATCGCGCCAACCGGCGATGTTCTCACGATGTGCGTCGCGTGCCACCACGAACGGCGGCTGA
>Ga0070665_100007319_pt1 | contig 11229 bp, 7 predicted proteins | sample KBSS13metaG_FD_65862 | JGI IMG/M metagenome (GOLD analysis project Ga0070665, IMG submission 65862) | Switchgrass rhizosphere microbial communities from Kellogg Biological Station, Michigan, USA - KBS S1-3 metaG | ecosystem: Host-associated > Plants > Roots > Rhizosphere > Soil ...
CGCGCGTCCGCGCCGAGGAGTTCCAGGGTCTCGGGAAAGTGACTCATCCATCGATTGAGCCGCAGGCGCGGTGGCCCGGCCAGTCACCCCGGCAGGGTACAGCCCTATTGCTCTTCCATGACCGGTGCGCCCTCGCCCACTCGCGCGACCCGGATCAGCAAATACACGACGCCGATTCCCAGCCAGGCAAGGCCGATGAGCAACGCAGTTCGGGGCAGACTCGCCCACAGCCAGGCGGTCGCCGCGAGGCCTGACAGCGGTAGCAGGCCATACCGCAACAGGTTGCCGGCCCCTCTTCTGCGCTCGTCAAAGAGAAAACGCTTCACGACGGCCAGGTTCACCATCGAAAACGCGGACAACGCCCCGAAACTGATGATCGACACGAGGGTGTCGAGGCTCGTCAGCAGAACCACTGTCGAAATGACTGCAACGATGACGATGGCGCGCACCGGCGTGCGGAAGCGCGAGCTGAGCACCCCGAACCCGCTCGGCGGAAGCACCCCATCGCGACCCATGGCAAACAGGATGCGCGAAACACTTGCCTGGGCCGCGACAGCGGAGGCGAAAGAGCCCGCGATGTACGTTGCCAGGAAGAACGCGATCATCCAGCGGCCACCGAGCGGTCCCATGACTTCGAGTCCTGCGGAATCGCTGACCTTCAACGCACGCCAGTCTGGAACGACGAGTGCGGCGGCGTAAGACAGGATCGTAAAGATCAGTCCGCCGCAAAGTGTCGTGAGCAGGATCGCCCTGGGGACGGTACGCTCCGGCGCGCGCGCCTCCTCGGACAGAGTCGACACCGCGTCGAATCCCAGGAACGAAAGGCACAGCACCGCGGACCCGGCGAGGATGGATGGCCACGCGACCGTGCTCGAGTAGATGGGTTCGAGCGGAAATCGTCCATCGGCGTGGGCGAACGCTGCAACCGTGAACACCGCCGCGAAAATCAATTGAGCCACCACGAGCAGCAGACTGACGTTCCGGACGCTGCCGATGCCGACCACATTCAGCACGCTGACCAGCACCAGAGCAACGATGATCAGCGCGGAGGATGGGATTCCGGGAAACTGCGCGTGCAGGTACAACGCGATTACGAGGTAATTGATCGCCGGCAGCAGCAGATAGTCGAGCAGTAACACCCAGCCGACGATGAACCCCACCCGCTCGCCGAATGTGCCGCGCGCATACGCATAAGCGGAGCCCGCTGACGGGAAGGCTGGAACCAGTTGAGCATAGCTCGCGGCCGTGAACAGCATGGCGGCAGTGGTAATCAGATACGCGAGCGGAAGGTGCCCTTCCGTCAACCGCGTAACACTTCCGAAAGTCGTGAAGACCGTCAGCGGCACCAGATACGCAAGACCAACGGCAACGAGCCCGCCGGTATCGAGTACGCGCTTGAGCTCGGCCATCGATCAACGGCTCAGCAGTGTCGGCGTGGCGTCGCGCAGGCTCTCGTCCAGAATCGAAACGAGATCGTCGACATCCCGGGTAGTGAAGGTCAGCGGCGGTGACACGACGATCACATCGCCGATCGGGCGAACGATGGCGCCGCGGTTGCGTGCCGCCTTGAACACCTCGGTTGCCGACCCGGCAAGCGGATCGAAACCGGCCTTGGTCGCGCGGTCGCTGACGAGCTCGATACCCAGCATGAGATGATTGCCCCGCACGTCACCGACGATCTCATGCCGTTTCAACGACTGGGCTCGCTCCTGCAGATAGGGGCCGACCTCACGCACGTGACGGAGCGTCTCTTCGCGTTTCATGATCTCAATCGTTTTGAGCGCCACCGCGCAGGCCACAGGATGACCGCTGTAGGTGAAGCCATGCGATAACTGCCCGCCCGGACGCTGCGGCACGCTGATCACCTCGTAGATCGCCGACGAGAAGATTGCTGCGCCGAGCGGCACGTAACCGGACGTGAGCCCTTTCGCGGTCACGAGAACATCCGGCGTGCAATGGAACCGCGCTTCGGAGGCAAACCAATCGCCGAGCCGACCGAATCCGGTCACCACTTCGTCGGCGACGTACAGGATATCGTTCGCGTGGCACACGTCGAGCATGCGGCGATGATAGTTCTGTGGGGCGACGAGCACACCGCCGGCGCCCATGATCGGCTCGGCGATGAACGCGGCGACATTCTCGGCCCCGAGTTGCGCGATCCGCTCCTCGAACTCACGCACGAGATAATCGCAGTACTCGGCTTCAGTCATGCCCTGCGGCCGCCGGTACAGGTCTGCTGCGGACAGGTGGCTGATCACATCCTCCGAGATCCGGTCGAATCCATATTTGGCGCCGTGAATGCCCGTCAGCGACGCGGCGAAATAGGTCGAGCCGTGGTACGCCCGATTGCGGGAAACGATCTTCTTCTTGTTCGGCTGGCCGAGCCGGTTGAAATAGTAGTGGATCAGCCGGATCGCCGTGTCGTTGGCGGTCGAGCCTCCGGTCGTATAGAAAACGTGCTGCAGGGATGTCGGCGCCAGCGTCGCAAGCTCCGCGGCGAGTAGCGAGGCGGGAACATTCGTGGAATGCCCGAACGTGTTGAAGTAAGCCATCTCGAGCGCCTGGCTCGCCATCGCATCGGCAAGCTCCTTGCGGCCGTGACCGAGATTCACGCACCACAGCCCGGCAATCGCGTCGAGGTATTGGCGCCCGTCGGCCCCGCGGACGTGCACGCCTGCGCCGCTCGTGATGAGCTGGCTTCCGTCCCGCTTGAAGGTCGCATAGTCCGTATAGGGATGGATGAAATGATCGCGATCCTTACTCCAGGCGTCTGAGTAGGAGGGATCCGCCACGACTTCTTTGGGAGAGCGCATAGTGGGTGGATTACGCCGGAGCACCAACGGGCGCAGCAAGTAACCCCCGCAGGGGACTGGCAGGACGTCGCGGAGGTCCGAACATTGCACGCTGGCGTCATTTCGGAGTTTCGGCGTGCAGCACGTAAAGGGTCTCGAAGCGGGCAAGGTCCACATCGACGGAGCGCGGCTCTGGGGCAGCCTCATGCAGATGGCGCAAATCGGTCCCGGGATCGCCGGCGGCTGCAACCGTCAGGCTCTCACGGATGCGGACAAGGCCGGCCGCGACCTGTTCGTCCGCTGGGCGCGCGATGCGGGGTGTGAGATCACCGTCGATGCGGTGGGAAACATATTCGCCCGGCGCAGCGGCTCGCACCCCGATGCCGCACCGGTCCTGACGGGCAGTCACCTCGATACTCAGCCTACGGGTGGGCGTTTCGACGGCGTCTACGGGGTCATGGCCGGACTCGAAGTGGTGCGTGCACTCAACGACCATCGGATCACGACCTTGCACCCGATAGAGATCGGCGTGTGGACGAACGAAGAAGGCTGCCGGTTTTCGCCCGCGATGCTCGGCTCCGGCGTGGTTTCCGGTACCTACACGCAGGCGTTCGCCGATTCGCGCGTAGACCGTGAGGGGAAGGTGTTCGCCGATGAGCTCGTGCGGATCGGCTACCGCGGCTCAATCCCCGCTGCCCGCCGCCCGTTCGCCGCCACGTTCGAAGCGCACATCGAACAAGGCCCGATCCTCGAGCGCGATGGCGTGCAGATCGGCGTCGTGACCGGCATCCAGGGCGCGTACTGGCTCGAGCTCACACTGCGCGGCGTGCCCTGCCATGCAGGACCCACGCCGATGGAAATGCGCAAGGATCCCTGGCCCTGCGCAACCGCGATCATCGACGGCGCGTACGCGATCGTGGCCCGTAACAAGCCGTGGGCGCGCGTCACTATCGGAGATGTACGAGTACTGCCGGGTTCGCGGAACACTTCCCCGGCGGAGGTCATCCTGTCATTCGACTTGCGACATCCTGACGCACAGCGCCTGGAGCAGATCGTCGCGAGCGTCGAAACGCGGGCGGCCGACGAATGCGCGAAATGTGGCATCGACCTCAAGGCCGAACGGACCTGGCACATGCCGCCGACGGCGTTCGACGAGCGGCTCGTCTCGCTGCTCGAGGGGGTCGCGACGGCGTGCGGTTATTCGAATCAGAGAATGATCAGCGGTGCCGGACATGACAGCCTGCACATCGCGCAGATCGCCCCCACCGCAATGATCTTCGTACCCTGTGCCGGCGGGCTCAGTCACAACGAGGCAGAGCATGCCACGCAGACTGATCTCGCCGCCGGCACCGAGGTGCTATTCAGATCAATCGTGCACGTCGCTGGCACCTGAACGTGCTGAAAGAGTCGGCCCTCAATGGCCGACTCCATCGTCGTAGAGCACCTTGCCGCCCACCATGGTGAACAGCACTTTGACGTTAGGCATGTCGGCTTCGGACACCTTCATGAAGTTCTGATCGAGGACAATCAGGTCAGCCAGCTTGCCGGTCTCGATCGACCCGGTCTGCTGTTCCTGATGGACTTCCCAGGAGGAGTTCATCGTGATGCTGCGAAGAGCGAGCTCACGTGAAATGCCCTTCTCCGCATTGAGCGTGCCGCTGTAGCTCGACCCCCAGCGCCCGTCGCCGGCGCGATAGATTCCACCCTTCAAGGCCAGCCAGTAATTCATCTGGTCGACCGGCCAATCACTCCCGTAAGCCAGAGGAGCGCCCGCTGCCGAAAGGCTGGCCATCGGTTCCATGCGATCGAATCGTGCCGGGCCGAGATAGTTCTTGGCACCCGTCACGCTGTTGGGACCCGGGATCGCCCACTGATAAGACATGACCGGAACGACATGCAGCTCTGCGAAGCGCCGGTAGTCCTTTGGGTCTACCAGCTCCGCATGCGCAATCGCCGATCTCACGGGCGAGTTCTCGAGCTGCGAACGCATGTACGCAAATGCATTCAAGGCCACATCGACCGAGCGGTCGCCGATGGCGTGGATATGCGCGTCGTACCCCGCCTTCGCGAGCTCGAGCACCAGAGGATTGAGCTTCTCCCCGGGCACATAAACCGGCCCCTTGTGCGTGCCAGGCTTCCATTCCTCATGCTCGCCGTTGCCGATCATGATGTAGTACGGCTCGAGCAACCCCGCGGTCTGTGCGGGCGCCTGGATCACCCCGTCGAGGAATATCTTCGCGGCATGCATTCGGATACCGGGCTGCGTCGTGATTGCCGGCTGGTCGAATCGCGTCCGCAGCGAATCCAGGAAACGGATCGCCGCCGCCGGGTCCTGAGCCAGCGACGCGTCGATGAGTCCCGTCGCGTTGACTCGGATCGTCAGCTCGCCTTTCTCCTGCAGCGCCTTGTAGGCCGTGAGTCCCTCGAGGCCCGTTGCCGCGTCAAATACCGTCGTGATGCCGTGCTCTGTCAGAGCCTTCACAGCAGCCCTGGCATCTTCGACCGCGTCGGCGGTGGTTCGCGGCGGGAGCTTGCTGCGAACGAGCTGCGAGGCGGCGTCCTGCAGGATTCCCGTCGCCTTGCCGCGCGCGTCGCGATCGATCGATCCGCCGGGAGGGTTCGGCGTCTGCTCGGTAATCCCGGCCAGCGCGAGTGCGCGGCTATTTACCAGCTGCTGATGGCCGTCGCGGTTGGCCACGATGATCGGGCGCGTGGTCTTCAACCGATCCAGCAACGCCGCGTCGGCATCGGCTCCCGCGGGCTGCATGAACTGCCGGTACCACCCCGTCACCTGCAGAAACTCATCCGGCCCGCCTTTCGATTGGTCGAGGCAAGCCTGAATGCGCTGGAGGAACTGATCCTGCGTCAACGGAAGATACTGCAGACTGCAGGTCCGCAGCTGCGCCCCGCCCCCGACGGGATGGACATGCCCGTCCACCAGGCCCGGCATCATCATGCGGCCTTTGAGATCGATCGAAACGGTCTTCGCGCCGACAAACGATCCCGCTCCCGCATCGTTCCCGACGTAAACGATGCGCCCTTCGCGAACGGCAACCGCCTGCTGTACCGAGTCGCCCTTGTCGACGGTGTAGACGTAGCCATTGCGGAACACGTAATCGGCCGGTGCTTTCGCGCTCTGCCCTGTCGCCAACGCCGGCAGCACGGTAGCCACCCCGAGCAGCACCCACTTTGCAGAAGATCTGTACATGCAATCCTCTTTCGAGTCGTCGAACCGTTAGTACCGATAGAGCAGCGTCATGCCGTACGTGCGCGGCCGCAGACTCGAAGCACTCCACACCGCGGGATACCCGCCCAGCGGCCCGCCATTGCCGAGGCCGAAAGTCGGCCGGCTGTTCGTCGCGTTGTTGACGAACAGGGACAGATCGCCGCCCTCCAGCACGTGCGTCCCGACGCGCAGATTGAGCACCGAGTACGCCTGCTGCGCGATGAACAGCGGACGGTACGTCGAGGACTCCGAGCTCGTGGCGCCCGCCGCGCGGTAGGTGCTGTTGCGCGAGAAGTCGCTGCGCAGGTAGAACCCGTGGTCGCCGAACAAATCGAAGTCGTATTGAGCTGAAACAGACAGCGTCATCGGCGCACCAACGCCCGGAACCCCGCTCCCCTTGCCGTAGAGCACGGTGCCATTCGGCGTCGTCGAGTCCTCATCGAACGTGGTCTTGTTGTAACCGAAGGTCGCGCCGATCGTGAGGTTGCGGATGATCTGGCTTCGCAGCCCGACGTCGAAACCTTCAGAGGTGGCGTGACCGACGTTGTCGACGAAGCTGTATGCGCAGATCGGCAGGCCGACGGACGTCTGGATGTTGGACCAGCGAATCTGATACACGCTCGTGTCCAGCAGCACTCGACCGTCGAACAGCCGATTCTTGGCGCCAATCTCGTAACTCCAGACGCTGTCGGAGTCGTAGATCGCCGGCTGCTTCGAAGCCCCGTTGGCATCGAGATAGCCGATGTTGCGCAGGTCGCGTCCGCATTGACTGAGCGGAACCAGAAGCGATGCGCCTGCGGGGCGGAAGCCCTTGGACGCGCTGGCGTAGAACAGATTGGCGTCATCCAGCTGATAGGAAAGCCCTACCTTCGGCGTTGTCGACGTTTCGCTGGTGCTGGCAACCGAGGTCGGATACACGGGCGTGAACGCTCCCGTACCTGGCGTACAAGCGCCGCCCGGGCACGACGCAGGATTCGCCGCGTACACGTACGTGGGATAGTTCAGGTTGTTCACCGGCGATCCATAGCTCGCGTTCAGATCGAGCGTGTTTCGGGAAACGCGCACGCCCGCGGTGAGCTTCAGCTGCGAGGTGATTTTGAAGTCGGTTTGCGCGAAGCCGGCGACCTGCTTGTCCACCGTACCGAAATCCGCGCTCCACATGATCGAGCCCGCGCCGAGCGGCACGCCGAGATAGTTGATGAACGCGCTGGTGCCGGCGCCAAACGGCGGGCCGTTCGTGACGCCGGAGAGCGGATCACCCAGAACACCGACGACGGGCTGCTTCGCGATGAAGTTGTTGCCGATGGACTGACCGGCCTTCTGATCGTTCTTCGAGTAGAACACGCCCGCGACCCATCGCAGCCGCGCGTCAGGATCGCTCGACTGCAGGCGCACTTCCTGCGTGAAGTTGTTCTGGCTGTTCTCGTAGAGCGAGGAGGCCTTGTCCCCGGGACGCGGTTGGGGGGCGAGCAGATACAGGAACTCGTAAAAGCCGGTGAAATCGAAATACTGGTGCGCGCGGCGGTCGAAGTACGACGTGTTGGAGACGAGCTCGAGCGAGCCGATGCCCCAGTTCACGAGGAGCGCAGGCATGTAGAACCGGTCATCGCCCTCCTCCCGGTTGGGATAGTCGAGGGCGGTCAGCGCGGGGTTGGTGGCGGGATCGCCGGCATCGTAGACCGGCCGCGTGTATCGACCCTCTTCGGGGTCGGACGAGGCGAGCCAGAAAACACCGAACCCGTCGTTGATGTGCTGCTTCTGATAGGACACCGACGGTGTGATCGACAGGGCGTCATTCACGGCGAACTTCAGCGCGCCCCTGAAGCCCGTGACGTCGGTCCAGTTCATGTTGGGACGAGGCTTTCCCGTCTGGGTGAACGTGATCGAGTTCCCGTACTGAGCTCCGCTCGGATCGCGGGTGGTCATCGACCCGGTGATGCCATCGACGTAACCGCCGTCGCGGCGATAAAAGGCGCTCGCCCTAAAGCCCAGACGATCCTGAACGATCGGCCCACCGACTGCGATGCCGGCTTCGTAGCTCTCGCTTCCCGAGTACGTCTGACCGATTTCGCCGCGGGCGTAAGTGGAATATTCCGTCAGGCTCGGCGTGGTCTGGATGAATCGCACCGTCCCGCCCTCGGAGCCCGCACCGAAGAGCGTGCCTTGAGGACCGCGGAGCACCTCGACTCGCTCCAGATCGAACAGCGCGGGGAACGTCGTACCGGCGTTGTAGCCGAGGTTGCGGACCTGGATTGGCGTGTCGTCCACGTAGATGCCGGTCGTACCGGCACCGGCGCCGGAGGAGATGCCGCGGATCGAAATGTCGTTCGCGCCATTGGCGGCACGATTGAGATTCAGCCCCGGAGTAAAGCGGATCATGTCGTCGACGCGCTTCAGTCCCTGCGAATCCATCTGCTCCTGGGTAAACGCCGTGATGCTGATCGGCACTTTGTTCTGCGACTCCACCATACGGCTGGCCGTGACTGTGACCTCCTCCAGGCCACCCGCTGAATCGGCCTGCGATGACGCCGAATCCTGCGCGTCAGCGGCCATCGAAAGCATGGATGCCGCGGCAAAGATGAGGTGAGGTGCCGGGTGGAACTGACGTGTTTTGTGTTGCGCCGATTTTTTTCTATCGGTCATTCGAGTGTCCCCGTTGATATGAAACCTGAGTACACGGGAGGACCTGACACTCGGACAAGTCACCCCCAATGGGTACAGTGGACCCTGCGACCGGATGTCGGGGATGCGAGGATGCGGAGGAGACCGCGAAGCGCTACGTGCTAGTGCAACGCTTGCGAAGTTGCATCGTATTCGAGCACGGCGGAGTCGACTCGTCAGCTATCGTCGGAGGGCTCGGACGGGTCGACTGAAACGTCGCTCGCCGCAGCGGGATTCTTTTGCGTCAACGTTCCATCGTTCACGAAGAAACTCGTGAATATCTGACGGCTCGAGGAAGTCCCCAGCTTGCGGTTGATGCGCTTGCGATAGACTTTGACCGTCTCGGGGCTGATGTCGAGCTCGCGGGCAATGATCTTGTTCGAAAAACCCCGCAGCACCATAGCGGTGATCTGGACTTGCCGACCACGCAAGCCCTTCGCCCGGCACAGATCTTCGAGGGTATCGTGCCGGGCCGTCCGTTCACCCGAAAGGTTATCCCAATGGCGAAGGCACAGGGCGCGGATACAAGGAAACAGAGCCTGGGCCTTTCGCAAATCTAACCCCGCCCTCGGCTCCTCCCCGTACAGAGCCAACGAGATGACGATACACACCCCTGAGGAGGCTCGAACAAACATGCCGCACTCGTCATGCACGCCTGCCTGCTCGTAGTAGTGACGAAAATATTCACTTTGCTCGAAATCATCCGGCGCCTGCTCCGAGAGAAGATAGATGCCGTCAGGCGCTTCCTGCTGCACCATGTTGTACCAGGGATCCAGCAGGTACGCGCCCGCGAGATAGGGATCGAGTGCCCGCTTCTGATCGGAGCGCGAAAGATTGTCGAACAGGCACTGCGGTTTACCGTGCCTGCTGAAGGCGATGATGGCTATGCTCACATAGCGCGTCATGACCTGCAGAAAATTGCAAAATTCCTTCTCGAAACCATCGCGTCCGATGTTCGCAATGGTCGCGGACATGGCCGCGACGGAGGCATCCACCCCGCTCTCCGCGACTCGGCGCAAATACTGCGGAACGTCCGGTTCCGGTGCGGGCCCATCCCCCTTCAAATGGTAATTCTCATGGTGGGTTGTCATGGCGGCGGCACCTGAACGCATCCGGCAACTTCGATGAAGCGAAGGTCCGAGGCTCCCGCAGTGTAGCGAAATTTGCGACATCGACCCTCCAAGCTGCGGATTCGCGGTACGCTATGTAGCGCTGGCACAACGGCGGGTGCAGAGGATAGAAGTCCCACTGCCGCAGCAAACCTCCCATTTGGTAGGTTCGTCTCGTCGCCGGAACAGGGCCTTTTGAGGCACGTCATGAATACTCCTCGCGTCGATGAGCTATTACTCGATCTGTATGCCTGCACTTCCAACCGCAGCGGCTGGCCACGCGTGCTCGACCGAATCTGTCGTGCAACGGGCTCGCGCAGCGCTGTCATCCAGTTCCTGGTCCGAGACGGTGAACGGGCGTGGTCAAAGTGGGTTTTGCGTGACTCCACTTCCGAAGCCGATTGCGCGGAGCACGAGCGATACATGGGCGATGACGTCAATCCGCGCTTGAATTACTCGAGACAGCGCGAAGCCTTGCCCACTCAACACGTTTTTCGCGACCGCGATTTCTTCGCATCTGATGACCCTGTCTTGCCGGAGATCAGGGACCGACTTGCCGCGATTCATCTCGGGCATTTCATGAGCGTCAGCACGGTCCTGCCTGGAAATGCGCGTCTCGCGCTGGTTCTGCACAAGGACCTTCGCGAGCGGCGGGACTTCGAACCGGATCATGAGTCCTTCGCCCTCGGTCTCATTCCGCACCTGACGCAAGTCATGCGGCTCACCGAACGAATCGAAGACAGTCAGAAGCGAACTCGAGACCTGGAAGACGCTCTCGATCTCGTGCGATGTCCGCTCGTGCTGTGCGACCCGGACAGTCGCGTGCGCTGGGCGAACAAATCAGCGCAGGAAATGTTCGATCGCGCGAATCGCATTCACGTCAGCGGCGAGCGACTGGTTGCGCCCACCCACGAGGAGACGCTACGGCTCCGCAAGAGGATCGAGCAGATCGCGAAGGAAGATCAGCCGGCTCGGCTCGCGGATCGCTGCCTGGTTCTCGGTTCCGGCTCCACCACCGCACTGCATGTGATGATGCACGCGATACCCGGCGAGGCTGCGTCGTCTCTTTCGAAGTCCGCCTCGACGCGACGCGTCCTGCTCGTTCTCTCCTCGCCTACAGAGATCCCGACGCTGCCAGCCGATCTGATCGGCCGGGTGTTCACATTGTCGCCCGCTGAATCGCGCGTCGCCGCAGCGCTCTGCCGCGGCGTCACGATCAACGAGTACGCGAGCGCAACCGGAATAACGATCGGGACTGCGCGATTTCACTTGAAGCAGGTCCTTGCCAAGACGCAGTCGAGCCGACAGTCAGACCTCGTCCGCCAGATTTGCTCGTCCGTCATCGCGCGGGCGTTCCCCAACGGGGATACAGAGTAAGCCAGCTCGCGAAGCGCCCCGCTTGATCAGGGCTGGTTCGGCGGCGTAGCGCCCGCCTTGATAG
>Ga0070665_100007321_pt1 | contig 11228 bp, 10 predicted proteins | sample KBSS13metaG_FD_65862 | JGI IMG/M metagenome (GOLD analysis project Ga0070665, IMG submission 65862) | Switchgrass rhizosphere microbial communities from Kellogg Biological Station, Michigan, USA - KBS S1-3 metaG | ecosystem: Host-associated > Plants > Roots > Rhizosphere > Soil ...
TGATCGGTGATCGGCGGTCAGTGAACAGTGATCGGAGGCGCCACTGATCACCGGCCACCGATCACTGATCACCGCTCACTGATCACTGATCACTGATCACTGGTGAAGATGCCAGCAACAGTCACGAGCATCACGCCCAGACGTTCGAAGGGGCCGGGGGCAGCGCCGAGCCCGCCGAGCCGGCGTCCGTTCCGCGATAACCCCCGTCTCATTCTCGCCGTCATCGGCGTCCTCATCGCCGCGCTGGTGGCGCTGCTCGTCGTCGTCAACCGCACGCCGCGGTTCTCGCCCGACTTCCTGACCGAATTCGTGCTCTACGCCCTGACCGCAGGCGACCTGACGATGCTGGCGGGGCTGGTGTTCGTGCTGGCGCGGAACATCATCAAGCTGATTGTCGAACGCCGGCAGGCGCGCCCGTTCGCGCGGTTCCGCGCGAAGCTGGTCGCCGTGCTCCTCGGCATGACGCTCGTGCCCGCGGTGCTCGTGCTCATCGTCGGCAGCGAGCTGATTCGGACGAGCGTGGAGCGGTGGTTCAACGCGCCGATGGACGAGATCCTGTCGTCGGCGAACCAGATCGCGAGCGACTACTACCACGAGCGGCAGCTGCTGGTGACGGATCACGCGATCCGCATCGCGAAGGCGCTGGCGGCCGTGGACCTGACGAAGCCGGACGTCCGGCCCATCCGTGATTTGCTGGCCCCCGAAGTCACGCTGCGGCGCGTGCAGATGATCGAGGTGTACCGCGTGGCTCCGGCGAACGGGTCGCTGCCCGGCCTGGCGCCGGTCGTGGACATCGCCGCGCCGTCGCTGCCGGCCGGCTACAGCCGGGCGGCGGCGGATCGCCTGGCCGCGCAGGCGCTGTCCGGGTCGACCGACGCCCGCTCGATCGAAGCGCTCGGCGCGTCCGGGGACCTGCTGCACGCGGCCGCCGTGATCCGGCCGGCTGACGGGCACCCGGCGGGCGTGATCGTGGTCACCGACTACCTGACCGGCGATCTCGCGGCGCGCTCGCGGCGCATGACGCAGGCGTTCGAGAGCTACACGCAGATGCGTGTGCTGAAGCGCCCGCTGACCGGCGTCTACCTGCTGTTCTTCCTGATGGTGACACTCTTCATTCTCGTGGGCGCCACGTGGATGGGGCTGTACCTTGCCAAGCGGATCACGGGGCCCGTGCAGATGCTGGCGGCCGCAGCGCGTGAGATCGGCGCCGGGCGCCTGGATCAGCGGGTCGAACCGCAAAGCAATGACGAGTTCGGCTCGCTCGTCGAGGCGTTCAACTCGATGGCCGGCGAACTGGCCAGCAGCCGGCGCAAGGTCGAACGATCGACGTTCGAGCTCGAACGCAAGCACGTGGAGGTCGAGATTCGGCGGCGGTACGTCGAGACGATTCTTGAACGCATCACGACCGGCGTGGTGTCGCTCGACGGGGCAGGCACGGTGACGACGATCAACAGCGCGGCGGCACGGCTGCTCAGCCTCGACCGCGCCATCGTCGGCCAGACGGCGTCCGCCGTGTTCGCGCGACAGGACCTGCGCCCGCTCGGTGCGCTGCTCTCCGGCGCCGGACGCTTCAAGGTGGAGCCGGCCGCGGAGGAAATCGCCATTCCGCACGACGGCCAGGAGCTCCGCCTCGCCGTGGTCGCCACGGCGCTGGTCGGCGACACGGGCGCGCCCGAAGGTCTCCTGCTCGTGCTGGACGACCTGACGCCACTCATTCGCGCCCAGAAGGTGGCCGCGTGGAGGGAAGTCGCGCGGCGCCTGGCCCATGAAATCAAGAACCCGCTCACGCCGATTCAGCTGTCGGCGGAGCGGCTGCAGCGCCATTTCGCGGGCAGCCCCCCGGCCGCGCGGGCTCTCGTCGACGAGTGCACGGCGACGATCGTCGGGGAAGTCGAATCGCTCAAGGGGCTGGTGGACGAGTTCTCCCAGTTCGCCCGCATGCCGTCGCCGCGCACCGTGCCCGTCGATCTCGCGCCGCTCATTGCCGACACGCTCACGCTCTACGCGGGCCTGTTCGCCGACGTCACGATCGAGCAGCAGTTCGCCGCCGGCGTGCCCCTCGTCCGGCTCGACGCCGAGCAGATCCGGCGCGTGATCATCAACCTCGTGGACAACGCCATCGAGGCCATGAATCGCCGCGGGTGCATCGTCGTCGAGACGCAGCGCGACGAGAGCCACAGCGTGGTGCGGATCATCGTGTCGGACAACGGTCCCGGGATCCCGCCCGCCGACCGCGATAAATTGTTCCTGCCGTATTACTCGACGAAGGGCCGGGGCAGCGGTCTCGGGCTGGCGATCGTGCGGCGGATCATCGCCGAGCACGGCGGCAGCATCGAAGCCGGCGAAAACCTCCCGCGCGGTACGCGGTTCACGATCGAGCTGCCGTGCTGACGCCGACCATCCTCATCGTGGACGACGAGCCAGGTGTCCGGACCGCGCTCGGCGGCGTCCTGCGGGACGAGGGGTACACCGTCGAAGCCGTCGCCAGCGGGGAAGAGTGCCTGGAGCGGGTGACGCGGCGGAGCGTCGACCTGATCCTGCTCGACGTCTGGCTGCCCGGCATGGACGGCCTGGCGACGTTCGCGCGGCTGCGCGAGCGCCAGGTCGACGCGGAGGTCGTGCTCATCTCGGGGCACGGGAACATCGAGTCGGCCGTGCGCGCGATCAAGATGGGCGCGTTCGACTTCGTCGAGAAGCCCCTGTCGCTCGACAAGACGGTGCTCGTGGTGGCCAACGCGCTGCGCCAGCGGCGCCTGGAGGCCGAGAACCGGGCACTGCGCGCGCGCGTGGATCGCCATCAGACGATGGTCGGCGAGAGCTACGCCATGAGCCAGCTGCGCGAGCAGGTCGCGATGGCCGCGCCGACCAACGGTCGCGTGCTGATTTACGGGGAGAACGGCACGGGCAAGGAACTCGTGGCGCGCACCATCCACACGCTCAGCCGCAGGAAGTCGGCGCAGTTCGTGGAAGTGAACTGCGCGGCGATCCCCGAAGAGCTGATCGAGAGTGAATTGTTCGGCCACGTCCGGGGCGCGTTCACGGGCGCCGTCGAGACTCGCCGTGGCAAGTTCGAGGTGGCCGACGGCGGCACGATCTTCCTCGACGAAATCGGCGACATGAGCCTGAAGACGCAGGCCAAGGTGCTGCGCGTGCTCCAGGAGCAGACGATGGAGCCGGTCGGGGGCACCAACCGCATCCGCGTCGATGCGCGCGTGCTCGCGGCGACGAACAAGGATCTGCAGGCCGAGATCCGGTCGGGGCAGTTTCGCGAGGACCTGTATTTCCGCCTGAACGTGATCCCGATCTTCGTGCCGCCGCTGCGCGAGCGCCAGGAGGACATCCCGCTGCTCGCCGATCACTTCATGGCGGAGTTCTCGCGCGAGTACGGCCGGCGGCTGAAGCGTTTCGACGAGGGCGCCGTCGCCGTGCTGCAGCAGTACGCGTGGCCTGGCAACGTGCGGGAGCTGCGCAACGTCATCGAGCGGCTGATGATCATGGTGCCCGGCGACGCGATCTCGGCGGCCGATCTCGGGTTTCTGAACGTCGCGCCCGCGGCGCGAGTGGAAACGGTCGAGCCCGCGTCGCGCCAGACGCTGCATGAGGCGCGCGACAACTTCGAGCGCGAGCTCATCCTGAGGACGCTCGGCGAACAGCAGGGCAACATGTCGCGTACGGCGGACGTGCTCGGCGTCGAGCGGAGCAACCTGTACCGGAAGATGAAAGCGTTCGGCATTGCGCCGTCGCGGCGCGCGGAAGGGGACGACGACGCCGCCTAGACGCGCTGGCGGGGGATTGTACCGGGATCCTCGCTTTGCTATAATCGCCGCGGTGTTTCACGCATGAGTTCCGATCCGCTACGCACCGATCCGCCGAAAGACCCCGCGGGTCCCGATGCGCCGCGGACGGCAGATGCGGCGACGGACGCGGATCGCGACGCCCGAATCGAACACCTCCTCCTCGCCGGACTCGACCATTACTTCGCCGCGCACTACGAGCTCGCCATCAACGTCTGGACGCGCGCGCTGTTTTTCGATCGCAGCCATGCCCGCGCGCGGGCGTACATCGAACGGGCGCGCAGCGCGCTCGCCGAGCGCCAGCGCCAGGCGGAGGAATTGCTGCATGGCGGCGCGGCGGCGTTCCGCCGTGGCGACGCGGGCGAGGCGCGGCGGCTGCTGCAGGCGGCCATCGACGGCGGGGCGCCGCTCGAAGATGCGTTCCCGATGCTCGAGCGGCTCAACCGCATGGATCCCGCGCCGGCTGCGCCGCCGCAGATCCGGACGGGCGGCGACCGTCACGCGGCCCCGGGGCCGCCGGTCGCGCATGGCGCCGGCCGGGCCGGAGCGGGGCTGGCGGCGTCTCTGATGATGCTCGTGGTCCTGGTCGCCGTCGGCGCGTACGCGGCCGTCGCGTCAAACGGTGACTGGCGCGCGATGCTGGGGCTGCCGAGCGTCCGATCGGCGGCCACCCTGGCGCCGGTCACGCGCGACGTCGTGCTCGCGCTCCCGAGGCGCGGCGAAACGGCGCTCGCGCGGGCCCGCAGCCTGGCGGCGGGCGGGGCGCTGCACGACGCGCTGTCCGTGCTCGACGGTGTGCGCGCGACGGACCCGCAGAAGCCTGACGCCGATCGGCTTCGCGCCGATCTGCAGCGCGAGCTCCTGCGTCTGGGAGCCGAGCGCCTCCCGTGAAATGCTCCAAGTGCGGATACGTCGGGTTCGAGACCGCCGACCGCTGCCGCAATTGCGGGTACGACTTCGCGCTCGCCTCCGCCTTTGCGCTGCCTGATTTGCCCATCCGCCGGGACGCCGACTCCGTCGAGGGCCTCGACGACCTTGCGTTGATCGACGCCGGAACGGCTCGCCGCGCGACGTCGGGGTTCGACGCCGAGTTCGGGCGGGCCGCGGAGCCGCGTCCCGCGGCGACACCGGGCCCGTCGTTCACGACGCGCGCGTCGGCGTCCGAGCTGCCGCTGTTCGGAACGCCCATCGAAGACGACACGCCGCTCATCACCCGGCCTTCGCCGCCCCGTGCGCCGCTCTCGGTCCGGCGCTCGACGCCCGAGGTGCCCCGTTTGCGGTCCGTCGGACCGCGCGCGGGCGGCTCGGACCTCGCGCTCGATCTGGATCCGCCGGAGGCCGCCACACCGCGTCTCGTGCCGTCCGAACGTGCGCAAGCCGTCGACTGGTCGTCTTCCGACGGTCGCCGCCTCGATGCCGGCGCCCTGCGGCGAATCGGCGCGCTCGCGATCGATGCGCTGATTCTCGGAGTCATCGACGTCTCGGTCATCTACCTCACGATGCAGATCTGCGGCCTCGGCGTCGCCGAGTTTCCGCTGCTCCCGAAAGGGCCGCTCGTGGCGTTTCTGGTCGTCCAGAACGTCGGCTACCTCGTGGCCTTCACGGCGAGCGGCCAGACGCTGGGCAAGATGACGGCCGGAATCGAAATCGTCACGTCTGATCCGTACGAGATCCTGGATCTCGGCCGCGCCCTCAAGCGCACCGTCGCCTGGCTCGTCCTCGCATGCCCCGCCGGCCTGGGCCTGCTCCCGACGCTCCTCAGCCACGATCACCGTGGCCTCCACGATCGTTTCGCAGGCACGCGCGTTGTCCGCGCCTAAGCAACCGACGCCTGCGTTCGCGCTGGCGGTCGCGACGGCGCTTGGCGTGGGCTACGCGCCGGTGGCGCCCGGCACCTTTGGCTCTGCCGTCGGCCTGCTGCTGTGGTACCTGCTGCCGGCCTCGCCGATCGCGCAGGCTGTCGCGATTGCCGTCATCATCGTGGTCGGCTCCTGGAGCGGTACCGTAGCCGAGCACCACTTCGGCCGGTCCGACCCGGGATACGTCGTCATCGACGAAGTGGCCGGTATGCTCGTCACGCTCTTTCTCGTTCCCGTCGGCTGGGCCGGCGCCCTCCTGGCGTTTCTGCTCTTCCGCCTCTCCGACATCGTCAAGCCGTATCCGGCCAACCGGCTCGAGCGTGTGCCGGGCGGTGCCGGCATCATGGCCGACGACGTGATGGCGGGCGTTTACGCCAACCTCGCGCTGCGCCTCTGCCTCTGGACCTCTGGTCATCTGGGCCTGTCGTAGGGCGAGGCCGGGGCCGCCATCGCGCGGCTGAAGGCCCCCCGCTGCGCCGTTGGCCGATTGAGCTATTGAATGACCAGACGACTAGATGATTAGATGACCAGATGCAGAGTCGTGCGTGCATCATTGCGGTGGGCAGCGAGATGCTGACGCCGTTTCGCGTCGACACCAATTCGCTCTTCATCACCGACCGCCTCAATACCATCGGCTTCGACGTTCGCATGAAAACCGTTGTCGGCGACGACGTCGGGGAGCTCGCGGGAATGGTGCGCGCGTCCCTGGCCTGGGCCGACTTGATCGTGCTGACCGGAGGGCTGGGCCCGACTGCGGACGACATCACGCGCGACGCCGTGGCCCAGGTGCTCGATCTGCCGTTCGACGAAGACCAGGAGACGGTCGCGCGCATCCGTGAGCGGTTCACCAGGCGCGGCATGGTGATGCAGGAGATCAACCGGCGCCAGGCGATGGTGCCGCGCGGGGCCGCGCTGCTCGACAACCCGAACGGCACGGCGCCGGGCCTCTGGCTGGAGCACGGGAAGACAGCCCTGGTGCTGCTGCCGGGGCCGCCGCGCGAGATGAAGCCGATGTTCGAGGCGATCGTGCGCGATCGCCTCACCGCGCGAAGCGGGGGCGCAGGCCTGTTCCGCCGGGTGCTGAAAATCACCGGCCAGCCCGAGTCGGTCGTCGATGCGAAGGCGCAGCCGATCTACGGCCGGTGGCAGACGCAGGACGTGCCGATCAGCACGACGATTCTGGCGGTCCTCGGCCAGATCGAACTGCACCTGACCGCCGGCGCCCCGGACCGCGAAGCCGCGGATCGGGTGCTCGACCCGGCCGTCCGTGAGCTGCAGGACGCGCTGGGCGGCGACGTCTACAGCGTGGACGGCGCGTCGCTCGAGGAAGTCGTCGGCGCGCGCCTGCGCGAGCGGCGGCTGAAGGTCGCCGTCGCCGAGTCGTGCACCGGCGGGCTGCTGACGTCGCGGTTGACGGACGTGCCGGGCAGCTCGGCGTATGTCGATCGCAGCGAGGTGTGCTACAGCAACCAGGCCAAAATCGATTCGCTCGGCGTGCCGGCCGCGCTCATCGCGGCGCACGGCGCCGTCAGCGAACCGGTGGCGCGCGCCATGGCGGAAGGCATTCGCGCGAAAGCGTCGGCGGATGTCGGGATGGGCGTAACCGGGATTGCCGGACCGGACGGCGGCACCCCTGAAAAGCCCGTTGGGACCGTCGCAATCGCCGTGCTCGTGGGTGCCGACGCGCGCGTGCGGACGTTTCAGTTCGTGGGCGCGCGCGAGATGGTCAAGTTTCAATCTGCGCAGGCCGCGCTGAACATGCTGCGCCTCATGTTGTCGCAGGTGTCGTAGCTCCGCGGGCGCTCGCCCAGCCTGAAAGTCGGATATCCTCGTCAATGGGATGGTTCTGATCATCGTGATGGCGTATTGCCTCGGCTCGGTGCCGTTCGCGCTCCTGCTTGCGCGCGGAGACGATGTCCGGCGCATCGGCAGCGGCAACGTCGGCGCCGCGAACGTACTGCGCGCTTCGGGCGTTCGGGCCGGCGTGCTGGTGGCGATGCTCGACATTGCCAAGGGGGCCGCGAGCGTCGTGCTCGCCATGCGCCTGAGCACGGACGGCAGCGCCCCCGCAGCTGCGGGGTTCGCCGCGATCCTCGGGCATATCTACCCGGTGTGGCTTCGGTTCCGGGGAGGAAAAGGCGTCGCCACCGCGTGCGGTGTCTTCACGGTGTTGACCCCCCTCGCGGCGCTTCCGGCATTCGCGGTGTTCATCGCGACCGCCTGGGCCACGCGCTATGTGTCCCTCGGATCGGTGCTCGCGACGATCATCCTGCCGCCCGTCGCGTACGCGACGGGGTATTCGACGGCGACGCTGACGGCGGCGTGCGCGGCGTCGGTGCTCATTCTGTTCCGGCATCGTGGCAACCTGGCGCGGCTGCGTGCCGGCACCGAACGGCGATTGGGGGCGCGAGCCTGATGGCGGTCGTTGCGGTACTCGGGGCGGGAAGCTGGGGGACAGCGCTGGCGGTGCATCTGGCCCGGGTCGGCCACGACGTGCGTCTGTGGGCGCGCGATCAAACTATCGTCGACGACATGACGGCGCGCCGCGCCAACGTCGTGTACCTGCCCGACGTCACGCTGCCGCCTGCCGTCTCGGTCACCCACGATCTCCCTCGGGCGCTTGGCGGCGCCGGGCTCGTGATTTGCGCCGTGCCGTCGCACGGCTGCCGGGCGGTGCTTCGCCAGACGGCGCGCAGCCTCGGCCGGCACGCGACGATCGTCAGCGCGACCAAGGGCCTCGAGGCCGACAGCCACCTGCGCGTCTCGCAGGTCATCGCTGAAGAAGTGGGCCCCGGCCATCCGGTGGTCGTGCTGTCCGGCCCGAGTTTTGCGATGGAGGTCGCGCAACAACTGCCGACCGCCGTCCTCGCGGCATCGGTCAACGCGCAGGCGACCGAACGCGTGCAGAACGAGTTCCGCGGCCCGTTCTTCCGCTTGTATGGGAGCGACGACGTGGTCGGGGTGGAGATCGGCGGCGCGATGAAGAACGTCATCGCCATCGCGGCGGGCGTCGTGGAAGGTCTGGGGCTCGGGCACAACGCCCTGGCCGCGCTCATCACCCGCGGGCTCGCCGAGATCACCAGGCTGGCCTGCGCGGCTGGAGGGCGCCGCGATACGCTGGCCGGTCTGAGCGGCCTGGGCGACCTGGTGCTGACCTGCACCGGCACGCTGAGCCGGAACAGGCACGTCGGCGCCGAACTGGCCCGCGGCCGCCGCTTGAACGACATCGTCGCGGGCATGAAGATGATCGCGGAAGGTGTCCAGACCACCGGCGCGGTGCTCGCCCTGGGCAACCGCTTCGGCGTCGAGCTGCCGATTACGACGCAGATGGCCGAAGTACTCAGCGGGAGGATGGACGTCCGGTCCGCGGTCGAAACACTCATGCTGCGCCGCCAGCGCGCCGAGGCGGATGGCGATCGGGAATTGGGTAATGGGGTAATCGGGTAATTTGGAACTCTGGAACCCTGGAACTTTGGAACCCTGGAACTTTGAAACTTTGGAACCCTGGAAGGTGTCATGAAACGATTCACGCTCCCGGCTGTACTCGCGGTCTTCGTCGGCGCGGGCGTCACGCAAGTCGCGCTCGCGCAGGCCGCACCGACGGTCGCGGTCGTCAAGGATCCCGGCTGCGGGTGCTGCACGAAATGGGTGGCGCATCTCGAAAAGGCCGGGTTCAAGGCCACGGTGACGGAGTCGGCGACGCTTGATGCGCTGAAAGACAGCAAGGGTGTTCCCAAGGCGGCGCGCTCGTGTCACACGGGTACGGTCGGCGGCTACGTGATCGAGGGACACGTGCCGGCGGCGGACATCAGGCGGCTGTTGAAGGAGCGTCCCGATATCGTCGGACTGGCGGTTCCGGGAATGCCCACCGGGTCGCCGGGTATGGAAGTGGGCGACCGCGTCACGCCGTATGACGTGATCGCGTTCGACAAGACCGGCAAGACCCGCGTGTTTGCGTCGTACCGCTGAAGACCTCAATTGTCTCTCCTCAGCCGCATTCGTCAGGGTCTGTCGCGCACGAAAGAGCAGATCGTCTCGCGCTTCGACGACATCGTCCGCCGCGCGGATGCCCCCGATCGGCGTTCGCGCGCCATCGACGTCGACACGTTCGAGGCGCTCGAGGAGCTGCTCGTGTCGGCCGACCTGGGCGTATCCGCGACCGCCCGGATCATCGACTCGGTCAAGGCGCGCGACCGCGACGGCGCGAGCCTGCGCGACCTGGTCAAGCAGGAAATCCGCCGCGTCTTCGACGCCGTCGACCGTCCGATCCTCGTCGAGCACCACCCGAAGGTCGTGTTGATCGTGGGCGTCAACGGAACCGGCAAGACGACCACCGTCGGCAAGCTGGCGAGCGTGCTCAAGAAGGAGGGCCTCCGGCCGCTCGTCTGCGCGGCCGACACGTTTCGGGCCGCCGCGGTCGAGCAGCTCGAGATTTGGGCCGCGCGGGCCGGCGTCGAGCTGCTGCGCGCGGGGCAGGGCGCCGATCCCGCGGCGGTCGTGTTCGACGCGATCTCGTCCGGCAGGGCGAAGGGCTGCGATCCGATTCTGGTGGATACGGCGGGCCGGCTGCACACGCGCGTCAACCTGATGCAGGAGCTCCAGAAGATCCGCCGTGTCGTGGCGCGCGAGGTGGAAGGCGCGCCGCAGGAAGTGCTGCTCGTGCTCGATGCGACGGTCGGCCAGAACGGTCTGGTCCAGGCGCGGGAGTTCATGAGCGCCGCGGGCGTCAACGGCATCGTCCTGACCAAGCTCGATGGGACCGCCAAGGGCGGCATCGCGGTCGCTATCGCGCACGACCTGAAGCTGCCGATTCGCTACGTCGGCGTGGGCGAAGGCATGGACGACCTCGTACCGTTCTCCCCCGAAGAGTACGTGAACGGGTTGTTCGAAGAGACGTGGTAGACGCCGACTACATGGACCGCGCGTTGTTTCTGGCCGCGAGGGGCCGCGGCCGCACGAGCCCGAATCCGCTCGTGGGGGCCGTGGTCGTGGCCGGCGACGGCGTGGTCGTCGGGCAGGGTTTTCACCGGCGCGCCGGCGAGCCGCACGCCGAAGTCCTGGCGCTCGAACAGGCCGGCGCGCGCGCGCGCGGCGCGACGATGTACTGCACGCTCGAGCCGTGCTGCCACGTTGGACGCACCGGTCCGTGCGTCACGAAGATCGTGGCGGCCGGCATTTCGCGTCTGGTCGCCGCGATCGAGGATCCGAACCCGCTCGTCAACGGCAAGGGCTTCGCGCACCTGCGCGAGCACGGCGTCCACGTCGAGGTCGGCCTCGGCGCGTCCGCGGCCCGCGTGCTCAACCAGCCGTTCCTGACGCTGATGCGCGAGCGGCGGCCGTTCGTCATCTTGAAGGCCGCGATCAGCCGGGACGGCTGTCTCGCGGAGGCGGAGGGGCGCCGCACCGCGTTGACCTCGGCGGCCGCGAACCGCCACGCCCACGCGCTGCGGGCGGAGGTGGACGCCATCGCGGTTGGCGCCGGGACCGTCCTGACCGACGATCCGCAGCTGACGGCCCGCGGCGCCTTCCGGGAACGGCCGCTGATACGCGTGATCTTCGACCGCCGGCTGCGCAC
>Ga0070665_100007323_pt1 | contig 11227 bp, 10 predicted proteins | sample KBSS13metaG_FD_65862 | JGI IMG/M metagenome (GOLD analysis project Ga0070665, IMG submission 65862) | Switchgrass rhizosphere microbial communities from Kellogg Biological Station, Michigan, USA - KBS S1-3 metaG | ecosystem: Host-associated > Plants > Roots > Rhizosphere > Soil ...
TGCGATGGCGACGGTGATGGGGAGGATTTTGGCGAGTTGGGCGTTGGGGGTGCCGGCGCCGGAATTGGCGTTTCCGGTGACGCCGTTGGCGCCGATTCCTATGCACCGGTTCAATCAGCTTGGGGCGCGGATGGCCATTCAGGGGTTGCGCGCCATGGATGGGTTGGCGCGCGTCAAGGACCGCTGGTTTAGCCAACCTGGTGTGCCATGACCATGGGCTGCCGCGTTGGCCGTGGGCTGCGGCATCGGCCGTGGGTTGCGGCATCGGCCGTCGGCTGGAGCATCGGCCGTGGGTTGCGGCATCGGCCGTGGGCTGTGGCATCGGCCGTGGGCTGCGGTGTTAGCCGTGGGCTGCGGCGTTGGCCGTGGGCTGTGGCATCGGCTGTGGGCTGTGGCATCGGCCGTGGGGTGCGGCGTTGGCCGTGGGCTGCGGCGTTGGCCGTGGGCTGTGGCATCGGCTGTGGGTTCCGGTGTTAGTTGGCGGCGCGTGATGCGCGGTGGCGATTGCCAAGTGTGGGGGAGCTGTTGACGTGACCATTGATCCGGCTGTGGCTTGTTTGCTCATCGCCTCCGTGGCGCTGCTGTTTCTCGCGGCGGCTATTCATAAGCTGCGCGACTTGCGGCGGTTTCGGGATGTGTTTGCGGCGTATGGGCTGCTGCCGTTGGCGGCCGGGAGACAACTGGCGCCTGTGGTCCCCGCGCTCGAGCTCGCCGTCGCCGTGGGACTGTTGTTTGAAAACCTGCGGATGCCGGCGCTCTGGACCGGTGTGTCCCTGTTGCTCGCGTACGCAATAGCGATCGCTATCAACCTCGCTCGCGGACGCCGCGACCTGGATTGCGGCTGTGGCGGCCCGAATGATCGCCGTCCCATTGCAGCCTGGATGGTCTGGCGCAACATCGGCATCGCCATCCTCCTCGCCGCCGCCTCACTACCCTGGAGCGACCGCGCCCTGGTGTTGACCGACGGTGTCACCGTCGGCTTCGGCACCGCCTGCTGCGCATTGGTCTACCTCTGCCTCGACCGCCTTTTGACTCCCATTGGCCGAATAACGCATTGACGGACATCCTGATGAGCGCACTCGCAATATCAAACATTGTTCTGTGGATCGTGGTGTTGGCCCTGCTGGCTCTCGTGTTGGCACTGACACGCCAGATCGGCGTGTTACATGAACGCATCGCGCCGGTCGGCGCGCTCATGATCAACAAGGGACTCACCGTGGGCGAGCAGGTCCCCGTCGTCGAGACTACCGACCTGGCAGGGCAGGTGATGAAAGTCGGAGCCCCTCGCACCGACGGCCTGAGCACGCTGCTGTTGTTTGTATCGCCCACGTGCCCGGTTTGCGAGTCACTGCTCCCGGTGCTGCGCGCGAGCCGCAAGCAGGAGAAAAGCTGGCTGCAGATCGTGCTGGCCAGCGACGGTGACCTCACGACTCAGCGCGAGTTTGTCCGCGACAAGGGTCTGGGTGACTTTCAATATGTTGTATCGGCTCCCCTGGGGATGACCTATCAGGTGAGCCGGCTGCCGTTCGCAGCGTTGGTGGATGCCGACGGCAAGCTGCGCGCACGCGGCCTCGTCAACTCCCGGGAGCACCTGGAGAGTCTGTTTGAGGCCCAACGGCTGGGCGTCGCGTCGTTGCAGGAGTATTTCGTTGCACACAGTTAGTCGGCCAGGTCAAGCCATTCACGACTAACGGCCCGCCTACCTCTTTCGAGGGAGGGAACCGGGCCGCCCGCCCGCCCTAAGCTGCGCCCGGGCGCGGCGACCCCGTGCGACTGTTCATCCAGGCTTCGTACCGCTGTCGGGCTGTATGAGTTCGCTTCGTACAATATTCGGTGCATCGCATCCGTCTATCGGGTGACCGCACCCCCATTTGCGACGGTCTTTTTCAAACTATAGAGTGCTCAACATGTTACGGCGCTCCACCATTGCCGGCGTGATCGCCGTGGGCTCGTTGGCTGGCTGTGCCGTCGGCCCGAACTTCCACGCGCCAGCCCCGCCCGCGACGACCCAGTACACCCGTGGCCAACAACCGGGGAGCACCTCGGATGCGCCTGTTCCCGGGGGTGCGGTCCAGACATTCCAAACTGACAGGGATATACCCGGCGACTGGTACAGCCTCTTTCAGTCCGAGCCACTGGATGACCTGGTGCGTCGCTCGTTACACGACAGCCCGACCGTCGAGGCGGCGAAGGCTGCGTTGGCTTCGGCCCAGTACACCTATATTGCCGAGCGTGGGGCGCTGTTTCTGCCCCAGGCGGATGGTACGTTGGGCGTGACCCGTCAGAAGGCTTCGGGGGCCGCGTTCGGTGATCCAGCCGCAGGCTCGAGCCAGTTCACTCTTTACAGTGCATCCGTCAACGTCTCGTACCGTTTGGATATCTTCGGAAGCTCGCGCCGCCAACTCGAGCAACTGGGCGCCCAGACGGACTTCCAGCGCTGGGAATTCGAAGCAGCCAAATTGACCCTGACGGGCAATGTCGTGACCACAGCCTTCGATGTGGCCTCGCTGACCGACCAGCTCGCTGCGGTGAAGGATGTTGTGGCCGCCGAGACCGAGCAGTACAAGGTGGTGCAACGGCAGTTTGAAGTGGGCGCGGCTTCAAAATCCGACGTCCTGTCCCAACAGGCCCAGCTTGCTCAGGCAACGGCCGTGGTTCCGGGGCTCGAAAAAGCACTCGCGCAGGCTCAACACCGGCTCGCCGTGTTGGCAGGCCGGACCCCGGATGATGCGACGATCCCGGATTTCGCGTTGGACCACTTTCAGTTGCCGACCGAGCTGCCGGTCAGTGTGCCCGCGAAACTAGTGCGTCAGCGCCCAGACGTTCAGGCTGCGGAGGCTCAGTTGCATCAGGCAACCGCCGCCGTCGGTGTCGCGACCGCCAACCTCTTTCCGCAGGTCACGCTGAGCGGCGCGCTCGGGTCCGAATCCATCACCGCCGGCGGATTGTTCGGGGCCGGGACGGGGACCTGGAGCGTGGGTGCCCAGTTGCTGCAGCCGCTGTTCCATGGTGGTGAGCTGCGCTACAAGCGACGCGCGGCCGTGGCGGCCCTGGAGCAGGCCGATGCCAACTACAGGCAGACGGTGTTGGCAGCAATGCAAGAGGTCGCGGACGCGCTGCGGGCCGTTGAGACCGATGCGCGCGCGCTGCGTGCGCAGGTCGATGCGGAGAAGGCGGCTTCGGATGCATTTGACATTTCCAAGAAGCAGTTTCGGGTCGGCGGTGTCAGCTACGTGACTGTGTTGAATGCCCAACGTTTGTTTCTCGAGGCCCGCCAGAGCCGCGTGCAGGCGCAGGCAGCCCGCTATTCAGACTCCGCGGCATTGTTCCAGGCGCTCGGGGGCGGCTGGTGGAATCAAAGGGATCAAGAGGTAGCCAGAAAGTGAGCAGCATTGTCTCGGATGACCCGCGGGCCCTGAACGGCTCGCTGCGCCGACGTCTGATCATTGTTGTGGTTGCCGTGAGCGTGCTCCTGGCGGCCATCGTCGCGTTCAACATGTGGAAGGCCAACTTGTTGGAAGGTATCCGCAAGAAGAATGCGGCTCCGCCGCAGACAGTCAGCGCTGCCGGCGCGCAATTCACAGAGTGGCAGCCGGAAGTGAGCGCTGTGGGCAGCATGCGTGCCGTGCGCGGTGTCGATGTCACTACCGAAGTGACCGGGCTGGTTCGCTCGCTGCATTTCAAATCGGGTGACGAGGTCAAGGCCGGCCAGATCCTGGTTGAGCTGAATGCGGATCCGGAGATTGCCCAGCAACATGCGCTCGAAGCCGCAGCTGATCTGGCGCAGACGGTGTTGAATCGCGACAAGGAACAGTTTGACGCGCAGGCCATCAGCCAGGCGCAGTTGGACGCGGATGCGGCAGACCTGAAGAACAAGCGGGCGCAGGCGGCCGCGCAGGCGGCGTTGGTGGCGAAGAAAATCATTCGCGCGCCCTTTGACGGCCGGCTGGGCATCACGACCGTGAACCCCGGGCAGTACCTCAACACCGGGGACAAGATCGTGACTCTGCAGGCGGTCGACCCGATCTATGTGGACTTCAAGTTGCCGCAGCAGCAGCTGGCGCTCATTGCCGATGGCCAGTCGGTCAACTTGACCACCGACTCCTATCCGGGCGTCAAGTTTGTCGGCAAGATCAACGCCATCGATCCGCGGGTCGATGCGAGCACGCGCAACTTTCAGGCGGAGGCGACGGTTCCCAATCCGGATCGCAGGCTGCTGCCCGGCATGTTTACTCGCGTCGCCGTTGTCGCGGGCGAAACCAAGCGCTACCTGACCCTGCCGCAGACCGCCATTACCTATAATCCGTACGGCGCCACGGTGTTTCTGGCACAGAAAAAGCCCGGCGGCTCCGACAAGGATCTGATCGCACAGCAGAGCTTTGTAACGCTGGGTCCCACCCGGGGCGACCAGGTTGCCGTGTTGAAGGGTGTCACGGAAGGCGACGTGGTGGTGACCAGTGGCCAGATGAAGCTGGTCAACGGGGCGCCGCTCATCATCGACAACTCGGTACTGCCGGCCAACGACCCGAATCCCAGCCCGCAAGAGCAGTGAGGCTGCCCCATGAAATTCACGGATATCTTCGTCCAGCGACCGGTGCTTTCACTGGTGCTCAGCATGCTGATCCTGGTGCTGGGCATGCGGGCCATTTTCATGCTGCCCGTGAGCCAGTATCCGCAGACCGAGAACGCGGTTGTCACGATCTCCACGACCTATTACGGCGCTGATGCCGCCACGGTCGCGGGCTTCATCACGCAACCGCTCGAAGCGGCGATCTCGCAGGCGCAGGGCATCGACTACCTGTCCTCGAACAGCAGCACGGGCGTGTCGGTCATCCAGGCGACCCTGCGGCTGAACTACGATTCCAACCGGGCGCTGACTGAAATCAACACCAAGGTGGCCTCGGTCCGCAATCAGTTGCCGCCGCAGGCACAGCAGCCCGTCCTGACCGTCCAGGTCGGCCAGACTGTGGATGCGATGTACATCGGCTACTTCAGTGACACGCTGCCGGTGAACGGCCTGAGTGACTACCTCGTGCGCGTCATCAAGCCCAAGCTCGATGCCGTCGAAGGTGTCCAGACTGCCGAAGTGATCGGTACCCGTCTGTATGCACTGCGTGCGTGGCTCGATCCGGATCGCATGGCGGCTCACGGAGTGGCGGCGAGCGATGTCTACAACGCATTGGCAGCCAACAACTATCTGACCGCTGTCGGCACCACCAAGGGCCAGGCGATCACTGTGGACCTCACCGCATCCACCGACCTGCATTCGCTGGAGGAATTCAGGAAGCTGGTGGTGAGGCAGCAGGACGGCGCCATCATCCGGCTGGAAGATGTGGCCAATGTCGTGCTCGGTGCCGAGAACTACGACTTCAGTGTGGCCTTCACCGGGCAGCGCTCGGTGTTCATCGGCATTCAGGTAGCGCCCACCGCGAATGTTCTGCAGGTCGCGGATCGCGTGAAAAAGGCCATGCCCGGCATCGAAGCGCAGCTTCCCGTGGGCATGAAACAGAAGCTGGCCTATGACGCAACCGAGTTCATCGACACCTCGATCAAGGAAGTCATCAAGACCCTGGTCGAGGCTTTGGTTATTGTGACCGTCGTTATCTACCTGTTCCTGGGTACGTTGCGGGCGGTTGTGATTCCGGTCGTGGCCATGCCACTGTCCCTGGTGGGCGCGTTCTTCCTGATGTCGGCGTTGGGTTATTCCATCAACCTGCTGACGTTGTTGGCACTGGTGCTCGCGATCGGTCTGGTTGTCGACGACGCCATCATCGTTGTTGAAAACGTGGATCGGCATTTGAAGGCCGGGTTGTCGCCGTTCAATGCTGCGCTGCAAGGTGCGCGTGAGCTTGGGGGGCCCATCATCGCCATGACGGCTGTGTTGGTTGCGGCGTATCTGCCCATCGGTTTTCAGGGCGGTCTCACCGGCGCATTATTTACTCAATTCGCGTTCACGCTGGCGGGCGCGGTGACCGTCTCCGCCATTATCGCTTTGTCGCTGTCGCCGATGATGTGCGCGACCGTGTTCCGCGCGGAGCAGGAAGAGGGGCGCTTCGTCCATCTCATCGACAATGTGTTCGGGCGAGTGCGCGCCCGATACCAGCGTGTCCTGGCCAGTTGGTTGCAGACCTGGCAGGTGCTGGTGGTGTTGGGTCTGCTGTTGTTGGCCGGCGTGATCTACCTGTTCATGACGTCTGACTCGGAGCTCGCTCCACAGGAAGACCAGGGCATCGTGCTGTCGCAGGTGATCGGGCCGCCGAACGCAACCTATGCGCAGATGCAGAAATACACCGACCTCATCTTCAATGCGGCCAAAGAGCTTCCTGAGTTCGATTCCTCGTTCCAGATTACCGGCACACCGGCCGTCAACCAGGGATTCGGCGGATATCTCATGGCCCCGTGGGACAAGCGCAAGCGCTCCGCGGACCAGTTGCAGCAGGTCCTGCAGGAGAAGTGGAATCACATCGCCGGTGTGCGTGTCGCGGCGTTCCAGTTTCCATCCCTGCCGGGCGCGCAAGGGTTGCCGCTGCAGTTCGTGATCACCACCACCGAGCCCGTGGCGCAACTCAACGAAGTGGCCAACAAGGTGTTGGAGAAAGCGAAGGCCAGCGGCATGTTCTGGTTCGTGGATTCCGACCTGAAGCTCGACAAGCCCCAGGCCACCCTGAAGATCGATCGCGACCTGGTCGCCGATCTCGGCCTGACGCAGTCGGATGTGGGTAATTCGCTGGGCGCGGCATTGGGCGGCGGTTACGTCAACTACTTCTCGTTGTCGGGTCGCTCGTACAAGGTCATTCCGCAGGTGTTGCAGAAGGACCGTCTCAATCCCGACCAGGTGCTCGACTACTACATCAAGTCGGGCGATGGCTCGCTGATTCCGGCCAGCACTGTGGCGAGCATCGAAACCAGCACGGTTCCCGAGGCGATCAATCACTTTCAACAGTTGAATTCCGCGACAATTGCGGGCGCACCCGGCGTCTCGGACGGTGTGGCTCTGCAGATGTTGCGGGAGGCGCTGCATGAGGTTGCGCCGACCGGTTACAACGTTGATTACTCCGGCCAGTCGCGACAGTTCGTTCGGGGTTCGAGCGGCTTTGTGTCGACGATGTTGTTCGCGCTCGTCATCGTGTATCTCGCGTTGGCGGCACAATTCGAGAGCTTCCGCGATCCGGTCGTCATCCTGGTGTCGGTGCCCATGGCGCTGTTCGGCGCGCTGCTGTTCATCAACCTCGGCCTTTCGAAGTTGAACATCTACACCCAGGTGGGACTGGTGACGTTGCTGGGCCTGATCAGTAAACACGGCATTCTGATCGTGCAGTTCGCGAATGAGCTGCAGAGGGAAGGGCGCGGCAAGCTGGAGGCTATCGAGGAAGCTGCGTCGGTTCGCTTGCGTCCGATTCTGATGACCACCGCGGCGATGGTGCTGGGCGTGCTCCCGCTGGTGATTGCCTCGGGCGCAGGCGCGGCTGGGCGTCGGGCGATGGGTCTCGTTCTCTTCACCGGGCTCTCGATCGGAACCCTGTTCACCCTGTTTATTGTCCCGGCCGTCTATATCCTATTGGGTGCCGACCATGCCAAGGACAGAGCCAAGGCTTTGTCCAAGGGTGACCGCGGCTCCGGAGAGCCTATACTCACCGATGCCTAGGTAAACGTAAGGGGCCTCAGGCCCCGGCCTTGACAAATACAGCCTAGGCAACTATCTTAGGGGCCATGGCTGATATTTACGACGAAGAGACCTACGCGCCCAAGAAGGGAGTGGGCTACCTGCTGCACCGGGTGCGGTCGGAGCTGCTCGCCGCGATGGACCGCGAATTCAGCGCCGATGAGGAGCTGCGGGCTCTGCAGGCCACGTCGGCTCAATTCATCGTCCTCGCCACGCTGAGCACCGAAGAGGTGAAGTCGGCATCCGACCTTTGCAAGGGAATGACGTACGACGCTGGCGCGATGACCCGGATGATCGATCGCCTGGAGGAGAAGGGGCTGCTGAAGCGTAGCCGCTGCCCTGATGATCGCCGTCTGGTCAATCTGGAGCTCACCGAGAAAGGACAGGTGGCTCTGCCTCGAATGCGCAATACCGCTCGGAAGGTTTTGAACCGATTCTTGGAGGGGTTCACCAAGGCGGAGGCCCGGCAGCTGGAAGGCTTTTTGACCCGGATGCTGGAGAACGCACCCAGGCAGGGCTGAGTTTTTTTACGTATTTAGTTGCCTAGGCATTGGTCGCCGCGGCAGGAAGAAGACGATGAGCCATCTAATCAAAAAAGGTCTCGAGGGAGTGCGGCAATTCGGGCCGTATGCGGCCGTGGAGTTGCTCGTGCCCGGCGGTTCGCTGATCGCCGTGGCGATGTACCTGTACCGCCGCCACAAGCGGATGGAGATGCACTCGTGATTTCAAGAAGCGCTGTTGTGTTGGTCGTGGCTGCTGTTTTGGCAGCTTGCGCCAGTACGCATGGGCTCAAACCTGAAGCCACGTTGCAAAAAGCCGACTCGTTGGCGGCCACGACGACTCTGTCGGGCGCCACGGTGGATCCGGCTGCCTGGCCGGAATCGGACTGGTGGACGCAGTTCCACGATCCGCAGTTGAATGAGTTGATTGCCGAGGGTCTCGCCGGCAGCCCGACGTTGAAAGTGGCGGAGGCGCGTACTCGCGCAGCCCTTGCACAGGCGCAAGTAGCGAACTCGGCACGACTGCCGCAGGTTGATGCCAAAGCTGACATTACACGTGAGCGATTTCCTAACCAGTCGTTGATCCCACCCCCTTACGCGGGTACGTGGGACAACTTCAGTGAGCTGTCCACGACGCTGAATTGGGAAATTGATCTGTGGGGTAAGAATCGCGCTGCCTATGAGGCGGCTGTGGTCAGGCTCGGGCGAGCGCGTTGGATGCGCGGGCTGCCCGACTGGCGTTGTCGGCGAGCATTGCGCACGCCTACGTTCAGCTCGAACGAGCCTACCTGCAATTGGACGTCGCGCAGGCAACTCTTGCGCAACGTGAACAGATCTTCAAGCTGACACAGGATCGCAACGAAGCCGGCGTCGATTCGAAGCTCGAGCTGCGTCAGGCCCAGTCGGCACTACCGGCGGCTCGCGAGCAAATAGCGCAGTGGCAGGAAGCCATCGAGCTCAACCGCAACCAACTCGCTGCACTCCTGGGTAAAGGCCCCGACCGGGGTCAGACCATACAGCGTCCAGGCGCCAGCGCGCTGACAGCGGTTTCGATTCCCAGCCGGGTGCCTTCCGAGCTGCTGGGGCGTCGGCCTGACATTCTGGCGCAGCGTTGGAGAGTGGAGGCGGCGCGTCACGGTATCGACAACGCGAAGGCGCAGTTTTACCCCGACGTGAATCTGTCGGCCTTTGTCGGCTATCAGATCCTCGGTCCCGGAGCTCTGCTGACTGCGGGTAACCGCGAGATTGGCGCGGGTCCGGCCGTGACATTGCCGATTTTTGATGCGGGCCGGCGTCGAGGCAATCTCGCTGCACGCGATTCCGAGTACGACGTGGCGGTCGAGCAGTACAACCAGGCGGTAGCCGATGGTCTACGTGAGGTTGTCGATCAGCTGTCGTCGTTCCGGAGCGTTACGGAGCAACAGCTCCAACAGCGTGAAGGACTTTCGACCGCGCAGGACGCCTACGATCTCGCGACGCTTCGGTATCGCGAAGGTGTTGGCAACTACCTGCAGGTGCTGACGACTGAAACGCAGCTTCTTTCCCAGCGCAGCCTCGATGCAGATTTGCGAGCGCGCGCATTGGATACGTCTATCAATTTGGCCCGCGCCCTCGGCGGGGGTTTTGACAATCCGGCACTCGTGCAGGGATTGCCTTCGGAGCGTTGATCATGAGCACAGAGACGAAAGAGACCACTCGCCGCAGCAAGCGGGTTTTGTGGCTGTCGATCTTCGGCGGCGCTTTCCTGTTGATCGGCGCGGCGTATACGGCCTATTGGGCCAGCGTGTTGCGGTATCGGCAGTCGACGGATGATGCCTATGTGAATGGCAACGTTGTGCAGATAACTCCGCAGATATCGGGGACGGTCGTGTCGATCGGCGCCGATGACACGCAGTTTGTGAAGGCCGGCCAGCCACTCGTGCGGCTCGACCAGGCTGACGCAAAGGTTGCGTTGGATCAGGCTGAGGCGCAGTTGGCCAAGACGGTTCGCGAGGTGCGCACCATGTTTGCCACGTCCGCGCAGTTGCGAGCTGCTGTCGCGATCCGGGAAAGTGATCTAGCGATCGCACAGAAGGATTTGGCACGGCGTGAGCGGTTGGCCAATTCGGGTGCGATTTCGACGGAGGAGCTGCAGCATGCTCGCGATGCGGAGCGGGGCGCGGAGGCGGGCTTGATGTCCGCTAAGCAGCAGTTGAATGCTAATCAGGCGCGCGTGGATGGCACGACGCTAGAGAATCATCCGGACGTTCGCAATGCTTCTGCTGTTGTACGTAACGCTTACCTGACCTATAGCCGCACAACTTTGCCGGCACCTGTGTCCGGATTTGTTGCGCGCCGCGCTGTCCAGCTGGGGCAGCGGGTGGGTCCTGGTGCACCGTTGATGTCGGTTGTGCCGCTGGACCAGGTATGGGTGGATGCGAACTTTAAGGAGCCGCAGTTGGCCAACATGCGGGTAGGGCAGCCGGTCACGCTGACCGCCGACCTTTATGGCAACGGGTTCCGTTATCATGGCAAGGTTGTAGGTTTCGGCGCCGGCACAGGTTCGGCATTCGCGCTGCTCCCGGCGCAGAACGCCACGGGCAACTGGATCAAGATCGTGCAGCGTGTTCCGGTGCGCGTTGCGCTGGATCCAAAGGAGCTCGCTGAGCATCCTCTGCAGGTGGGCTTGTCGATGAAGGTGGAAGTGTCGGTGCGCGATGGTGGTGGCGAGCGGTTGCCACAGCTTGCGCAGAACGCGCCGGCTTACTCGACGGATGTGTTTCATTCGGTGGATGAGGCTGCTGACACGCGAGTGCAGGAGATCATTGCTGCCAACGACTTCGCTGGAGCGTCACCCAAGGTGGGGATAGCGAAGGCGGCGGCTGGGAAAGTGGCCAGCCTGAATTGAGTCAGGCTGGGTGAGAGACCAACATGACTGATGAGAACAAATCGGTGTCATCAGGCAACGGGGCTGGCGGAAACGCGGCGGCTGACCGGGCATCGGCGCCCATTGCTGGGTCGACGGGCGCCGTCGCGGCCGCCGGCACGGATGCTGCGCCGACCGGGGCTGTAGCGGCTGGGGCCG
>Ga0070665_100007326_pt1 | contig 11223 bp, 8 predicted proteins | sample KBSS13metaG_FD_65862 | JGI IMG/M metagenome (GOLD analysis project Ga0070665, IMG submission 65862) | Switchgrass rhizosphere microbial communities from Kellogg Biological Station, Michigan, USA - KBS S1-3 metaG | ecosystem: Host-associated > Plants > Roots > Rhizosphere > Soil ...
GCGACGGGCCGGCTTTGCTTCTGCTTCGACTCCAGCCTTCCCCTGGGGTCGGCGCAGCACCAGAAGATCGTCGTTATTGACGGCGTGCTCGCATTCGTCGGCGGTCTCGACCTCACGATAAGGCGCTGGGACACCAGCGCGCACGAAGCCGACGATCCGCTCCGCATCGATCCCGACGGCAAGCCCTATCCGCCGTTTCATGACGTGCAGTGCATGGTGGACGGCGAAGCTGCCGTCAGCCTGACGGTACTGGCGGAGAACAGGTGGCGGGCCGCCGGCTGCACGGTGGAGCGAACCGTATCCGTCAGGGGTGAGCGCTGGCCGGCATCGGTACCGGTGCAATCGCGGGGAATGACGACGGGAATTGCCAGGACCGAGATCGCAACCGCGAGCGGAGCCGGCGTCAACGAGGTCGCGCGGCTGTTCGAGGCATCCATCAATGCGGCCGACCGCTTCATTTATATCGAGAACCAGTTCACCAGCGCCATCGACATCGCGCGCCTGCTGGCGCAGCGGATGCAGGACGTGCCGCAGCTTCGCGTTCTGATCGTCACGCCGAAGCTGCATTCGTCGTGGTTTGAATCGCAGGCGATGCAAAGCGGTCGCGGCGGATTCATCGCCGAATTCGTGTCGGCGGGTGTCATGGATCGGATTCGCTTTCTCTATCCATCGACAGGGGGGACGGACCGGGCTGCCGCCGTGATGGTGCACAGCAAGGTCATGATCGTCGACGACCGCATCCTGCGCGTCGGATCGGCCAACCTCAACAACCGCTCGATGGGGGCGGACACCGAATGCGATCTCGCGTTCGAGGCGACCTCAAGCACGCACTGGGAATATATCGCCCGGCTTCGCCGCCAATTGATCGGGCATTTCTGCGGCGTCGATGAGCGGGACATCGCAAGCAACGACGCCGATTTGTTCGGATTTCTCGATCGCCTGCCGGACGCGGGGGCTGCGAAATCGTTGCGGCCGATCGACCCGGCCGCAACGGCCGGCAGCATGGCGACCGTCGTGCAGCCCGTCGCCGATCCCCGGGAACCGCTTCACCTCGATCGCGCCGCCAATCGCATGTGGACTGCAAGAACCATTTTGACGGTATCCGGGTTGGCCGCAGCGCTCGTCTGTCTCGCGCTGGCCTGGCAGTACACCTCGTTGCACGATTTCACCGACGTCGGCTTCGTGTCGTCGGTCATTTCGCAACCGGCGTGGTCGCAATTCGCGCCGCTGCTCGCGATCGCCGCCTTCGTCCTCGGCGGGCTGGTGGTGTTTCCGGTGCTGGTCCTGATCGCCGCGACGGCGGCCGCGCTGGGCCCATGGATGGGATTCGTCAGCGCTGCCATCGGCGTGCTGCTCAGCTCGTCGGTTCTGTTCGGGATTGGCCGGGTGCTGGGTCACGCCCGGCTGCAGCGGCTGCTCGGCCGTCGCTCATCCAGGATTCAGAGCCGCATCATCGGCAAAGGGGTCGTTGCGGTTGCGATGATCCGGATGGTACCGATCGCCCCGTTCTCGATCGTCAACGTCGTGGCGGGCGCGAGCAAATTGCGCCTGCGTGATTTTCTGCTCGGCACCGCGCTCGGCATGTTGCCGGGAATCGCCGTGATGGCCGCGCTCGGCGCGCAGATCGCCGATCTCGCCAGAAATGCCTCTTGGGCAAATGCAGTGCTGCTTGCGCTGGCGATCCTCGCCTGGATCGCACTTTGCCTTGGCGTGCAGTTCCTGGTGACGTGGATGGCGGGACGAAAACCGTGACGTCCACGATGCGCATCATGACGTGGAACGTGCACGGCACGTTCACGCTCAATCCGAAATTCGATGTTGATGGCGTCTGCTCCATCATCCGCCACTGGTCGCCCGACGTCGTGGCGCTGCAGGAAGTGGATTCGCGCAGAAGAGCCGACGATCCCTTTGCCTTGCTGGCGAAAGCCGTCGGCGACCACAGCGTCGATGCGCGATCGATCGTCACCAAAGACGGCGACTACGGACAGGTGCTGCTGAGCCGCTGGCCGTTTGCCGCGCCGCCGGAAATTTCCGACGTTTCCTATCAGGAACGGGAGCCGCGCCGCGCCATTGCCGCGCGCATTTTGTCCGATCACGGCGAGGTCAGGGTCATCGCCACCCACCTTGGCCTGAGCATCCATGAAAGGCATGCGCAGGCCCATGCGCTGGCGGACCTGGTGCAGCCGACGAGAACGCTGGTGCTCGGCGATTTCAACGACTGGTTCTGGGTGAAATCGGTGCGGGGCGTGCTGGCGCGGATTTGCCCGGTCCGGACGCGGCTGCGTACGTTTCCCGCCCGATTGCCGATGATGCGGCTCGACCGGATCTATGCCTCGCGCGATTTGACGATCCGCTCTGCCTGGACCGATCGCAAGGCGAGGGCGTATTCGGATCATCTGCCTGTTATCGCGGATGTCGGGCTTCCGGAGTAGAGGAGACACAACCGGCTGATCACCGGCCCCAGCGCAACGCCACGGGATCGAGCTGACGGGCGATTTCGATGAGGCCCGCGCGCGCCTCCGGGCGAACACTCTGCAGGGGATGACGGACCGCGTCCGAGCCGATCACGCCACCTTCCTTCATCAATATCTTGGCAGCCTGCAGGCCGCACTGGCGGTTCTCGTAGTTGATCAGTGGCAGCCAGCGCGCATAGGCCGCCATCGCTTCCTCGCGGCGCCCGGCGAGATACGGATCGACGATCTGCCTGATGCCGTCAGGGTAGCCGCCGCCGGTCATCGCGCCGGTCGCACCGGCATCGAGGTCGGCCATCAGCGTGATGGCTTCCTCGCCGTCCCAGGGACCTTCGATGCTGTCGCCGCCGGCGGCGATCAGATCGCGCAGCTTCGCCGCCGCCATCGGCACCTCGATCTTGAAATAGCTGATGTTCGGAATTTCCCGCGCCATGCGGGCGAGGAAGTCGACCGAAAGCGGCGTCCCGGCGACCGGCGCATCCTGGATCATGATCGGGATATCGATGGCATCCGACACGGTGCGATAGAAATCGAAAATGCCTTTCTCGGGCACGCGGAACGTGGCTCCGTGATAGGGCGGCATGATCATCACCATCGCCGCGCCCGCATCCTGGGCCTGGCGGCTGCGCTCGGCGCAGATGCGCGAGCCGAAATGCGTCGTCGTCACGATCACAGGCACGCGGCCGGCGACATGCTCCAGCACCGCGATCATCACCTTCTCGCGCTCGGCGTCGGTCAGCACGAACTGCTCGGAGAAATTGGCCAGAATGCACAGGCCGTTGGAGCCGGCGTCGATCATGAAATCGATGCAGCGCCGCTGCCCCGCGAGATCGAGCTCGCCACGTTCGTCGAAAATGGTCGGGGCGACGGGGAAAACACCGCGATAGGGCCGTTTTGCAGTCGGGGTCATTGAAGCAGTTCCGTTCGGAGGGGATCAGTGATTGTATGGTCGTCGAGTTCATTCATCAACATGATAGAAGCCTCGGGCACAAGCGAGCGACGAGACAAAGGGAAAGACCGATGGGGGGAGTTCTGGAGGGTGTGCGCGTCCTCGATTTCGGGCGCTATATCGCGGGGCCTTATTGCGCGACTTTGCTGGCGGAGTTCGGCGCGGAAGTCATTCGCGTGGAAAAGCGCGACGGCAGCGAGGATCGCTTCGTCGCGCCGGTCGGCGAAGGCGGCGAGGGCGCGCTGTTCCTGCAGGTCAACCGCAACAAGAAGTGCATCACGCTCGATCCGATGAAACCGGAAGGCCAGGAGGTCATGCGCCGGCTGGTCGCGACCGCTGACGTGGTCGTCGCGAATCTCCCGCCGCAGACGCTGCGGGCGATGAAGCTTGATTATGAATCGCTGAAGGCGATCAAGCCGGACATCATCCTGACCACTGCAACAGCGTTCGGCGGGCCGGGGCCGTGGTCCGACCGCGTCGGCTTCGACGGAGTCGGGCAGGTGATGTCGGGCGCGGTGTACATGACGGGGAAGGGCGATCCGCCATACCGCGCTGCGGTGAACTGGGTGGATTTCGGTACCGCGCTGCATTGCGCGTTCGGCACGCTCGCCGCCCTGATCGAGCGCGGCAAGTCGGGCCGCGGCCAGATTGTCGAGGGCGCGCTGCTGGCGACCGCGCTCTCCTTCACCAACGCGACGCTGATTGAGCAGGCCGTGATATCGGCCAACCGTGTTCCGACCGGCAATCTTGGCCAGACCGCCGCGCCCGCCGATATCTACCGCACCAAAGACGGCTGGGTGCTGTGCCAGGTCACCGGGCACCCGCTGTTCATCCGCTGGGCTAGATTGATGGGCGAGGAGGAGCACTGGCTGAACGACCCGCGTTTTGCCGACGATCTCAAGCGCGGCGACAACGGGCCGGTCATCAGCGAGCGGATGGCGCGCTGGTGCGCCGAGCGCACCACGCAGGAAGCCGTCGATACCCTCGGCAAGGCGATGATTCCGGCCGGCCCGGTGCTGAGCCCGCAACAGGCGCTGGAGCATCCGCATATCCGCGCCGCCGCCTTCATGCAGGATGTCGATTATCCCGGCTTGCCGAAGCCTGCGCCGACCGTGCGCGCCGCGGTACGGCTGTCGGAAACACCAGGCGAAATCGCGACGCGCCCGCCGACGCTCGGTGAGCACACCGATCTCGTTCTCGATGGCATCGGCTATGACGCCGATGCCATCGCCACGCTGCGCAAGAACGGGATCATCTAGATGCGGCGTCGCCGACCGTTCGCTCCTCGCCCGATCGCAGCCCGGACATCAGCTCCATGACGCTGCTGTCGATACCGGCCAATCCCGTTCCGGAGGGGGCGATTGCCGGAACGATCGCGACACCTGACGGTGCCACGTTGCGCTATGCGCGCTGGGCGGCGCCGGCCGGCGGCCGCGGCACCGTCTGCGTCTTCAGCGGCCGCGGCGAGTGCATCGAGAAATATTTCGAGACGGTGCGGGATCTGCGCAAGCGTGGTTACGCGGTGGCGATGATCGACTGGCGCGGGCAGGGTCATTCCTCGCGCCGGTTGCGCGATCCATTCAAGGGCCATGTCGGGAATTTTTCGGAGTACGAGATCGATGTGGCCGCCTTCGCCAAGCAGGTCGTGCTGTCGGATTGCCCGCCGCCCTATTTTGCCCTGGCCCATTCGATGGGCGGCGCGGTCATGCTTCGCGTCGCCCATGCCGGTACTGAGGTGTTCGAGCGCTTCGTGCTCTGCGCGCCGATGATCGACCTGCCGCGTCTGCGCGCGTCGCTGCCGATGCGCGGCCTGATGTGGACGCTGCGCGCGGCCGGAATGAGCGAACGGTTCATTCCAGGCGGCAACGCCGACCTGATCAAGTCGACGGGCTTTCCAGGCAATCGCCTGACCTCGGACCCGCGCCGCTACGCCCGCAACGCGGCGATCCTGGAAGCCGATCCGACGCTCGGAATCGCGTCGCCGACGGTAGCGTGGCTCGACGCGGCCTATGCGACGATGGCCGAGTTTCGTTCGCCCGGATTTGCCGGCCGGATTCGCCAGCCGGTCCTGATGCTTGCGGCAGGCGGCGACACAATCGTGTCAGTTCCCGCGATTGCGGCATTCGTCCGGAAGCTGCCCGCCGGATCGCATCGCGCAATTGCGGGTGCGAAGCACGAAATCCTGCAGGAAGACGACCGCTATCGCGACCAACTCTGGGCCGCCTTCGATGCCTTCATGCCGGGCCAGGGCGCCGGCTCATAATTCCCAAACGCCGAACGGTTTGCAGCCTTCTGGCACGCGTTTTGCTCGTGAAAGCGCTCAGCCCGGAGAAGAAGGCGCCGTCATGACAACGATCACTGCAACCGCGGACAGCACGCGGAAACCGATCTATCAGTCGCTATTCGTGCAGGTTCTGGCCGCTTTGCTGCTCGGGATCGTGCTTGGAATGGCCGCGCCCGAATTTGCCATCGGGCTCAAGATCTTCAGCGACGCGTTCCTGAAACTGATTTCGATGATCGTGGCGCCGATCGTGTTCTGCGTCGTGGTGCATGGCATTGCCGGTGCCGGCGACCTGAAAAAGGTCGGACGCGTCGGCGTCAAGGCGCTGGTCTATTTCGAAGTGATGACCACGATCGCCCTCGTGGTCGGCCTGCTGCTCGCCTATCTGTTCGGCCCCGGCCACGGCATGAACATCGACCCGTCGACGCTGGATGCCAAGGCGCTCAATACCTATTCCGACAACGCGCACAAGCTGCAGGGCGGCGGCATCGGCAGCTTCCTGCTGAACATCATACCGTCCACCTCGTTCGACGCGCTGTCGCGCAACGACGTGCTGCAGGTGTTGTTCTTTGCGATCCTGTTCGGCACCGGCCTGGCGCTGGTCGGCGGCGAAAAGGGCGAGAAGATCAACGTGCTCATCGACGCGGTTTCGACCGTGCTGTTTCGCGTCATGGGCCTGATCGTTCGCGTTGCCCCGCTCGGCGTGCTCGGCGCGGTGGCCTATACCGTCGGCAAATATGGCGTCGGTTCGCTCAAGCAGCTGCTGTCGCTGGTCGCCCTGTTTTACGTTTCGCTCGGCATCTTCGTGCTCGCTGTGCTCGGTGGCGTGATGGCGCTGGCGGGGCTGAGTATTTTCAGATTCCTCGCCTACCTGCGCGAGGAACTGACCATCGTGCTCGCCACCGCTTCCTCCGACGCGGTGCTGCCGCAGATCATGCGCAAGCTCGAAGCGCTCGGTGTCAAGAAGTCGGTCGTCGGCCTCGTTATTCCCACCGGCTATTCCTTCAACCTCGACGCCTTCTCGATCTATCTGACGCTCGCCGTGGTTTTCATCGCGCAGGCGACCAATACACCGCTGTCGTTCGGCGACCTGCTGCTGGTGCTCGGCGTCTCGCTGATCACCTCCAAGGGCGCGCACGGCGTGCCAGGCTCCGCCATCGTGATCCTGGCGGCGACGCTCAATGCCGTACCGAGTATTCCGGCCATCGGCCTCGTGCTGGTGCTGTCGGTCGACTGGTTCATCGGAATGGCTCGCGCGCTCGGCAACCTGATCGGAAACTGCGTCGCCACCGTCGTCATTGCGGCCTGGGAGGGCGATCTGGACCGCGACAAGGCCCGCCGCGTGCTCGACGGGGCCGAACTGGTAGACGTCACGGCCGGCTAGGGACCGGAGCAAATTCGAAGCGCGTGGTCAGAAGCCGAGCACGCGGAGCTGTTGCTTGCTGATCGGGTCCGCCGGGTCGATCGATTGCGCCTTGCGGAAATCGGCGATTGCCTCGGCGCGCCGGCCCGTCACTTCATGGGAAAGGCCACGGTTGTTGTAGGCCTCGACATAGGACGGACTAAACCCGATCGCTTGCGTGAAATCGGCAATCGCCTGGTCGCGGTCGCCCTTGGCGACATAGGCCTTGCCGCGGGAGTTGAATGCGTTGAAGTCCTTGGGGTTTATCGCGATCGCCTTGTCGTAATCGGAGATTGCGTCGTCGATCTTGCGCAGCGCAATCCAGGCATTGCCGCGATTCCAGTACGCCACGCCGTTCCTTGGATTGATCCCGATCGACTGATCATAGGCGGCGATCGCGCGGCGGTAGTCCTTCAAGCCTTCGTAAGCGACGCCGAGGCAATTATATCCGCCGGAATTTCCGGGCTCGCGCCTGATGACCTCGCTGCAATCGGGAATGGCGAGGTCGTACTGGCGATTGTTGCTGTAGGCAACGCCACGTGCGCTGTACAGCCAGATCAGATCTGGATCGAGTTTGATTGCCTCGCTGTAGTCTGCGATGGCGGGCTCCCATCCGTCTTTTTTCGCGATCAATCTCTTCCTGAAGAGTGCCTGACCCCTTTGAGCGAAACCGAAGGCGTATTTCGGATCGATCGTGACCGCCTTGGTGAGATCGGCGATCGCCTGGTCGAATTCACCCTTTTCCGTCCACGCCATGCCGCGGCGGGCATAGGCCCATGCGTTGCTTGAATTGATCCTGATCGCCTCGGCGTGGTCAGCCAGTGCTGCATCGTAGTCATGCAGACCGTAATAGGCCACGCCGCGGTTGTTGTAGGCCCAGCCATATTGCGGATCGATTCTGATCGCCTCGGTGCAATCCGTGACGGCTGCGTCGTGATCCTCTTTGCTCTCGTATGCTTCGCAGCGATGCGCAAAGGCCCAGGCTTCCTTCGGGCTGAGCCTGATGGCCTCGCTGTAGTCGGCGATCGCGCGGTCGTAGTCCTTTCTGTTGAAGGCGCTGCGGCCACGGTTCTTGAAGGCCTCGACACGGTCGGCCGGCCGCCCGCTTGCATCGTCGTTGATGCGGCTGCAGGTCGCGTCATCGAGATCGGGCTTGTCGGCGCTGGCCGCGCACTCGCGCCGGTCGGCCGGCGTAGCAGCCAGCGCCGGCATCGCAAGCAGGAGACCCACGCAAAGCAGCAGTCCACCTGATCCGCGCGCTGGCATCTGTTCCTCCCGGTCGCGACACGAACGGCCGGGATGACCTTAGCCCGAACGGCAGACATTCTGCCATCGTCAACTCACGTGCAATGTTCAGCCAACCGGTCCGGGGACCCAATAGTCGCCGAACAGCGGCTTGACTATCACGCTGTAAAGTACCCCGCGCTCAAGGCTTGGATCGAAATAGCGCATCGCCCGCTCATTGAGGTCAATGATGCGGCCAGGCGTCAGTGGCCCCACGTCATTTATCTTGACGATGATCTTCTTGCCCACAGCCTCGACGAGGGCATACTTCGGCCTCTCGCCATATAGGACCCCACCAAATTTCTGGCGCAAACTCGTCTTGATGGCAGCCGCCCAGGCAGAGGGATCATAGCGTTCGCCGGAGGCTGTGCTTGGGCCGCCCTCCCGCCATCCAGGCTTGAACGGATTGTACGTGGATGCCGCGCCAACGATCGCAGCTCCGGAAGCGGCAATGACGACGGCGCTTGAGTGAACTGCAATAGTTTCACTTCGAGCAACGGTAACGGACATGGCAAGTGACAACAGGGCGCCGCAAATTGCGGCGCTCGAGCGCAACAACATCATAGCTCCTTCGATTGATTTTCTGGAACGTTCGGTTCCCGATGCCGCAAGAGATGGTCGAGCGAACGCGGATGCGTTGACGGACTCGCGCCAATGTTTTGCGGAATACGTGCCAATTGCTGGCGACGGAACCGTCGTGGGAACCAGTTTGGTTCTCTCACAGTGTTCTTCGTTCTCTCCGTCTAAGAAAGAAAATGCGTCAGCAAAATGACTGAGCAGATCTTCTTGGTCAGCACGTGAGCAAGAGCGAATTTCGTCGATATCGATTGCAGATATCCCCGCCAATTGGCCGGAATCGGCCCGTCTCGATGCTTGGAACGCTTGTCACAACAGAGTTCCAGACCGTATCGTGACACCGCGGAGCGGCGAGGACGTCGCGGGATCGGGGTTTTGCATGGGCTCGCAAATAAGCTTGCCGCTCTGGGTCGTGCTTCTGATGACGATTCTCGCGATCTCGGCGGCGCTGGATCGCATCCTCATTCCCAGCGTGCGCTGGGCGTTGCGCCGGCGCGCCAATCGCGCCATCGAAGAACTCAATACCAAACTCAAGCTTCGCATTCAGCCCTTCAAGCTGACCGAACGCCAGGTGCTGATCGATCGCCTGGTGTTCGACCCGGACGTGCTGCGGGCGGCCGAGGAATATTCGCTCCAGACCGGCGTGCCGAATGAAGTTGCGATGGAGAAGGTGAAGCGCTACGCGCGCGAGATCGTTCCCGCGTTCAGCGCCTACGCCTATTTTCGCGTCGGGACGCGGATCGCGCGGGCGGTTTCCCATATGCTGTACCGGGTGCGGATCGGCGTCCGCAACGACGAGGCGCTCGCCGCCGTCGATCCGGCATCGTCGGTGATCTTCGTCATCAATCATCGCTCGAACATGGATTACGTGCTGGTGACCTATGTCGCCGCGACTTCGTCGGCACTGAGTTATGCCGTCGGCGAATGGGCCAAAGTCTGGGGCCTTAGCAGCTTGATCCGCTCGATGGGGGCGTATTTCATCGCCCGCGATTCCGGCGAAGGGCTCTATCGCAGGGTGCTGTCGAGCTATGTTCACATGGCGACCGCGGCTGGCGTCACGCAAGCGATTTTCCCTGAGGGCGGGCTCAGCCGCGACGGCAAGCTGCGTCCGCCGAAATTCGGGCTGCTGAGTTACATGGTGTCGGGGTTCGATCCGCTCGGCGCGCGCGACGTGGTGTTCATCCCGGTCGCCGTCAACTACGACCGCGTGCTGGAAGACCGCATGCTGACGTCCGTAGCCAATACCGGGCCGGGGAAGAAGCCGGTGTTCGGCTTCAACGCGGCGACCTTTGCGCGCCATTTCTTCCGCCACCTCTGGCTGGCGATGCGCGGCGAGTGGTATCGCTTCGGATATACCTGCGTCAGCTTTGGCGTGCCGGTGTCGCTGAGAAACTATGTCGAGGCGAGGAAGATCGATTTTCGCGTTCTCACTGCCGAGCCGCGCCGCATCGAGGTGGAAAGGCTCGGTAACCAACTGATGGAGGCCGTCGGCCGCGTGGTGCCGGCGCTGCCGGTCTCGCTGGTCTCGACTGCGATGCTGGAGGCGGACGGCCAGCCGCTGACGCTGTTCGAAATCAAGGGGCGTGTGTCGGCCCTGATCGGCGACCTCGAACGGCTCGGAAGTTATGTTCACATCCCCCGCGCCGACCGCGACTATGCCATCTCCGTCGGCCTGCGAATGCTGACGCTGCGTCACCTCGTGATCGAGGATGACGATACCTACCGCGCCAACCCGAAAGAGCTCGTGCTGCTGCAGTACTACGCGAATGCGATCGTCCACCTGCTGAGGGAGCGGGAGCCGCGGGTGATTGAGCGATAATCCGTAGGGTGGGCAAAGGAGCGTCAGCGACGTGCCCACCATTTCACGCTTGTCAATGGATGGTGGGCAAGCTTCGCTTTGCCCACCCTACGAACCCTTGCCGTCGAGGCAATGGCTGCGGCAAAACCACTTGTCGGGCAAATCAGCAAAACCTGTCGAGTCTCTCGCGCAAAAATATTCCGCTTTCGTTCTCACCCAAATCAACGGCATAACTCCGCCTGTCTCACGGCGGATGAGGGGCGCTCGCGAACGTCACGAACGCGCGGTGAGATGCGATGGACGCGGATGGCGCTGAAGACGTACGCGCCGGATGCGTACGGCGAAGTCGTGTGGTTCTGATGTCGCGGTGCTGGCATCACGTTGGCAGGAAAAGTGTCCCGCCGATAACGGAGGCAAAAGAGCCGTTCTCCGGGGAGAGCACGAAGTAAGCCGTAAAGCCAT
>Ga0070665_100007327_pt1 | contig 11223 bp, 16 predicted proteins | sample KBSS13metaG_FD_65862 | JGI IMG/M metagenome (GOLD analysis project Ga0070665, IMG submission 65862) | Switchgrass rhizosphere microbial communities from Kellogg Biological Station, Michigan, USA - KBS S1-3 metaG | ecosystem: Host-associated > Plants > Roots > Rhizosphere > Soil ...
GCAACGAAAGGAACGACGACCGCTCCTCTTTGGTTTCTCAGCCGAACCAAAAATAGGGAGCGTGTCATGTATATCGGACTTGGCGGACTGTTGATCCTGATCCTGGTGCTGTGGCTGCTGGGTGTGATCTAACGGCTTCATGAACTTTTCTCGGAGCGCATAGCGCAGCAATCTGGCGTTCAGCCTGGCGGAATAATTTCCGCCACGTCGCTGATTCAGATTGTCGGAGGGTTTCATGAGGACAATTGCCGCACTCGCGCTTGGCGGCATCGCGGCCATGGCCGTTGCCGGAACCGGCATCGCCGCAGGCTCCAAAACGCATGTGATGAACGTCGCACTGCCCGATGGGTCGGTTGCGCGCGTCGAGTATGTCGGTGATGTCGCGCCCAAGGTGACGGTCGAGCCGCGTCAGCTCGCAGGGACCGAGCGGACATGGACCCCGACGGCAATGCCGTCCTTCGCCGGCTTCGACCAGATGATGGCGCGGATGAACCAGCAAATCCAGCAGATGGCGCGTCAGCCAATGGCTTCGCCGGGGATGAATGTCGCCGCTTATGGCAACATGCCGTCTGGGGCGAACAGCACCAGCGTCGTTTCCTACAGCAACGGCAGGTCGGTCTGCACGCGCACGACCGAAGTCGTCTCGCAGGGCGCCGGCAAGCCGCCCAAGGTGACCTTGAACGTCAGTGGCAATTGCGGGGACGCTCCGCAGGCGCCGCAGGCTGCGCAGCCCTCACTCGACCGCACCTGATCGGCTCAGCGGCGCGGGTCGCCGCTTAAGCGGAAAGTTTGGATGAAACAGGCGTTGCCTAAGGCGCATAAGCGCCGTAGCGCAAACCCACTTCACGATCCGCCGGAGTAAGAGCGACCCGTGCCGAGACGCGTCAAGGACTTCATCGACATCAGCGAATATACGTCGCTGGACGACCTCATCCGCTATCTCGAGACGATCCGGGACAACCTCCCTGCGGAGCATGAGGCGGAGCTCAAGATACGCGGTGATGAGGTCTTCGGGCGACGCCTCACGATCACCTATTTCCGCGAGCTGACGCCCGAGGAAATCGAGATCGAGACCAAATATGCCAGCGGCGGCGAGGATCAGGCGTCGATTGATGCGCTGCAACGCAAGCTTGATGAAGTCCCTTATCGGATGGGAAAGTCGAACCGGGGATAGCCGCGCTATGGCTGGCCGGTGGGTTTTTTGCCCACGAGGCGGTTGCGGTCCCACAATTCATAAGAGACGCCGGCGCCGCGCGCGACAGTCTGAGCTTCGGCAAGCGCGAGCTCGTCGCTGTCCGCTTCGACCCACTCGGCGCTAATGATCTTGCCCGCTCCATCGAGACGGTACAGCCGATACGTTGGCAAAGCGGAACAATCCCCCCGAAACGGGTGTTTGCCTAACATGTCCCGGCCATGAAACGATTCACCTGAGTTACTCGTCGGTGAAGCTTTCACATTGGAATTACGGGGTTTTTTTTGAGCGATGGGGAGTAACCTAGGTTAACCGCGTTTGGCGCGGTCCCGATGCACAAAGCTTTTGGAGATGATCACTGTACATTTGAAAAAGCTGAAGCGGCGTATCGAGCTCAGCACCGAGGAAGAAGCGGCGATCCGCGGCGCAGTCGCGGAGACGCGCACGGTCCGTGCCGACCAGATCCTCATCCGCTCAGGCGAAGCGCTGAATTCCAGCCTTATCCTGCTCGACGGCTGGATGGCGCGCAGCAAGGACCTTGCCGGCGGCGAACGCCAGGTGAGTGAGCTTCATGTCGCCGGCGACTTCGCGGACCTTCACGGCTTCACCCTGAAGCGGCTCGACCACGACGTGCTGACGTTGAGCGACTGCACACTCGCCGTGGTGCCGCACGATCGCTTGCAGAAGATCACGGAGCAGCATCCGCGGCTCGCGCGCGCCTACTGGTTCTCGACCAATGTCGATGCCGCCATTCACCGGGAGCTTGCGCTCTCGCTGGGGCAGCGTTCGGCTATCTGCCGGATGGCCCACCTGTTTTGCGAGCTTTACGCGCGGCTCGATGCCGTCGGACGTGCTGATCGCGACGGCTATGAATTCCCGCTCACGCAGCGCGAGCTATCCGAGTGCCTCGGCCTAACCGTCGTGCACGCCAATCGCACGTTGCAGGAACTGAGGCGGCGTGGGCTGGTCGAGCTTGAGAATCGGCAGCTTAGAATTCGCGATCGGCGGGGGCTTGAAGGGCTCGCCGAGTTCGACCCTTCATACCTCTATATGGAGCGGCGCGACTTCTAGCCGGTGCTGGCTTCAACCCAATCGGCGTAGCTCGCCAGCACCTTGTCGATCGGCCAGGTCACGATGCACGGCACGTCGTAGGAGTGCAGCGCCGCGATCCGCGTCATCAGCGCGTCCACCGACCCGGTGCTGGTCTTGAAGATCGCAGCCACCTCTTCTGCCGACTCCACCGCGCCTTGCCAGCGGTAGATCGAGCGCATGCCGGGCAGGATGTTGATGCAGGGGGCAAGGCGTTCCTCAACGACCGCGCGGCCAATCCGCTCGGCCTCTTCAGCATTGGCGAAGACCGCGTAGACCGAGACGATGCTCATCGCGCCCTGTTCCTTTGGCCGATCTCATGCGCGCCCCAGACGGTCGCGGCGAGGAGCAGCGCGCCGGTCGCCTGGTGAAGCACCGCCAGCCAGATTGCGATGCCGGACAGGACCGTGAGGATGCCGAGGACGATCTGCGTGCCGAATGCGGAGTGAATGGCGATCGACGCGGCGCGCCCGCCTTCGATCTTCTTCACCTGCCGGGCGAAGAGTACCAGCACGGCGACGACGACCCAGGCCCACCAGCGGTGCGTGAAATGGAGCAGGTACGGGTCGTGAGTTAGCGCGAAGCCAGCGCCGCGCGACCAGTCGACGCCCCGCGGGAAGAAGCCGCCCTCCATGCCCGGCCAGCTGTTGGACACATAGCCGGCGCGGAAACCCGCAACCCAGGCGCCGAGAAGCAGCTGGATGGTCAAGGTCGCCAGCGCAACAACGCCCCACGGGGTCAGCTTGGCGGGCCGCTGGTCGGGATTGCGCAAATCGAGCGCGGTCCAGATCAAGGCGCCCATCAGAAACAGGGCCATCAGCAGGTGGGCGGAGAGCCGGTACGGGCTGACCTCGGTCCGGCCCTCCAGCCCCGACATGACCATGAACCAGCCGATCGCGCCCTGCGCGCCGCCAAGCAAAAACAGGGCCGCGAGGCGCCAGCCATAGCCGGCAGGAATGGCGCGCTTGGCGGCGAACCACAGCAGCGGCACCGCGAACACGACACCAATGATACGGCCGAGGAAGCGGTGCACCCATTCCCAGAAGAAAATGAACTTGAAACCGCTCAAGGTCATGCCGGCTGGGCCCGCGACTTCCCGATATTGCGGCGTTGCCTTGTACAAGTCGAAGGCATGTTGCCAGTCAGCCTGGGTGAGCGGCGGGATGGCGCCCGAAATCGGCTTCCACTCAGTGATCGACAGTCCGCTCTCTGTCAGGCGAGTAATCCCGCCGACGACGACCATCGCGAACACCAGCGCGGCGACGAGCAACAGCAGGTTGGAGATTGCGCGAGGCTGTTTCGCGCCCGGCAGGCGGGCTGAAGATGCAGGAAGGGCCGAGTCCATGGAAGCGAGCCTAATCGCGCCGCCACTCGTGCTCGGCAAGCGACATTCGGATCAAATGTGATGTTGTATCCTGACGGATGACATTCTATATCACTCACGCATGCCGCAACTTTCGATTCCCCACGGCCGGCTCGACCGGATCGCGATGGCCTTGTCCGGCCTGTGCCTGGTGCACTGCCTCGCGACTGCGGTTCTGCTCGGGCTTGTGTCCGCGGCCGGCAATGCGCTCGGCGCGCCGTGGATTCATGAAGTCGGCCTGACCCTAGCGATGATCCTTGGATCGGTCGCGCTGGTGCGCGGGATGCGCGAGCACGGCTTCATCATGCCAAGCCTGATCGGTGCCCTTGGACTGTGCATCATGGGCGTCGCCCTGACGCGGCCGCACGATGGGACGGAAGCGCTCTACACCGTCATTGGCGTGATGATCCTTGCGCTTGGCCACCGCCTCAACGTGATGGCGGCGGAATAGGCTCGCGCGCTTGCTCCGCTCCGGGGCGCGGTTTAATCAGAGGCAGTCCAATGACGAGCCACGACCACCAGCTCCACGAAGGCGATTCGTTGAAGAGCGCGGCACGCGAGCGCATGACCCGTCAGGGCGAGCAATGGACCGATATGCGCGCGGCGGTATTCGAAGCGCTCGCGGGCTTTACCAAGCCGGCCAGCGCTTATGACATCGCGGAGGCGGTTTCGAAAGCGCAGGAGCGTCGTGTCGCGGCTAACAGCGTCTACCGGATCCTCGACCTCTTCGTCGCAAAGAACCTCGCCCGGCGCGTCGAAAGCGCGAATGCCTATGTCGCGAATCAACACCCCGACTGCTTGCACGACTGCATTTTCCTGATCTGCGACAATTGCGGGCAGACCGTTCATCTCGACGACGACAGCTTGTCGGGCGGCGTCCGCGATGCTGCCAAGAGCGCCGGTTTTTCCGCGCCGCGCCCGGTCATCGAAGTGCGCGGCAAGTGCGGGGACTGCGAGCCGAACTGAGGAGCGCCGCCTCGGCGACGCTCCTCGGCTCTCACATTTAGAGCTTAATTCCGCCCGAAACGTCGATCACCTGACCGGTGACCCAGGCGCTGTCGGGCCCCGCGAGGAAGCCGGCGACACCGGCAATATCCTCGGGTTGGCCGATCCGCTTCAGGGCCTGAAGCGACTTGATCTGATTGCGTGACTCATCGGTCTCGAACAACGCGCCGGCCATATCGGTCTCCGTCGCGCCGGGTGCGATGGCGTTCACGCGGATTCCGCGCTCGCCAAGTTCCGCCGCAAGGTGGCGGGTCAGCGTGTCGATCGCACCCTTGGTGATGGCGTAGGCCGGAGCACCCGGGAAATAGGTCTTGGCCACGACCGAGCTGGTGAACAGCACGCGTGCGCCATCGCCGAGCGAGTCGACGAGGCCGGATGTCAGCTGGAAGGGGGCGCGGACGTTGACCGCGAGCTGGCGGTCGAGCGTCTCGGCGTCGGTCTCCGCAAACGGCACGAACTCAGCGATCGCGGCATTGTTGACGAGCACGTCGAGCTTGCGGTCGCCGAGGCGCTGCTTGACCTCGTCGATCAGCCGGTCGACCGACTTTACGTCTTCGAGGTTGGCGGCGATCGACTCCGCCGAACCGCCGGCCTGCTCGATCGCGCCGACGAGTGCATCCGCGTCGCTCGCGGACTTGTTGTAGTGAACGAAGACGTGCGCGCCGTCGGACGCGAGGCGGCGGGCGATGGCACGGCCGATGCCGCGCGACGCGCCGGTGACGAGCGCGGTCTTGCCCGAGAGGGGCTGTGAAGAAGAGGGGGAGGCAAAGTCGGACATGGGCTACTCCATTGGTGAGGGCGAGGAGATGGGCAGCCTTGTTCATTAGTTCAATAAAACCGAACAAATAAAAGTTGGAACTTCAAGCTTTGCCTTCTATATCAGTGGCATGGCCAGGTTTACGCACCCCAATCTGAACGACGTTCCGCTGGCAAGCATGCTTCACGCGCTGTCGGACCCGACGCGGTTGGAGATCGTCCGGCGACTTCGCGCGGACCTCGACCTGAAGGGCGAAGGACTGGCGTGCAACGGCGCCGTATCATGCGAGCTCCCGCGCGCGACAATGTCCAATCATTTCACGATTCTTCGGAGCGCGGGCCTGATCGAAAGTCGCAAACAGGGAACGATGGTCATCAACCGCTTGCGCCGCGACCAGATCGATCGCCGCTTTCCGGGACTCCTCGACGCGGTCCTAAGCGCCCAGGCCTGAGCATTTCCTGAGCAATCGCTGAAATCGGACCGGAGCGGGCAGGTGCGGGTGACATCCTTGGGCCATCCGCGTAAGTGCCTGAGCCGATGAGCGATCGTCCCGATACACCACTCCTCGATACTGTGAACCTTCCGGCCGACTTGAGGTCGCTGTCGAAGGAGCAATTACCGCAACTTGCCGAAGAGCTTCGGCAGGAGATGATCTCGGCTGTGTCGGTGACCGGCGGTCATTTGGGCGCGGGCCTCGGCGTGGTCGAGCTGACCGTTGCCGCCCATTATGTGTTCGACACGCCCGAGGACAAATTGATCTGGGACGTCGGGCACCAGGCTTATCCGCACAAGATCCTGACCGGCCGCCGCGACCGAATCCGCACGCTTCGGCAGGGCGGGGGCCTCAGCGGTTTCACCAAGCGCAGCGAGAGCGAGTACGACCCGTTCGGCGCGGCGCACAGCTCGACGTCGATCTCCGCCGCGCTCGGTTTTGCCATCGCCAACAAGCTCGCCGGGACCCAGGGACGCGCGATCGCGGTGATCGGCGACGGGGCGATGAGCGCCGGCATGGCCTATGAGGCGATGAACAACGCCGCGGCCGCCGGCAACCGCCTGATCGTCATCCTCAACGACAATGACATGTCGATCGCGCCGCCGGTAGGCAGCCTGCGCAACAGCCTCGCCCGGCTGGTGTCGTCGACCAAGTATCTGACGCCACGCAAGCTCGCGCAGAAGCTGGCGCGCGCGATGCCGGACTCCGTCCACAGCGGCCTTCGCCGGATGGAGGAATACACCCGCGGCTGGCTGACGGGCGGGACGCTCTTCGAGGAGCTGGGCTTCTATTATGTGGGGCCGGTCGACGGGCACGACGTGCGGGCTTTGGTCGAGGTTCTCGAGAATGTCCGCGATGCCGACATCGGGCCGATGCTGGTCCATGTCGTCACGCAAAAGGGCAAGGGCTACGCGCCGGCCGAGAACAGCGCCGACAAATATCACGGTGTCGTGAAATTCGACGTCGTCTCCGGCGTCCAGGCCAAGGCCGCGGCGGGCGCGCCGAGCTACACCGGCGTCTACGCCAAGGCGCTGACTGCTGAGATGGCGCGCGACGAGAAGGTCGTTGCGATCACCGCGGCGATGCCGTCGGGGACCGGGCTCGACAAGGTCGCGGAAGCCTTCCCCGAACGCACCTTCGATGTCGGTATTGCCGAGCAGCATGCGGTGACCTTCGCTGCGGGCCTCGCCGCGCAGGGTTACCGGCCGTTCGCGACCATTTATTCGACCTTCCTCCAGCGCGCGTACGACCAGGTGGTCCACGACGTCGCGATTCAGAACCTGCCGGTGCGTTTCGCGATGGACCGCGCCGGGCTGGTTGGTGCCGACGGGGCCACGCACGCGGGCAGCTTCGACCTGGCGTATTTGTGCACGCTGCCCAATTTCGTGGTGATGGCCGCCGCGGACGAGGCCGAGCTCTGCCACATGGTCCACACCATGGCGCTGCACGACAGCGGACCGATCGCGGTGCGCTATCCGCGCGGTGAGGGCAGGGGCGTGCCGCTTCCCGAGACGCCCCGGGCGCTGGAGATCGGCAAGGGCCGCATCATTCGAGAGGGCAAGACGGTCGCGATCCTGTCGCTCGGCACGCGGCTCGAGGAAGCCGAGAAGGCGGCCGATGAGTTGGAGGCCAAGGGCCTGTCGACCACGGTCGCCGACCTGCGCTTTGCCAAGCCGCTCGACAGCGAATTGATCCGCAAGCTGCTGACCACCCATGAGGTCGCTGTGACGGTCGAGGAAGCCGCGATCGGCGGGCTCGGCGCGCATGTGCTCACCCTCGCCAGCGACGAAGGGCTGGTCGACGGGGGCCTCAAGATTCGGACCATGCGCTTGCCCGACGTCTTCCAGGACCATGGCAAGCCAGAGAAGCAATATGACGAGGCGCGCTTGAACGCGCCGCACATCGTCGAGACCGTGCTCAAGGCGCTGCGCCGCAATAGCGTGGGTGTCGAGGAGGTCCGGGCGTAGCCAAGATCCGAGCGGACCAGCTCCTAGTCAGCCGTGGGCTGGCCGACAGCCGCACGCGCGCTCAAGCCCTGATCATGGCCGGCGCCATATTTTCAGGCGAAAGGAAGCTGTCGAAGGCGGGCGAGATGCTGGCCGAAGACGCGCCGCTTGAGGTGCGGGGCAAGGACCATCCCTGGGTCTCGCGTGGTGGGATCAAGCTCGACCACGGGCTCACGCATTTCGGGCTTGATGTGACCGGCGCTGTTGCACTGGATGTCGGCAGTTCGACCGGCGGCTTCACGGATGTGCTGCTGAGCCGCGGGGCCGCCAAGGTCTATGCGGTAGATGTCGGCACCAACCAGCTGGCATGGAAGCTTCGCCAGGACCCGCGGGTAATCGTGCACGAGCAGACCAATGCCCGAGCCCTCACCGCGCAGCTCATTTCCGAGCCGGTCGACATCATCGTCTGCGACGCAAGCTTCATCGGCCTCGCCAAGGTGCTCGAAGCGCCGCTGAAGCTGGCCAAGCCGGGCGCCAGGTTAGTTGCGCTGATCAAGCCGCAGTTCGAGGCAGGCCGTGAGGAGGTGGGGAAGGGCGGCGTCGTTCGCGACCCGGAAGTCCACGAACGCGTCTGCACCGAGGCCAAAGGCTGGGTTGAATCGCAGGGCTGGACCGTGTTCGGCATTACGCCCAGCCCGATCACCGGGCCTGAAGGCAACGTCGAGTTCCTGCTTGGAGCGGAGAAGCATGGCTGAAGCGCGCAAGGACTGGTGGAAGCTGGCGATCGTCACGGTCCTCGCGATCGAGTTGCTCGGCGGCTTGAGCGGCTGGCTGTCGAACAGCGGTTACGGGAATCCGTGGTTCGACGCTCTGGTGAAGCCGGACTTTATGCCGCCCGGAGCAGCGTTCGGGATCGTGTGGCCGATCCTCTATGCGCTGCTCGGCATTTCGGTTGCCATGATCTTGGCCGAGCTGCCGTCGCCGCGCCGCAAGACCGCGCTGACCTTGTTCTGGATCCAGCTCGCGCTGAACTTCGCCTGGTCGCCGATCTTCTTCTCGGGACACGATATCACCCTCGCCAAGGTGGTGATCTTCGCCATGGCGGCGCTAGCCGCCGCGGCGGCCGGCCAGTTCCTGCGGATACGCCGCGCGGCCGGGCTACTGATGGTGCCCTATCTCGCCTGGCTGATATTCGCTGCGACGCTCAATGCGGCCATCGAGCAGCTGAACCCGGGCGCGAGCCGCTCAATCCTCTTCTAGCCGTCAATTAACTGGGGATTGCGGGGATAGTCGCCGGTGCGAGGGTGGCGGAACGCCGCCCGAGGTCCTATCTGCCGGCCCGATAAGGAGATTGTCCGATGCAGTCCGAGAACAAGCTGTTCGACGACTTCGTGAAGATGGTGAACGGCTTTGCCGGGACCATGGCCGGAATGGGCCGCGAAGCAGAATCCTCGGCGCGCGAAAAGATGCGCGAATGGATGGCGGGCGCCGATTTTGTCGGCCGCGACGAGTTCGAGGCGGTCAAGGCCATGGCGGCTGCTGCGCGGGACGAGAACGAAGCCCTGAAGGCGCGGATCGTGGCGCTGGAGGCCACGGCCGGCGGCGCACCCGCGGCCAAGCGCCAGCCCAAGGCCAAGCCGGGAGCGTGAACCTGACCGAAGAGGAAGTTCAGGAAGAGCGCGACGACGGCGCCCCGATCGAAGTGCTCGAGCAATATTTCGAAGCGCGCGGATGGGCCTGTGAGCGCACCGCCGAGGGCGAGATCGTCGCCTCGGCAACGGGAAGCTGGGCCCAGTATGAGCTCCGCGGCGTGTGGCGCCCGGAGGACCAGGTGCTCCAGTTCCTGGCGTTCCCGGACATCAAGGTTGTGCCGGAGAAGCGCATGGCGATTTATGAGGCGCTAAGCCTCATCAACGAGCAATTGTGGCTGGGCCATTTCGAGATGTGGTCGGGATCCGGCCTCGTCGTTTTCCGGCACTCGACCATCCTCGACACGCGCGAGGACGAAGGGCTCAGCCTCGAGCAGGCAGAAGCCATCGCAGAGGCGGCGGTCGAGGAATGCGAGCGTTTCTACCCGGTTTTCCAGTTCGTCCTGTGGGGCGGGAAGTCGCCGGGCGAAGCCATCACGGCGGCGCTCATCGACACGCACGGTGAAGCGTGATCGCCGAAGGTAAGCCGCCGCAACTGCCGCAGCCTTGCTGGTTCGTCGGCTGTGGGAACATGGGCTCGGCGATCCTCGATGGCTGGCGGTCGGCTGGCGTGTCCCTCAACGGACTTACGGTGATCCGGCCCAGCGGGAAGGCAGTGGACGATGCCCGCGTAGTCAAATCGATCGCCGATGCGGGACCCCCGCCGAAGCTGGTCGTGCTCGCGTTCAAGCCGCAGAAGCTGGATGAAATTGCGCCTGAACTGCGGTCGCACCTGACGGCCAAGACGGTGCTGATTTCGCTGCTCGCCGGCGTGGAGGTCGCAAGCCTCCGCGAGCGCTTCCCAGGTGTGGCCGCGATCGTGCGCGCGATGCCCAATTTGCCGGTCGCGGTGCGCCGGGGCGTCATCGGCCTCTACAGCCCGGACGTCGACAAGGCGCTGCAGCAGCAGCTTGCTGACCTGTTCGTGCCGATCGGCTTCACGCCGTGGATGGCGGACGAAGCGAAGCTCGCGGCGCTCGGCTCCGTGGCCGGTGCAGGTCCCGCCTATGTCGCGCGTTTCATCGACGCGCTGACCAAGGCCGGCGAGAAGCGCGGTCTCAGCAATGAGCTCGCCTCGATCATCGCGCGCGAAACGGTGTTCGGCACGGCCTGGATGGCGGCGTTTACGGGCGAGAGCATGGACGCGATCGCCAAGCGCGTCGCAAGCCCCAAGGGGACGACGGAGGCGGGCCTCAAAGTGCTCGACCACGACAAGGTGCTCGAGCAGCTGATCGCAGTCACGATCGAAGCTGCCGCTCAGCGCGCCGCGGAACTCGCGCAGGAGGCCAAAGGGCCATCGCTTGCCGAGGGCGCGAGCGTGCACTAGGCGCGTCTCGCGGCCGGATGAAATCGAGGATTGAATGGCAAGTCAGGAAGCGAGTTTCGACGACCGCGACGGCTGGATCTGGTTTGACGGAAAGCTGGTCCCGTGGCGTGAGGCGGATGTCCATGTCCTGACTCACGCGATGCATTACGCATCATCCGTGTTCGAGGGACAGCGCTCCTACAATGGCGAGATTTTCAAGCTAAACGAGCATAGCGAGCGGCTGCGCAAGAGCGCCTCTCTGCTCGGGTTCGAGCTTCCCTGGTCGGTCGACGAAATCAACGCAGCCTGCAAGGAAGTGCTGAAGGCCAACGGGCTGACCGACGCTTACATGCGCCCGGTCGCCTGGCGCGGCGCGGAATCGAT
>Ga0070665_100007328_pt1 | contig 11222 bp, 11 predicted proteins | sample KBSS13metaG_FD_65862 | JGI IMG/M metagenome (GOLD analysis project Ga0070665, IMG submission 65862) | Switchgrass rhizosphere microbial communities from Kellogg Biological Station, Michigan, USA - KBS S1-3 metaG | ecosystem: Host-associated > Plants > Roots > Rhizosphere > Soil ...
ACGCCCATCTGGCAGGTGAACGACGAGGCGATCAGCACCAGCGTCACCGGCACGGCCTGGAATAGGTTCAGCTCGGTGGGGTGCGGAGGCCAGTCACCTGCGGCCTGAGCACGCGCCGTGAAGTACATCGCGAACAGCCCAGCAAAGAACATCAGCTCGCTGGACAGCCAGACAATGGTGCCGACACTGACCATGTTGGGTCGGTTCAGCGAATGTACTCGCGACGTGATTGCGGTTCCCGAGGTCCCTACAGCGCTCGTCACAGGAGCAAGTATGACGCTTTGTAGTTGTTGATCTCCACCCGGGTCAGGCAATTAGTGATAATCGGCGGGTGACTTCTACCGACGCTCCGACGTGGCCCCAGGTTCTCGGCCGCTTGACCACAGGTCAGGCGCTCCGCCCAGGGCAGGCGGCCTGGGCGATGGACCAGATCATGACCGGTGTCGCGACGCCGGCACAGATCGCGGGCTTCGGTGTGTCGATGAAAATGAAGCGGCCGACGTCCGGTGAAGTGACCGAACTGGCCGACACGATGCTCAAGCACGCGCGGCGAGTGCCGACCGACGTGATCGGCAACGACACCGTCGACGTCGTCGGCACCGGCGGCGACGGGGCAAACACCGTCAACCTCTCGACGATGGCCGCGATCGTGGTGGCCGCTGCCGGGGTTCCGGTGATCAAGCACGGCAATCGGGCCGCCTCGTCGCTGTCCGGCGGTGCGGACACGCTCGAGGCGCTCGGCGTCCGCATCGACCTCGGGCCCGATGATGTCGCGCGGAGCGTGGCCGAAGTCGGCATCGGCTTCGCGTTCGCTCCGAACTTCCACCCGTCGTACCGGCACGCCGGGGTGGTGCGCCGCGAAATCGGGGTGCCGACGGTCTTCAATCTGCTTGGGCCGCTGACTAATCCGGCGTCACCGCGGGCGGGCCTGATCGGCTGTGCCTGGGGCGAACTGGCCGAGGTGATGGCCGGGGTGTTCGCCACCCGCCGGTCGAGCGTGCTGGTGGTCCACGGCGACGACGGTCTCGACGAGCTCACCACCACGACGACGAGCACCATCTGGCGGGTGCAGGCCGGAACTGTGGAACGGCTGACCTTCGACCCGGCCGCGTTCGGGTTCGCCCGCGCCGACATCTCCGAGTTGGTCGGCGGTGACGCGGAATCCAATGCGGCAGAAGTCCGTTCGGTGTTCAGCGGGGCGAAGGGGCCGGTTCGCGATGCGGTGGTGCTCAACGCGGCCGGCGCGATGGTGGCCCACGCTGGGCTAGCCAGCGACGCCAAATGGGTGCCCGCCTGGGAGTCGGGCCTGGCTCGCGCCACCGAGGCGATCGACTCCGGGGCGGCCGAAAAGCTGCTCGCGCGTTGGGTGGGGTTCACTCAAAAGGTCTGAGCCGAGGCTTTGTTCGGCCGCCGCACGGGCGGATCGGGCCGTCGACGCCCACTGCGCCAAGCGTCCCGCCGCGGCGGCGGGCGATGCCCAACCAGGTTCCGCGCGCACAATGCGCACGCCGGGCTGGGCGAGCCAGCGAGCGATCAGCGCGGTCTCCTCGACCAGCGCTCCACCAAGCGGTGCTGCGGTCGGCAGAACTGCTTGTGCGCCAAGGCAAATGGCGTCGATGACGGGCATCGGTGGCACACCGCGGCAGGCGTTGCCTGCCGCCGCCAGCTGGCCCTTCCTGATCACCGCGAGGTGCCAGCCGCCTTCACCGTCCGGGCGCGCGGCGACCAGTTCGTCGACCGCGGCCAGCGCCCGCAGCCGCTGGCCGCGCCACAGCACGTCGATGGCCGCGGCGGCGTGATCGCGCATTCGGGCCGCGGTCTCATAGCGGTTGCGCTCGGCAAGGTCGGCGATGTGCGCGAGCACCGCATCCAGCGCGCGGCTGTCGCTACCTTCGATCAGCTCGACGGCGCGGGCAGGCGCGGCGGCGTATTCGGTCGGGGTGATGCCCTGCGGCGCGGGGCATGGCGACAGCTCGCGCTCGGGACACACATGCAGGGCGCTGCGGCCCAGCCGGGTGGTGCACGTGCGCACACCGGTGAACCGGGCAAGCAGCGCTGCGGTCTCGACCGCGTCGGCGCGTGCTCTGAAAGGACCAATTGCATTGTCGCGCTTGGGTGTTCGAACGACGGAAAATCGGGGGAACGTCTCGTCGGTCAGTGTCACCCACCACCAGCGGCGAGGAAACTTCGACCGCCGGTTGTACGGCGGCGCATGCGCGGCGAGCAGACGCAGTTCGCGCACGCCCGCCTCGAGGTCGTGCGCGCATTCGACGTGGTCGACGGCCGTCGCAAGAGATGCCATCTCCTTGATGCGGGTGCGCGGGTCGGCGCCGTTGAAGTACTGACCGACCCGCCTGCGCAGATCGACTGCGGTGCCGACATACAGCACCTCGGCCGACGGTCCCCGGAACAGATAGACACCGGGGCAGTGCGGCAGCGCCTTCGCCAGATGCCGGTTGCTGCGCTGGGCAGGCGTCACGTCGGGCAGATAGGACCGCAGCTCGGTGTAGGTGTGCACGCCCTGGTTGCCCACCCGCTCGATCAGGCCGTGCAGCACGTCGACGGTGGCGCGGGCGTCGTCGAGCGCGCGGTGGGTCGGCGTGGTGGTCGCATTGAACAGCCGGGCCAGGGCGGACAGCCGCACGCTTGGCGCCTCGTCGCGGGTGAGCACCCGGCGGGCCAGCTTCACCGTGCACAACACGGCCGGCTTGGGCCACGTGATGTGGAGGCGTTCGGCGGCCGCCCGCAGGAACCCGATGTCGAAGCCCGCGTTGTGGGCTACCAGCACCGCGCCGCGGGAGAACTCCAAAAACGACGGCAACACCGAATCGATGGTCGGGGCGTTGCACACCATGGCGGTGGTGATGCCGGTGAGCGCGACGATCTGCGGGGGGATGCTTCGGCCGGGATCGACGAGGGTGGCCAGCTCGCCGAGCACCTCGCCGCCGCGCACCTTCACGGCCCCGATCTCGGTGATCGCGTCGTGGCCCTCGCCGGAGGCGCGGCCGCCGGTGGTCTCCAGGTCCACCACGACGAACGTCGTCTCCCGCAGTGAGACATCAGCATGCGGATCCACATCCGCGAAGGTCAGCTGCCCCATGCGCTGAAGGTAGGCACTGACTCCGACACCCGCGGGTTGCCACGCGGGGGCTCAGTTACCCGGCGGTGCTTGTCGGTGCCTGTCGTTACCGTGCGGACAACACCGAATGAGAGGACCAGCCAAATGGGCACGGTGAAGATCGACTGCGACGACTGCGCGGTGCGCGGTCCCGGCTGCCAGGACTGTGTGGTGAGCGTGTTGCTCGGCGTGCCCGAGACGTTGCTCGACGACGAACGGCAGGCGCTCGAAGTGCTCGCCGACGCCGGCCTCGCGCCCCGATTGAGGTTGGTGCCGATTCGCCGGGACAGCGATTCTGGAGTCGCATAACAAAATTCGTTTACGGGGTCGTTGATAACGATCTCTGAGGCAGCTGTTAAATTTGCGTCTTCTGTTGGACAACCCCGATGCCGTTTCGTAACCTATCTGAGACCTAAGAGCAGTTCGACGCGGTTTTCGTCACGGCATCTGAAGGACGCAAATCTTGAGCCTCAACCGCACGCGCGGGATTACACGTGGTTTTCACCGGGTTCGGAAAACCTTTGTGTGGGCAATAGCTGGGTTAACGGTGTTCGGGGCAGTTGTCGCCGGGCATGTGCAGGCCGATCCGGCCGATGATGCGTTGGCAAAACTCAATGAGTTGTCTCGGCAAGCCGAACAGACCACTGAAGCGATGCATTCCGCTCAGCTGGACCTCAACAACAAGCTGGCAGTGCAGCAGGCCGCCGAGGCGAAGCACGCCGCCGACGTGGCAGCGGTCGAATCGGCCAAAGCTCAGTTGGCAACGTTCCAAGGCTCCGTCGATAAGTTAGCTGCCGCGCAATACATGGGTGGCAGGACCGACGGCCTCGACGCGATGCTGACCGCAACCTCGCCGCAGGGCCTGATCGATCAGCTCGCGGTTCAGCGGGTGATGGCCTCCGAGATGTCGGCGCAGATGAAGAGCTACCGCGACATCGGCCAGCAGGCCGCACTAGCCGAGCAGGCGTCCGCCAAGTCCGCCGCCGACGCCAAGACCGCCGCCGAGCAGGCCGCCGCGGTGCGCGCCGACCTGCAATCCAAGCAAAGCAAGCTGCAGGTGCAGATAGCCGTGGTCAAGTCCCAGTACGAGGTCTTGACCCCCGCCCAGCGCGACGCGTTGGCCGCACTGCCGCCGATCCCTGCGCCGCCTCCGCCGGACGCCCCGCCGCCTGCCGACCCCGGCATCCTGGCCGCACCACCTGAGGGCATCCCGCCCGGCGACGTCGCGCCGCCTGGAGCCGAGCCAGGAGGCGGATCACCCGAGGCGGCCACCGTCATCCAGGCCGCACTCAGCCGGATCGGCTCGCCCTACGTCTGGGGTGGTTCGGGCCCCGGCCAATTCGACTGCTCCGGGCTGGTGATGTGGTCCTTCCAGCAGGCGGGCATCTCGTTGCCGCACTCCAGCCAGGCGCTCGCCCAGGGCGGGCAGCCGGTGTCGATGGATCAGATCCAGCCCGGCGACCTGGTCACCTATTACTCCGACGCATCGCACGTCGGCATCTACATCGGCGACGGAATGATGGTGCACGCCTCGACCTTCGGCACGCCGGTGCGAGTCGCCCCGGTCGACAATGCGCCGATCCACAACGTTCGCCGCTACTGACCGTCGCCGGACCAGCATCGGTGCGCTCCTTGTCACCGAGCTGATCTGCGCGCTGCTTCTGGTCGGCAGACCACAGGCAGACCAGGAGCACCCCGTCGTCGCCGCGCCCGCCTCGCTCACCACGCCGACGGCCGCATCGACGACGCAGACGCTCGACGACGGGCGCACGGTTCACCTCGTCGGCCTTGGCGGGGCGCGCACGGCGCCTCTGCTGGCCCGCATCGGTGCCGAGATGAACGACGCGTCGAAGGCCGTCAGCGCGTTCTGGGGCCCCGCCTGGCCCCGTGACGTCCTCATCGTCGCCGCCGGGACGGACGCCGAGTTCGGCGCCCTGGCAGCCGGTGGCCCCGACATCGCGGCCACTACCACCGCCGAACGAATCATGTTCGCCCCGGGTGCCGCCCACATGAGCGACGCGTCGTTGCGAATAGTGGTGCGCCACGAGCTGTTTCATTTCGCGTCGCGCGCCAGGACGGCTGCCGACGCGCCGCGCTGGCTGACCGAAGGCGTCGCCGATTTCGTCGGCCGCCCACCGCAGGCCCGGGCGGCAAATGCTGAGCAGTTGGCGCAACTGCCGACAGATGCCGAACTCAGCGACCCCGGCCCCGCCGGGTCGCGGGCCTACGACCGGGCGTGGTGGTTCATCCGGTTCGTCGCCGACGCATACGGCACCGATGCGCTGCAGGCGCTCTACATCCGCGCCTGCGCGCCGGGGCATCCCGATGCCGCCACCGCCGTGCGCGACACACTCGGCGCCGACCTGCCGACGGTGCTCGTTCGGTGGCGGCACTGGATGTCGGGCTAGCCTCTGCCAATGAGCCGGGTTCTGCTGGTTACCAATGACTTTCCGCCACGCCGCGGAGGCATCCAGTCGTACCTGGAGGAACTGGTCGACCACCTGGTTGCGGCGGGGACGCACACGCTGACCGTCTATGCGCCGAAATGGAAGGGTGCCGACGCGTTCGACCGTGAGGCGGCCTACGAGGTGGTGCGCCACCCCGGCACTCTGATGCTGCCCGTGCCGTCGGTGGCCGGTCGGATGCGCGACCTGATCAAGCGACACGACGCCGAGACCGTGTGGTTCGGCGCGGCCGCGCCATTGGCTTTGATGGCGCCGCTGGCCCGCGATGCGGGCGCCGGTCGCGTCATCGCCAGCACGCATGGCCACGAGGTGGGCTGGTCGATGCTGCCGGTCGCCCGAACTGCGTTGCGGCGCATCGGAACTGGCACCGATGTGGTCACCTATGTCAGCCAGTACACCCGGGGCCGGTTCGCCTCGGCATTCGGAGCCGACGCCGCGCTCGAGCACCTCCCGCCGGGCGTCGACACCGAGCGTTTCACACCCGACGAGGTGGCCCGCGCGGAACTGCGCGCCCGCTATCGGCTGGGGTCGCGGCCGGTGGTGGTGTGTCTGTCGCGGCTGGTGCCACGCAAAGGCCAGGACATGCTGATCCGGGCGATGCCCGCGATCCGCGAGCGGGTGCCCGGCGCGGCACTCGTCATCGTCGGCGGCGGGCCCTACCTCACATCGCTGCGGCGGCTGGCGCACAGCTTCGGCGTGACCGAGCACGTCGTGTTCACCGAGGGCGTGCCAGGCGACGAACTGCCCGCCCACCACGCGCTTGCCGATGTCTTTGCGATGCCGTGTCGCACCCGCGGTGCAGGGCTGGACGTCGAGGGCCTCGGCATCGTCTTTCTGGAGGCGTCGGCGACGGGCGTTCCCGTCGTCGCGGGCCGGTCGGGCGGTGCACCCGAGACGGTCGTCGACGGCGAGACGGGTGTGGTGGTCGACGGCTGGGATGTCGGCGCGATCGCAGCCTCGGTCAGCGATCTGCTCGCCGACCCCGATCGCGCCGCGCGGATGGGCCAAGCGGGCAGGCGCTGGGCCGTCGACAACTGGCAGTGGAGTGGCAAGGCACAGCGCCTGGCCGAACTCCTTTAGCCACTAGCTATATAGCGCTTCAATCTCGCCGGCAAACTTGTCGGCCACCACCTTGCGCTTGACCTTCAGCGTCGGCGTCAGCTCACCGGTCAGCACGGTGAAATCCACCGGCAGAACGCGGAACTTCCGGATCGCCTCGGCCTTCGACACCGCCTGATTGGCGTTCTTGACCGCGAGGTCGATCTCGCCGACCAGGTCCGGATCGTCGGCCAGATCCTCGACCGACGCACCGGCACCCTTGCTGTGATGCTGCTTCCACACCTCGAACGCCTCGGGGTCGATGGCGATCAGCGCCGCGATGAAGGGCTTCGCATCGCCCACCACCATCGCCTGGCTGATCAGCGGGTGCGCGCGAAGTTGATCCTCCAGGACCGCAGGGGCGACGTTCTTACCTCCCGCGGTCACGATGATCTCCTTCTTGCGCCCGACGATCGAAAGGAAACCCTCGTCGTCGATGGCGCCGAGGTCGCCGGTGTGGAACCAGCCGTCGACGATCGCCTCGTCGGTGGCCTTCTCGTTTCGCCAGTAGCCGCCGAACACCACACCGCCCCGCACCAACAGTTCGCCATCGTTGGCGACAGCCATGCTGTTGCCCGGTAGCAGCTTGCCGACCGTGCCGATCTTCAGTTCGCCGATCCGATTCGCGGTGATCGCCGCGCTGGTCTCGGTCAGACCGTAGCCCTCGTAGATGGTGAGGCCGATGCCGCGGTAGAAATGGCCCAGCCGCACACCCAGCGGAGCGCCACCGGAGATGGACGCCCGGCAGTTGCCGCCGGTGGCGGCGCGCAGCTTGCCGTAGACGAGGCGGTCGAACAAGGCATGCTTGGCCCGCAAGACCAACCCGGGTCCACCGCGGTCCATGGCTTCGCTGTATTCGATCGCCGCCCTCGCCGCCATCGCGAAGATCGCACCCTTGCCGCTGTCTTGCGCACTCAATTCTGCTGTGTTGTAAACCTTTTCGAAAACTCGCGGCACAGAGACGATGACCGTGGGCTTGAACTCACCGAACATCGCGACCAGGTTCTTGATGTCACTGGTGTAGCCGATGGTCACTTTGTTGGCGAAGGCCGTCATGGACAGCGACCGCGCTAGAACGTGAGCCAGCGGGAGGAACACCAACAGCCGCTCACCCTTGCGAAGCAGGCTGGGGAACGAATCGGCGGCTCCACGCGTCTCAGACAACAGGTTGGAATGCGTCAGCTGACAGCCTTTCGGGCGGCCTGTGGTACCCGACGTATAGATCAGCGTCGCCGCATCCGCGGATTTGATGCCGGCCAGCCTGTCGTCGAGCTGCTTGGGATCGACCGATGCTCCGGCCTCGGCGAGTACTTCGAGCGCCGAGGGCGCGGTCGACTCGATGATCTCCACCCGTCGCAGGGCAGGTAGCTCGTCGAGCAGTTCCTTGACCATCAGCGCGTGCGCCTCGATCTCCACGAACGCCGCGACGGCTCCGGAGTCTTCCAACACCCACCGCACCTGCTCCGGCGATGAGGTCTCGTAGATGGGAACCGTTACCGCGCCGATCGACAGGATCGCGTAGTCGAGGATGGCCCATTCGTAACGCGTGGCCGAGAGTATTGCCACGCGGTCGCCCGCGTTCACCCCCTCGGCAATCAAACCCAATGCGGCCGAACGGATCTGGTTGGCCGCCTCCTTGCACGTCACATCGGTCCATGCGCCGTCAACGAGGCGCTGGAAGATCACGTGGTCGGGATCGTCGCGTTCGTGTTCAAATACGACACCGGGCACGTTGTCGTGCTCACCGATGGTGAACGTTGCGGGCACACTGTACTCACGCACGATGCTGGCCTCTCGACATCTACTAGCGACTTTGCCGTCCACAGCCTAGTCGGCCACCGTCGGCGGTGGTCGGTGCGTATGTGAAGCTTGTATGCCATGAACAGCATCCAGATCGCCGACGAGACGTTCGTTGCGGCCGACCCCGCCGAGGTGGGGAGGGCGATCGGGGATCCCGCCAGCTGGCGCCGGTGGTGGCCCGACCTGCGGTTGACGGTCGTCGAGGACCGCGCTGCGGCGGGGCATCGCTGGACCGTGGCCGGTGCGCTGACCGGGACCATGGAGATCTGGCTGGAACCCGTCCTCGACGGGGTCGTGCTGCACTATTTCCTGCACGCTGAACCCTCGGGGGTGGCGGCGTGGCAGCTGGCCAAGATGAACCTGGCGAAGATGAATCATCGCCGCCGGGTGGCGGGTAAGAACATGGCGTTCGAAGTGAAGCGGACGCTCGAGGCGACGCGCCCGGTTGGCGTTTCGCCCCTGGCCTGATACTTCGGCCGAAGCAAGCAGGGGGAGGTAGATTTTTCTCGTGGCGGACAAGACGGCGCAGACCATCTATATCGATGCCGATCCTTCGACGGTGATGGACGTCATCGCCGACATCGGCTCCTATCCCGACTGGGTCGCCGAGTACAAGGAGACCGAGGTGCTCGAGGCCGACGCCGAGGGCTATCCGAAGACCGCCCGCCTGGTGCTGGACGCCACCGTCCTCAAGGACACCATGGTGCTGGCCTACGACTGGCCTACCGACCGCAAGTCGGTGAAGTGGAGCCTGGTGTCCAGCTCCCTGCTGAAGTCATTGGACGGCGCATATCGGCTGTCGCCCAAGGGTTCTGGCACCGATGTCACCTACGAACTTTCGGTCGATCTGATCATCCCGATGATCGGGCTGTTGAAACGCAAGGCTGAACGACGCCTAACGGACACCGCATTGAAGGACCTCAAGAAACGAGTCGAGGCTGACTGACATTGCAGCCCCGACTAGCGCCCGGATCAGTCTCTTCGTCGGCAAGGGCGGGGTAGGTAAGTCGACATTGGCCACCGCCACCGCGGTGCGCGACGCGGGCGCCGGGCAGCGGGTGCTGCTCGTCTCGACCGACCAGGCGCATTCGATCGGCGACGTGCTCGGCTGCACCGTCACGCCGACTGGTCTTCGTGAACCGACCCGGGTGCTCGCCGACTTGCAAACCGGACAAGCCGACGCAGGCGGCGGTTTCCTCGACGCGCTGGCTTTGGACACGCTCGCGCTGCTCGAGGCCCGGTGGCGGGACATCGCAGACCTGCTGACCGGCCGGTTCCCCGAGTCGGATGTGGGAGACATTGCCCCAGAAGAACTTTCGGCCTTGCCGGGCATCCAGGAGGTGCTCGGACTTCACGAAGTCGGCGAACTCGCCGCGTCAGGAGGCTGGGACCATGTCGTGGTCGACTGCGCGTCGACCGCCGATGCATTGCGGATGCTGACGTTGCCCGCGACGTTCGCGCTGTACCTGGAGCGCGCGTGGCCGCGGCACCGTCGGCTGTCCACCGGCGCCGACGATGCCCGCGCCGCCGCGGTCATCGAACTCGTCGAACGCATCCATGCCGGCACCGAGCGGCTTGGCTCGCTGCTCACCGACGGTGAGCGCGTCAGTGCGCACCTGGTGATGACGGCCGAGCGAGTGGTCGCGGCGGAGGCGGTCCGCACGCTTGGCTCGCTCGCACTGATGGGGGTGCGGCTCGGCGAGCTGATCGTCAATCAGATTCTGATTCAAGATGATTCGTTCGAATACCGGAATCTGCCAGAGCATCCCGCGTTCGACTGGTACTCCGAGCGCATCTCCGAGCAGCGGGCGGTGCTCGCCGAGCTGGACGCCACCATCGGGGACGTGCAGCTGGTGCTCGTCCCGCACCTGGCGGGGGAGCCGATCGGCCCCAAGGCGCTTGGCGAACTCCTCGACAGCGCGCGCCGGCGCGACGGGTCGCCACCGCCGGGTCCGCTGCGGCCGATCGTCGACCGCGAATCGGGAACTGGACTCGAATCGGTCTATCGGATGCGGCTAGAGTTGCCGCAGGTCGATTCCGCCGCGTTGACGTTGGGCCGGGTCGACGACGACTTGATCATCGGCGCAGGCGGTATGCGGCGCCGCGTACGGCTGGCATCTGTCCTGCGGCGATGCATTGTGATGGACGCGCAGCTGAAAGGCAGTGAGCTGACCGTGCGATTTCGACCGAATCCGGAGGTGTGGCCAGCATGACCGGCTCACACGCCGATATCGGTCCCGAACTGCGTCAGCTGGCCCAGATGATTCTCGACAAGCTCGACCCCGCGGTGCGACTGGCGGCTGCACGGGCAGCGGGAACCGGCGACGCAGCCGGCAAGTGCCAACAGGTGTGGTGCCCGGTGTGTGCGCTGGCTGCATTGGTGGCCGGTGAGCAGCATCCGCTGCTGGACGTCATCGCCGAACACAGTGTCGCGTTGCTGACGGTAGTCCGCGCCGTGCTCGACAACGGAGCGCCGGGCCCGACCGGGCCTGGTGAACCACCGCCGGAGAGCCCGCCCCCGCCGGCCGGCCCCAACGGTGGTGAACCGTCGCCGAGCGGTCCTGGCCGATATCAGCACATCCCTGTGACGGTGGAGGAGTGACCTCTGGTCCTGTGGTCGCATCCACACCACGTGGGTAAAGTTGTCGCAAAGCACCGTCCGGTGCTCCGTTGTGGGGAGGGTCCATGTGGTACTGGCTTTTCAAGTACATCTTCATGGGCCCTTTGCTGTCGCTGCTCGG
>Ga0070665_100007329_pt1 | contig 11222 bp, 8 predicted proteins | sample KBSS13metaG_FD_65862 | JGI IMG/M metagenome (GOLD analysis project Ga0070665, IMG submission 65862) | Switchgrass rhizosphere microbial communities from Kellogg Biological Station, Michigan, USA - KBS S1-3 metaG | ecosystem: Host-associated > Plants > Roots > Rhizosphere > Soil ...
TCCGTCTGCCGTGCCGGCGACCGACCCCATCCACGATACGGTGAGCGCCGTCTACGAGGCCGACTCCCGCCGCGTGCTCGCCACGTTGATCCGTCTCCTCGGCGACTTCGACGTCGCGGAGGAAGCGATGCATGACGCGTTTCGGGCGGCGCTCGAGCAATGGCCGAAGGATGGCGTCCCCGGGAACCCGCGCGCCTGGCTGGTGTCGGCGGGACGGTTCAAGGCGATCGACGGCTTACGCCGGCAGAAGCGCTTCGAGCCGCTCGAAGACGAAAAGGGCACGAAGGCCGACATCGCGGTCGTCGACACGGCTGCCTGGGCCGACGCCGAGAGCGTGGAAGACGACCGCTTGCGCCTGGTCTTCACCTGCTGCCATCCGGCGCTCGCGTTCGACGCGCAAGTGGCGCTCACGCTCCGCGAAGTTTGCGGGCTGACGACGGAGGAGATCGCGCAGGCGTTCCTCACGCCGGCGCCGACGCTGGCGCAGCGAATCGTCCGCGCAAAGGCCAAGATTCGCGACGCGCGCATTCCCTATCAGGTGCCGGACCCGGCTGAGCTGCCCGAGCGCCTCGACGCGGTGCTGCGCGTGATCTATCTGGTCTTCAACGAGGGATACACAGCGTCTTCCGGGGCAGCGCTGACGCGGCACGATCTGTCTGGGGAAGCCATCCGCCTCGGGCGGCTGCTCGTCGAGCTGCTGCCGGCACCGGAAGCGGTCGGCCTCCTCGCGCTGATGCTGCTTCAGGAATCGCGGCGCGCCGCCCGGGCATCACCGGACGGCGAGATCATCCTGCTCGACGATCAGGATCGTTCGCTCTGGAACCGGGATCAGATTACGGAGGGGTCGCGCCTGGTGCGGGCGGCGCTGGAGACGCGCCGCTTCGGTCCGTACACCCTTCAGGCGGCGATCGCAGCGGTCCATGCCGAGGCGCCGGACTCGGCCGGGACCGATTGGGCGGAAATCGTCGGGCTGTACGACGCCCTGTTGCAGCTCGACGATTCTCCAGTGATCGAGCTCAATCGGGCGGTAGCGCTGGCGATGCGCGACGGGCCCGAGGCCGGCCTGGCCAGCATCGACGGTATCCTCGCGCGGGGACACCTGCGGGATTATCGGCTGGCACACGCCGCCCGCGCGGAGTTCTGCCGGCGGCTGGGACGAACCGCGGACGCGCGCGCGGCCTATCAGAAGGCGCTCGCGCTCACCCGTCAAGAGCCGGAACGGCGGTTCCTGGAGCGCCGGATCGCTGAAATCGGGCGATAAACCGCTGATGTCGATCCGCAGAGGCGCGGAACGACTAACCAATATGAGGAACGACATGAAGTACCTGTGCCTGGTGTACCTCGAAGCCGACAAGCTGCACGCCGTGCCCGACAGGGAGTGCCAGGCTTGCGGCGATGGCCTGAAGAAGAGCGGGCTCCTGATGGCCGCCGAGGCGCTCGAGCCGGTGGACACCGCCACCACCGTGCGCATCCGGAACGGCCGCATGTCGGTGACCGACGGTCCGTTCGCGGAAACCAAGGAACAGCTCGCCGGGTTCTACCTGATCGAGGCGCGAGACCTCAACGACGCCATCCAGGTGGCCGCAAAGATTCCGCCGGCGCGCGAGGGCAGCATCGAGGTGCGGCCGGTCCGGCAACTCGACCCGGAGAAGTACGTATGAGCCTGATCACCGACTTCAAGTTTGCCCTACGCTCGCTGGCCCGGGTCAAAGGGCTGACGATCACGGTCGTCGCCACCCTCGCGCTCGGGATCGGCGCCAACGCGGCGATCTTCAGCGTCGTCCGGGGCGTGCTGCTGCGGCCGCTCGTCAACAAGGACGAGGATCGCCTGATTTACATCAGCCAGACCGCCCGCGGCGGCAAGCCGGGGAGCGCGAAGTTCTCGGTGCCGGAGATCCGCGACCTGCGCGCGCGCACGAAGAGCCTCTCGGCGATCGGCGAATTCTCCACCCTCGACTTCACCATGCTGGGTCTCGGCGAGCCGCGCGTGGTAAAGGCCGGCGTGGTCAGCGGATCCTATTTCGACGTCATGGGGCTGCGCGCCGTCCGCGGCCGGCTCCTGGATGTGACCGACGATGGGCGCAACGCGGCGGGCGTGGCGGTGCTGACGCACCGGTTCTGGACGACCGCGCTGGCGAGCGATCCGTCGGTGATCGGCAAGACGATCCGGCTCAGCGACAAGCCGGCGACGATCATCGGCGTGGTCGAGCCGTCGGTGCCTTACCCGGCGGAAACGGAGATCATCGCGAACATCGTGACCAGCCCGCACCACCTCTCCGCGACGATGGAAGAAGGGCGCGTGCACCGGATGACCGACCTGTTCGGGCGGCTCGCTCCCGGCGTCGATCTCGACGCCGCCCGCGCCGAGCTGCGCGCCGCCCATACCGCCATGATCAACGAGCATCGCGAGGATTATCCGAAGAAGGCCGACTTTCAGATCGACGCGGTGCGGCTGCGCGATCAGATCACCTCGCCGGCGCGAACCGTCCTGCTGGTGCTGCTCGCGGCGTCGGGGCTGGTGTTCGTCATCGCGTGCTCGAACGTCGCCAACCTGATCCTCGCGCGATCGGTTCGCCGCGAAGGCGAGCTCGCGGTGCGCGCCGCGCTCGGCGCCAGCACCGGCGCGCTGCGCCGGACCCTGCTGGCGGAGAGCCTGGTGCTCTGCGGCGCCGGAGCCGCGCTCGGCGTGGCGATCGCCTGGCCGATGGTCGCGGTGCTGGCGCGGTATGCGGCGCGCTTCTCGGTCCGGGCGCTGGACCTGTCGATCGACGCCACGCTGCTGTGGGTCGGCGTCGGGCTGGCGCTGATCGCCGCGGTGCTGCTGGCGTACGTGCCCAGGCTGCCGTCCGCCGAGTCGTCGAACGGCTTCGGCCTCTCGAACGGCAGCGTCCGGATCACGTCCGGCACCAACCGCCGGCTGCGGCTGTTCGCGGTCACCCAGATCGCGGCGTCGTTCCTGCTGCTGGCCGGCGCCGGCACGCTGCTGACCACGCTGTTCGCGCTGCAGCGGGCGCGCACGGGCATGAGCACGCGCAACGTCCTGGCGCTGCACGTGCCGGTCAACTACGAGCGGCCGCCCGCGCAGTCGCTGCCGCTCTACAAGGAAGCGGTGCGGCGCATCAAGGCGCTCCCCGGCGTCGAACAGGTCGCGGTCGGCACGCTGGTGCCGTGGCGCGAAGCCGGCGCATTCTTCGCGGCGCAGTTCACGGTCGAGGGCTACGCCAAGGCCGACGGCGAAGAGGATCCGCGCGGCCAGTTCCGCACCGTCTCGCCCGGCTTCTTTGCCTCGCTCGGCGTGCCGATTCTCGCGGGACGGGATTTCAACGACAACGACCGCAGCGACAGCGAAAAGGTCGTCATCGTCAGCCAGAGCCTGGCGCAGCGGCTGTTTCCCAACCAGGACGCGGTGAACCGGAAGCTGCTGTGGACCGATCCGGTGATGAAGTTCATCGGCGTCAGCACCGCAGGACGGCGGATCGTCGGCGTCACTGCCGATATCGACGACGAGAACGTCATCCCCAACCCGACGATGACCGTCTACCATCCGATCGACCAGGAGATCGGCGGCGGCCGGCTGTTCGTGCATTCGAAGACAGATCCGTACGCTCTGGTCGCGCCGATCACCAAGATCATCCGGGATCTGTCGCCGGAGCAGCCGGTGGAGCGCGCCACGACACTGGACGACGTCCGCGCCGAGGTGCTCGCGCCGGACCGCCTCAACGCGCTCGTCTTCGGCGTGTTCGCCGCGGTGGCGCTGACGATCGCCGTGGTCGGCGTGGCCGGCGTGCTGGCGTTCTCGGTGAGCGCGCGGACCCGTGAGTTCGGCGTGCGCCTGGCGATCGGGCTGCAGCCGCGGCGTCTGCTGACCCGGGTCCTCGGCGAAGGCGCGGTGATGGCGGGCGCGGGGATCCTCGCCGGCGCGATCGGCGGGATTGCCCTGGCCCGGATCGTCGCGAGCTACGTCACCGACGTCCAGATGCCGGGAATCCTCCCGATCCTCGGCGCATCGGCGCTGCTCGTCGTCGCGGCGATCCTCGCGTCGCTGATGCCGGCGGCCCGCGCCTCGCGGGTGGACGTCGTTCAGGCGTTGCGATCAGAATGACGAGTGCCTGAACTTCCGGAGGTCGAATCCACCCGGCGCGATCTCGAGCCGGCGATGACCGGCGCGCGCTTTGTCGACGTCGAGGTTCGTCGGCCGGACCTGCGCACGGCGTTTCCGCGACGCTTCGCCGCCCGGCTGAAGGGTCAGACCGTCGAGCGGCTCGACCGGCGTGCGAAGTACCTGCTCGCGGTGTTGTCTTCAGGCGACACCCTGCTGATGCATCTCGGTATGTCCGGCTCGTTCCGCGTCGGCGACCCGTCGCCTCCCGGACGTCACGATCACGTCGTCTTTCATATGTCGTCGGGCGCGATTGTCACGTTCAACGACCCGCGGCGATTCGGCGTCATGGACCTGCTGACGCCACGGCAGCTGGCCGCTCATCCGACGCTCAGCCGGCTTGGACCCGAGCCGCTGTCGGCGGCGTTCAACGCCAGCGTGCTCGCGCGGGCCTGCCGCGGGAAGAAAACATCGCTCAAGGCGGCGCTGCTGGATCAGCGTGTCGTCGCCGGTCTCGGCAACATCTACGTCAGCGAGGCGCTGCACGTGGCTCGCTTGTCGCCGCAGCGTCAGGCGTCGACCATCGCCACCGCATCGGGCGCGCCGCGGCCGGGCGCGGTTCGGCTCGCCGCGGCGATCAAACAGGTACTCCAGGAGGCCGTGGCCCGCGCTTCGAAGGCCCGATACCGCGGGGGGAGGTTTCGTGTGTACGACCGCGCCGGCGAGCGCTGCCGGCACACCAACTGCGCGGGCGTCATCGCGCAGCGGACACAGACCGGCCGCACAACCTACTACTGCCCCGTCTGCCAGAAGTAGTGCAGGCCGATTGGTCCGGCTAAAGCCGGACACTACCGGAAAGCCTGCACCGCGTTTCGGTAGTGTCCGGCTTTAGCCGGACCCTCTAAAACTGCTCTAGAATCGCAGCATGAACCGACTCGTCGTGGCGATGGCGGCCATCGCCGCGGGGACCATCGCGATGACGGCGGCGACCGGACAGCTCACGGAGCGTCCGATCGCCGGCGTGCTGAAGCACCCGGCCATCGGGTACTACACAGCGCCGACCAACGATCTGGTCGCGGATCTCGCCCGCCGCATCGAGGACGGCAGACAGCGCCTCGACTTCGACGAGGGCTCCGGATATCTCCGGCCGGTGCTCGACGCGCTGCGGCTGCCTGTCGAATCGCAGATCCTGGTGATGTCCAAGACCGGCGTGCAGGGTCTGTACACGGGGCCGGCGAACCCGCGCGCGATCTTCTTCAACGACGCGGTCACCGTCGGCTACATCCGGGGCGCGCCGCTGCTCGAGTTCGCCGTCCACGATCCGGCGCAGGGCGTCATCTTCTACACGCTCGATCAGAAGCCGCAGGCGCATCCGCTCATCGAGCGGCGGCCGGCCTGCCTGAGCTGCCACCAGGTGTACAGCACGCTGCACGTGCCCGGCTTTCTCGCGCGCAGCGTGTTCATGGCCCCCGACGGCTTGCCGCTCTCGCAATTCGGCAGCTACGATGCCGACGACCGCACGCCGTTCCGGCGGCGATGGGGCGGATGGTACGTGACGGGCTCGGACGGCGGCCTCCGGCACATCGGGAACGCCGTCGTGACCGATCGCGAGAAGCGCGAGACCGTCGTCTCCGACGACACGCTCCACCACATCTCGCTCGACACGCTGTTCGACGGGCGCGGCTATCCCTCGACGCACAGCGACATCGCGGCGCTCATGATCTTCCAGCATCAGAGCCGGATGACGAACCTGATCACCCGCGTCGGGTGGGAATCCCGGGTCGCCGCCTACGACCATCAGCTCGACCTGAAGGGCGGGCCGCTGCGCGACGCCGTCACCGAGCTGGTCGACTATCTGCTGTTCGTCGACGAGGAACCGTTGACGACCGCGATCAGGGGCACGTCGGGGTTTGCCGAGAAATTCGCGGCGCAAGGCCCGGTCGACCGCCGCGGCCGATCGCTGCGCCAGCTCGATCTCGAACGCCGGCTGCTGCGCTATCCGTGCAGCTACATGATCTATTCGGCGGCGTTCGGCGCCCTGCCGCCGGACGTGCGCGCGGCGATCTACGGCCGGATGTGGGAAGTGCTCTCGGGCCGAGAGGCGAGCCCGAGGTACGCGCGGCTCTCCGGCGACGATCGCCGGGCGGTGATGGAAATCCTGCGCGAGACGCTGCACGATCTGCCAGGCGAGTTCCAGACCTCACGCGAGCGTTGAGGTCGGCAGCCGCTCGTAGGGAAGGTCCGGCTCACCGCACCGCCGACGACTCGGTCTCGGCCATGAGGCGTCCGACGACGGCGGCGGTCTCCAGGAACGCATCGACAATCGCCGGATCGAAATGCGTGCCGCGGCCGGCGACGATGAAGGCCACCGCCTCTTCGTGAGACATCGGTTCCCGATAGGTCCGCCGCGTCGTGATCGCGTCGTAGACGTCGACCAGCGCAATCAGGCGTCCGACGATCGGAATCTCCGCGCCGCGAAGGCCCTGCGGGTAGCCGGTGCCGTCCCACTTCTCATGATGGGTGTAGACGATGTCCTTGGCCATCGCGAGGATCACGTCGTCAGGCACGCCGACATCGCGCTCGGCGTGCAGCAGCACGTTGCGGCCGTGTGCGGGATGCTTTTGCATCTCCACCATTTCGTCGGCGGTGAGCGCGCCCGGCTTGTTCAGGAGGCGATCGGGCACGCCGACCTTGCCGATATCGTGAAGCGGCGCCAGGCTCGCGAGCAAGGTGATGCGATCGCTCGTGAGGTAGGCGCCAAAACCCTCGTGCTTCGCGAGCTGCTCGGCGATGATCCGCGCGTACTGCTGGGTGCGGCGCGAATGACGGCCGGTCTCGACGTCGCGGACTTCGGTGAGCGACAGCAGGCCCTGCACCATCAGGCGCTGCGAGATCACGCGGTCGTGGCTTTCGCGGTCCGCGCGGCGGCGCTCCAGCAGGAGCCGCGCGACGGCCATCGCCGCGTACGCCGACGCCACGCCGATGGTCGGATAGACCGGCGACAGAAAGGCGCCGTCGGCGAACATCAGCCTGAAGGCCGACCCCCACGACGTCACGATCATGAGGAGGACCCCAAGCCCGCCCCACGCGAGGCCGACTCTGCCGACGAGCAGCGTCAGCACGATGCCGAGGGCCACGACCACGACCGTTTCGAGCAGCACGCCGTTCTCCGGCACGTGCACGAAGTCCTGCTGCAGGAGATCATCGGCCACCGTCGCCTGGACTTCGACGCCTGCAAACAGGGTGTCGATCGGCGTCGTCACCACTTCGCGGGTGCCGAGCGCGGTGGTGCCGACAATCACGATCTTGTCCTTGAAGGTTCCGGGCTCGAGTTGCCCGCTCAGCACGTCGGCGGCAGAAACGTAGGGAAACGTCCGCCTCGGGCCGCGATAGCGCAGCAGCATGTTGCTCTTGCCGTCGAGCGGCACGCTTCGACTATCGATCTGCAGCGAAGCGGCGTTGACGTTGATCACGCGCAGAATCGCGTCGTGCGTCTGTGCCGAGGCGACCACGGCGGCAAGCGCCAGCGACGGCAGGACCCGGCCGTCGAGCGACATGAGCAGCGGCACACGCCTGAGACGGCCGTCGGGATCCGGCGCCGCATTCAAAAATCCCGACGCGCCCGCCGCCTGCGTCAGAATCGGCAGGCTGCAGACCGCTCCAGTCGCCCGGAAGAACGGCTCCGCGACGCGATCGTCCCGCGGTTGAATCAGCGCGACGCCGAATGGCTGCGGGGTACACGCGCTGGCCTGCTCGGACCGGCCATCGAAGGTCAGCGCGTAGCCAAGAACTACCCGTCCCGCCCGCAACGCGCTGGCCAGCGCCTCGTCGGTGACGACGCCGGATGCGTCGAAGCGATCGGACTCCGCGAAGATGATGTCAAGGGCGACCGTCGACGCGCCGAGATCGCGGACGCGCTCGACCAGCTGACCGACCACATCACGCCGCCACGGCCACTGACCGACGGCCGACAGGCTCCGTTCGTCCACGTCGACAATCACGACGCGGCCGCTCGGCGGCCGGGCCGGCAGCGCGCGCAGGAACCGATCGTAGGCGCCGTACTCGAGGCTGGAGAAAAACGAGGGGCGGGACAGCGACAGCAGCGCCGTGGCGATCGTCGGCAGCAGCCCGCAGACGAGCACGAGACGACTCGGCCGCAACGTCATCTCACTGTGATTTCGACGCGGCGATTGCGCGGCTCGGCCACGTCGTCGGCCGTCTTGATGAGCAGGTCGGCTTCACCGTGCGAGCTGACCTCGATCATGGAGGATGCGACGCCGGCCTCGATCAGGCGCCCGCGTATCGTGGTGGCGCGTCGCAGGCCAAGCTCGAAGTTCACCGACGAGGCTCCCGTAGTGTCGGTGTGGCCGACCACGGCCACGTCCGGAAACGGATGCTGCTTGACGGCGGCGAGCACCTTGGGCAGCAGCGCCAGGCTCGCGTCAGTCAGCTCGTTCGACTCGAAGCGAAAGTACAGGACGAAGTGTTCCGGCGCCATCGGCAGCGCCGTCAGCGCGTCGCCAAAGAGCCTCGTGACGTCAGCCTCGCTCAGCACGGCGACCGGCGCCGGCGGTTGATTCAAGGTGACCGTTGTCGACTCGCGCGCCGACGTCAGATCCACGATGCCGGACGGATTCGACACGACGGCGCGACCGGTGGCCCCCGACTCGGGGTCAGGCAGAAGCGCGACTACGCTCTGGCCTGGAGTCGCGGGCGTTTGAATGCGCTTCGGTCCGCAGCCGAGGATCATCCCCACTGCGAACGCGGCAGCTACCGCCGCACCCGACCGTGCCGCGTTCATTGAGGCGTAACGCGAACCGCCAGCGTGGTCCCGCGGACGCCCATCACGGCGGCCGGCGTTTCCAGTCGGATGGAGTCGGGAGCGAGCTTCGCGATGCGGCCGGACACATACGCCATCACGCCGCGAACGACACCCAGGACGAGTCCGAGGTTGCCTTCGGCCGGCGCGAACACGAACCGGTTCACGCGGACTTCGCTGCTGGGGCCGAGCGACACGCGGGTGTCGTCCTTGAGCGTGATCCCGAGACGGCCGTCGGCGCCGGTCTTCACCGTGTCGGCCTCGAAGATCGCCTGGCCGGCCTCCGCAGGCAGCTGAGCGCCGGCGCGGACCACAAACGCTGAGCCTGACGCAATCTTGATCAGGCCTGCGGGCCGTGGCGCTTGAGCGAAGACGGGCGCCGCCGCGAACACCAGAGCGACAGCGCTGAACCTCGTCATGGAAGCGATCACGTGACCTCCTGAGGTCACGATAACCTGCTTCAGCCCAGCGGTCCAGCCGGGTCGAACTCGGCTGACAGCTTAAAGTCGCCCATTACGCCGACAAAAGACTCAATGTAGCCCGGCTTTAGTCGCGGCGAACATCAGCTCTACTGAAAATTACGGCCATTTTCCGCCGTGCCCGCGGCATGACATTCGCCATATGCGAAGGCGACTTCAACAAAGGACCAGCGGCGGCGGCCCTCGCGGACGCCATCGTGCCAGAGCATGAATTCAACTCAACGCGCCGTCCAGCAACCGTCGGGGTCGACACCTGAACCGCCGCGAGTCCGCGCGAGCGCACCGGCTGCACCAAGCTGGTTCAGTCGATGGTTCGCCTCCAAGCCGGCCGAGCCGGCACCCGCGCCGGGAGACGTCGATTCGCTCTTTGCGTTCCCATCCGAGGGTGCCGCGGGACCCGAGCTGGTCCCGCGACCGCACCTGGTGAAACCCGAACCGCCGCCGGCGGCGGGACGGTGGAAGCCGTTCCTGATGCCGGCCGCGATCGTCCTGGGCGTGGGCATCGTCGCCGCCCTGAGCGTGCTGGCGCTCCGCCGCTTCCCGATGCAGCCGTCCGCGGCCACCCAGCCGCAGCCGGGACGTCTGACCATCGAGACCCGCCCGGGCAACCTGGAAGTCGCGATCGATGGCGACAACCGGGGCAAGACACCGCTGACGGTATCGCTGGCGCCGGGCGCTCACACCGTGACCATTCACGGCGGCGTCGACGACCGGATCGTGCCGCTGACGCTCGCGGCCGGCGCCGACGTGACGCAGTACTTCGAGATGAAGACACCCGAACCGGGCGCCACGCTCGGCCGCATCTCGATCGTGACGGATCCGCCGGGCGCGCGCGTCTCCGTCGACGGGAAGCTGCACGGGAACTCACCGATTACGGTCGAAGAACTGACCGCGTCCAGTCACAAAATTACGGCGACCAACGAGGCCGGCTCGGTCGAGCGGTTGGTTGCAGTTCCTGCCGGCGGCACTGCGTCGGTGATGTTCTCCCTGCCGCGCGTGTCCGGCCCCGTCGGCGGGTGGCTCGCGATCGCGGCGCCGTTCGACGTCGAGGTGGTCGAGCGCGACGACGTGATCGGCGCGAGCGGCACCAACAAGGTCATGCTCGCGGCGGGGCGCCATGAGATCACGGTAGCGAACCGCACCATCGGCTACCGGGAGGCGCGGACGATCGACATCACCGCAGGCAAGACGATGACGATGCGGATCGATCCTCCGAAGACGGCGGTGAGCGTAAACGCCCGGCCGTGGGCCGACGTCACGGTCGACGGCAACAGCCTCGGCCAGACGCCGATCGCCAACACGCTCATGACCATCGGATCGCACGACGTGATCTTCCGGCATCCGCAGTTCGGCGAACGGCGCCAGACGGTCGTCGTCACGTCGACCGGCCCGAACCGGATCGCGGTGGATCTGACCAAGTGAATCTCGGAAATTCTGTTCTGTGGAGTGCGGCATGAAAGCGGTCGCAGTGATCGGAGTGGCAGTCCTGGCGCTCGGCGCTGGGCTCGGGGCGCAGGATTCGCTGCGCGATGCGAAGGACCTGTACGCGTCGGCCTCCTATGAGGCGGCCCTGTTGTCGTTGACGAAGTTGAGCGGCGCCGAGTCGAGCGCGCCGGACGTCCGGCGCCAGGCCGAGGAGTACCGCGCGTTCTGCCTGTTCGCGCTCGGCCGGACCGGCGAAGCCGAGTTGGTCGCCGAAAGCATCATCAAGAAAGACCCGTTCGCAGAGCTCGATCCGGCGGATGCGTCGCCCCGGCTGGAGGCGATGTTCACGAGCGTGCGAAAGCGGCTGCTGCCCTCGCTCATCCGCGAGCGCGTCCGGATG
>Ga0070665_100007330_pt1 | contig 11221 bp, 9 predicted proteins | sample KBSS13metaG_FD_65862 | JGI IMG/M metagenome (GOLD analysis project Ga0070665, IMG submission 65862) | Switchgrass rhizosphere microbial communities from Kellogg Biological Station, Michigan, USA - KBS S1-3 metaG | ecosystem: Host-associated > Plants > Roots > Rhizosphere > Soil ...
GAAGCGAACGCCGCGCGCCGGCTCGCGCAGCTCGGAGTCACGGTGCTGCGGCTCACGGACGACGCGCCGCTCGTGGTCGAGCGCTACCGGGTCACCCGCGCGGAAGAGGCGAAGAAAGAGGACGTCCGCCGCAATGACGAGGATGCCGGCGGCAGCGTCGTGCAGATTGCGACGGTGAGCGAGCCGGCCCGCGTGGACGCCCATGCGGGCGACTTCTACGTCCCGCTCGACCAGCCTCTCGGCAACGTGATCGCCGCGGCGCTCGAGCCCGATACGCAGAGCAGCTACGCAGCCAACCGCGTCCTCAACTTGCCGGCGATAGAGCCCGGGTACACGCCTTACCTGCCGCTCTACCGGGTTCCGTCCGAGTTCCCTGCCCGCATGACGGTATGGGAGGGTGACTGATCCGCTGCAACAGCCCAGGCGGTTTGCGCCCGCCCGCTCCAGGGTCCGTTCGGCTCGCGTAACATGCGCCGCTTCGGCAATGCCCCGCTGTCGACCGTTTTCGCCCCACGCCTTCTGCCTGACACGACGAAATGACCAAGATCGCGCGCATCCGGGCTACCCCCGTGACGGTGCCACTCGAAGCGCCCCTCCGCCACAGCAACGGTGCGCATTGGGGCCGCTTCGTCCGCACGATCGTCGAGGTCGAGACCGACGACGGCTACATCGGCCTGGGCGAGATGGGAGGCGGCGGCGAGGATGCGACGCGCGCGTTCGCGGCGCTCGAGTCCTACCTGCGCGGCCACGACGTGTTCCGGCTCGAGGCGATGCGGTTCGCGATCTGCAATCCCACCGCGAGCCTGTACAACAATCGCACGCAGCTGCACGCGGCCGTCGAGTTTGCCTGCCTCGACATCATGGGCAGGAAGCTCGGCGTGCCCGTGCATGCGCTCCTCGGCGGCAAGGTCCGCGACGACATCGAATTCGCAAGCTACCTCTTCTTCCGCTATCCGAACGAGAAAACAGGCCGCGGCGAAGTGCGCACCGCGGAGCAGCTGGTCGCCCAGGCCAGGGCGCTGAAGGCCGCGCATGGCTTTCGCGTGCACAAGCTCAAAGGCGGCGTGTTTCCGCCCGCACACGAGCTCGCCTGCTACCGCGCGGTTGCGAAGGCGCTCCCCGGCGACCGATTCCGCTACGACCCGAACAGCGCGCTGTCGCTCGCCGACGCGATCGACTTCGGGCGCGGCATCGAGGATCTCGCGAACGATTATTTCGAGGACCCGGTCTACGGCCTGCCGCAACTTGCGCGCCTGAAGGAGTTCGTCGCGATACCCACGGCGACGAACACGGTGGTCGTCAACTTCGAGCAGCTCGCGGCGAATGTCGAGATGCGCGCGGTCGACGTGGTGTTGCTGGACACGACGTTCTGGGGCGGCATCCGGCCCTGCATCAAGGCGGCGGGCGTATGCGAGACGATGGGCATCGGCGTCGCGGTGCATAGCTCGGGCGAGCTCGGCATTCAGCTCGCCACCATGCTGCACATGGGCGCGGTCGTGCCCAATCTGGGCTACGCGGCGGATGCGCATTACCACCACCTGACCGACGACGTGATCGAAGGCGGGCGCATGAAGTATGCCAACGGCGCCATCCGTGTGCCCGACGCGCCGGGTCTCGGCGTCGACCTGGATCGCGACAAGCTCGCGCGCTATCACGAGCTCTTCCGCGAGCTGGGTGGCTATCCGTACGATCGCGACCCGGGCCGGCCGGGATGGTATCCGCTGATTCCGAACCGCGACTGGGCCGATCCCGGTGCGCGTGCAACCAGGACGAAAAAGGAGAAGACATGAGTGGACGCCTCGCTGGAAAGACGGCGCTCGTGACGGCCGCCGGACAGGGCATCGGCCGCGCCGCGGCGCTCTTGATGGCGCAGGAAGGTGCGACGGTGTACGCGACGGACGTCAAGCCCGAGCTCCTGGCGGGCTTCAAGGGCGCGGCCAATGTGTCGACGCAGCCGCTCGATGTGCTCGACGACGCCGCCATCGCACGAACGCTGGACGCGCTGCCGCCCCTCGACATTCTTTTCAACTGCGCCGGCTACGTGCATCACGGCACGATTCTCGAATGCACGCCGAAGGATTGGGACTTCAGCTTCAATCTCAACGCGCGTGCGATGTACATGACGATCAAGAGCGCGCTGCCGAAGATGCTCGCGCGGTTCGAGAGCTCAGGAACCGGCGCCAGCATCATCAATATGGCGTCCGTGGCCGGCTCGCTCAAAGGTATTCCGAATCGCTTCGCCTATGGCGCCAGCAAGGCGGCTGTCGTGGGGCTCACCAAATCCGTTGCCGCGGACTTCGTGCAAAAAGGCATACGGTGCAATGGCATCGCGCCGGGCACCGTGGACACGCCTTCCTTGCAGGATCGGATCAACGCATTCCCGGATCCCGTCGAGGCGCGTCGAATGTTCGTCGCGCGGCAACCGATGGGACGGCTCGCCAAGGCAGAGGAAATCGCGCCGATCATCATTTTCCTCGCGTCCGACGAGGCGGCGTTCGTCACCGGAAACATCTACTCGTGCGACGGCGGCATGACGATCTAGATTGTTCATTTCTTGTTCACCGCGACCGACCGCGGTGCATTTTTTCGACGGAGAGGAGATTCAGATGAAACTCGTTCGCTATGGGCCTGCAGGTCGCGAGAAGCCGGGAATGATCGATGCCGACGGCAAGATCCGCGACTTGTCCCGCAAAGTGGCTGACTGGAACGGCACCACGCTCGCGCCAGCCGAGCTCGCGAAGGTCAGGAAGCTCGATCCGAAAAAGCTGCCGCTGGTGAAGGGCAAGCCGCGTCTTGGCGCCTGCGTCGCGACGCCGTCCAAGTTCGTGGCGATCGGGCTCAACTTCGTCGACCATGCCAAGGAAAGCGGCAACCCGATTCCGGAGTACCCGGTCGTGTTCTTCAAGTCGCCCACCTGCATCGTCGGGCCGAACGACAACACGATCATTCCGCGCGACTCGACGCAGATGGACTACGAGGTCGAGCTGGGCTTCGTCATCGGCCGCACGGCACGCTACGTCGAAGCGAAGGACGCGATGCGCTACGTCGCCGGCTACTGCGTGATCAACGACGTGTCGGAGCGCGATTTCCAGCTCAAGAAAAGCGCGTCGCAGTGGGGCAAGGGCAAGGGCTGCGATACCTTCGGCCCGCTCGGTCCCTGGCTGGTCACGACGGACGAGATCAAGGATCCACAGAACCTCGACATGTGGCTCGATGTCAACGGCGAGCGCCGCCAGAGCGGCAACACCCGCACCATGATCTTCGGCGTCGCGCAACTGGTTTCGGACGTGTCGAAATACATGACGCTGCTGCCGGGTGACGTGATCACCACCGGCACGCCGCCGGGCGTCGCGATGGGGATGAAGCCCGAGCCGGGGTGGCTGAAGGCAGGCGACGTGGTTACGCTCGGCATCCAGGGCCTCGGCGAGCAGAAGCAGAAGCTCGTACCGTTCAAGAAGGGACGGTAGATCCTCGCCGTTCGATCAACGACACCGTGCCCCCGCGTTCGCGGGGGCGACGGATTGTGACGGGGCGAGCAGAAGCAGAGATCGTTCCCTTTCAAGATTTGTTCGTCATTCCCGCGCACGCGGGAATCCAGTGCCGTCAGACGCTGCGCGAACCCCGTGCCGCAATCGGTCGGGCCAGCACCACGGCCCGCAACCTAACGCGCGAGCAGTCCGCGCTGGGCGAGGTTCCGCATCAGTGCCGCGGTGCCGAAAGTCCATGGCGGTATGCGGTCCGACGTCTCCACGCGGTTGACGAGCGCGCCCAGCGCGGGCGTGGCGACCGTCACGATATCGCCGACGACATGCGTGAATCCTTGTCCCGGCCCGTGGCGATCCTGGGTTGGCGCGAACATCGTACCGAGAAAGAGCATGAATCCGTCGGGGTATTGATGATTCGCCCCGATCGCCTGGCCCACCAGATCGAGCGGATCGCGGCTGATCTCCGCGACCCGGCTCTCGCCGTTCATGACGAAGCCGTCCGGTCCCGAGACGCGCATCGTGAGATGGGCAGCGCGCACGTCGTCGATGTCGAATCCGTCGTCGAACAGGCGGATGAAGGGACCGATCGCACACGACGCGTTGTTGTCCTTCGCCTTGCCGAGGAGCAACGCGCTCCGCCCTTCGAAATCGCGGAGATTGACGTCGTTGCCGAGCGTGGCGCCCACCGTCTCGCCGCGGCTGTTGACGGCCAGCACGATCTCGGGCTCCGGGTTGTTCCACTCCGATTGCGGATGGATGCCGATGTCCGCGCCCGTGCCGACCGCCGACATCGGCTGCGATTTGGTGAAGATCTCCGCATCGGGGCCGATCCCCACTTCGAGGTATTGCGACCACGCACCCTGCGCGAGCAACGCGTCCTTGAGGCGCGACGCTTCCTGAGAGCCGGGGCGCACCGCCCGCAGGTTGTCCCCGATCACCGCGACGATCGCCTTGCGCACGGACTCGGCCTTCCCCGGATCGCCGCGCGCCTGCTCCTCGATCACGCGCTCCAGCATGCTGGCGACGAACGTGACCCCCGCCGCCTTGAGCGCCTGGAGGTCGCACGGCGCGAGAAACCACGGCACGGTCCCGTCGCGTGCATCGGCGCGCGAATTGGCGAGCACGTCCTTCGTCGGCGCGATCCGCCGCACGCCGCTCGCGTCCCGGATCACGCGCGGCGCATCGGGAATCTCCAGCAGGTCGGACATGGTGGGCGCGATCGACGAAAGATCGAAGACCCCGTCGCCATCGATGCCCACCAAAGTCGGCCCGCCCGCTTCCGGCTCGTGCACGCGTCCCACCAGCAATGCGGAACCGGCATCCGCCGGCAGGCATTCTTCCATAGTCAATCGAAATTCCATGCTTCCCTCCCGGGCGCTCCATTTGCGGCCACTATCGCACGCACGTATCATCGCCGACGCCGCCCGCGTGCGTGGCGCCCGCGAGCATACTGTGCCCACAGGAGTCGCACCAGCGATCGTTGATGACGATGAAATCGCATGAATCGGCCGCCCGCGATCTCGCGGAGCGCCGCCGCACCGGACGGCTCGGTCCTGCGCTTGCGGTCGACGAGCGTCCGGCCAACGTCGACGAGGCGATCGCATTGCAGCGCGAGCTCGTCCGGCTGTCGGGCGATACGATCGGCGGCTGGAAATGCGCGCTGCCGACGCCCGCGCGCACGATCGTCGGCCCTCTCCTTTCCGCGACGATCCGCAGCGCGTCGCCGTATCCTGTGCATCTCCGCGGAACGATGGCGTCCATCGAGCCCGAGATCGCGTTCGTGATGGCGCGCGACCTGCCGCCTCGTGCCACACCCCACTCGCCCGCCGAGATCCGCGGCGCCATCGGCGAAGTGCGCCTGGTCCTGGAGATCCTCGGCAACCGGTTTGCGGTGCCCGAGCAGGTGACCCCGCTCGAGCTCCTTGCCGACTGCTCGAACAATCAGGGGCTTTTCAAGGGGCCTGTCGTGGCCGGCGGACTCGAGCGACCGCTCGCGCAGATCGCGCTCGAGATTCGCGGACCGCAGGGCGCGCTGTCCCGCATCGACGGCCGCCATCCCGACGGCGATCCCCTGCGTCCGCTCGGCTGGCTCGTGGATTTCCTCAATCGCCGCGACGAGACCTTGTACGCCGGCCAGATCGTCACGACGGGCTCCTACGCAGGCGCCGTCGACGCTCCGATCGACACGCCGCTGTCGATCCGTTTCGGCGATCTGGGTACGATCGACGTGCGCTTCGTCGCTGCACCGTGATCGACGCCGCGCGCTTCCAGTCGGCCGATGCGCTTCTCTACCCGGCCTGCGACCCGGTCGTCACCGGCATGCTGGCGCTCGACCGGCGGCACACGATGCACTGGGAGGTTTGCGGCAACGCTGCCGGCGTTCCGCTCGTGTTCGTCCACGGCGGTCCGGGCGGCGGCAGCCTGCCGCATCACCGGCGCTTCTACGATCCGGCGTTCTGGCGCATCGTGCTCTACGATCAGCGCGGAGCGGGCCGCTCGGCGCCGATCGCCGAGCTGACCGACAACACGACCGCGCACCTGATCGACGATCTCGAGCGCCTGCGCACGCACCTCGCGATCGAGCGCTGGGTACTCTTCGGCGGCTCGTGGGGGTCGACGCTCGCGTTGGCCTACGCCGAAGCGCACCCGGCGCGCGTGGCAGGCCTGGTGCTTCGCGGCGTGTTCCTCGCGTCGCGGCGCGAGATCGACTGGTTCATGTACGGGATGCGCAACGTCTTCCCGGAGGCTTGGCGAGCGTTCTCCGCGCATCTTCCGCCGGCCGAACGCGGCGATCTCCTGCACAACTATTACAGGCGCCTCACCGATCCCGATCCCGCCGTGCATTTTCCTGCCGCGCGGGCGTGGGACCTCTACGAAAGCGCATGCTCGGCGCTGATGCCGCGTCCCGAAGGCGTTGCGCGCCATGAGGACGACGACGCGGCGCTCGCCATTGCACGCATCGAAGCGCACTACTTCGTGAATGATGGCTTCCTGCCCGAGGGACAGCTGCTCGCGGAACTGCCGCGGATCCGGCACATTCCCTGCACGATCGTCCAGGGACGCTACGACGTCGTCTGTCCGCCCATTACCGCGGATGCGCTCGCGCAGGCGTGGCCCGAGGCCGAATACATCGTCGTTCCCGACGCCGGGCATTCGGTGCGGGAGCCCGGAATCACGCGCGAGCTGCTGTTCGCCGTGCGGCGCATGCAGGCGAAGATCCGTCCGCACTGAAGCTCGTCATCGCTCGCGCCTCGCAACCACGACGAATTCGAGGCGCACGACGTCGGCAATGAGCGGCGCGAAGCTCTCCATGCCGAATTCCGAGCGATGGAGCGTCGCGACCGCCTGCGCCTCGCACGCCGCGTCCTCATGCGCGCCACATTCGATCTGCGATACCTCGAGCGTGACGGCTCGCGCAACGCCGCGAAGCGTCAGGCGTCCGTGGATGCGCTTCAATCTGTCTCCGTCGAACTCGAGCCGGTTCGCCCGGTAGGTGATCTCCGGGTGATGCTCGGTGTCGAGCATCGATTCGCCTTGCAGAAACCCGTCGCGAACATCCCAGCCGCTGTCGACCGACCGCGCGTCGATCTCGAAGTCGACGCGACCGGAATGCGTGTCGCGATCGATCGCGATCTCGCCTTTGACCTGCGCGAACTTGCCCCGCTGCGGGAGCACGCCGATGGCGAGCGCGACGAACTCGACCTGGGTGGCCTCCGGGTCGACGCGATAGACCACGAGGTCGGCGCGTGCCGAAGCGCACACCGCGCCGCCCAGGATCACCCCCAGCACGAGACTTAAGGCACGGCCGCGACGGTATAATTGATCGAACGTCATGGAGCGTCCGACCGCCCTCTCGGCTTTGCGTCTCATCCATGCCGTAAACATTCCGCAGCGCCGTCTTGTTCCGGCGCGGGCGGGCGTACTGGCGATCGCGGCAATTCTACTTGCCTGCGTGCTCGGCAACGCGGCAGCGCAGGAGGCGTCGGCGCCTGCACTTGCACCTGCCGCAACTCGTCCCAGGATCGGCCTCGTCCTCTCGGGCGGCGGCGCGCGCGGTCTCGCACACATTGGCGTGCTCAAGGTTCTGGAAGAGCTCCGGGTTCCGGTCGACTACATCGCGGCCACGAGCATGGGCGCCATCGTCGGCGGCCTGTCGTCCTCCGGCATGACCAGCGCCGAAATGCAGGAGCGCCTGGGCAAGCTCGACTGGACCACCATGTTCAGCGACAGTCCGCCCCGCCGGGACCTCGACATCCGGCGCAAGGTCGAAACCGCGCGCTACCCGATCCCGCTCGAAATGGGGTTCCGCGATGGACATCTGATCCTCTCGCGGGGTGCCATCACGGGCGCCAACCTCGAACTGTATCTGCACGAGATCACCCAGCGCACCGACGGCATCGCGAACTTCGATCGCCTGCCGACGCCGTTCCGTGCCGTCGCGACCAACATGGTAACCGGGGGCAAGGTCGTCTTCGACAAGGGACCGCTGTACCTCGCCCTTCGCGCGAGCATGTCGGTGCCGGGCCTGTTCGCGCCGCTCGAGCTCGACGACATCATCTACGGGGACGGCGGCCTGGTGGACAATCTGCCGGTCGACATCGTGCGCAAGATGGGCGCCGATGTCGTCATCGCGGTCAATATCGGCACACCGCTCATGTCGCGCGAGCAGCTCACTTCGCTCGTGGGTCTCACGTCGCAGACGATCAACATCCTGACCAAGCAGAACGTCGAGGCGTCGCTGGCGCTGCTCGACCCCGCGAAGGACGTCCTCATCGCGCCCGACCTCGGGCGTCTCACGTTCTCCGACTTCAGCGCAGCGCCGAAGTTCGTCGATTACGGTGAAGCCGCCGCGCGTGCGGCCGCTCCCGCGCTCTCCCGCTACGCGCTCGATCCGGCCGCGTACCGCACCTATCTCGCGGAGCGCCATGCGCTCCCCGCGCCCTCCGACACGGACATCGCCTCGATTCGCATCGAGGGGACCGAACGCGACAACCCCGCGGTGCTCAAGACGCTGCTGGAGTCGAAAGTCGGCGAGCCGTTCAACAGCACGACGGTGGACAACGACATCTCGCGTCTCTACGGTACGGGCGATTTCGAGCGCGTGACCTATCGCCTGATCGACGAGAAGAATCAGCGCGACCTCGTCTTCAACGTCGATGAGAAGCCCTGGGGCCCCAACTTCGTCAAATTCGGAATCAACCTGTCGTCCGACTTGCAGGGCGACACGTTCTTCAATCTCCTGATCGGGCACAAGAAGACCTGGCTCAACTCGCTAGGCGGAGAATGGGTCAACCAGTTCGAGATCGGGCAGATCCGGAGCTACTCGACCGAGTGGTACCAGCCGCTCGAAACGACGCAGACGCTGTTCGGATCGGTGTACGGGATGATCCAGCGCGAACCGCAATATGTCTACGAAGGCTCGTCGCGCGCCGCGGAATACGACGTGCTGACCGAGCAGGTGGGCGTCGATCTCGGACTCAATCTCGGGTTTTGGGGCGAATGGCGGATCGGACCGCAGTACACGCATTACCGCGCGGACCGGCAGGTCGCGCTGAGCTCGCTGCCGTCCAACGTCAAGCTCGACGAGGCCGGCGTCGCGCTGCAGGCACGCTACGACCGGCTGAACGACCCGTTCTTCGCAACGCAGGGATTGATCGCGAACTTCGATTTCTTCAAGGGGGTGCGAAGCTTCGGCAGCGACGTGGACGTCACGCGCACGAGCCTCGAATTCCTGCAGGCGCTGCCGATCGCGGCCAACGACATGGTGCATCTCGGTGGGCATTTCGGGAAGAGCAATCGGCGGGACGACACGCAGGCGACCAATTTCGACCTCGGCGGATTTCTCAACCTCTCCGGCCTGCGCACCGACCAGCTGAGCGGCGACTACCTTGGGTTCGCGCGTGCCGTGTATTACCACCGCATGGGCCCTCTCCGCTACATCGGCCGGTCGTGGTATCTCGGTGGCTCGCTAGAGGCGGGCAACGTCTGGCAGACGCGGGATGCGGTGAGTGCGAACGATCTCTACAAGGCGGGCAGCGTCTTCGTCGCCGCAGACACCTACCTCGGTCCGTTCTATTTCGCCTACGGGCACACCAGTCGCGGCGACTCCAGCTGGTACCTCTTCCTGGGCCGGCCGTGAGCGCGCCAACGGGCGCCAGCGCGCAATGGCTCGCGCGGAGCCTGAAGGCCGTCTGGCACCCGTGCACGCAGATGAAAGCGCACGAGACGCTCCCGCTCGTTCCCATCGAGCGTGGCGAGGGCGCGTGGCTCTTCGACTTCGATGGCCGTCGCTACCTCGACGCGGTGAGCTCGTGGTGGGTGAATCTGTTCGGACACGCAAATCCACGGATCAATGCTGCCGTCGCCGACCAGCTCGGCCGCCTCGAGCATGCGATGCTCGCCGGCTTCACGCACGAACCGGTGGTGGAGCTGTCGGAGCGCCTGGCCGCGCTCGCGCCGCCCGGCCTCGGGCACGCGTTCTACGGTTCCGACGGCGCCTCGGCCACCGAGATCGCGCTCAAGATGAGCTTTCATTACTGGAGCAACCGCGGAAAGCCGGAAAAGCGCGGCTATCTGAGCCTCGAAGGCGGCTATCACGGCGAAACGCTGGGCGCGCTCGCGGTGACCGACATCGCAATCTTCAGCGAAACCTACGCGCCGCTCCTCGCGCGTCACGCGCGCATGCCCTCACCCGACGCGCGAAACGCGCGCGGCTCTCGCACACCCGCGGACGTGGCGCACGCAGCGGCCGACGCTCTCGAAGCGCACCTCGCCGCGCATCACGCGACCATCGCAGCGCTGATCGTCGAGCCGCTGGTGCAGGGCGCGTCGGGGATGGTGATGTACGACGCGGGCTACCTGTCCCGCGCACGCGCGCTGTGCACGCGCTACGGCGTGCATCTCGTTGCCGACGAGATCATGACGGGTTTCGGCCGTACGGGCACGATGTTCGCTTGCGAACAGGCGGGCATCGCACCCGATTTCCTGTGCCTGTCGAAGGGCATCACCGGCGGCTATCTGCCGCTGTCCTGCGTGCTGTCCACCGACGACGTGTTCGAGGCGTTCTATGCGGACGATGTCCGTCGCGCGTTCCTGCATTCGCATTCCTATACCGGCAACGCGCTCGCGTGCCGCGCCGCCCTCGCGGTGCTCGATATCTTCGCGGCCGACGACGTGATCGCGGCCAATCGCGCGAAGTCGCTGCGCTGGCGCGACATCGCCGCGCCACTCGCGCGGCATTCGCGGGTGCGCGATTACCGGACCTGCGGCATGATCCACGCGTTCGAGGTGGCCACCGACCGTCCGGATTTTGCGCGGGCCTTCTTTGCCGCTGCACTGGAGCGCGAGCTCCTGCTGCGTCCAATCGGGCGGACGGTCTATTTCATGCCGCCTTACATCGTGACCGATGACGAGTTCGCGCTCCTGGTCGAGCGCACCGCCGCGCTGCTCGACGCCGAATGACCGCGCACCGGATCGCAGGGAGCATCGTTTTCCTCGCCGCGTTTGCAGCGGCGACGGCGCACGCCGAGCTGCCGCGCGCGGTCGGCCGCGCCTTTCTCGACCAGGGCATTCCGCTCAATCGCGTCGCAATCGTCGTGCAGCAGGTTGGCGCGGGCCGGCCGCTCTTCGCCTACGACGGCGACCGGCCGATGAATCCTGCGTCGGTGATGAAGCTCGTGACCACGTTCGCGGCGCTCGACGTGCTGGGTCGCGATTTTCGCTGGAAGACCGAGGCT